>Ga0315284_10012719_pt1 | contig 11984 bp, 12 predicted proteins | sample YL17G09_16_MG_FD_203696 | JGI IMG/M metagenome (GOLD analysis project Ga0315284, IMG submission 203696) | Sediment microbial communities from Yellowstone Lake, YNP, Wyoming, USA - YL17G09_16 | ecosystem: Environmental > Aquatic > Freshwater > Lake > Sediment | place: USA: Wyoming | collected...
GACAGATCGCATGTGCCATGGCACTTGCAGACATCTCGTCAACCGCTATGCCGTTAAAACCGTTCCTAACGAAATCCCGCATGCCACCTATGGAAAAACTCACAACCGGCACGCCGCAGGCAAACGCCTCAAGCATCACGTTGGGCAGATTGTCCTCTCGCGAGGGAATGACAACCGCGTTAGCCGCTGAATAGGCAAGGGATAGCAGTCGATCATCGGCTATCGTGCCCAAATTGATCACGCGTTCGTGACTGAACGTCTTGCACCCTCCAACGGCACATAAGGCAACGTTGTCGGTTTCTGAGACCTCCGCTAGCGCATCTACAAGAATATCGAGACCCTTACGCCGGTTCTCGATGCCCGCCGCCACAAAAAGAAGGATCACCTTGTTGGCGGGAAGACCGAAGAGGTTTCTGGCAAATGCACGATCATGAGCCCGAAAGACATCCAAGTCCACTGCATACGGTATGTACTCGTGGTAATATCGGCCGAACAGCTCACTTCTTTGGGAGCTCTCCATGATCCATCGTGACGGACACGCAATTGTCAACGCCGGGGCTGCTCTCAGTGATTTCAGCTTGGTTCTGAGTGCGCGGCGGTTCACACCACTGAGCTCTGGGTTCCTCTCCTCATCCTGCGAGAAATGGAATATTCCGGAAAACGGGTTCATATCATGTAGGGTCCAAACAATTGGTTTCCCAACCCGCGGAAAGAATGTCTGGTAGTCAATGAATCTAGCAACCGAATGAAGGTTCAGCACGTCGGCCTCTTGTACGTGCAAATTCCTAACCAAATCAAATGGCGTTCCAGGGAATGAAACTCCCTCGAACCTCCCGTGAAATCTTCCGGACGTCTTCGCAAAACGAGCGTCCTCGCCTCTGTAGAAACCAGCTCTGTACAGCAAATTCTTGAAAAGGGGCAGGTATGGGCCATCGTATGCGTAGGATTGCGCAGTTCGTTCGTTGCGCCTCTCGAGTAGTAGCATCTTCGAATCGACGCCGCTTCTCAGCAGTGCTAGGTGTTGCTGGATGGCAGCACGGGCAGCGCCGCCGGAGTCCGCTCTGAGGATGTGAAGAACTTTCACCTCAATGCCTCAACAAACAGTGAATTCGGCTTTCTGGGTTTCCCTCCAATGGCATCCAACGCCCGATACGCCGACCAATTCGGCATCCTGCTATTCAAGTGATCTGTAAATTGTATGTCAACAAAGGCCGTCTCATCGAGTAGGGCCCACAGCGAGTGCCGGTCGTAGGCCCACTGGTGTGTCTCGCCGCCAGCGATGAACCGACCAAGCGTGAAGGGCTCAAATTCATCGCCCAGAAGTACCTTGCGCATTGCGTCGCCGATGGCTCTTCGCCCCAGTGTCTGCCGGAGCCTAGCCCAGAGTCCTTTGGGTCCCTCGCCCTTCTGGCCGACAAGCGCGGCCCTTGCTCTGCGATACTCTTCACCCATTCTCGCCTCTATGTACGCGTCATTCTCGACGAACGGCTTCCTCCAGATCCTGCCCATCTCGCCGCCCTTTTCGCGCCGAACCATTTGGTCTATCAACTCAACCACCGACCACTCGTAGTTCAGGACATTTGCCGCAGTACCAGACTCGCGCACCGCGGAAAGATTCTTCAGGTACTCGCGGCAGAGCTCCTCCAGGTCAGGCACGACAATGCGAATCACGCCACCAGGTTTCAGAACTCGGTAACATTCTCGAAGGAAGAAAGTCGCGTCGCTTCTCGCGAAGTGCTCCAGCACATGCGAATGGTAGACGACATCGATAGAATTGTCCTCGAAGGGAACCCCCTGGTGCAGATCATGCACGATGACGTTGTCTCCTGTCTTGCGCGAGTCAACGTTCATCCACCCGTCAATGGAATGAGCTCCACAACCTAGATTGATCATCCTCATTCTGTTCTCGATTGGTTGAGCATCTTGACGGTGCATAGTGCTCGGAAGCTTTCGAACCACGCTACTTCGGCTCGCGTTTCCTGAAGACAGCCACGACAGTTTTCGATCTGACCCACCGCGGAAGTATGAAGGCGTGTAGAAACTTGAATGTCATCGCTTTCGGGATTAGCCATTTTCTATAGAAATGTTCGATCACTGGGGCGTCGCTGAGCCCGGGATGTGTGGTGGGATCAAATAGTGTAGCGACATGTCTGATTTCCGGAAAAACCTTCGGTAGCCGCTCTAGGGAATACTTCTTCCATAGGCCCATGTGATGTGGTGGCATGTTCAGCGCATTCTGACTCAGTCCCACATAGCCGGCATTGTTTGGCACACCAATGATCAGGGGGGCGTTTGCTGCCAGACAGCCGATGCATGCCGTGAGAAAGGAGTGGACGTCAGCCACATGCTCAAGAACCTGAAACGCACATACTGCGTCGTAGCGAATTTCACGCTCGGCATGCTCTTCGATGGTTTCCTGAATGATCCGTACTTCCGTGCCGTTGTGTGCCGTCAACTCCAGCCCCGTGTAGTCAATGTCCTTGGTGGCCGAAATTGCCTTGTACAATGCACCATTGCCGCATCCCACCTCAAGAACTCGCGTACCGGTCTGAACATACTGGTCAACAGTGGAGAATTCCCACTTGTTACTTTCGTAATACCACGGCCGAGTTCCCAACTCCTCATAGAGTTGAGCGTTCGCCCCGAGATTCAGCGGTGTGAAATATCGATAGCCCGTAAGCCGACATTCGCAAATGTGCACGGTCTCGATTCCAGCAAAGTATGGGCTAGTATCAATCGCGAAGTTAGCTCGGAATGATTCGACGATCTCCGCCGCGGCAAGACTACCAACCCGCATGGCGTTGTTCTTGAGGCACAATGGGCAGAATATTGCGCTATCAGGCATGGCGTTGGATTGCGCTGACTGGGACGACCGTCGCAACGGCCTTATGCTTGGCACGGCAGGCAATGCTCAGCATTCAGCACCTCACCGCAGATACAAAGGAATGTGGAGAGCGGGTTCGCGGCTACCCAATGAGCACTCGACGATATTGACCTCTCACCGACTCTTCAAAATTTGCTTTGTCAACCTGTTGTCAGATGCCGGACTATAGTATTCTACAGCTTTCTGGCAGGGTAGTCCTCGATGACCAAGCCATATCTTTCGCTCAGCGGAGACGTGATGTTCACTTTGTCGCTCTGTACCACGTCGAAAGATAGGGCCCCTCTCACGAAGTCCAGGTACTCCAGTCCTGTCACCCCAAGGAAAACATCTATCGAATACTTGCCTGGCATCAGGTTCAGCCTTCTGATTTCGAGCTCCAGAGTGAAAGCTTCTTCCGCGCAGACGCTGAGCGAATGAACCTGGTCAGAGGAATAGATGACAGGTTGCCCAAAGCCATTGACGATCTGGATACTATGGATGAACTCGACATTGATATGCGACACACCCGATAGCCTAAGAATTGCTGAATCAAAAATGCCAAACAGGTTCGATTCCTTCCCATTTGAGTCAAATAGTGCCGCAGACATGAGACGGACTCGACCACTCCCCGTTCGATTCCACTCCTTGGCGTCGGCATCATTCCTGTGGAGGTTCATGTAGTACGAGATGGACTCACTGGCTTTGCCACAGAAGACCGATTTCCCTTTATCAAGCACCACACCCTTCTGACAAAGCTGCCCAATTGCGCCCATATTGTGGCTCACGAACAGGACTGTTCGTCCTTGATTTCTGCTCACATCGCTCATCTTCCCCAAGCACTTCTTCTGGAATGCAATATCCCCCACAGCCAGGACCTCATCAACCACGAGAATCTCGGGATCCAGATGCGCAGCCACTGCAAAAGCGAGTCGTACGTACATGCCGCTCGAATACCGTTTCACCGGTGTATCAATAAACTTCTCAATTTCAGCGAATGCAATGATCTCGTCGAGCCTGCATTTTATTTCGTGCCGACGCATGCCGAGGATGGCGCCATTAAGAAAGATGTTCTCCATTCCTGTCAATTCAGGGTGAAAGCCGGTGCCGACTTCCAGAAGGCTTCCAATGCGGCCTTTGATTCTGATCTCCCCTTTTGTCGGGGAGGTCACGCGGGAGAGGATCTTAAGTAGCGTCGACTTCCCGGCGCCATTGCGGCCGATAATGCCCACCGCGTCGCCTTGCTGGATCTCGAGGTCTATGTTCTGGAGAGCCCAGAATCGCTCCCCATTGTGCGCTATTTGCTTGGCCGCAACGTCCATGCGGACATTCGGGTCGGGCTTTCCCCGTGTGCGCGCCCACCAGCTCTGTATATCGCGAAAGAGAACGCCGTGGCTTAGAACGCCGAGACGGTATTCTTTCCAGAGGCCTTCGATTTTGATGACGGGGTTGGACATGGGGAGAAGTGCGGAATGTGGAGTGCGGAGTTCGGAGTTGAGAGACGAGGGTTGAGAGTTTAGAGCGATGCCCCGCCTGCCGCCACGGAGCGCCTTGGCGTAGTGAGGAGTTGGTACGCTGAGTTTGCCGTAGTGATGACGGCGGGTGCGGGGCGAAATGTCGATCGCACGGAAGCCGTTCAACTCATCCTTTCGTCCCAGGTTCGTATTCTGGCAGCCAGGCTGCGCTGGATGGTCGATTCCCGATTAATACACCTCTTCATGGGAACCAATATCGACCAGAAGAACCTCCGTTTTCCTGATGAATTGGAATATGACTCGAATGTCGGAAGTACAACTGAATGCCCACAGGCCTTCAAGGGGTCCGGTTAGAGGATGCGTGCGCAGGGCTGGATGAAAGGGATCTTCGGCAAATAGCTCGAGTGCGTAGAAGAACTCGTTCCTTACTGCTGGAAGTATCCGGATACGCTGCCGGTACGACTTCTCAAAACCCTTATCCCAGATGATTCTAGTCATTTTCAAGGGCCTTTTGAAGGTCCGCCACAGTTCCCCGCTTCACTTTGCCCTGTTTGTAGTTGCGATACGCCTGCGTGGCTCTATGAGCGAGCTCCTTCCGCCGGACTTCAACCATTTGACGCTGCATCAGATCGATGGCAAAGCTGCGGTCACCGGACGGCAGTTTACCGAATTGCTCCATGAGTGAACCTATGGATGCCGCGTGTACCATGATGACCTCCTTAGAACCCTGAGTACAACGAATGGTGGACGATGAAACAGCACAGAGTCTGGTAACGTTACGATCTCGTCGAACCGCTTATTGATTTCGTGCTCGCACATACCCTGATAGCCCCGTTGCGACCGACGATGCCGACAACTTCGCCCGGATTGGTGTCGAGGTTGACATTGGAGATATCCCAGAACCGGTCGGGGAAGTGGGGAGTTCGGAATGCGGAGTTGGGAGTCAAGAGTTGAGAGTTGAGAGTTGAGAGTTGAGAGTGATGCCCGGGGCTTGCCAAGGGGTTGAGTGTTGAGTGTTCTGCGTTGTGATTTGGGCTTTGTGATTTGCTTCTACACTGTATCCATGAACGTCTTCTCGATCCTGCTGAATAGCACGATCCCTAGGCAGAGTACGGCGATGGTCAACACCCACCCTGCAGCGATGTACGACGGGGTGATCGTTCCCGTTCCCAGACACGCGGCGCGGAAGCCTTGTATGATGGAGGTCATCGGGTTCAGCAGGAACCAAATTCGATATTTCTCAGGGATTATTGACAAGGGGTAAACTATAGGCGTCGCATACATCCACAGTTGAACGCCAAAGGAGACGAGGAAGGTCAAATCGCGGTACTTTGTCGTGAGCGACGAGACGAGAATGCCGAACCCGAGGCCGAGTAAGGCCATTTGCAGCACGAAGAGTGGAAGAAGCCAGGCCACTGCGGTGAACTTGATGGGTACGCCGACCACTTTGAAATAGGCGCAGAAGCCCAGAAATAAGCAGAACTGTATGAGAAAGGTCAGGAGATTTGAGGTGACGGTTGCGACAGGAACGCATATCCTCGGGAAGTACACTTTGCCGAATATCGAGGCATTGGTGACGAACACGCTTGAGGTGGTTGTCAAGCAGTTTGCAAAGTAGGACCACGCAACGGTGCCTGCCATGTAGAACAAGAACGGCGGCATCGAATCGGTCGGGATGCGGGCGATTTTGCTGAACACAAGCGTGAAAACGAGTGTGGAGAGAATCGGTTGTATTGCATACCACAGGGGGCCTAGAATCGTCTGCTTGTACTGAGCGACGAGATCGCGCTGAACGAACATCATCACGAGATCTCGGTAGTGCCATGCCTCTCGCATGTTGATGTCGAGCCACCCGGACTTGGGGCGAATCACGCTGGTCCATTGTCCGTCTTGAGTGGGGCGAGATATGCTCATAGCCAAAACTGGGTAGTCTTCCTGTCGTGTCACTGTTTCTGATTCTTGGGCTTCTTGACAAGAACGGCTGAAACGTTGACGACGCGATGTACGACTTTTGAGGAGACGACCAGATATCTTCTGGCAAGAAGCCGATCAAGCGACATCCCATGTTTGAGAAGGAATTGCTCGATCTTTCGACGCACGAGAACGAAGTACCCGGCGTAGCGCAGCGATTTTCCGGGGCCCCATTCGTAGTAGTCCTTTGCGAAGATACCGCTCCTTTCGCACAGGTACTTGATACCGGCAGCCGAAAAGCCGCTCTGCTCAATTAATGCGTTGAACGTGATCTGGTCGTATTCTCGTGCAAAGAAGCTTCGTTTGGCGTCGGCGCGCTCGTAAACGGGTGTGTCCAGGTAGACGATATTGGCCTTCGCCTTGTAGGGGATGGTCATGAGGAACCGGCCAGACGACTTCATGACCGCTTCGATTTCCTTGAGGGCCGTGGCATCTCCGCTTTCCGCGGGAAACACGTGTTCGATCACCGAAATGCTGATGATTCGGTCAAATGTGTCAACCGGAAAAGCCAGATGCCGCACGTCACCTTTCAGAAACACGATGTTGTGTAACTGCAAGACATCCGCGATCTTCCGAAAAGGTTTGATTTCGGAATCGATGATGTTCATGTAGTAGAATGTCGTTTCGGGATTCTGCGACGCGAGAAATAGCGTGAACCATTGCGGGCTGCTTACGTCAAGAATCTTCATTTTCGGCGCAATGTCCAAATCGCTCAAGATCGATTCGAATTCCGCATATCTCATGTAGTCGATCGGACAGGCGACTCGCCGTCGGGCGACTTCACTGGCGGAATCGAACGCGTGAAGCCGACGCACGACAACCGACGCCAATTCTCTAATTGCCCGCGCTGTCGATACCGTTGTGTTCATTGGTTTTGAGAACCGGGTGGAGAAGATACTTGGAGGATTGGCCGCCACGCAGTGACCAAGTGTGGAATGCGACACCCTTGCGCGGTCTATTTGTCGGCGACTGCGCCCGGCACTTTCCTTGCGAGGAGCACCATTGATTTCCAGAGGAATGGAATCCGCCCGGCTCCGACAAATTGGAGAACCTCGAAACCTTCTCTCGCGAGGAGAGCCGTCAACGTGGCGCGCGACCAGAACTTGATGTGCCCGCCGTCCCAGAGGGGCCCAAGATGAAAGTCCCATTTGCCGGCAATCGACAACGCCAAATTTTTCCAATAGCCGTGGTAGGGGGTACTGAGTATAAGAGTTGCGTTCGATGCCATCTTCTTCTCAGCGAACCTCAGGAGTGCACTTGGCTCATAGAGATGCTCGATTACTTCGGTGGCAACGACGGCATCGAGGTCGTTGGGTTCGAAGCGGCGTGGGTCGGCATCGATCCCGATTCGGTGAAACGGAATTTTGGGATACCTTTGCCGCGCAAGAGCTATTCCCGTCTCGCTTGGGTCGTAGCCGGTAACCGCGTAACCATTCATAGCCAGTTCGCCGCAAAGCGCGCCATTGCCGCACCCGATGTCGAGAACGCTCTTTGCCCCCGTGCTCCCGAGCATCCTCATCACGATGGGAGTCACAAATGCGGAAGTGTTGAGGGGCTCGGAAGAGCTAAAATGATAACCCGGCATCCAAAATCGATTCCCGTCTTCGTCACGACCGGCATCGGGGCGGCACTGGAACAGGAGAGCCCGCCTTGAGGTGTGTCCGAAGGCCCGTCTCTTTTTCCGCGCCGACGCCCCCTATGCGGGCGGTCGGCGGATCAGTCTCAAGCGAGGTCAAATGCCGTCATCCACAGTTCTACTTGGTGGCATCGCCACAATGTCATTTCGTCAATCGTGTCGAAATCCCGAAGAAGCCGCGGGCCGTCCACGAAGCGTCCGGAACGCTGTCTCTTTCCAAACTGCTCAGCCATTGTGATTTTCCCCGCGTCCATCCACTTTCGCAGCGGAACGGGGAAGCCCGTCTTCGTTCGTCGTGCGGTCACGCCGGGCGGGAGAGCGTCCTTGACAGATTGTCGAAGCACGTACTTGGAGAAGCCGTTGTGAACCAGGTATTCGATAGGAAGGGAGAATCCGAATTCGATGATTCGGTGGTCGAGAAACGGATACCGGACCTCGATGGGAACGTGCATCTGCTGCTTATCGTTGTGACACACATACATGGGAACGGGGAACCGGGTGAAGGATCTCCTGAGCGCCGCGTCCAGGTTGCCCTTCATGCGGTCGCCTGCGATCTGAGAGAGCGCTCCATTACTTGAGAGGTCCGTCCGCAAGACTCCTTCGAGGCTGCGGAGGTTCCTTGACAGCATGAGCTGCGTCGCGAGTTTCGACCGGTCGGCACACGCGTGCGTCATCGCATTTCTGAGCGCGGTCAAGGGATAATTCCACCGCGCCACCTCAGTCAGCGCGAGTCGAAGTTTCCCTTCCGCGATCAGTTGGTAGAAGTAGGGTCCCAGATACGACTGAGTGTATCCTGCAAAGATTTCGTCAGCGCCCCCACCGGAGAGGGAAACGCGCACCTTGCTGTCGCGCATGGCTTTCCACATGCTGAAGCTGCTTATGAGATTGGGGGACTCATAGGGTTGTTGCTGCAAGCCAATCAGCTCCTCGGCAGAATCCCAGTAGTTCTGAGATTCCTGAAGAACGGTTCGATGCGTGATCCCAAGGTGGTCGGCCACGGCTTTGGCTTCGACGGATTCATCGAATCGCGGGTCAGCGTACTTGATAGTGTAGGCATTGATCGCGTGGGAATCATTCTTCTCGCGAAGAAGGCTTGAGGCTGAGGCGAGGATAGCGGCGGAGTCGACTCCGCTTGACAGCTCTGCGGCTATGGGGACGTCGGCTCTGAGCCGTAGGCGGACGCTGTCGCGCAGGAGCTCGCCGAGTTTCTCTGTCGCCGCCCCAATCGACACCTCAGTTGCCTTGAGTCTCTTGACAGTCGGAATGCTCCAATACCGTTGCAGATCGAGATTGCCCGACAAGTCAAGCCAGGCGAAATGAGCGGCGGGAAACAATCGAACGTTCTTGAAGAGGGAGCCGTCGACGTCGTTTCGGACGCCAAGAAGAAGGTAGGGGAAGATTGCGGATTCCTCAATCGCGCGGCTCTCCCAGATCTCCGGAACGGCAAACAGCGCCGCAATCTCGGACGCAAAGTAGAATGCGCGGCCGGAGCGGTAGTAGTAGATCTGTTTCTTCCCGATGCGGTCGCGCGAGAAGAGCACCTTGCGCTTTGCCTCATCGAAAATCGCCACGGCCCACATGCCGTTGAATCTGGCGAAGCACTCCGTGCCCCATGCGATGTATGCGTTGAGCAGGACTTCGGTATCGGTGTTGGATCTGAACGTGAATCCCTTGGCCTCTAACTCGGCACGTAGCTCTCTGTAGTTGTAGATTTCCCCATTAAATACCAGTACGACGGAGCCGTCATCGCTGGCGAAGGGCTGATGTCCGGCATCGGTCAGATCGATGATGGAGAACCTGGTGTGCGCAAATCCCAGAGTTGAGGCCCGTTCCGCGGAGGTGCGGATGTGCGGCTGCGAGTTCTTCGCGGAGACCGTCGAGATATCGCCGTGGCAGAATATTCGCTGCGCGGAATTCCAGAGGAAGTAGCCTTCGTCATCCGGTCCTCGGTGATGAAGCTTGCGATTCATCGCATGGAGATCCCGGGCAATTGGTTGAGGATCAAAACTGAGGATGCCGCAGATTCCGCACATTTATTGTTTCAATTGCTCCGGCGATTCATACCCCAACCCAACGCACTCCCCACAATCGAGTCAAGAGCACTGTGCCCTGGCACCCAGCCAAGCACGTCGCTCGCACGACGCGCATCAGCAACAAGCTCTGCCGGGTCACCAGGCCTTCGGGCGACAACAGCATGCGGCACCTTTCTTCCGCTTCGCTGCTCGATTGCAGCGATCATCTCATGTGTGGAGCATCCGATTCCGGTACCAAGGTTGCAGACTATCTCGCTCTTCCCCTTCATCAACGAGGCCAGTGCCAGCACATGGGCTGTTGCGAGATCGGACACATGCACATAATCCCTGATGCACGTTCTGTCCTTCGTTGAGTAGTCCCCGCCGAAGACCCGTAGGGGCGCGCCAGAACCCAACGCCGCCCCAATCGCCAGCGGAATCAAATGTGTCTCCGGGTCATGCCATTCCCCAGTCTCCCCATCGGGGTCAGCGCCGGCAGCGTTGAAGTAGCGCAAGATGGCGTAGCGCAGGTCATGCGTGCGGGCGGAGTCCATGATCATGCGCTCGCATGTCAATTTTGTCATGCCATAGGGGTTCACGGGGTTCTGCGGATGGTCTTCGTCAATTGGGAGGCGGATGGGATTGCCGTAGGTTGCGCAGCTGCTGGAGAAGACGATGGCGGTGACCCCAGTCTTCCGCATGCACTCCAAGAGTGTGAGAGTCCCCACCACATTATTGCGGTAGTACATTTCGGGCTGTGCAACCGATTCCCCGACGTAGGCGAAGGCTGCGAAGTGCATGACGGCGGTTGGCTTGTGTGTGACAAGCGCGGTAGTCAACCTGTCGCGATCGAGAATGTCACCAATTTCCAGTGGCCCCCACTTGACCAGTTCTTTGTGGCCGCGGGAGAGGTTGTCGTAGGTAACGGGGGTGTACCCGGCGCGGGCGAGGGCTTTGCAGGCGTGACTGCCGATGTAGCCTGCGCCGCCGGTGACGAGGATTGTGGGATTCATTGGCAGTGTCTTCTCATGCGGCGGCCATCGGGTGCACGGAGGTGACCAGAGTCTGCGGGTTTGCCTGCACACTCGGGAGATCGTCGAAAGGCAATCTCAGAGCCGGGCCCAGACGCACCTTTCCCCCGTGGGCGGTACTTCAACAAACCGCTGTAACCAAATCTAAATTATGCAGTTATGGGAGAAACGAAGCAAGGGGGATGAAGTTGAGAGTTGAGAGAGGAGAGTTGAGGGAGGAGAGTTGAGAGAGTGGGAGGGGAAGTGCGAATTGTGGAGTGTTGGGGAAGTGCGGAGTGCGGAGTGATGAGTGCGGAGTGGGGGAGGGAGGAGGAGAATCGAGAAGTGAGAATTGAGAATTGAGAAGAGAGAATCAAACAGTGCGGAACCCCTGGCGTTGCCGTTCCCATCCGTAGAGGCGTTGCGTGCAGCGTCTCCTTTGTCATCGTCAAGGGTCCGCACTGATTGACGAAGGCTCATTGCCGTTTTGGTCGTTCGTCTGTTAATCTGTGTTAATCTGCGCCAATCTGTGGACGCCTTTGCTTGGCCTTGTTCAGGCAACACCAGCGAAGAAAGGGCGATGACGGGGACACGGAAAAAGCGGATAGAACCACGGATCCTCACGGCTCTGACATCTCTTCCGTCTTCGTGCTTGCCGCCCTGTATGCCTGTCTCTCGTGTGAAGGGACGTCTGGTATGGTGTATTGGAGCAGTCCTTCGCGCACCATGGGTCCGAGGTATTTCTCCTGAAGGTATTTCTGTTGCCGTTTGAGCAGCTTCGCGAGTTCCGCGCCACCGAAAGGGCGGAGCCTGCAGAGATCCAGTATCGTCCTTCGGACCTTTTCGGGTTTGTCCTTGCCCGGCGCCAGAGAGTTGAGAATCGCGGAGATGTCCGAAGAAGACTCGCCAGACGGGGCATCGAGCCCCCCTTTTTTGGCATCGAGCCCCCCTTTTTTGGCATCGAGCCCCCCTTTTTTGGCATCGAGCCCCCCTTTTTTGGCATCGAGCCCCCCTCTTTTG
>Ga0315284_10012720_pt1 | contig 11982 bp, 9 predicted proteins | sample YL17G09_16_MG_FD_203696 | JGI IMG/M metagenome (GOLD analysis project Ga0315284, IMG submission 203696) | Sediment microbial communities from Yellowstone Lake, YNP, Wyoming, USA - YL17G09_16 | ecosystem: Environmental > Aquatic > Freshwater > Lake > Sediment | place: USA: Wyoming | collected...
CACAGCTTTGTTTACTTGAAGGATACGGTCTTCAAAGGCCGCCGGGTCTCGTCCTATCTGCTGGACCCGATCTCAAGTACTTTCATCGAGGCGAATGATCATGTTACCGATGGGTACAGGATTTTTAAAAACGTTTCTTATCCCTGCTTCACAACTCTATTGGGGAATCGGGTGGAATTGCGGGAGGGCATCTGGCAGGATCATGCATACGGGCAAAACCTCAAATTGATCAACGTCCCGGTCCTTAAACATCACGATCAGGGAGGCTCGGAGATTACTGCGTCCCTGAAGCATTTCTACGGTGTGCTCTCCATGACTGACGGGCAGAGCGGGTTTCGCCATTACAGCGGCTTGGGGGAGACCTGCGGGAAGATGGTCGTTTCAATCAAAACCCCCATCCTTAATATCGCGGATGCGATCTGGGTCTCTTATTCTTCCCTAACCGGGTATCCAGCGAATACAACCATTCGGGCCAACCAAATTTTAGCCAGCCAGGATCCCGTGGCCCTGGATTACTGGGCGGCCAAATATACCATGTTTCCTATCGACAGCAATCCCCGACACCACCCAGATTTTTCGGGAGTGAATCAATGGCTGACGGATGCTGCCAATATCATCAATGCCCGTGGCGGTCTGTACAACCCCAACAGCGGCATCCTGGTTGACCGGGTGACCAAAAACGAAATTGAAATGATGGTTCTGAAGAGGAAATGCCGGGTCATTTATAACTTCAATCTAAAGGTGGCCTCCAACCTAGATCCCGGGTGACCACAATCATATGCCCAGTGGAGCGTACGACCATGATTCTGTTTAGAAAAATTGTCGGGCCATTCTTCTTCCCCCTTTCCCTCTGCCTGGAAATTTTGATCATGGGTTTGGCCTTGCTCTGGTTTACCAAGAAAAAGAGGGCTGGGAAGGTCATCGTTTCCTCGGGCGTTGTCTTACTCCTCCTGCTCAGCTATGGTCCGCTTCCCGAGATGCTTCTTCGGCCTTTAGAATACAGTTTCCCCCCTCTTTTAGAACCCCAAGACTTCCCCCAGGCAAGATGGATTGTGGTCTTGGGTGCGGGCCATACATATGATCCCCGACTCCCCGCTAACAGTCAACTTTCAGGGGCTGCTCTCTTCCGTTTGGTGGAAGGCATTCGGATTCATAAATCTCTTCCTGGAAGCAAGCTTATTCTTTCCGGAGGCGCCCTTTGGGATCCGGTCCCCGAGGCTAAAGTCATGGCGGATGTTGCTTTGGCCTTGGGGGTAGACCGGCAGAATTTGATCTTGGAGTCGGTGTCGAAAGATACCGAAGAGGAAGCCCGGCTCATTCAAAAGACGGTCGGAGACAACTTATTTGTTTTGGTTACCTCCGCCTCCCACATGCCCCGGTCCATGGCCCTTTTCAAAAAACTGGGTATGCAGCCCATCCCGGCCCCCACAGACTACGGGGTGAAGGAGAGACAGGGACAAGAGGTCATTCCCAGCGGGTTCTTCCCGGGAGCTGATGTACTGCAAAAAGCAGAAACGGCCGTTTATGAATACTTGGGTCTGGCCTGGGCCAAACTGAGAGGTCGGATATGAAACGGTCGATGCAATCTTTAGCCGAAATCGGAGAGGAGTGGGGGAAATCCGGAAAAAAGTGGCTATGAAATCGAGGTTGGATTTCTTTGGAGTGGCCCGGGTCGAGCGCTTTACCAACCCCCGTTGATTATCGCCCCATTGATCTTCTGCCAAGTTCCGGATCCGTGATTTCTGCGGTATCCAACTCCCCCCGAAAGGGCCATCGAAGAAATCCCCGCGCCTACGAAGGCCTCGGCAAGGAAATTATACCCATGACTTTTTGGATATAACCTCCGGAATGGGATGATTGCCGGTGGCCTTTTCTGGATGATTCGTTCCATCGAGCGTGAGTTCCGGGGAATTGCCTATCCCATTTGCGGGAAGGGCATGTTTATCCGCAAAGCAGGGGAGTTAGGCCGCTTTTTTAAGCCGGTTAACGGGCGAAGAGCGCCCTCAAGATATTGAAAAAATTCAGACGCCACCGGAAGACCGGCCATTTGATCTCCTCTTTGTCGCAAACCGTGGACATACTCGCCCGATCGAAAGTTCCTTTCAAAGCCATTAGTCTCCGGCTGCGTTCTGGTTCCCCAAGAACATGGATCTCATCGATCTTGCGGATCATGTCCATGGCCAGGAGGATGCGGTCCTCAGTTTTCTTGGCCGTCTCCCCGTCCAGTAAGCCATATCGTTCTTTCAAGCGGTTGAGGCGCAGGCCGGCCTGGTAGGAGCTATCTACGATCTCTCCGCGGGTCATCCATTCCGTTTCGTAACTCAGGGTGTATTTCCAACTGGGGGCGAGAAGGGCCTTCCGGTAGTCCTCCAAGGTTTTGTAGAACACCCGATAGCCGACCTCTTCGGCTTTTTCGAAGGCGATAGACCCGGGGTCCAGGAAAGGGGCCAGAGGGGAGATAAAGGGGTTGAGTCGCCGGTCAAATTTTTTCATCAGGTATTCGCAATAATCGATGGATTCCATAACCGAAGCCGGGGTCTGCTGTGGAAGGCCAACCATGAAGAAGACGTCGAATTTCGAGCAGCCGTAACCTAAGGCGAAGCGGATGGATTCCTCCATTTCTTCATTGGTGTAAAATTTTCCCGATGCCCGTCGAACCCGCTCGTCATGGGATTCGGGGGAGATCTCGAAATTGAAATGGGGAAGAGTTTTCGAGACCTCTTGGAAATAAGCCTCCGGAGCCGGAGTGAAGAGTTCCAGCACCACTGGATTCCTCGGGCGTTCCAACCGAATTTTTGATAGGACGGCCCGGGCATAATCATCCCCGGCCTGTCTCAGGTCCCCGACGACAAAGATGGGAGCGTTGGTGTATTTGGAAACGGAGAGGATATCCCCGGCAACTTTCTCCGGGCTGCGGTAGGCACAGGCATCCCGGGAACAGAATTGGCCTAAGGCATAACGAGATCCCCCGCAGATGACGCAGTTGTGAGTGCATCCCCGGCAGGTCATCACCGCGGTGATGGGGTATTCCCACCAGTCATGGATGGGGATTAAAGATCGCAGGTCAAAATATTTCATTGCGGAGCGGAAAAGGTTGGGGTAGTTATTGGAATACTCGTCGAGAGCGCTCACGACATGGACCAGAGCGTTGACCTGTACTTCTTTATTCTTATTTTTCCAGGTTAAATTGGGAATGGCTTCCAGAGAGGTTCCTCTTTTCAGGGCCAGGAGGAGCTGCCGCAAGGGCTCTTCCGTGGAGTCACCACGCACCACGAAGTCCACCTGGGGGTAGCGAATCAGCTCCTCGTGAAAATACGTGGCGGAATAACCGCCGAAGATGACCGGGATGTCAGGTCGGTATTTTTTGCAGAGGCCCGCAACTTCCAAGGAACCCTGAACATGGGGAAGCCAGTGGAGGTCTATGCCAAAGGCCCGGGGATGGAGTCTGGCAATGAGCTTTTCCACGTCAAAATTCTTATCCTTAATCATCCGCAGGGCCAAATTGATGATGCGGACAGGGATTCCGTTCCTCTCCAGATGCTCCGCGATGGAGGAAAAGCCCACCGGATACATCTCGAAAATGGGCGTGGAAGGCACGAGGTCGCTAATGGGCCCGAAGAGGATGGGGAGCTGGCGAAAATCATAGACTGAGGGGGCGTGCAGGAGGACTAATTCGGGTTTGGCGAGCATTTCAAATCAAAGGAACCTTTCAAAAAAGCGGTCAGCCGTCAGCTTTCAGCGATCGGGTATCCAGTTACATATGAAAGCACCCTACTCACTGCCGCAAGATGGGCTATTTAAAAAAATAACAGACCATCCTCAGGAATGCAAGAAGTCGTTTTGAGTATTCTGTCATAAATGAACTCATTCCTGGCCTGGGGAGTCTGAATTTTCCTCGTGAATCTTGTCTTCCCAGATTCGTCCCTCTTCAATAATATGCACTACCCTCCAGCCCCTTTGCTGCAGACTACGCCCAATGAATCGGCGGTGGCAACGCCAGGGCAGACGCTCGGCGCAGAGGACGCCGCAGCGACATCGGGAAGCCATCCGCTCTAATAGTTCCATGCCGACCAGATAATCCAGAGTTTGGGTGTAGACTTCATAGCCTCCCCTGCGGTACCCTCCCAGCTCCTTTCCCAAATAAAAGTACCCCAGTCCCGTTTCCCCGAGGGATTGAGAGAGCGCCTCTTTCTTGAAATGAGGGAATTTGCTGGTGGGAAAGCTGCGCACGTCGGCAATCATCTCGATCGCTTTCGATCGCAAAAGATGGACAAACTCTGCCCACGTCCGGTTGCTGGTCCCCAGCGTAAAGACGATCTTCTTCTCAGACATGTGATTTTCCTTCCTTCACCGCAGAGCCTTGCCCCTAATTTTTAGTAGCACGATTTCCCCGGCGGGGCAATATTGTAGTAGAAAGTTCTGGGGGTTGATGGTATATTTTATACGAGAATCAAAAGATTTTTAACCCCTCCGGCTAAAAGAAGAGAAGGAGGGCGGGGAAAGACTTGGCCGAGGTTTTAAATCAGGAAAGTGCAGAAACTCTAGAAGCCATCGGTGGATGGATGAGAGGAAGACTGTCCGTCCTCCTCGACCTCTCCACGCTCCTTTACCTTACCTTCAAGGAACTGGTTGCCGAGCGGAAGAAGGGGTTCTCCCTGGTCTTTGAAATTACCCTGCGACAGATTTACTTCACGGGGGTCCAGGCTCTTAAAGTCGTCACCCTGGTCTCGTTGACCCTGGGGACGATTGTCATCGTTCAATCAGGAAGCCAGATGGAAATCCTCGGGGGGGTGCATTTCATCATCACCATCCTGGTTTTGGTGATCATCCGGGAATTGGGTCCACTGCTGACGGCTTTCATCGTGATCGGACGATCGGGAACGGCCATCGCTGCGGAGCTGGGCAACATGATCGTGGCCCATGAACTGGAAGCCATCCAGGCCATGGGCATCAACCCGGTGTACTTCATCGTTGCCCCCCGGATCATCGGGGTAACCATCGCCGTCATCTGCCTGACCATCTACTTTAATGCCGTGGCCCTGCTTGGGGGTTTCATAGTTTCCAAGTTGATCCTGACCATCACCCTTCCAGTTTTCCTGAGGGAGTTGGTCGCTTCGCTCGCGGCCACAGACCTGGTTTTCGGAATCCTGAAGAGCGCCATCTTCGGCTTGCTGATTGCTCTGACCTGCACGTATCATGGACTGACGGTGCGCTACTCGAGTATCGAGGTGCCGCAGGTAGCCACCCGGGGCGTGGTGAGTGCGATCTTATTCTGCTTCATCTGCAACGCCTTACTGACTCTGTTGTTTTACCTGTAACCCTTAACAAACCAAAGTCAGTCGAAACAAGCGGGATCACCAGCAGGTGGCCAAAGGGAGAAGGAAAGAATGATCATTCGATGTTGGGGAGCGAGAGGTTCCATTCCCGTATCCGGACAAGAATATATAAAATACGGAGGAGATACGACCTGCATGGAAGTCAGGACCCATGAGGACGAGATCATCATCGTTGATGCAGGTACGGGCATCCGGAAACTGGGAAATTACCTGCTGGAAGAAAGACGGTACCGATACCACATGATCTTTACCCATTCCCATTGGGATCATATTTTGGGATTTCCATTTTTTAAGCCCCTCTACCGGAAGAAAACATCCATCCGGATGTTTGGCTGTCCTTTTACCCAGGACTCTGTAAAAAAAATGATCTCCAAAGTCATGACCGCCCCCAACTTTCCCGTAGATTTTGATGACGTGCAAGCCGACATTTCCTACCATAAAGCCTGCGAAAATAGATTTTCGATAAAATCCATGACCGTGACCCCCATCTTCACCAGCCATCCAAACCCGGGGATCGGATATAAGTTTGTTGAGGATGGCAAAAGCTTTGTTTTCCTTACGGATAATGAACTGGCCTATAAACATCCCGGTGGGCTCGATTATGGAGATTACGTGGACTTTTCCTCCCAGGCGGACCTGCTCATTCACGATTCAGAATTCACAGGAGAAGAGTACAAAACCAAAAAAACCTGGGGGCACTCGACTTATAAAGATGCTCTGAAGTTAGCCCTGGATGCCCAGGTGAAGAAATTTGGGTTGTTCCATCATAATCAAGAGCGGACCGATACGGCTGTAGATGAAATTGTTCGAAACTGTCGCCAGATCATCGGGAACAACGGGGCCCGTTTGGAATGCTTCGCGGTTTATGAAGGGATGGAGATCGCCCCGTAATCGCCAGGGCGGGGACGAACATCGTAGGGGCGATTCATGAATCTCCCCTACCCATCGAGAAGGTTGTTATGGATCTGGTTCTGGAAATTCGCGACCTTTTTTTTGCCTTTGATGGCCGGGTAATTTTCCAGGGTTTGAACTTCGGGCTGCGGCGGGGAGAAATCTATGTGGTGATAGGGGCCAGCGGCAGCGGGAAGTCCGTCCTCCTGAAATTATGCAGCGGCCTTCTCGCCCCCGAGACGGGAAGCGTGGAGATTGAAAGGGTCGACCTGGCCACAGCCTCCAAGGAAGCATTGCAAGCCCTGCGGGTGAAGATGGGCCTCGTCTTCCAGGATGCAGCGCTAATCAGCAATATGTCGATCTTCGATAATGTGGCCCTTCCTCTGCGCTATCACACCGGGTTGAGGGAGCCTGAGGTGCAGGCCCGAGCCTCGGAGAAAATGGACCTCTTCGAACTGGACCGGAAATACGACCGCTCCATTCCGGCCCAGCTGAGCCTGGGGATGCGCAAGCGGGCGGCGTTAGCCAGAGCTCTAGTTTTAGAGCCTGAGCTTCTTTACCTGGACGAACCGGCCACAGGTCTGGGGGCGGAGGCCGACCGCCTGATCGCCAGAGCCCTGAAGAGTTATCAGCAGAGAGCGCGAGCGAGCGTTCTTCTGGTGACCAGCGAATGGCCCCTCGCGATCCCCCTGGCTGACCGCATCGGCTTCTTGGACAGCGGGCGAATCGTCGCCGAAGGCGCCGCTCAGGAGATGCAGGCTTGGTTGGAGAAGAGGATACAATCGGGTTCTACGTTGGAATGAATTGAGGAGAAAGGGCCATGTTGATGCACTTTCGGATCAAGCATTTTGATCGCTACGTGGGGATCTTCGTCATCCTGGCTTTGGCCTTGATCATTGTCACGCTGGTCTTCATCAGCCGGGGACAGAAGTGGTTTGAGAAGCGCTACCATTACAATGTGGTTTTCAACAAGGTCCAGGGCCTGAAACCCGGTACCGGGGTAACCATTTCCGGGATGGAGGTAGGCTCCGTGAAATCGCTCCGGCTCAACCCCCAGAGCAGAGTAGAGATCACCCTGGAGGTGCTGGAGACCTATCGAGACTATATCCGCAAAGACTCCCAGGCCACGATCGCCAGCGGACTCCTCGGCGGCAAGACCGTGGAGGTCACCGTGGGCTCACCGGGCCAGCCAATCCTTCCGGAAGGGGCAAACATCACCTCCCAGGAGCCCAAGGAGCTGACGGATTTCCTGAAAGAAATTGACGTCAAGGCCCCGTTGAAAAAACTGAACGAGGCCCTGGAAAACGTGAAATCGATCACCGAAAAACTCAACAACCCGCGGGGAGAGCTTTTTACTTTGCTGAAGAACGTGGAATTCGTCACCGCCCAGCTGAAAACTGGCCGGGGGAACGTGGGGGCCATCCTCCAAGACAAGAAGATGCACGGGGAAATCACCGCAGCCGTCGAGTCCATCCGTCGGTCGGCGGCCAACATTGAAGAGACAACCCAGAATGCTTCTAAGGCTTCGCGAGACCTGCCCCAGCTTATTTCCGAGGTGGACCGGGCAGTCAAAGAAGTTCCCAAGATTTTAGACGACGTAAAGAAAGCCACTTCGGACCTGCCCAGAGTCATGGGGGACGTGCAGAGGGCGGCGGGGGATGCCCCGGCGATCACGGATAACGTGAAGGAGATTACCAAAGATGTGAAAGTCATCACGGGAAATGTAAAGAAGGCGGCGCCGGAAATTCCTGATTTCCTGGCCACTACTCACGAGAGTGTGGAGGAAGCTGAGAAACTGATCCAGGGCCTGCAGAATCACTGGCTGCTGCGGGGCTCGATGCCCAGGGTTCAGAGAGACACCGTCCTGGAGGTCAGCCAACGCGAGAGCCCGTATGAAAAAGGAGGAGAGATTTCTCGATGAGTGGAGGTCAGGATCTTTCCTTCTACTTGGCCTTTGCCGCCGGGGTGCTTTCCTTCCTATCCCCGTGCGTTTTACCGCTGGTGCCTTCTTACGTGGCCTTCATCACGGGCCTCTCCTTCGAAGAACTCACCCAAGACCAGCCCCAGCGGAAACTACGCCGGGTTATTCTGCGTCATTCTCTGCTCTTCATCCTGGGATTCAGCGTCCTCTTTACCGCCCTCGGGGCGTCGGCCACGCTGCTCGGCCAGTTCCTGGCCGCCCACCGGGATACCATCCGGATCGTGGGCGGAATTCTGATTATCATCTTTGGACTCCTCATCAGCGGGGTATTCTCTTTTGGTTTCTTGCAGCAAGAGAAGAGGTTTCATCTCCGCGATAAACCCCTGGGGTACCTGGGTTCATTCCTGGTGGGCATAACCTTTGCCGCCGGGTGGACCCCCTGCGTCGGTCCCATCCTCTCCTCCATCCTCCTTTATGCCAGCACAGCCGAAGACATGCGCTCGGGAATCTTCCTTCTGCTTTTTTATTCGCTGGGGCTGGGGCTTCCTTTTTTCGCCTGCTCTTTGGCCCTGAACACCTTCCTCGGTGCTTTTCGGAAAGCCCGCAGCTACCTGGGAGTGTTCACCAAAGTGGGCGGGGTCCTATTGATCATCGTGGGAGTCCTCTTGCTGACCAATTCTTTCGCCCTCTTGAATGAAGTGCTGGGCCGGTGGTTTCCCGGATGACGTGGGAGTAAGCCGAGGTTTCCGGCCTTGGACCCATAGAGGTGCGGAAAGTTTCGAGAGGCGAGGGTATCCATGAATCCGACGGATGATAAGAATTCTCTCTTCCATCCCCTCTTTGATTTTATCGAAAAGCGGGAACCCTTGCTCAGGATCCACGGCTTGAAAGGGTCCTCTGCGGCCTATGTTTTCTCCCAGGTGGCCCTGAGGGTCCGTTGTCCCCTGATTGTCTTGACCGCGGACGAGGAGAAAGCAGAGCGCTTCTTCCAAGAAATTCTGTTTTTCATCAACCCAGCCCGCACAGCCCTCCTCTTTCCGAGCTGGGACCTGAAACCTTTTGAGAAGATCTCACCGCCATCCGAAGTCATGGGACAGCGATGGAAAGTCATGCACCAACTGATTTCGGATTCGGCCTCTGAAATCGTGGTGGCGTCTTTGAACGCCGTGCTTCAGAGAGTTCCTCCGCGGGAGGTCCTCCGACGATGGGCCTTTTCGATTTCCCCGGGCCAGGAATTCCAGCGGGAAGAGCTGGTCGCCCGGCTCGAAGGAATGGGCTATTCCCGCGTCAGTTTGGTCACTGAAGTTGGCGAGTTTGCCGTACGGGGACACCTGGTTGATGTCTTCTCTCCCTCTGCCCCGGCTCCCCTGCGCGTAGAATTCTCCGGGGACAGCGTGGAATCGGTGCGCGCCTTCGACCCAGACAGCCAGCGCTCCTCGGAGGCTTTGGATCTGGTGCGGGTCCTGCCGGTTAAAGAGGTTCTATTCTTCCCAGAATTCATCGAGCAGGCGACTCAGAAGCTTGCGGCCAGCCTTCCGGCCGACCCGGCTTTGCGGGAGTCTGCGGAGGAGATCTTGGAAAAGATTCGCCAGGGGATCCCCTTCCCGGCCGTGGAATGTTACCAGCCCTTTTTTTTTCCTTTGCTGGAGACTTTCTTCGATTATCTTCCCCCGCAAACGGTGATTTTTTTCGCCGAACCCCCTGAACTGGAGGAGGGCTTGACTCGTTTCTGGGAAGAAGCTGAAGAGTCCTGGGAGCAGGCTTCCGGGCGCGGGGAATTCTGGCCAGCCCCGGGAGAGCTTTATCTATCCAAGGAGGAATTTGCCGGGCTGAGTGGAGCCATTTCCCGAGTGGCGCTTCAGGGGCTGGAGGTGGAGGGGGAAGAGCCTCGGCTGCGTCTGGAAACGGATTCGAACGAGCGTTTACGCTCCGAGCTTCTTTCTTCCAAATCCGAAGAAGGAATCTTGCAGCTCTTAGCCCAGCGCATTCGCTCGGGGGAGGAAAAAGGAGTAACTACGCTGCTCACCTGTTCCGGCATCCGCTCGGCCCAGCGCCTGGGCGAGATGCTCGAAAAGCATGAATTGAGCGTCCAGATCCTGGAAAAACCATTTTCCTCCTGGACTCCTAGCGATTCCACGGGATGGAATGTTACCCTGCTAATCGGAAACCTCTCGCGGGGATTTATCTTTCGGCGAGCCGGGCTGGCGCTCATCACCGAGAGCGAGCTTTTCGGTGAAAAACGCCCGAGGAAACGCTTGGCTGTCCCCATGAAGGATCATGCCCTGGCCGCCTTCAGCGAGCTGCAGGTGGACGACTACGTCGTCCATGCCGACCATGGGATCGGAATCTATCGGGGTTTGTTGAAGCTCAAGCTGGGGGAAGAGGAGCATGACTTTCTCCTGGTCGAGTACCAAGGGGGGGATAAGCTCTATCTTCCCGTCTATCGCCTAAACCTGGTGCAGAAATATGTTGGGGGGGGTGAGGGTGGGCCACGGATCGACAAACTCGGCGGGACCTCCTGGGAAAAGGCCAAGAAGCGAGTAAAGAATTCTTTGCGCGAGCTGGCCGAGGAGCTCGTGAAGCTTTACGCCACTCGGGCAGTCATCAAAGGACACGCCTTTCCCCCGGCCGACGAGTTCCTTGGAGAGTTCGAAGCTTCCTTCGAATACGAGGAGACTCCAGACCAGATGCAGGCCATCGAGGATGTGCAGGCGGACATGAGCAGCGAGAAGCCCATGGACCGGCTGGTCTGTGGAGATGTTGGCTTTGGGAAGACAGAGGTGGCCCTGCGGGCGGCTTTCCAGGCCATGATGGATGGGAAGCAGGTAGCCATGCTGGTGCCCACGACGGTTTTGGCCCAGCAGCATTACCAGACCTTCTCCCGGCGTTTTGCTCCCTACCCCTTCCGCGTGGAGATGCTCAGCCGGTTTCGGTCGCCGACAGAGCAGAAACAGGTTTTAGAAGACCTGAACAAAGGAAAAGTGGACTTGGTCGTGGGCACGCACCGCTTGTTGCAGAGGGACGTCTTCTTCAAGGGCCTGGGCCTGCTGATCGTGGATGAAGAGCACCGCTTCGGTGTGGCGCACAAGGAGAAACTCAAGCGTCTGCGTTCCGACGTAGATGTTCTCACCCTGACCGCTACCCCCATTCCCCGGACTCTGCAGATGTCTCTGGGGGGCATTCGGGACCTGAGCGTGATCGAAACCCCCCCGGAAGATCGACTGGCCATCCGCACTTACGTAACGGAGTTCGATGAAGAGGTAATCCGCGACGCCATCCGCCGGGAGCTACGCCGCGGAGGACAGATCTTCTTCGTGCACAACCGGGTGCAATCCATCGGCGCCATGGAAAAATTCCTGAGGAAATTGGTTCCCGAAGCCCGCTTGGCCATCGCTCATGGACAGATGGCCGAGCGAGACCTGGAACGGGTTATGCTCGCCTTTGTCAAGAAAGAGGTCAATCTGCTGCTGACGACCACCATCATTGAATCAGGCCTGGATTTCCCTGCGGCCAATACGATCATCATTAACCGGGCGGATAAATTGGGATTGGCCCAGATGTACCAGCTTCGGGGACGGGTGGGACGTTCGAAGGAGAGGGCTTACGCCTATCTTTTGGTTCCGGGTCTTTCGGTTATGGGTTCGGATGCCCGCAAGAGGCTGGGGGCCCTCCAAGAAGTTACCGAGCTGGGTTCCGGGTTGAAACTGGCCATGCACGACTTAGAGATCCGAGGCGCCGGAGCCCTGCTGGGAGATGCCCAATCCGGGCACATCGCCGCCGTGGGGTATGACATGTACCTTCAGATTTTGGAGCAGGCGGTCCAGGAGCTAAAAG
>Ga0315284_10012721_pt1 | contig 11979 bp, 9 predicted proteins | sample YL17G09_16_MG_FD_203696 | JGI IMG/M metagenome (GOLD analysis project Ga0315284, IMG submission 203696) | Sediment microbial communities from Yellowstone Lake, YNP, Wyoming, USA - YL17G09_16 | ecosystem: Environmental > Aquatic > Freshwater > Lake > Sediment | place: USA: Wyoming | collected...
TATTGGTCACGAGAAAGTACACAAGATATTTATTCTATTCTCGTGGATTAGAATTATATTGGTCACGAGAAAGTACACAAGATATTTATTCTATTCTCGGAATAAATAAACTCGAGTTTGAGTTTACACCCAAGAAAACTCAAACTCGCGGACATTAAGAATTTTAATGAATTATTTATTATTACTATTGTTGTGCTTCAGAACGTATGTATTGATATAAAAGAGCATACCTAATTGTGTCGTTAGAGGCAGAATTGTTTGTCAACAAGACAAACTCTTCTACGGTCTTTTTTCTACTTTTAGCAGTATTGTAAAGATTGACGCCGTTAATATACATTAAGGGATCCATATACATGCCAAATGTTAATTTCTCATAGCTAGTTATAGCTGGTGTGTTTAGGCGCTTCTCTTTAAACACACTTAAAGCAGCCGTCATTCTGCTGGCATTTTGTGTTGCACCATAACTACTAGACATTTGCTTTCACTTATTTTAACGGTTAAAAATAAGTGAAAGCAAATGTCTAGCATTCTTAAATCAACAAAGTACAAAAGTACCTATTCATTAGAAAAGGAAGCCAAATTAAAAACAGAGATTAAGAGATCCTTATCTAAACCCATTATATCTGTTCCGAAGCCCATAATACCTTCAAAATCTTCTGTAACTTCTTTAGTGCATCCTAAAGGTCCACTGAATACATCTTCACTCATGCCTATTAGAAACCCGTCCACGAATCGCGTATTAAGGTCTTCTGACAACTACCTTCAAATTATGTATTTGGTGGAAAAACTAATTTCCGCGACTATTGCTAACCCAAAAGAGATGTTATCCTTTCTTCTTAATAATTCTTACTTGAATCAGAAAAGTATGAACAAGATAGAAAAGTATGTTTTAAATTTAGAGGGTCTTGACTTTTCAATAGATACACTCTTTAAATCTATTGGGAAGGTACGTCTCTCTGCTGTAAAAGCTTTTTTCCACGAGCACCACGAGTTTAATTTCGAGAACGATCCATTAGCAAAAAGAGTAATACCGTCACGCGCACTTAAGGATTCTGGTGTGTTCCAGAGTAGAGAAAGAGTAATGTCAAAGAACCTTTTTCCTCTTTCTAATATTTGCATACTTGATGCTTTAATGCTCGACAAAAGTCCTAAAGCTTCTGACCCAATCTACTCTCTATATGAAAGTATGAAAAGTGTATCAAAAGCATTCATAGGAAATCTTAAGCTTGTAGAAGTCAATCGCCTAATTAATAACAATTTAATAAAACGTACATGGTTCTACACAAAACAAGTTCACGTTGTCGTGGACAATAAAATTAAGCTCGAAACTCCGTACAAGCATGCAGAAATTACTACTCCTCAGGAGCTCGAAGAGTTTAAACTAAAGATAATGTACGTGGAAGAAGAAGTTATTCGCACATTCCTCAAACGAAAAAAACAAGATGTTCCAGACTATCAGTTTTTTCCCATTTCGAGGTTAACTGCTGCTTGGTATCTTAATATTCACGATCAAGATCTTAAACTGTACATGTCTTTTGAGAAAGTTCATACTTCAATTGTTCCATACGAAACTCTTTGGACAGAAAAACGTGCTTCCGAGTTAATTCTAAAAGAAATGAGATCCAGATCAAAAATACTAAGAGAGTCCCTTAAAGATATAAACGAGAGATATAAAGTTTTAGATCCTTCTGGATATTTGACTAATTTTGTGGAAGTGGACAGAGCAGACATAAGTAAATGGATAGATGTCTTTCCATCTTTGTCGACAGGCATGTATAGCGCAAACCTACCCATTAATGGAGAAAACTACAAAATACCATTAACAGAAACAGCAATTACGTCTCTTGACGAAACGATATTTGGGTTTTACGAGAACAAAAATCCTAAAGGAGATTCTATGAATATGATAAGAAGTGGAAATAGAGGTATATTTTACCCTAAAAATATATTAGATATGCTTGGACTCGAAATCTATGGTACGGACTCTATTATTTCTCAGTTAAAGAGTAGCGTAAAAACTCGGGTAATGAGAGCAATCTAATATGTACATCAAACTATGTTGATGTTATATATCTGAATAACTTATGTATGAATTATCATAATTGTATAAGTTTTGTTAACAAAAAACTCGTGGAATACTAACAGAAACATATAAAACTCGCGGAATAGACTAAAAAAACTAAGATATATAAAACTCGTGGAATACTAACAGAAACATATAAAACTCGTGGAATAGACTAAAAAAACTAAGATATATAAAACTCGTGGAATACTAACAGAAACATATAAAACTCGTGGAATACTAACAGAAACATATAAAACTCGTGGAATACTAACAGAGATATATAAAACTCGTGGAATACTAACAGAAACATATAAAACTCGTGGAATACTAACAGAAACATATAAAACTCGTGGAATACTAACAGAAACATATAAAACTCGTGGAATACTAACAGAGATATATAAAACTCGTGGATCAAGTAAAGAAAGAGAATAATCAAAAACATCAAACTTATTTTTTGATGTAAAATGGACAAGTGCCCTATATGCTGTGAACTAATCGTTAAATCCAACCGTAGAATTAAAGATTCTTCGAGAATAAAGACAAAAGAAGATTTTAGTTATCTTAATAGGCGCAATAAGAAATTATCAAAGAGCGAGAGTAAAGTTGTCATGCTAGAATGTGGACATAGCCTTCACATACTCTGTTGTGCTGAATACACACGGAATGGCTATAATATATGCCCCATATGTAGAGCTCACACTGACGTAAACGTATGTCCAGAAAAACCCTCAAGCATTAATCAGACTTGGCTTGCTTGCATTTTAATAATAGCGTTAATGTTTTTACTCTTTAGGGTTTTAAGAAAGAAACTCTAAGTTTCTTTTTTTGCTTTGGTAAAAATCAAATGCATAATAACAATAGTGCGTATATCCAACATCTCTTTGAGAAAACCAACGATATGGACGAAATACTCTTGTCTCAATCCTTACTCTTCTCCATAGTCTCTGAGAACGGCATTTTCTATAACTTGATCGTGTCAGAAACGAGAACTCATAGAGACTTAAAAGACACGTACACGTTACTGAAGAGTGCGACGAAAAAGAAGTGTGCCTTTTCCTCTGTCGCGACAATTCTGTTTCGACTGAGGAATAAAATAGCGCATGGAAACCTTATTGCGTTAGAAGATCTAAATACACTTTTGTCTTCAATTAACGCTTACTGTGAATATGTAGTTCCTTCACAAAGACTCCACAAATGTAAGTCTTTGGTCGAGACATTTATTGAGACGTTTAAAGGTATAAGTGAGCAAAAGGTTTCGTTTCAAGTAAATACGTCAATTCTTCCGTGGTCTCAGAGAATTATGTTATAAAAAATTATGCCTTTATAATGGCGACTCACGATTTACTCGCGAAAACCTTCAGAATAATCATACTAATCTCTGTATTTTGCTTCACATTAATTATAATTAATGTTTACCTCGTTAGTGTTAATATTAACCTCCAAGTATCTCTTGATGTCCTTTACTCTTCGGGCAATACGACCATAAAAATAGAAAATACAACAGAATATTGCACAAATCTTATTGAGTGTTCGAAGATTTTGCGTTCGGTAAGGAAAGGGGAGTTTGCCCTCATTAGCACGAAACTATATATTAAGCCTAACACGTACAGTGAAATAGCTCACTACACTCGAGGAACCCTATATATTTCTCTGGGCATTTCTTTAATCTTAATAACGTCTATCTTCACGTCGTGCTTCATCATATACAAAACAGAACTAAAACTTTAACTTATGCGTTTTGAATTTTAATCGGGTCGAGTCCTTTACATAATAAAATGTTATTATGTGAGTGTTTTAATCAATCGACTGAGCCGATTCCTTTGCATAATAATTATGTGAGTGTTTTAATCAATCGACTGAGCCGATTCCTTTGCATAATAATTATGTGAGTGTTTTTTTGATTTAATTAATTCCTTTACATATTATGTGTGTTTTAATCAATTGAATGAGCCGAGTCCTTTACATAAAATTATGCGTGTATGACTGAGCTGGATTCTTTACATAATAATTGTGTATGAGTTTTAATCAATAATTGACTGAAGCCAAACAACACAAGTCCTTTACATAATAACATTTTATTATGTGTGTTTATTGCTGCATAGTAGAGACTCTGCTTTCTAAAATCTTAATGTACTTTGGGATAATATCTGATTGATTTCCGTAGTCATATCCCAAAACTATAGGTTTTCCGTCATACTTTCCATATATTGTGATGGCTGTACCTCGTTCTGTAACAAGTTTAGAATTCTTTCCAGAGAGCTTTTCAATTGTGACAGAATGACCCGGATATAAAAGCTTTAATAAACTATTACACTTGTCGTACTGAGATCTTACTTCTGAGTTACCAAGATGCTTTAACGTATTAATGTTAAGTAAGTCTTTTATACCAATACCATAGTCTATGTTGAGTTTAGTAATAGCGCGTTCTGAGGCAACCTTCTCCAATTCTGATTTAATTGTGGGATTTCCTATCGTTCTCGCAAGAACTAGATTTTCGTTATACCCCAGTTCGTTTAAAGCATTCAAGAGCTTTACGTATACTTTATTCTTTTGACCGACAGCATTATTGCAAGCTTTTATTACATTTAGAGATTTACGGGATAAGCTTACAGTAATAAGTAAGTCTTTGCTTACTAGATCATCGGACGATACAATTGTGCCGTTTAGGTTCTGCGTAATTATGGTTTTAGCGTGTTGTTCTCCATACTTGTTGTCAATACCATTAATGCTTAAAACTCCACGAAGCATTAAAAAGCAAGCATCGACCGAAAACCCTGGATATTGAACCTCAGAGTTCGGATCAGCAAAATAATTTGAAACGACTTCGTAGAGTGCACCAAATAGAGACTCGAAGACGTCTCCAATTATATCATCAGGGTAAGATTGGAGAGTATTTTCTTCAAGATCTGGACCCATTCTTATGTATTCGTGTAAATTCATTTGTTTCGCAAGATCTACTTGACCTCCTTTCTGTTTACTCATGTAGTTCATTTTTAGTTGAGATAGTTCACTATTTGTGTACTTACGGCCACTTCTCCTCTCCTTTTCTTTGAGTAGTTCGAAGAAAACGTTATTTAGTACTTCGTCACCATATGTTTCGTACTGTTCATAGTCTTCTGCTTCGGGGTCCACAATTTTATAACTTTCGTGGGTAAAGGCTGCCTGCCATATCTTCATACTCTTTTCATTTAACATGAACTTGTAAAACTTAGGTCTTTGACTGTCCTCAGTTTCTAAAGAACCAATAGAATACTTATATAATAGTTCGCGTATAAATGGCCTAAGATCAGGACCAGACTTAACAGAAGTAAAAGGAATAATCTCTATCTTACTTTCAATGTATTCGGGAGCATCAGTAGTTCTAATACTTGGTAAATTTACGATATTAGTGGTTGTAGTAGTTGTGGTTGTATATGGTGATGAGATATTTTTAGTTATTTCAATAGTTTGATCGATCGGAATAGTTGGAGTTTTGACCATTTGCTTTGTTGGCATTGGTATTGGTCGTTTTTTACCCTTTTTGATGGGGAAAATCAAAGTTGATTTTTTTGGGTCCATTTGGAGTCGGACGTATTTTAATTCTTAAATTAAAAAACTTATTTAATCGATACTCTCAATACATTTTAGCTTAAGAACTTCTATGTATTCTGATGATTGAAGTATTATTGACAACAAATTTGACATTAACTCTAGATCGTTCAAGTAAGACGCGACATGAGAAATACGCAAGTAGTCTTTATCTGTTCGGTACTCTTCATTTAGAATTTGTTTAATGTTCTCGTTAGATTTCACGATAAGGCCTTCAGTGTGTAGTTCAAGATCATTAATTGTTTTTGTAATATCTACTAAAGAGCTTTTCATCCTTTGTATGTCTTTAGAGTAAGTCGAGAAAACCAAACTATTGAGACACAACGTCGAAGACATAACACCAGTCTTAATAGCATCTATATTCTTAATACTCAAGACTGGATGAAAGGTCATTTCTGTTTCTCTAATAGTTTGGTCTGTATGACAAAATACACTATTTACTCTTGGAACTGTTATTTCTACGTAACCAATACTTCCGTTCTCTGTCGACAGAATGTAAATGTAGTAATTACACGTAATAATTAAAACGCCATCAACCTTTCCTTCTACTTCCTTGAGCAAAGAACACTTAAGTGTAGTTGAAATGTTATTTGATACTTTTGGTATGTTTTGGACTCGACCTATGCAATAGAAAGGAATGCCAAACTTGTCTTTAGTCTTTATGGTCAAAATATCATTAGAAATATGTGTTAATTCACACACATACCCAAGCTTTGATAAAGTTTTAATGTCCTTTGCATGTATTTTTGAAATAGACCTCTTCTTATTCGTCGTGAACCTTTTAAAAGTTAATGATGGCTCGTTCATATAATTTCTATTCAGAGTAGTAAAGAGGGTCTCAAAAGACCCAGAGTCATCACAACGTATATTAGAAGTAAGAATTTGGCGACTAATTATTGGTGTTTCTTGTTCGCGACCTTCTTCGGAAGATGAAGAACTCACACTACGAGTTTTTTGTTTAGAAAGATTTTCTTTTGCTTTTGGTATTATATTAATAAGGCTTTCTTTTACTGCTGGCGGCACTGGTAACATTTTATTAGTGTTCTCTTTTATTTGTACTTCTGGTAGTGGGTCTTTAATAATGCTCTCTTTTGTTATTAAAGCAGTATTGAAGCTTTCTTTTACTGGTACTTCTTGTGTATTTTTACTAATGCTCTCGTTTATTAGTGAAGCTTCAAAAATACTATCTTTTACTGTTAAGACTTTAGCGATACTATCTTTTGTTAGTGAATCATTAACAATTACCATATTACTATTAAGAGATTCTTCTGTAAATGTGCCTTCTCCAGACATTCCTTCTTGTCCAAAATCATCTAAATATGAAAATTTGTCTAGTTTTGGTTTACTTTGACCATAGAATTCTTCTTCTGTTATTTCTTCTAATGAGTTCTCGTCTTCTGAAAACGTTACATTAGAAAGGACACTATATGTCACGCTATTTTCATTATTACTAGAAGAATTGCTACTTTCTTCACTCTCGCTATTAGAACTAGATAATGCTGTTGTACTTTCTTCACTCTCATCATCTTCTTGATCATTTTCTTCATTATTATTTTCTTCATCTTCTTCTTGATCATTTTCTTCATTATCATTTTCTTCTTGATCTCCTTCATTATCATCCCCAGAATTACTACTAGAACTTAAAACTTTAACTTCTTTTGACTCTAATACAGTAGGAATAGTGTTAATATACCCAGTCTCTGAAAATATGCCAGTATTTTGGCTTAAGTTATTAGCATTATCTTTGTGATTGGCATTTGATAAATATTTACTGGGAATTCTAATAATATTATTTACGAGTGTATTTTGGTATTGCGTAGTTATTTCTTTGCGTGGTTTATGAACAAAATTTACTAGCCCATTACGCGTTTGATTGTTACTTTCAACAATGTTTTCTTCATTTTCAGATTTCTGTATTACTGAAGGTTTATTCTTTATATACTCTTTGACCTCTTCATCCTTATAATTATCCTTAATCTCTTCATTCTTGTACTCTTTGACCTCTTCATTCTTGTACTCTTTGACCTCTTCATTCTTGTACTCTTTGACCTCTTCATCCTTATAATTATCCTTAACCTCTTCATTCTTGTACTCTTTGACCTCTTCATCCTTATAATTATCCTTAACCTCTTCATTCTTGTACTCTTTGACCTCTTCATTCTTGTACTCTTTGATCTCTTCATTCTTATTCATATAATCATTCTGATGCTCTTTTTGATTTTTAGGCGTGAATGTCTTGGCGTAATTATTAACGTGCGTAATTTTGTTAATTACTTTCCCTCTTTCGCGATGCATGTGGTATATATAATTCAGTAAAATATTTTAATATATATTATTTTCTTTAAAATGTCGTCTTATAGAAATACAGCTAATAATGCGGAAGTGGCGTCCATGCTAAGCGGACCCAAATTCAGTGCTCTTTCTAAAGAGAAGCAGGAAAAACTCTGGCAGGATACCCTCGAATACGTCGAGAAAAAAAATAATTTATCACTTGTTGTCGACAAGAATAAATTGAACGGGGATAAGCTTGAATTTAATTTACGTAATGACACTAATAAAACATACCTTAAGAATCTGCATTCATCTAACAGATTTCAAGAAACGCAAGTAAAAGGTTTGAACAGAATTGAACGAGATGAGGGTAAAATTATTATTGGAAGAGAAGAGGGTAATATAAAGTATAAGAAAGCTGCTAATTCTGTACGAGAACAAGAACTTAAACTTATGCATGATGGTGTAAGAAACCCTCAAGCTCTTTTGAGAACTCTTGGATATGAAGAAAGAACTAACGCATCACAGAATTTAATAGGAAGCGGTTCAAGGAGTCCTTCTCGTCGAAGCGCAACAATGGAACGTGAAAATGAAGAAATGTCCAGTCCTTACATTGAAGAAATGTCTAGCCCATACAAATCTAATAGTCCCTCTAGAAGAAGTCCTTTAAACAGTCCTTCAAACAGAAATACTTACACTACGTCTTCTCCTAGACTTAGTAGTGCAAGTCCTTCTCTTATGCGATCACAATCAAACAATAGAAATGCTAGAATGAGTAATAATTTCAATGAGTCTGAATCTAACGAAGAATCTGAAGAATTTAACGAAGAATCTGAAGAATTTAACGAAGAGTCTGACGAATATGAGGCTGAAGAAGAGTTAATTGAAAATGGAAGTAGATATTCTAACAGACTAGCTTCTGGTGGTTTATATCCATCCAATAGTAGACTAGCTTCTGCTTCTAACAGAAGTAGGTCTCCTAGTAGATTAGCTTCTGCTTCTAACGGAAGATTAGCTTCAGAGCCTACTGGTTTGTATTCATCTAACGGAAGACTAGCTTCTGCTTCTAACGGAAGACTAGCTTCTGCTTCTAACGGAAGTAGGTCTTCTAACGGAAGTAGGTCTCCTAGTAGATTAGCTTCTGCTTCTAACGGAAGTAGGTCTCCTAGTAGATTTTCTTCAGAGTCAGAAACTAAATATTATCCCACTAATAGTGGTTTTAGGAACATCTAAATCTCGAAGATCTTCTTAATTTGCTAATAATTAATCATTTCTAAGCAGAAATGAAAAAAAGCCTATTATATCCCTACTAAACAATCTTTATTATGGTCAATGATAAGGATTATTTTTTTATAACCATAAAACATTACAGCAGAAGAAATGAGAAGACCTCAAGGAGAACCGAAAAAGTTCGTTAGTCGGCGAGCTGCTGACGAAACAATAGAAGTCTATTTAACGGACGAAGAAATAGAAGACATACTAACAGGCATACCACTTAATTACTCTTCTCCTGACCCACAGAAAATTATGGTGCAGAAAGCCCACAGAGAAGAAGTATACGCTCAATTGATAAAGGAGAAAGTTATGCTTAAGCACAAAACGGCTTACATAAGAGCCTTTAAGGCTGAACTCTCTAAAATACACTATAGTGCCCTAGTCGAGGAAAACTTATTTGTGAGGAGGTGGATTATAGAAAACGACAGTTCTACTTTAACTCAAATAAATCTGGACTCGAAGAAGGATAAAGGACTAAAGCAAGAAGTTCCCGTTTGCAAGATGTTTGACCCAATACTGAACGGTCTTCGCTCCCCAAATCCTAAAATGACGTTGTACTTTAAAGGCACTCTTACCTCAAAAGATATATACAGTTTTGCGTACTGCATAAAGAGTACGCAAGGTTCTGATCTTATCTCTAAAACTCTAGAAATAGACGATCCAACGAGGGTAAAATGGTGGTCTTCTTTTGATAGTTCTATTCATCAAAGTACGTTTTATAGAGTTTACTTTAATTCTCTCGTCATGTATAAAGCCCAAATAACACCTCAGATGGTGGAAGAAATGCTAAGTTTAAAAATTAATCCTACTCCCAGTAAGAACGTTAAAAATATAGCGACCATTAGTTGTGCGCCTCTGTCCTCATCGAAGAACGGGAAAATCTTGGTTGACTTTTACTTATATAAAGATGCAATAGTGACTCAAGAACATATCCATAACTCTATAAATGCAACCCTATTTAGAGGTATCCAGGGTATTACTGACGCTGTCATTAAAAAAGTATTGTTGTCATCACTCTTTGGGCCCGTTATAAACGGAAATGACAAGAATATTAGTCCCGTTCTTACTGATAGACTAAAAGCTGGGGAGTCAATGCGCTCTCTCGACTCGGACAAAATGGAAAAGCACGGCATTACTATAGAAGAGATAGAAAGGAGATTAAGTCTGAGTACTTTAAGACGAGAAAACGTAAAAGGTAGAGACTATTTAGTGTTTAAAAGCTCCGAGACTGAAAACTTTGAAGACAAAAGGAATAAAGAAGAAGGAAGTGCCGAAGAAATATATATTAAGTACGAAGAAAGTATAAATACGGAAAACCCTTTTGTTAAGTACTATATTGAAACGGAGGGTGTGAAGCTCCAAGAAATGGCCCTTATTAGACATATTGACCTTAAAGCGTCCTTCACTAATGCTGTTGGGCCAAGAACTAGTGAAACGTATCAATACTTTGGAATTGAAGCTGTTGCATACACAATGATTCAAATGTACGATAGTATTATGACGAACATAAGAGATGCACATTCTGTGAGAGGCATTCCAGATCTTTTGTATCCTCTCACATTCTTAGGGTTTCAAACAAAGATTGGATACATTGGGAAGAAGCTTTATACGCCTGAAGCATTTGCGTCCTTAGGTGTTGCTGGGTTAGGATCTAATACCTTTAAGACGGCTGCAGGCCCAGGCGCGAGAGAAAATCTTGACTCGACGTCTCTTGCTATTATTTTTGGTCAGAATGCCATCAACAATCCATTCGTTAAGGTCGCGTCTAAGAATAAAAATCTTGAAAATAAGGTATTAGTGGGAGCAAGTGAAGTAAATACTACAGAAGAAGTAACATTTACCGTCTTTAGGCCAGTCATTCCGTTCTCTTTGTCTTTTAAAATACCATTATTCATTCAAGACATAATATACCACGGAAGAAGTTTTGATCCTTTACCCATTGAACCAATTACTATAACAAACTACGCTCCTTTAAAAAAGATCAAATACACTGGGGTCGCGAAGCTAATGTCTCCTAGTAGTATTACGCTATTTCCAAAAATTAAAGATATGGTGGGAATGAATGAAAACTTAACTCTTGTATTAAAACTAAAGGTTTTAGAAACAAAAGAATATCACCATAAGCGAACAAATAGAAGATATGTCGTGGATACTACTTTCACTTTTTAAGATGGAAAAGAACACCAAGGTCCTAATCTACACAATGAGTTGTTGCGTTCTTTTCATAACAATAAACTGGTGGTACGGAACTCGAAGTTCTAAGGAAAACTATCAAACAAGAATCTATCAAATAGTAAATTCTAAGAAGGACTTACTCGAGCCTTCCTAACCCACATATTTCTACTTTTTAATATGTTTCTGTTTGTTCGTATGTATGTTTGTATGTTTGTATGTTTGTATTTTGATTTGTCTGTTAGTTTAACCTTATTCTTTAAAACTCACAACAGTACAACAAAAAATATATTCCTGTCCGTCAGTCTAATCTTATTAGTACAAAAAAATGTATTCCTGTCCGTTAGTCCTAACCTTATTCTTTAAAAGCGATACATTCCTGTCTGTCTGTCTAACCTTATGCTTTAAAACTCACAACAGTAGAAAAGAAAAATATTAAACTAAAATTCTTATGAAAGTCTTGCCGAAATATAAGTCTACCCTACACAATCAATACATATTTGCCAATAGAAATATGTTTTTTTGTAGTTGAAAAGATTACGTACGTAAAAATGGAAGATATACTAGAAGGCATTACTTTGAATCTCTTTAGTACTCAGGACATA
>Ga0315284_10012723_pt1 | contig 11979 bp, 11 predicted proteins | sample YL17G09_16_MG_FD_203696 | JGI IMG/M metagenome (GOLD analysis project Ga0315284, IMG submission 203696) | Sediment microbial communities from Yellowstone Lake, YNP, Wyoming, USA - YL17G09_16 | ecosystem: Environmental > Aquatic > Freshwater > Lake > Sediment | place: USA: Wyoming | collected...
TCTCACATTCAAATTTCTTGGCCTCGATTTCCGCTTTGGGCAATCCAAATTTGAATTGCAGATCCGTTGCCCACCCTAGCAAATCATCACAGACGACATTCGGCCCTGCGGCCTTTGATGCAATTACACGAAACGCCTCGACAAGCTTCTCCTTCGGTCCAAAATCATCCCTATTGTTGATATGATAACGGTTCTTCTCTGTGCCCACGAAAAATCCAATCCTTGGATATCTACCGCTCATAGAATCCGTGCCGATGCACCGCATCTCTCCCCAGGGAACATTCCAGTCCAATCTATTCCCAATCCTGAAACGTACGCCATTGTCATCAATCTCGAGCGTCCGTAGCTTTGCCTCGTATATGGCCTTTGAAAGTAGGATTGCACCGAAAATAATTAGGAATAGAAAAAAGGCCAACCAGCAATAATCCGATGTCTTGTACTCCCCTATGAATAATCCCAAACCGAATATGAAACAAACAAGCCCATAGGCCAGGTTCATTGCAATACCAAAAGACGGTCTTCCCTTGATGATTATCGGTTCAGACACATTTTCTAATAAGAATATAATGATTAAAGACTTTTGGTTATTTGAGAATCAAACGCCTAGGAAAGCGTTTTATTGGTAAACGCGATACCGCGGGTGAGGGGGGCCCATGCCTGTTTCCGAGAGGCGACTTAGAGAGCTCGAAGGTCTTGCGAACCTTGCCAGGAAGCGCATCGTCAAGATGATCTGCAAGGCCAAGTCCGGGCACCCGGGCGGTTCCCTTTCCGCCATCGATATAATTACGGTCCTTTATTTTCACGCCATGCAGCACGACCCCAAGAGGCCCGACTGGGAGGACCGCGACCGCTTCGTACTCAGCAAGGGCCACGCGGCCCCTGCGCAGTACGCGACATTGGCCGAGGCCGGCTACTTCCCTGTGGAAAAGCTCGACACGCTCAGGCAGATGGGCAGCGACCTGCAGGGCCACCCGGACATGAAGCGCCTTCCCGGTATCGAGATCTCCACAGGCTCACTGGGCCAGGGCATAACGGTGGCCGTCGGGATGGCCCTGGGCCTGCGGCTCGACAAGAAGGCCAACCGCGTATACTGCATGATCGGCGACGGCGAGTGCCAGGAAGGCTCCGTCTGGGAGGCCGCCCTTGCAGCCCATCACTACGCCGTCGACAACCTGACGGTCTTCCTCGACAGGAACGAGCTCCAAATAGACGGCCCGACCGAGCAGGTCATGGCCCTCGAGCCGCTGGCCGACAAGTGGAAGGCCTTCGGCTGGCACGTCATCGAGGTCCAGGGCCACGACATCAACCAGATAGTCAAGGCCATCGACGAGGCCAAGGAGACCCACGGCAAGCCGACCATGATAATCGCCCACACCGTGAAAGGCAAGGGCGTGAGCTTCATGGAGGGCAGCGTTAAATTCCACGGCAACGCGCCATCCTCGGAGGAGCTATGCAAGGCGCTCGAGGACCTCGACAAGTGCAGGGGGTCCCAGCCATGACCAAGGACGAGGCCTCGGAGGTCAAGCCCCCCTGGAAGATGAGCGTCAACAACCGAGACGCCTTCGGCCAAACGCTCCTGGAGCTCGGCCGCGAGAACACGAACATCGTGGCATTGAACGCGGACCTATCCGGCTCGACGAAGACCTCGGTCTTTGCAAAGGAGTTTCCCAAGCGGTTCTTCAACTGCGGCATCGCCGAGCAGTGCATGATGGGCATGGCCGCCGGCCTGGCCACGACGGGCAAGATAGCCGTGCCCAGCACCTTCGCGGTCTTCGCCACGGGCCGCGTCTACGACTTCATCCGGCAGTCCATAGCGTACCCGAAGCTTAGCGTCAAGATCGTCGCCACCCACGCCGGGGTCACCGTCGGCGGCGACGGCGCCAGCCACCAAATAACTGAGGACATCGCCCTCATGCGGGCGCTGCCAAACATGCGCGTCGTGGTCCCCGCGGACGCCATCGAGACGGACCGGGCCTTCAGGGCAATCGTCAAGGAGCCCGGGCCGTTCTACTTCCGCATCGGCCGGAGCGCGACGCCCATCGTACTTCCCAACGACTACGAGTTCCACCTCGGGAAGGCCGGCCTGCTGCGCGACGGCAAGGACTTGACGTTCATAGCCTGTGGCGTCATGGTCCCCCAGGCCCTGTGGGCCGCGGAGATGCTCAAGAAGAGGGGCATCGACGCGCGGGTCCTGAACATGAGCACAATCAAGCCCATCGACAAGGATGCCATCCTCAAGGCCGCCCGGGAGACCAAGTTCATAATATCGTGCGAGGAACACAGCATCATCGGGGGCCTGGGCTCGGCCATTGCCGAGCAGGTCGTCCAGGAGGTCCCTGTGCCCATGAAGATCATCGGCGTGAGGGACTGCTTCGGCCAGTCGGGCGAGGCTGAAGACCTCATGTGCGCCATGAACCTGACGGCCAAGGACCTAGCGGCCGAGGCCGAGCAGATGCTGAAGAAATGACCATCACGATCCATGTCCGGGAGGTCGTAGCGTGAAGATATTCATAGACACAGCCAACGTGGAGCACATCAAGGAGGCCAACAGCTGGGGCATCATAGACGGCGTGACCACGAACCCTAGCCTCATCGCGAAGGAAGGCCGGGACTTCAAGCAGGTCATAAAGGAGATAACCGAGATAGTCGACGGGCCCATAAGCGCCGAGGTCATCTCGGTCACGGCGGACAAGATGGTGCCCGAGGCCGAGAAGCTGGCCAAGATGCACAAGAACATTGTCATAAAGATACCCATGACCGCCGAGGGCCTCAAGGCCACCAAGGCCCTGTCGAAGAAGGGCATCAAGACCAACGTCACGCTCGTCTTCCAGCCGGTCCAGGCCCTGCTGGCCGCCAAGGCCGGGGCCACCTATGTGAGCCCATTCGTTGGAAGGCTCGACGACATCAGCCACGTGGGCATGGACCTGGTCAGGACCATCGTGCAGATCTACAAGAACTACAATTTCAAGACCGAGGTCATCGTGGCCTCGGTGCGGAGCCCGAACCACGTCATCGAGGCTGCCCTGGCGGGTGCACACATATGCACGATACCCTACAACGTGCTGACGCAGCTGGTCAAGCACCCGCTGACGGACATAGGCATCGAGAAGTTCCTATCGGACTGGGAAAAGGTGCCGAAGTAGCGGGCTCGAACGATTCTTACTACGGCCTATTAATATCTTCCAGGCAATCCCTTGGACCGAGGAGAACATGGCCGCCAACGGAAGGGCGAGGGGTCTAGCATTGACGGAGCCGAGCCTCCGTCAGGTCCTAGACGGCATCGACCCCAAGCTCAGGTCGGTGCTCCTGCCATTTGCGATGCGGCACCCGCGGCGCCTCTGGGCCTATGGGAAGCTGGTCCGTGGATACGAGCGGGCCCGCAAGGCCCGAAAGGCCAACCGGGAGCAGGGCCTCACGGTCCCGCCGTTCCTGATTCTTAGCATAACCTCGAGATGCAACCTCCGGTGCGCCGGCTGCTATGCACGGGCCTCGGGGATATTGAGCGGGCCCGGCCATCTGCCGCTCGACCGGTGGCGGGCCATAGTCCGGGAGGCCTCGGAGCTCGGGGTCTACGGCTTCATCGTGGCCGGGGGCGAGCCCTTCATGCATCCTGGCCTCCTCGAACTGTGCGCCGAGTTCGACGACCGGGTCTTTCTGATAGTCTCGAACGGGACGGCCATCACGGAGGAGCACTACGCCCGGCTCAAGTCCATTTCCAATGTCTGCATAGTCATCAGCATCGAGGGCGGGAAAGAGGTCACGGACGCCCGGCGCGGCAAGGGAGTCTACGGCCAGGCAATAGCCGCAATACGGCGCCTCGGCCGGATGGGCGTGATCTCTGGCGTGTCAGCAACCGTCACGAAGGACAACTTCCGTCACTGGATGGGCCCGGCCAACGTCGACGACCTTATCGATCATGGCGTGATGCTGGGCGTGTTCATCGAATACATCCCCACGGCGGGAGCCCTCGGAGGCTGCGACGACGTTGCCCAGATGCTCACGCCCAAGGAACGCTCCGAGTTCCGCAACGCCATACTATCCTATCGCGAGCACAAGCCCATCTACATCGTGCACTCGCCGGGGGACGAGGAGCTTTTCGGGGGCTGCGTCTCGGCCGGCAGGGGCTTTGCCCACATAACGCCTTCCGGGGACCTGACCCCCTGTCCCGTCTCCGACGTGGCCACTCACAACCTGGGCTCATCGTCCCTGCGGGAGGGTCTCGCGAGCCGTCTCTTCGAGGAGATTCGTGCGAGCAGCGACCTGCTCGAGACGGGCGACACCCCATGCGCCCTGTTCGCGCACCAGAAGGAGCTGGAAGAGCTCGCTAGAAAAGTCGGGGCCTACCGGGCGGGCAACGAACAGCGGGTCCCTACTTCTTCCGCCTGAACCTGCCCAGGATGATGACGGCGAGGACCACCAGCACTATGAACAGCACCGCCGCGGCGACGAGGCTGGCACTGCTCTGGGTACTTTGGTGCGGCCCCGTGGTCTTTTCCGGCGCCACGATCGTGACCACGACCTTCACGGCCCCCGAGCTGGAGGAGGCGTCCGAGGCCCTGACCGCAATGGTGTGCGACCCAGGCCCCAGGGTCTTTGTATCGAGCACGAAGCTCCAGTCCGTGGAGCCCGCGGCCGTCTTCCAGTCGCCGCCGTCGACCTGGTACTCCACCTTGCCCACGTCGTTCTGGTAGTCGAAGGCGGTCCCCTTGACCGCGAAGTTCCCGCGGTCCAGCCTCAAGACCTCCCCGTCCTTCGGCGCATCGATGCCCACCGACGGCGGGGTCTGGATCGCGCTCTTCTTGGAGATGTAGTAGTGCAGGAATTCGTCCCAGTAGGTCTCATTGGCCATGGCCGTGGGGTCGTAGCGGGCGCTGTACTTGGTGTCGGTCCCGCTCGGGAAGTAGATGGTCAGCCCGTTGGCCCCCTTGACCACGTCCTGGTATGCCGTGGCCCTGTAGTAGATGATGGCGGCCTGTGAAGCGGTCTTCACGGCCTGGGCCTGTTTGGATATTTCGCTGGCCGCCGGCATGTACTTTATCAGGTGGTCCATGAGGTCGATGACGTCGTACATGCAGTAGCCGCCGCCGTCGATGGGTATCTGGTTCCCCGGGGAGTAGCCCGTCGGGAAGTCGTAGCTGTTGGTCTCGTCCCTGGCCATGTATATCTGGAACCAGTGGCCCTTCAGGGGCCTGGTGTCCGAGTTCATGGCCAAGACCATGGCCAGCATGTCCAACTGGTGGCCCAGCTCGCCGATCTTGACCTCGTCGAAGAGGGCCATGGTCAGCGCCGTGGTGTCCTGCGGGTCGGAGGTCCGGTCCGTGTAGGAATCTATGTAATCGTCGCATATGATCTTGCCGAGCTCCGTTGGCGACATGCCCGGGTTCTGGACCAGCGAGGTGAGGATCAAGTCATAGGGCCAGCCCTCGCCGGGCTCGACGTAGCCCGAGGCGGCCACGAAGTCCGCGTAGTGCCTTATCTGGTAGAGCACGTCGTAGTCCGCCATAAGGCACGCGTCGAAGGCGACCAGGTCGATCTTCCTGCCAAGATGGGTGGTGATGTTTGACAGGGCCTCGCTCAGGTCCGGCATGGATATCCAGTCCGAGGTGCTCCCCTGGACCGGCGTGCCGTTCGGATCGTCGTCCCACTCGGTGCCCCAGAATGCGCCGCCGTGGTCCCAGAAAACCAGGGTGTACTTCTGGGCCGGGAACTGGTCCATGGCCCATATGGTGAAGTCGGTCAGCGTGGCCGGGTCGCCCATGTCAGTTTCGTTGAGGTCCATGAGCTCCTTGGACACGATGTCGCCGTTGAGGTCGTCCTTCTGGACGAGGAAGCGCTTCGTGGTGGTCCAGTCGCCGTTGGTCGTGTCGTAACCGGTGGACCTGTCCATCTGTGCCACGACGTTGACGCGGTCCGTGGAGCCCGCGACCTCCATCTCGTTCATGTCGTGGACCCCGGCGCTCTCGAGGTTGTTGTCCGCCGACATGTAGACAATGAATGTCCAGTCGGCGACCTTCGGCGCCTGCTTATCCTGGGCGAGATCGACCCCGAGGTTGCCAAGGCCGCCTAGGACCATGAGGATTACGAACAGGACCGCTAGGGCGCGCTTCATGGGTATCGACCTCCTTCGGGGGCTATGGGGCTTTGTAACTAGGTATAATAACAATCTCTCTCTATTATAATTTATTGTGGCCCCGTTTAAAGCCCCCTCCCCACCTCGGGGCACCGTCCAGCTCCGGCCGACGCAGCACAATCTATATATTCGTAATCCGGAATGTCAACATGCCATGGTCGACCTGTTCGTGATGCTCTCTAGCATGGTCAGCATCTTCATAGCGGGCCTGTTCTTGGGGCTCTCGTGGGTCGTCTTCAAGAGGGCCGAGGCCGAAGGGGCATTGCTGTGGACCGACCTGGGAAAGACCCTGGTGATGGTCAGCGCCTGCCTAGTGGCCCAGGGTATAGTCGTGGCCTCGGTGGACACCTTCTCGGAAAGGACCTTCAAGTTCCTGTGGCTCCTGGTTTTCGTCCTCTTCATCATAACCGGGCTCCTCGTGGCACGCTACTGCTACAGGACGAACAAGCTCCTCGAGCAGCTCCTCGGCGGGGGTGAGGAATGATGGCGGCGACCCCTGGTCTCGATTACATCAACGGCCTGCTGGCCTTCGCCACGGCCATCATCCTCTTCGTTGCCGCGGGATTCTCCATGTTCATCCGGATGAAGGTCCCGCAGCAGAGGTACTCGATCATATTCCCGTTCCTGACGGTGGGGATGCTGCTGCTGGGCTTCATGATGGTTTCCTATTCCATCATCTTCATAGCCCACAAGGAAGTGGTCGTGCCCGTGCCCACATTGCTGTTCATCATCGGGACGGCCACGATGATGTACGGGGCCTACAAGGTCACCGAGGAGCTCGGCAAGGAAGAGGCCCGGAGGGCAAGGCTCAAGGCCACCGCCGGCAGACCTCCTGCGGGGACGGCGAAGGCCCCCCCGGCGACCGAAAAAAAGGCCGAGCCGGGGCCCTAGAGCACCCGGCTGTACCTCTGTAGCTCCCATTCGCTGACCTGCATGTTGTATGCCATGTTCTCCTCGGCCTTCGAGTCGGTGAACGCCCTGTAGGCATCGGGGCCCATCATGTCCTTCATGAGCTTGGACTCCCGGAACACGTGCAGGGCCTGGCCCAGGCTCTCGGGCAGGTTGTCGACGCCCATCCTCTTTCGCTCCTCCTCCTTGATCTTAAAGACGTTCAGCTCGACGGGGCTCGGGGGCTCGATGCGGTGCTTGACACCCTCGAGGCCGGCCGTCAGCAATGCCGCCATCTGCAGGTAGATGTTGCCGGCCGGGTCCGGGCTCCGGATCTCGCACCGGGCCGCCTTGGACTTGCCAAAGAAGTTCGGGACGCGTATCAGCATGGACCTGTTCTTGAAGCCCCAGGCGATGTATGTCGGGGCCTCGTAGCCCGGTACCAGCCGCTTGTAGCTGTTGGGCCACGAGTTCAGGATTGCCGTCATCTCCTTGGCGTGCTTGAGCTGGCCGCCTATCCAGTAGCGCATGAGCTTGCTGATGCCGTTGGGCGCGTTGGCGTCGTAGAACATGTTCGTCTTCCCCTTCGGGTCCCACAGGCTCATGTGCACGTGCATGCCGCTGCCGTTGTGGCCCGACCAGGGCTTTGGCATGAAGGTCGCTATAAAACCGCGCCTTGCGGCCACGACCTTGACGACCTGCTTGACCGTTATGCACGCGTCCGAGATGACGACGGGCTCGGCGTACTTGATGTCTATCTCGTGCTGGCTGCGGGCCACCTCGTGGTGGACTGTCTCGACGCAGACCCCGGGGAACTTCTCTGCATACATCGCGATGTCCCTCTTCAGCAGGTGGCTTTCGTCCGTCGGGTCGCTGTCGAAGTATCCGCGCATGTCCGTGGCGCCTGGCAGGTTCTGGCCGTTCTCGCGCAATATGAAGAACTCGAGCTCCGGCGCGGCCATCATCGTGTATCCCTGGTCGACGCCCTTTTTGACCGTTTTCTGGAGGATGTACCTCGGGTCACCTTCGTAGCGCGTCTCGTCCGGTAGGTAGATATCGCACAGGAACCTGGCGACGGCGTTCTCGGCGGACCTCCAGGGCACAAGGGCGAAGGTGGACGGGTCGGGCACCGCCACCATGTCCGATTCCTGCAAGACCCCGTAGCCGTCTATGGAGCTGCCATCGAACGAGGCCCCGGATTCCAACACCTCGTCCAATCGGTTCGAATTGACCTCGACGGACTTGACGATGCCGTCGACATCTATGAACTGGAGCCAGGCCCCCATGATGTCGTTCTTCTTCACGGTCTTCAGAACATTCTCGACGAGCTCTGGCCTCTTCTTGTCCTTTCGGTCTATCATATTCCCACACCTTTCAAGGTATGGGATGGGTAATTGGGGTCCCTGATTAAAAAACTAACGGAGCAAAATGGACAACGAAAAATATGGAAAACAAAGATAAAGAAAAAAAGATACAGGATCCGTCCGAACGGCCTACTTCATGGTCTTGACCCACTCGTAGACGGGCTCGACGAGCTTCTTGATGCGCTCCTTCTCGGGCGTCATCGGTCCGGGCTTCCAGCCGTCCGCGGGCTCGAAGTGGAAGTCCCCGACGGCCCCGACACGCTTGTCCTCGGGCACGAACACGACCTTGAGGGGCATGTCGAACTCCACCTCCCACGGGGCGATCCCGAGCAGGTAGTTCGCTATGGCCACAGTGCTGCCCTCGATCTTGGCGTAGACCAGGATGAACGGCAGCTTCTTCAGCGATGACCTGCCGCTCCAGCCAGCCACGGTCCATGTGTGGACTATGGCCCTGAGCGGGAACTCGACCCAATCGGTCTCCTGCAGGTTGCAGTCCAGGTTCCAGCAGTTGGTCCTCGGCGGGATCCATGCGTCGCCGCACTTGGGGCACTTGGTCCCCACGAGCTTGCCCTTCAGCAGCATCCTGAAGAACTTGCTGTTCTGGCCGTGCCTGATGGTGTAGAGCTGGTCGTAGTGCAGGAACTGGTTGAAGTGCTCGTCGTCGTCCGCGATCTCGTGGCCCACGATGGCAAGTCCCGGCTCGTCGACGCCCGGGGGCCGATACCAGGTCTGCTTGTGGAAGCCCGGGCCCTTCTCGAAGGACTTGTCCTTGGGGTCCTTTACGGTCTCCGTGGTCCTGTGGCCGCTGTCCTCCATGGCGGACTTGGCCACGTTCTTGGCACCCTCGGTCACGGCGCCGACAGCAGCCTTCACGACCTGCTTCGCACCGCTCAGGGCCGCCCTGGCCGCGGACCTTGCCGCGGCCTTGCCAACGGCCTTGACGCCGCCGGCGGCGGCCTCGGTCGCGCTCTTCACGACGGCCTTGGCGCCCTTGGCGGTGGCCTTGACTGCGACCACTCCGACGGCCATGGCACCCTTGAACGCCGCCTTGCGGGCGGCCTTGGTGACCTTTCTGGCCCTCTTGATGGCCTTGGGCCCGCGCTTGATCGCCTGCTTGGCGACCCCCTTCGCGGCCCTCTTGGCGACCTTCACTGCGGCCCTCCTGGCCTTGCCCCTAAGGTTCTTGATGTTCTTCCTCAGTGCCATCTTAAGGCCTCCTCACGATGAAGTTCGAGATAGAAGTTCCCGTCCCGGCGTGGCTGTTCACTATGCCAGTCTCCGCGTCCGGCACGACGGTCTTCTTGCTCAGATGCTTCTTTGTCACGAGGCCCGACAGCTGGTAATGGGCCTCGATGGCGCTCATGAGGCCGGTCGCTCCGACCGGGTGCCCGTAGCCTATGAGCCCGCCGCCCGGGTTCATGGGTATGGATCCCTCCATGTAGGTCTCCTTGTCCCGAAGGAACTTGGCGATGTGGTCCTTGTCGGCCAGTCCGAGCGCCTTGTATATCTGGGCCTCGGATGTGCTGAAGGCGTCGTGGATCTCGCCGAAGTCGATGTCCTTTTTCGGGTTCTTGATACCCGCCATCTTGTAGGCGACATCCGCAGACCTCCTACAGGCGCCGAACTCGGTCATGTCCGGGTATCCGGGGCCGTAGAGCTCCTTCCAGCTCGGGTAGCCGCACCGGTCGCCAGCCCTGATGGTGCAGCTGGACAGGCCCATGCCGTCGATGACCGAGTAATGGTCCGGGGCCACCTTCTTGGCGTACTCCTCGGAGGTCACCAGCATGAATGCGACGCCCCTCGACATGAAGCAGCAGTCGTATTTCTTGAGGGGATAGGCGATGAGGTTCGAGTTCATGACGTCCTCTACCGTGATGTACCTGTGCTCGTTCCTGTAGTGCTGGGCCTTGGGGTTGTCCATGGCGTTGTTCTTGTTCTTCACGGATATGCTCGCCACGTCCTCCTCGGTGACCTTGTTCTCCTTCATCCACTTGTTGGCCATCGAGGCGTAGTAGATAGGATAGATGCCGCCCACCATGAGCTCGTACCTGACGTCCGAGGCCATGGCTATGAACTCGGAGCCCTGGGACTGTCGGACCGAGTCCATGGTCTCCCAGCCCACGATGCCCACGACGTCGTGGTGGCCGGACATGACTGCCAGGGCCGCCCCGTAGAGGGCCGAGCCGCCCGTGTTGCCGCCGTTCTCGATGCGTATGTGGGGCAAGCCGCACAGGCCCAGGTGGTCATGGACTATCCACTCGCCGGCCAGCTGGTGCGCGAAGTGCACCGAGAAATGGGAGTATATCATGAAGTCCAGGTCCCTCATGCGGAATTCGGGGACATCCTTTTGGGTCTCCTTTATGCAATCGGCCGCGCCCGTCTCGGGGTTCTCGAACCCCGTCGGGCCGTAATCAAAGGGCGTCGTGGCCCCTCCAACGATGCAAACCTTTCTCGTCATGCTTCGACCTCCTATCGGTGGGCGAAGAACAGTGACGGCCCTGGACACGTTACCGGCCGGTATTCATTATGTGTCCGATGCCGGAGAACGTGCGCGGGCCGGGACCTTCTTTCCTCCCCCAAAAAAGGTGAAACAGTATGCGTATAAAAGAGTTTAGTTTAATTTATCAGGAATCAGATAAGAAACCAATAAAAATCGGAAAAGGTCACTATTTGGCCGAGTTCCCATTGCCCTGGCCCTTCCTGGCCTCCTTGACCCGACGGCTTAAAAAGGCCACTACCTGGTCCATGTCCACGATGCCCTTGAGTACGATCTCCTGGTGGTAGATGGTGCTGAACATGCAGTCCTGGCCCTCAAATGCCAGGGAGCTTAGGGCGATCTCGTCGTATGGAACGAGACGCGTCCTGGAGCCGTCGTGAATGACCAGCTTGAGGTTCGTGAACCAGTAGCCGGTCCTTTTCCACAGCCGGAAGCGCACGAAGGCCATGAGGGCCATCAGGATGCCCAGCCCTATCATGAAGCCCACGAACGCGCCGCCGAGGGTGAACAGTATGAACAGCACGAACCCGAACGCAGCGGCGAAGACGCTCGGCGTATAGGACCAGAAGCCGGGCTTCCGGAAGTCCACGAACCTCTCGTCATCGTCCATGTAGACCGGTATCGGCGGGATGGCCTGCGGTGCCTTCTGGACGAGCGCGGGGGCCGCGACGGTGGCGGCCGGGGCCGGCGCCACCTGTTTGACCTCGGGGACCGTCATGCCATCGCCAACCTTGTTCACCGGCGTCCTTTCCATTTCGACATACTCCATGTCCATCACCTCATTTAAATTGCATCATCTGTCCACCGGCTCGTACTTCGTGAAGTCGAGCCAGTCCGGCCCTATCGTGCCGTTGTACACGAGCTTCGATTTCGGGGACGTGTATCTCATGCCATCATAGATCAGCGTGATGTTGTCGGCCCCGCGCTTCTCGGCGTAGACCACGAAATAGGGGTTGATGCTCGTGTGCTGTTTTTGCCACAGGAAGGTCGAGTTGTAGTCCAATGACCCGACGTTCACGACCTCGTAATAGTCGAACCCCGTCCTCGCGTAGCAGGTCTGGTCGTTGGTGCCCCACCAGCGCATGCCCGTGGTGTTGTCA
>Ga0315284_10012725_pt1 | contig 11978 bp, 6 predicted proteins | sample YL17G09_16_MG_FD_203696 | JGI IMG/M metagenome (GOLD analysis project Ga0315284, IMG submission 203696) | Sediment microbial communities from Yellowstone Lake, YNP, Wyoming, USA - YL17G09_16 | ecosystem: Environmental > Aquatic > Freshwater > Lake > Sediment | place: USA: Wyoming | collected...
CCGGGCAGGGTCGAGTTGATGCACACCGGCCCGTGCGCCACGTACAGGTAGAAGCCGCCGAGCAGGAGCCCGCCGTAGCGCACGGCCGCCAGCGCGGCCACCCACCCGGCCAGGAGCCCCGCCCCCCACAGCGACACGAAGAGCGTCAGGTGGAAGAAGATGTCGGTCACCGGATCGATCACCACGCCCAGTTGCGTCTCCTGGTTCAGCCGCCGCGCCAGCCAGCCGTCCACCACGTCGCTCAGCATGGCGGCGATGACCACCCAGAAGGCCGCCTTCCAGTGATGGTGGACGAGCAGCAGCGCCATGGCCGGCACGCTCGCCAGGCGCACGGCGGTCACGGCGGTGGGCAGGTTCACCGACGAGAGGGCGTAGCCTTGGCGGTCGCGCAGCAGGCCGACGTGCAGGAGCAGGCAGCCGGTGAGCGGGATCAGCCACAGGCCGGTCCACAGGAGGATGCGCCGGGCTTCGACCAGGCCGGCGCCGAGGGCGACCGCCACCGAGCCGATGAAGGCCAGGCCGAAGAGCGCCAGGCCCAGCACCACGATGGAGCGCGCCGCCTCGGGACTGCGGGCCACGTCCACGCGGCCGCGCTGCCAGGCGCGCGCGACGTACCGCCCGACCGCGGCGGGGCGGTAGCGTTCCCGGCGGAGGTCCTGCAGGTACTCCTCGATGAACACGCGCGCTGCCCCCTCCGGCGGACCCGGCGTGGGGTGTGGATTCGACGGCTGCCGCGACCCGTGATCGACGGCTTGGCCACCGCCGCGGCCCGTGCTCCGCGGCTCGCCGGCGCCGTCCGCGTGAAAGCCCGCGGGGCGCCGCGCGCATCATTGTAGCACGCGCGCGACGCCCCGTCGGGGTCCGGATGGCGTACCGGCCGCTAGCGGCTGTCGCTGCCCGCCACCTTGCCGCGCACCGCGGCCTGCGCCGCCGCCAGCCGCGCGATGGGCACGCGGAACGGCGACGCCGACACGTAGTCGAGCCCGGCCGCGTGGCAGAACTCGACCGAGGCGGGATCGCCGCCGTGCTCGCCGCAGATCCCCACCTTGAGATCGGCCCGCGCCGCGCGCCCCTCGTCGGTGGCCAGCCGCACCAGCCGGCCCACGCCCTCGACATCGAGCGAGACGAACGGGTCGCCCGGCAGGATCTTCTTGGCGATGTAGTCGGGGAGGAACTTGCCGGCGTCGTCGCGCGAGAAGCCGTAGGTCATCTGCGTCAGGTCGTTGGTGCCGAAGGAGAAGAACTGCGCCTCGGCGGCGATCTGAGCGGCGGTGAGCGCGGCCCGCGGCACCTCGATCATGGTGCCCACCAGGTACTCGACGCGGCGGCCGGCCTTGGCGAACACCTCCTCGGCGACGCGGTTCACGACCTCGGCCTGGGCGCGGAACTCGCGCACGTGGCCGACCAGCGGGATCATGATCTCCGGCTTGACCACGACGCCCTTGGCCGCCACCTGCACGGCGGCCTCGAGGATGGCCCGCGCCTGCATGGCGCTCACTTCGGGGTAGGTGATGCCCAGGCGGCAGCCGCGGTGGCCGAGCATGGGGTTGAACTCGTGCAGCTCCTCGACCCGGGCCAGCAGGTGCTGCCGCTCGCGCAGCTTGCGCGCCAGGGCCGGCGGCGCGGGCTTGCGGCGCTTGGCCAGGAACCCGACCTCGGTCTCCATGCGCACGATCTCCGCGATCAGCTCCTCGCGCCTGGGCAGGAACTCGTGTAGCGGCGGGTCGAGGGTGCGGATGGTCACCGGCAGTCCGTCCATCGCCGTGAAGATGCCGCGGAAGTCGCGCCGCTGGAACGGCAGCAGCTTGGCGAGCGCGCCCTTGTAGGCCTTCTCGGGGGCCTTGAGCTTGGCCTTGGCGGCGGCCAGATCCTTGCGCAGCGCCGCCCGGGCGCGGGCGTTGCTCTCGCGCGCCAGGGCCTCCTCCTGGGCCGCCACCTCGGCCGCGAGCGCCTTATAGCGCCCGGCCGAGAGGATCATCTGCACCACGTGCGGCAGCCGGTCCTCGGCGAAGAACATGTGCTCGGTGCGGCACAGCCCGATGCCCTCGGCGCCGAACTCGCGCGCCTTCCTCGAGTCCTCGGGCGTGTCGGAGTTGGTGCGCACCTTGAGGCGGCGCACCTTGTCGGCCAGCGCCATGAAGCGCGCGAAGTCGCCGGTCAGCTTGGGGTCGGAGAGCGGCGCCGCGCCCAGGTAGACCAGGCCGCGCGTGCCGTCGAGGGTGATGAAGTCGCCCTCCTTGACCGACTTGCCCTCGACCGTCATCACCTTGCGCGCCGCGTCGATCTTGACGGCGCTGGCGCCGGCGATGCAGCAGCGGCCCATGCCGCGCGCCACCACGGCGGCGTGCGAGGTCATGCCGCCGGTGGCGGTCAGGATGCCCTGCGCGGCGGCCATGCCGTGGATGTCGTCGGGCACCGTCTCGTTGCGCACCAGGATGACCTTCTCGCCGGCCGTGCCGCGGCGGTCGGCGTCGTCGGCCGTGAACACCACCTGGCCGACGGCGGCGCCGGGCGAGGCCGGCAGCCCCTTGGCGATCACCGGCAGCTTCACCTTGTCGTCGAGGCTGGGATGCAGGAGCTGGTTCAAGGACGCCGGGTCGACGCGCAGCACCGCCTCCTCCGGCTTGATCAGCCCCTCCTCCACCATGTCCGCGGCGATCTTCACCGCCGCCGCCGCGGTGCGCTTGCCGATGCGCGTCTGCAGCAGGTAGAGCTTGCCGTCCTGGATGGTGAACTCGAAGTCCTGGATGTCGCGGTAGTGCTTCTCGAGCATGCGCGTCACCTCGCGCAGCTCGCGGTAGACGCGCGGCATGGCCTTCTCGAGCTCGGAAAGCGGCTGCGGCGTGCGGATGCCGGCCACCACGTCCTCGCCCTGGGCGTTGACCAGGAACTCGCCGTAGAACTCCTTCTTGCCGCTCGCCGGGTTGCGCGTGAAGCCGACGCCGGTGCCCGAGCCCTCGCCCAGGTTGCCGAACACCATGGCCTGCACGTTGACCGCGGTGCCGAGGTCGTCGGGGATGCGGTTCTGCTTGCGGTAGAAGAGGGCGCGGTCGTTCATCCACGAGCGGAAGACGGCGTCGCGCGCTCCGGCCAGCTGCTGGTAGGGATCCTGCGGGAAGTCCTTGCCCGAGTGCTTGCGCACGACGGCCTTGAACTCGGCGACCAGGCCCTTCCAGTCGTCGGGGGTCAGGTCGGTGTCGAGGGCGGCTCGGCGGCGGCCCTTGAGCGCGCTGAGCTTGTGCTCGAACTCGTCCTTGGCGATGCCCAGCACGACGCTGCCGTACATGGCGACGAAGCGGCGGTAGCAGTCCCAGGCGAAGCGCTCGTTGCCGGTCTTCTTGGCCAGTCCGGCGACCGAGCGGTCGTTGAGGCCGAGGTTCAGGATGGTGTCCATCATGCCGGGCATCGAGAACTTCGCCCCCGAGCGCACCGAGACGAGCAGCGGGTCGTGCGGGTCGCCGAGGCGCTTGCCCATCTCCTTCTCGAGCCGCGCGAGCGCCACCTTCTCCTGGATCGGAAAGTCCGGCGGCAGCGTCTTGTCGTGGGCGTAGTAGTGGCGGCAGACCTCGGTGGCGATGGTGTAGCCCGGCGGCACCGGCACGCCGGCGTTGGTCATCTCGGCCAGGCCGGCGCCCTTGCCGCCCAGCACGTCCTTCAGGTCGCCGCGGCCTTCCGCCCGGCCTTCGCCGAAGTAGTAGACGTACTGGGTGGAGCGGGGCTCGGCGGGGTGCCTGTCGAAGCTCGGCATCTGTCCTCCTTGACGGCGCTGCGCCCGGCGGCGGATTCCGAATCTCGGAAGGGGGCCGCGGGGCGCGAGGCCGGCGGGCTGCGAAGCGAATCGCGTGGGGTTGCGAAGGTCCCGCGCATCCTACACCGGGGCGCGCTCCGGGCTCAACCGGGCGGGGCGCCGGCGCGGCAGGGCAGCACGCCCGGCGCGGTGGGGAGCGCGGTGGGGCGCGCGGTGGGGAGCGCGGTGGGGAGCGCGGCAGGGAGCGCGGTGGGGAGCGACGGGGAGCGCGCCGATCCTGCCGCTCGCCCCTCAGTCGCTCAGCGTGGCGGCCAGCCGCGGCGCTCGCCGCGCCTTCGCCGCCTGCTCGAACGCGTAGGCGATGCGCAGCAGCACGCCCTCGCTCCAGGCGCGCCCGAAGAACGACACTCCCACCGGCAGTCCGCGCACGAAGCCGGCGGGCACGGTGACGCTGGGATAGCCGGCCACCGCGGCCGGCGTCGAGCTGCCGCCGGTGTAGTGGTCGCCGTTGACCGGGTCGGTCATCCACGCCGGCCCGTTGCTCGGCGCCACCAGCGCGTCGAGCCGGTGCTTGCCCAGCACGGCGTCGATGCCCTCGTCGCGCGACAGCTTGCGGCAGCGGGCCAGCGCCTTGCGATAGGCGGCGTCGGTGAGCGGCCCCTTGGCCTGCGCCCGCTCGAAGAGCTCCTGGCCGAAGAACGGCATCTCGCGCTCGCGGTGCTCCTCGTTGAAGGCGATGAGTTCGGCCAGCGTGCGGACCGCCGCCCCCGGCCCGGCCTGCGCGAGATACGCGTCGAGATCGGCCTTGAACTCGTAGAGCAGCACCTCCAGCTCGTCGTCGTCGTACTTGCCGCTGGTCTCGAGGCTGGCCGGGTCCACGAGCACCGCCCCCGCTTCCCTCATGGCGCTCAGGGCCCCCTCCACGACGCGATCCACCTCGGGGCTGAAGTCGAAGAAGTTGCGCGCCACGCCGAGGCGGGCGCCCTTGAGGCCGGCCGGATCGAGAAACCTCGTGTAGTCGGCCTCGAACGCGGCGCCGCGCGCGCCGGTGGCCGGGTCGCGCGGGTCGGCCCCGGCCAGCCCGCCGAGCAGCGCGGCGGCGTCGGCCACGCAGCGCGCCATGGGGCCGGCCGTGTCCTGGGTGTGGGAGATGGGGATGATCCCCGAGCGGCTCACGAGCCCCACCGTGGGTTTCACCCCCACGATGCCGCAGGTCGCCGCCGGGCAGACGACCGAGCCGTCGGTCTCGGTGCCGACGGCCACCGCGGCCAGGTTGGCCGACACCGCCGCCCCCGAGCCGGAGCTCGAGCCGCACGGGTTGCGGTCGAGCGCGTAGGGGTTGCGCGTCTGGCCGCCGCGCCCGCTCCAGCCGCTGGTCGAGTGGGTGGAGCGGAAGTTGGCCCACTCGCTGAGGTTGGTCTTGCCGAGGAGCACGGCGCCCGCGGCGCGCAGCCGCCGCACCAGGAAGGCGTCGGCGCGCGCGGTGTGTTCGGCCAGGGCGAGCGAGCCGGCGCTGGTGCGCAGGCCGTCGGCGGTGTCGATGTTGTCCTTGAGCAGGCACGGGATGCCGTGCAGCGGGCCGCGCGGCCCTTTCCCCCGGCGCTCCTCGTCGAGCGCGGAGGCGATCCCGAGCGCTTCGGGGTTGACCTCGATCACCGAGCGGAGCCCGCCGACGCCGCGGTCCACCGATTCGATCCGCGCGAGGTAGAGCTCCGCCAGCTCGCGGGCGGTGAACCGGCCGGCGCGCATGGCCTCCTGCAGGCCGGCGATCGTCGCTTCGTCCAGCGCGAAGGCGGGGGGCGATGCTCCCGCCGCCGCGGCGGGAGCCGCGGGCGCGATCTCGCCACCCTGCCCGAACGCCGCCCGCGCCAGCGCCGGGCCGGCGACCGCGGCCGCCGTCCCCGCCGCCGCAGCCCGGCGCAGGAACTCCCGCCGGCCGTGCCTCGCCATGGATCCCTCCTAGAGGCCTTCGCGCACCTGCTTCACCGCCGCCACCAGGTGGACGAGCTTGTCCTTGGCCTCGTCCCAGGTGCGCGTCTTCAGCCCGCAGTCGGGCACGACGGTGACGCGCTCCGGCGGCAGGTAGCGCAGCGTCTTCTCGATGCCGGCCCGCATGCTCGCCACCGGCTCCACGACGTGCGTGTGCACGTCGAAGACGCCGAGACCGAAGATCTTCGTGAACGGGTGCTTGCCGAAGTGGTCGACCAGCGCGAAGCCGGTGTCGGCCATCGCCAGGTCGAACTCGTCCACCGCCAGGTCGAGCAGGCGCGGGTAGATCTGCTCGAAGGTGCCGTAGCAGATGTGCGTGAGCGTGCGCGCCCGGATCCCCTCGGTGACGATGGCCATCGCCGCGATGGCCAGGTCCAGCTCGTCCACCCGCACCGACAGCGCCGGCTCGTCGATCTGGATCCAGCGGGCCCCGGCGGCCTCCAGGTCGCGCACTTCTTCGTGCAGGGCGCGCGCCAGGTCGAGGCACGCCTCGCGCCTGGAGGCGTAGTGCTCGTCGAACGACCAGTCCATCATCGTGTAGGGCCCGGTGATGATGGCCTTCATCGGCTTCTTCGTGAGCGACTGCGCCCACTTCCACCACTCCACGGTGATCGGCCCGCGGCGGCGCACCGGGCCGGTCAGGATGGGCTTGCGGTAGTAGCGGTTGCCGTAGGAGCGCACCAGGCCGGAGACGGCGAAGCCGTCGGTGTTCTCGGCGAAGTAGGTGGCCATGTCGCCGCGGTACATCTCGCCGTCGACCAGCACGTCGAGCCCCAGCTCCTCCTGCAGGGCGATGGTCTCGCGCGTGGCCCGCTCCTCGGCGGCCTTGAGCTCGGCCTCGCCGATCTTGCCCTGGGCCAGGGCGGCGCGCGCCTTGGTCAGGTACTCGGGCTTGGGGAACGACCCGATCGTGCTGGTGAGCAGCGCGTCGTCGCGCATGCTACGCCCCCTTCCCGGAAACGGCGGCCCCCGCCAGCCGCGCCGCCTCCGCCAGCCGCGCCAGCTTCTCGCGCGCCCGCTGGCGCGGCAGGAACTCGAGGCCCGCCGAGGTGGTCGCGGCCACCCGGTCGGCGCCGGCCCGCTCGGCGACGCGCGCCAGCGTGGCGGACAGCGCGGCCGCCTCTTCCAGGCGCGTGTTGCGCGCGTCCACGACGCCGAGGCCCAGGCGGAGCGGCTCCGCCGGCGGCCGGGCCGCCAGGCGCGCCACCGCCGCCGGCTCGGTCACGCAGTCGAGCCACACGCCGGCCACCGGCCACTCCGCCACGCGATCGAGGAGCGGGGTGACCGGGCCGAGGTAGAGCGCCACCCAGACGGGCACGGTGACGCCCCCGACGAGCTGGGCGAGCAGCCGGCGCGCCAGCGGTTCGTCTTCCGGGTGCCAGGTCAGCGCCGGCTCGTCCACCTGCAGCATGGTGGCCCCGGCGGCCTCCAGCCCCCGCAGCTCGGTATTGAGGGCCCGCGCCAGGTCGAGCGCGAAGGCCTCGAGGTCGTGGTAGTGCTCGTCGGCGCAGAGCCGCGCCAGCGTGTAGGGCCCGGTGACCACCGGCCGCACCGGCTGGGTCGAGTGCGCCGCCGCGAAGCGGAAATCCTCGATCGCGATCGGCCCCTGCCAGCGCACCGGCCCCACCGCCACCGGCTGGCGGTAGTAGGTGTTGGTGTCGAAGTAGCGCAAGAGCTGGCCGCGGCGGAAGCCGTGCAGGCGGTCGGTGAAGTGGGTCTGCCCGTCCTCCCAGCGCACCAGGCCGTCGGTGACCCAGTCCACGCCGGCGGCGGCCTGCTCGCCGAGCACCTCGGCGGTCACGCCGTCCTCGACGGCGCGCAGCTCGTCGCGCGTCAGGCCACCCGCCTGGAACTTCTGGATGGCGCGCCGCAGCCGCTGCGCCTCGGCGCCCTCGCCGATGCGCGGGTAGGAGCCCAGCGCCGATGCGATCATGTGCGTCCCCTTCTCGCGTCCCCGGCGCGGCCGGACGGCAGTGCCGCCGGCCGCCGGAACCGCCCGCCGCGCGGCGGCGTCAGTGCCCCGGGCGCCGGAACAGCTCCGCCGGGAGGGTGGGATTGAATTCGATCTCGGTGAGCGCCGTCTCCACCATCTTGACGCCGCTCGAGTACACGATGACCCGGTACGGGTAGCGCACCTTGCCCACCAGGCGGTAGTCGCCGTAAGCGCGCTGCACCGGCACCCAGTCGGCGCCGGTGGGCGACAGCTCCGGCTGCTCGAGCGCCATCAGCTCACCGCCGGCGGCGTCGAAGTACACCCTGGCCGGCCGGCCCCCGGCGCGCACCCACTCCACGGTCTCCGCCTCCTGGCTGGCGAACGGCAGGCGACCCACGTAGCGGATGTCGGCCTGGGGTTCGGCGAGCGCCTGCAGCAGATGGACCGGGTTGGCGTAGGCGCCGGCGCGCATGTCCTCCGCCTGCTCGGCGCTGATCGCCATCGGCTCGCCGTTCATCACCACCCACGCCGTGTCGCCGTCGGTCACCTGCACCATGGGCTGCCCCATCACCGACATCTCCATGCGCCGGCGGGCCGGCAGCTGCACGTACTCGGCGGCCTCGCCGTCGAGGCTCATCTGCCCCATGGTGAGGGTGACGGTGCCGCGCGTCCGCCAGCCGCGGATCGCCTTGAGGACGGCCGCGCCGCCATGCGCGCGCAGCGCCTTGCCCACCACCGCCGCCGCCTGCTGGCGCGACTCGGGCGTGGCTGGCGCCAAGGCGGCCGGCGGCACCTGCGCCACCTCGGGGATGGCGCCGGTACGAGCGGTGAAGGCGAGGGTCTCGGCCGCCCCGAAACCGGCCAGTTGCGGCGCCACCGCCTCCGCCCGGCCGACCACCACGAAGTTCGCCGGCGCGGTGCGCAGGTAGGCGCCGGCCACCCGCCGCACATCCTCGGCGGTGACCGCGCGGACGCGCTCGCGGTAGCGGTCGAAGTAGTCGTCGCCGAGGTCGTAGAAGCCGGCGCGCAGCCACTGCTCGGCGACGTCGCCGGGCGTCTGGAAGCCGAACGGGAAGACGCCCAGGTAGAAGGCCTTGGCCTTGGCCAGCTCGTCGGGGGTCGGTCCCTGGTCGCGGAAGCGCGAGATGACGTCGAGAGCCAGGTCCAGCGCCTGCTTGACGCTCTCGTTCTTGGTGAAGGTCGAGAACGCGAAGGTGCCGCGGTCGACGCCGAAGCTCCAGCGCGTGTCCACGTCGTAGGTGAGCCCGGCCTTGGCACGCACCTCGGAGACCAGGCGCGAGGCGAAACCGCCGCCGCCCAGGATGTAGTTCATGACCAGCAGCGGGAAGTAGTCGGGCGTGGAGCGCGGCGGGCCGACGTAGCCCATGCGCACCTGCGACTGCGACAGGTCGGGCTTGTCGAGCAGCCGCACGCGGCTGGCCGTCATCTCCGCCGGCGCCACCTCCGGCGGGGCGGGCACCTCGCCCGGCTCCCAGGCGCCGAACGCCCGCTCGGCCGCGGCGAAGACCTCGGCGGCGACGACGTCGCCGGCCACCGCGAGCCGGGCGTTGTTCGGCCGCCAGAAGGTGCGGTGGAAGGCGATCAGGTCGTCGCGCGTCAGACCGCCCACCGACTGCTCGTCACCGGCCACGGCGCGCGCGTAGGGGTGGCGGCCGTGGATCAGCGCCACCAGGTGGTCGTCGGCCACCGTGCCGGGATCGTCGCGGCTCTGGCGGATGGCCGCCTGCGTCTGGCTGCGCATGCGGCCGACCTCCTCCTCGGCGAAGGCCGGGCGCATGGCCACGTCGGCGAGCAGGGTGAGGGCCAGGTCGCGGTCCGGCGTGCGCACGTCGGCCGCAGCCATCGTGTAGTCGCGGTCGGCGTCGATCGACAGACTGCCGCCGACGTAGTCGATCTTGGCCGACAGCTCCTGGGCGCTCAGCGTCGCCGTGCCCTGGCGCATGACGGCGGCGGCGAGGGCGGCCTCGCCGGCCTTCGCGGCCGGCTCGTCGCGGGCCCCGGCCTTGACCAGCAGCCGGTAATGCACGGCCGGCAGACGGTGGTCCTCGAACACCTGCACCACGAGGCCGTTGGCGAGCGTGCGGCTGACCGGGCGCGGCACCCGGAACTCGGGGGCCGGCGGCGGCGGCGCGGCGGCGGCAGGCAGCGCCACCGCGAGCGACGCCGCGGCGGCGACGAGGAGCGCGAGTGCGGCGGGGAGCGGCGCGCGGGCAGCCGCGGACCGGCGAAGCACGCAGGCGGGGTTCATGAGCCGCTCCTTTCCGCCGGCACCACCCACACCACGGTGCGGCGGTCGCGCACCAGGTAGGCGGTCACCACGCGCTTGACGTCCTCGGCGGTCACCGCCCGGATGTCCTCCAGCTTGCGCCCGGCGCGGCGCGCGTCGCCGCCGATGAGGGCGGCGTTGCCGAGCGCGTCGGCGCGGTTCTGGGGGGTCTCCAGGCCGAAGACGAAGTCCGACTCGGCCTGGTTCTTGGCCTTGCCCATCTCCTCCTCCGTGGGGCCGTCGCGGCCGAGCCGGTCGATGACCGCGAACAGCGTGTCCTCGACCTGGGCGCGGTCCTTGCCCGGCTTGACGGCGGCGAAGGCGTAGAACAGCCCCGGGTTCTTGCGGCCGAGCGCCACGCCGCCCGCGAACAGCGCGGTCTGGTCCTCGTAGACGAGCTTCTTGTAGAGGCGCGACGACTGGCCCTGCGACAGGATGCGGCTCACCACCTCGAGGGCCGGCGTGTCGGCGCTCGAGTCCGGCGGGATCTTGTAGCCGGCGATGACCACCGGCAGCTGGGCGTTGGCGTTCACCACCGCGCGCCGCTCGCCGCGCTGCTCGGGCTCGACGGTGCTCACCGGCGGCGCCGGCTTGCCGGGCTTGAGCTTGCCGAAGTACTTCTCCGCCAGGCCCACCACCCGGGCGTGGGTGACCGGGCCGCAGACGACGAGCGTCGCCTTGTCCGGGGCGTAATGCGTCACGTAGTAGTCCTGCACGTCGGCCAGCGTGAGGGCGTCCAGATCGCTCATCCAGCCGAGGGTCGGCCACTGGTACGGGTGCGCCACGTAGGCCACCGCCGTCATCTCCTCGACCGCCTTGGCGATGGGGTTGTCCTCGACGCGGTAGCGGCGCTCCTCCTTCACCACCTTGCGCTCGCTCTTCAGGTTCTCGGCGGTGAGCCGCAGGGTGCTCATGCGCTCGGCCTCGAGGCGGGCGATCAGCTCCAGCTGGTCGGGCGGGACATTGGCCCAGTAGACCGTGACGTCCCAGGTGGTGAAGGCGTTGTCCACGCCCCCCACCGACTGGACGAGGCGGGTGTGCTCCTCGGCCCCGACGTTCTTCGAGCCCTTGAACATGAGGTGCTCGAAGAGGTGCGTGATGCCGGTGATGCCCGGGCGCTCGTTGCGCGACCCGACGTCGTACCAGACCTGGAAGGTGGCGACGGCGGCGGTCGGATCCTCGAGCGTGAGCACGCGCAATCCGTTCTTCAGGCGCGCCTCCTGGGGCACCAGCAGGTCGGTCAGGGCGGCCGCCGCGGGGCGGGGCGCGGCCGCCGTGCCGAGAAGACAGAGAAGCAAGGCGGCGAAACCGGCGCTGCGCGCGCTCCGCTTGGCCCGCGCCGTCGCGGGCGCTCCGAGGCCTGAGACTCTCATGGCGTTCCTCCGTGGGCGGCGCCGCGGCCGGCGGCGGGCCCGTTGACTGGTGCGGATGAAGGCGACCGAATGCGGAAGCAGATTACCGGTTCCCGGGCCGACTAGGGAAATACCACGACCCGCCCGTGGTGCCGGACCCCGGGGGCCTCGAAGCGCACGAAGTAGACGCCGCCGCTCAGGCGCCGGCCGGCGGTGTCGGTGCCGTCCCACTCGAGGACCCGCCCCCCGCCGCCCGGCAGCTCGCCGCGATAGAGCTCGCGCACGTGGCGGCCGCGGACGTCGAACACGCCGACGGCGGCCGCGCCCCCGGCCGGGCCCAGGCGGAAGCGGAGCAGCAGGCGGTCGGCCCCGGCCATCGGGTTGGGGCCCACCACCACCAGCGCGCCGGGCCCGCCCGCCGCTTCGGAGTCGAGGGTGCTGGGCAGCCACTCCACCGCCAGCTCGCCGCGCGCCAGCCCGTAGCCGTACTGCGCGAGCGGGGCATCGGCGCGCGTGGCCGTGGAGCGCAGCGCCTCGAGCACTTCGAACGGGCCCCAGCCGGGGTGCTCCTCGAGCAGCAGCGCCACCAGCCCCGCCACGCCGGGCGTGGAGAGCGAGGTGCCGCTCATGCGCACCAGACTGGTGTCATTGCCGGCCGGGGCGGCCGCG
>Ga0315284_10012726_pt1 | contig 11978 bp, 3 predicted proteins | sample YL17G09_16_MG_FD_203696 | JGI IMG/M metagenome (GOLD analysis project Ga0315284, IMG submission 203696) | Sediment microbial communities from Yellowstone Lake, YNP, Wyoming, USA - YL17G09_16 | ecosystem: Environmental > Aquatic > Freshwater > Lake > Sediment | place: USA: Wyoming | collected...
AAGCAACAAAAATTTCAATTTATATGGAGAATAACTTTATTGAAAACGAGCATAAGACCTTGAAATTTTGGGAGGAGATGGGGCTATTGGAGAAGCTGAAAGAGAGGAACAAAAACGGTCAGCCGTGGAGTTTTTTGGATGGGCCGATTACCGCTAATAACCCCATGGGAGTGCACCACGCTTGGGGCAGAACCTTGAAGGACTTATTCCAGCGGTTTAAGGCGATGCAGGGCTATGAGCAGAGATTACAGAACGGTTTTGATTGCCAAGGGCTTTGGGTAGAGGTAGAGGTGGAAAAAGAGCTGGGTTTTAAGAGCAAAAAAGATATTGAAACATACGGCATTGAAAAGTTTGTTAATAAGTGTAAAGAACGGGCGCATAAATATTCAAAAATCCAAACCGAGCAATCCATTCGCTTGGGTATGTTGCGTGATTGGGGCAACTGGCAAACCGAGTTTGACGAACAGGGCGAGTGGATAAAGCAAAGCCATTCTTATTATACTTTATCAGATGAAAATAATTACGCTATCTGGCATTTTTTGAAAATTTGCCACGAAAAAAAGCTTTTGTATAAAGGCCATGATGTGGTGGCTTGGTGCCCGAGATGCGGCACAGCCATCAGCCAGCACGAAATTTTAACCGAGGAATATAAAGAAATAACGCATAAAGCCATTTATTTTAAACTACCGGTTGTTGACGAAAATAACACATATTTTTTGGCCTGGACAACCACGCCCTGGACTTTGCCTGGCAATGTTTTTCTGTCAGCGCATCCTGATTTGATTTATGCCAAAGTTAAAGATAACAATGGGGATATTTATATTTTATTAAAAGATAAAGCTAATTTAATTGAAGGAGGCGAAATTATTGAAACATTTGAGGGCAAGGCGCTGGAAAACAAAACCTACACTGGCCTTTTCGACGATTTGCCAAGTGTTGCAAGATGTGAGCGATCGCTCACAGAATGCAACAGAGATGGCGAGAGTGAAGTTTTGGAGCATAAAGTGGTTTTGTGGAAAGAAGTGACCGCCGAGGAGGGTACGGGTATTGTGCATTCAGCGCCGGGTTGCGGGGCTGAAGATTTCCAGCTGGCTAAAGAAAATAAAATGCCCGTGATTGATTTAACCGACAACGAAAGCAATTATAGAGAAGGGTTTGGCGAGTTGTCGGGAAAATTTGTCGGAGCAGAACAGGTGAGGCAATGGATTTTTGAAAACTTGGGAGAAAAGAAATTGGTTTATAAAATAGAGGATTACAAACACAGATATCCGACTTGCTGGCGGTGCAAGAGCGAGCTGATTTTTCGTTTGGTTGATGAATGGTATATTTTTATGGATAAATTGCGAGAGCCCTTGCTGAAAGCGGTGGAGAAAATAAATTGGCTACCGGGGTTTTGCAAAGAAAGAGAAGCCGACTGGTTAAAGAATATGCATGACTGGCTGATTTCCAAAAAGCGCTATTGGGGTTTGGCTTTGCCAATTTTTGAGTGTGAGTGCGGTAATTTTGAGGTGATTGGTTCAAAAGAAGAATTACAAAAACGAGTGATTGAGGGTTGGCAGGACTTTGAGGGCCATTCGCCCCATCGGCCTTGGCTGGATGGAGTAAAAATTAAGTGCCCTCAATGCGGCCTTCTAATGAGTAGGATACTTGATGTGGGCACTCCCTGGCTGGACGCGGGCATTGTGCCGTTTTCTACTATTAGTAGTGACAATCGTTCGGGGGATATTCCGTATTTTCACGATAACAAAAAAGAATGGCAAAAATGGTTTCCAGCCGAGTTAGTTTGCGAGGGTTTTCCGGGCCAGTTTAAGAATTGGTTTTATGTTTTGCTGGTGATGAGTCAGGTTTTGGAAAGCCAGCCGCCGTTTAGGGCTTTATTGGGCTTTGCCAATGTGGTTGATGAAAAAGGCGAGGAAATGCACAAGTCCAAGGGCAATGCCATTTGGTTTGACGAAGGCGTGGAAAAAATTGGCGCTGATGTGATGAGATGGATGTATGCTCTGGCCAACCCGGCCAATAACTTGAGGTTTGGCTATGGTGTAGCCAAGGAAATTGAAAGGAAAATACTTACGCTAACGAATTGCTTTACTTTTTATCAGACCTATGTTTCTAACCCTGTCATTCTGAGCCCTTCCCAGTGTCATTCTGAGCCAGTAGGCGAAGAATCCCAGAGATCCTTCGGTCGCCTGAAGCGACCTCAGGATGACAGTCGCTTCGCTCAGGGTGACGGGGGAAATGTTTTAGACAAATGGATTTTGAGCAGGTTGAATAATTTAATTAAAGAAGCGACCGAGAGTTTGGAGAAATTTGATTCTGTTAAGGCCAGCCAGGCCATTGAGGATTTTTGGATAAATGATTTGTCGCTTTGGTATGTGCGTCGGTCCAGAAAAAGATTTGAAGAGGCCGAGCCGACTTTTCATGATGTTTTAATAACTATTGCCAAGCTGATCGCGCCGTTTATGCCATTTTTAGCTGAAGATATCTACCAAAAGCTTTACGGAGGGCAGACCTCCGTCAGCTTTACGGAGGGCAGACCTCCGTCAGTTCACTTGTGTGAATGGCCTCAAGCGGAGGAAAAGTTTATTGATGAAAAATTAGAACAAGATATGCAAGTCGTGAGAGATATTGTTTCGTTGGCCTTGGCTAAGAGAATGGATTTGAAAATCGGCGTAAGGCAAGCGCTACAAAAGTTAAAAGTTAAAAGCGCAAAGTTAAAAGTTAAAGAAGAATTATTAGATTTGATAAAAGATGAAGTTAATGTTAAAGAGATTATCTTTGATGAAAATATTGAGGGCGAGGTTGAACTGGACATTACAATGACTGATGAATTAAAAGAAGAGGGGCAAGTGCGGGAGATAATTCGTCATATCCAAGATTTGCGTAAGAAGGCCGGGTTAACGCCACAAGATAAGGTAGATATTTATTTTACCTCGCCAGAAAGTTTGGCCCAGCTGATCGCTAAAAACCAAAAGCAAATTTTAGCAACCACCAAATCGCAAGCCATTCAGGAGAGCTCGGCCAAGCAAGGCGAATTTTTAGCGCAAAAGGAAGCTGAAATAAATGAAGAAGCAATTTGGCTGGGTATAAAATAGATAGAAGGTGTTGGCCCCGTTAGAGGCTTTAGGAAAATTTGAGAAATATCAGATTGTTAGCAAATGGCCCCTAACGGGGTTGACAAATTTGTTTGGATAAGTATAATTAGAATTGTTTTTAGCAAACTATATAACTTTGCCTTTTTTGTTGACTTTTTTAAAACTATTTTCTCGTTAAATGTATAAAATTATAGGCCCTTCCTAAGAGGGGGGATTTTTCTTGTATTAGAAGGTCTGTTTATTGGTTCAGGTTTTTGCAGTCATCTCAAAAACTATGAAAGTCAAAAATTTTGCTAAGTCGCAGCTTTCTTTTCCTTTGCCTTATCTTTTGCAGTTGCAAAAAAATGGCTGGGGCCAACTTTGGGAAAGAGACATCAAAGATCTTTTCCAAGAAATGTATCCAGTGCGGGATTATACCGGCAAGCAGTTTGAGTTGGATTTTACGGACTTTATTTTGGGCAAGCCCAAATATCAAGACGGCTATCAGGCCAAAGAAGAGGAGGACTCTTACAGCGCGCCTTTGCGATTGAGGTTTGCCTTAAAAAATCTCAAAACAAAAGAAATCAAAGAGCAGGAAGTGTTTTTAGCTGATTTTCCATTAATGATGGACAATGGCGTTTTTATTATCAATGGCGTGGAAAGAGTGGTTATTCCGCAGTTGATTCGTTCCTCGGGTATTTTTTTCACGGTGAAAAATTTCAAAGGCAAACGATATTTTGGCGCTAAAATTATCCCGGCCCGGGGCGCTTGGCTGGAATTTTCCACTGACACCTCTGGTTTCTTGGGCGTTAAAATCAATCGCCAACGAAAAGTGGCCGCCTCTACCTTATTGAGGGTTTTTGGCTTGGAAAGCACCAAAGAAATCAAGGAGGCTTTCAAAGACATTGATAAGGGCGAGGTTAAGTATCTGGAAAAAACTTTATCGCGTGATCCAGCCAATAATGCTGGGGAGGCCTTTGTGGAGGTTTATCGTAAATTAAGGCCGGGCGATTTGGTTAGCCCTGACGCGGCCAAAGAATTGATTTGGAATATGTTTTGCAATTTTCAGCGATATGACTTAAGCAGGGTTGGCCGTTGGAAAGTTTGGGAGAGGCTTCCCCAGCTTAATTCTGGCAATAAAACAACAGAAATTGAAAAAGATGAACGGGTTTTAAATTTAGGCGATATCTTAGAAACAATTAAAGAAATTATTCGTCTTAATAATGACCCCGAAGCTATCCCTGATCAAATTGACCACTTGGGCAATCGTAGGATTAAAAATCTTTCTGAGTTATGTGTGGCTCGTGTTCGAGTTGGCCTAATGCGTATGGAAAGAATTATTAAAGATCGTATGTCAACTTTAGACACAGCTACCTTGACACCTTCACAGTTAATCAATTCGCGGCCGGTGATGGCGGTTATTCAAGAATTTTTTGCTTCATCGCAGTTTTCGCAGTTTATGGACGCGGAAAATCCTTTGTCTGAATTGGAGCACAAGCGCCGTTTAACCGCCACTGGCCCTGGCGGGCTCACTCGCGAGCGAGCCGGCTTTGAAGTGCGCGATGTCCAGCCATCGCATTATGGCCGAATTTGCCCTATTCAAACTCCGGAAGGCCAGAATGTTGGCTTAATCAATCATTTGGCCACTTTTGCTTCGGTCAATCCCTTTGGCTTTTTACAAACTCCTTATTTTGAAGCCAAACATGGCCGAGTGGCTGATAAAATTCAATACCTTACCGCCTCGCAGGAAGAAAACCATTTTATAGCCACTAGCAATACCATAGTAGATGACAAAGGCAATATCCTTAACGATGAAGTTGAGGTGCGCCGAAGGGGCGATCCAGTAGTGGTGTCTAAAAAAGAGGTAGACTTTATGGATGTTTCGCCCAACCAGCCGTTGAGTGTGGCCACTTCGTTGATTCCTTTTTTACAAAACGACGACGCTAATAGAGCTTTAATGGGCTCTAATATGCAACGGCAAGCCGTGCCCTTGCTAAAACCCCAAGCTCCCTTGGTGGGCACTGGCCTGGAAGTAAAAGTGGCTTATGATTCGGGCGAGGTAATTTTGGCGCCCGAAGACGGCGAAATTAAAGAAGTGGACGCGGGCGAGATTAAAATAAAAACAAAAGACAATAAAATTATCGCGTTGAAATTGCGTATTTTTAAGCGACGGAATCAATACACCGCTACTCATCAAAGGCCAATAGTTCATAAGGGCGATAAAGTGAAAAAGGGTGACATCTTAACTGATGGAGCGGCCGTGGATAAAGGCCGTTTGGCTTTGGGCCGCAATATCTTTGTGGCTTTTATGCCTTTTCGAGGCGGTAATTACGAAGATGCCATTGTTGTTTCGCAGAGGCTTCTGCGAGAAGATTGTTTTTCATCGGTGCACATTGAGGATTTTACTTGCGATGTGAGAGAAACTAAATTAGGGCCAGAAATGACCACTTGCGACATTCCTAATGTTTCTGAAGAAAAATTAAAAGATTTAGACGAAGAAGGCATAGTACGAATTGGCGCTCAAGCTGGCCCCAATGATATTTTAGTGGGTAAAATTTCACCTAAGGGAGAGAAAGCCCTCACCGCCGAGGAGCGATTGCTCAAAGCTATTTTTGGCGAAAAAGCTAAAGATGTTAAAGACACTTCTTTACGAATGGAGCATGGCAAATATGGCCGCGTCATTGATGTTAAAGTGTTTTCTCGCGAACAAGGCGACCGCTTGGAGCCCGGTGTTTTGAAAAGAATTCGCGTGGAAGTGGCGCAGTTGCGAAGAGTTAGGGTAGGCGATAAATTAGCTGGCCGACACGGCAACAAAGGTATTGTTTCCATGATTTTGCCTGAAGAAGAAATGCCTTATATGGAAGACGGCCGTCCGGTTGATATTGTTTTGAATCCTTTGGGCGTGGTTTCTCGTATGAATATCGGTCAGATTTTGGAAACTCATTTGGGCTGGGCGGCTCACGAATTAGGTTATTTAGCGGAAACCCCCTCTTTGTTGGGCGCCAAAGAAGAAGACATCAAAGAAGAATTAAAAAAGGCTGGCTTGCCCGAATCCGGACAGGTTTCGTTGTATGACGGGCGAACCGGTTTGCCTTTTCCCAAAAAGATCACGGTGGGCTATATGTATATGATGAAGCTTATCCATATGGTAGAAGACAAAATCCATATGAGAAGCATCGGCCCTTATTCTTTGATTACTCAACAGCCCTTGGGCGGGAAAGCGCAATTTGGCGGCCAACGATTTGGCGAGATGGAAGTTTGGGCATTGGAGGCCTACGGCGCCGCTCATACCCTGCAAGAGATCTTAACCATTAAATCGGATGATGTGGCTGGCAGAGCGGCCGCTTATGAATCAATTTTGAAGGGTTTGCCAGTGAAGAAGCCCAACATTCCAGCCTCGTTTAATTTGTTGGTGGCGGAATTAAAATCACTGGGTTTGAACATTGAAGTTAAGGGGCTAATACGAGACGAAGAAACCGAGGCCCTGGAAAACAATTTGCCCGTGGCCACCGAAGAAAATGTAGAATAAAACTACTAACTACTAACTAATTTATGCGCGCTGCTGATTTACAAGCTTTAAGAATAAAAATAGCCTCACCCGAGGATATTTTAAGTTGGTCGCACGGCGATGTTAGAAAGCCGGAAACCATAAATTATCGTACCCAACGGCCGGAAAAAGATGGCCTTTTTTGTGAAAAGATTTTTGGCCCAACTAAAGATTTTGAGTGCTATTGCAGTAAGTACAAAGGCATTCGTTTTAAGGGTATTATTTGCGATAGATGCGGCGTTGAGATAACTAAAAGCTCGGTGCGCCGGGAAAGAATGGGGCATATTAAATTAGCTACGCCGGTTTCGCATATTTGGTTTTTACGGGGCGTGCCTTCACGAATTGGCATGGTTTTGGGTTTGCCTTCGCAAAAATTGGAAAAAGTTATTTATTTTGCCGCTTATATCATCACCAAGGTTGACGAATCAGCCCGCTCTCTTTTGCTTAAAGAATTGGACCAAGAATTTAAGAACAAAAGCCAAAACTTAAAAAAGCCCAGCGCAAAGCTCACTGATAAAAAAACAAAAACAGTTAATACGGAGCAAAACAACCTCAAGGATACTTATCTGGCTCGCAAGCAAGAGATTTTGTCATTAGAAAAGCTAGCCATTCTTTCCGAGGCGCAATACCGCGAATATCTGTCCCGCTATGGTGAAATTTTTTCAGCAGGCACCGGAGCTGAAGCTGTCAGGGAAATTTTTGAAAAGATTGACTTAAAAAAAGAAGTCATCGCTTTGAGAGAGAAATTAGAAAAAGAAATTGGCATACAACGCAAGAAATCGTTGTCGGCTTTGCGTTTGTTTGAAGGTATGCAAAAAGCCGGTTTGCGGCCGGAATGGATGATTATAAAAGTTTTGCCGGTTTTACCGCCCGATTTGCGTCCCATGGTGCAATTGGACGGAGGCCGTTACGCTTCTTCTGATTTAAATGATCTTTATAGAAGAGTAATCAATCGCAACAATCGCTTAAAATATCTTTTAGAAATTGCCGCGCCCGATGTCATTGTGCGAAACGAAAAACGAATGTTGCAGGAGGCGGTTGACGCTTTACTGGACAACAAAATGCGCAAAAGCCAAATGGTTACCGCCACTACTGGCGGCAAGCGGGTTTTGAAGTCATTGGCTGATATTTTGAGCGGCAAGCAAGGCCGGTTTCGCAAAAATTTATTAGGCAAAAGAGTTGACTACTCTGCGCGCTCGGTAATCGCGCCAGGCCCGGAGTTCCAGTTATTTCAATGCGGTATTCCCAAAACAATGGCTTTGGAATTATTTCGGCCGTTTGTCATTAAACGACTTTTGGAAAAAGAATTGGCTTTTAATATCCGAGGAGCCGCTCATTTGATTGAAGAAGGCGTGGATGAGGTTTGGGCTTCATTGGAAGAGGCGGTTGAAGGCAAACTGGTTTTGTTGAACAGAGCTCCTACTTTGCATCGCTTGGGCATTCAGGCCTTTGAGCCAAAACTAATTGAAGGCGAGGCCATTAAATTGCACCCGATGTCTTGCACGGCTTTTAACGCTGATTTTGACGGCGACCAAATGGCGGTGCATTTGCCTTTATCAGAAGACGCCCAGCAAGAAGCGCGCAATTTAATGCTTTCAGCCAGAAATATCTTAAGGCCAGCCGATGGATTGCCCATTGTTACGCCAGCCAAAGATATGATTTTGGGTTGCTATTATTTAACTGGCTTAGATGAAGGCGCTTTGGGCGAGGGGATGAGCTTTCCTTCAACTGACGAGACCATTTTGGCTTATCAAATGGGTGTTTTGGGGTTGCGCTCTAAAATTAAGGTTTTAATGGCGCCTAAGGAGAGTTTGCTCCAAGACAAAAAAGGCAAGAATGCCAAGGCCAGCCAAGGCGAAAAGTTAGAACTAATAGAAACCACTTGCGGCCGTTTGATTTTTAATCAAGCCTTGCCTGAAACCTTTGCCTTTTTCAACGAGCAGGCCACCTCTAAAAAGATTTCTAAAATGTTGAGCCGCATTGTTGAAGATTATACCTTAGAAGAAACCCAGCAAACTCTGGACAAAATCAAAGATGCGGGCTTTGAATTTGCCACTCAATCGGGCGTGAGCTGGGGCATGGATGATCTGAATGTGCCCAAGGAAAAAGCTGGTCTTATAGCTGAAGCAGAAAAAGAAGTGGAAAAAATTGAAGAGCATTATAAAAAGGGCTATTTAACCCGGCCTGAACGGAGCTCTAAATTGGTGGAAATTTGGCAGAAAGTTAAACTGCAGATTGAAAAGCTGATACCAGAGACCTTGGTCAAAGACGGCTCGGTGTATTCTATGATTAACTCGGGCGCTCGCGGCTCTTGGGCCCAGCCCGTGCAGATGGCGGGTATGAAGGGCTTAGTTACCTCGCCTTCCGGACGCATTATTGAACTGCCCGTGAAAAGCTCCTTTAAGGAGGGTTTCAGTATTTTGGAATATTTTATTTCTACGCACGGCGCCAGAAAAGGCACTTCTGATACCGCTTTGCGAACCTCGGCTTCCGGCTACTTGACCCGTCGCTTGGTGGATGTGGTGCATGAAATGATTATCTCTGATAAAGATTGCGGGTGTCAGGAGGGCTTGGAGGCCTTGAGAAAAGAGGCCAGCGATATTGGCCAAGATTTTCGCTTTAAGATTGTCGGTCGGGTGGCTATGGAGAACATTGAAGATGCCGCCGCTAAAAAAACCATTACAGCCAAGGGCGAGCTGATTAGCTGGCAAGCGGCTAACAAAATTGACGAATTAAAAATTGAAAAGGTGAAAGTGCGCTCGCCTTTAACTTGCAAAAATCGACGCAGAGTGTGCCAGTTGTGTTATGGCTGGGATATGGGCCGTAATGCTTTGGTGAACTTGGGCGAGGCCGTGGGCATCGTGGCCGCGCAGTCAATCGGCGAACCAGGCACTCAATTAACTATGCGTACCTTCCATACTGGAGGTGTTTCGGGGGCGGGTGATATTACGCGAGGTTTACCGCGGGTGGAAGAAATTTTTGAATCGCGAATTCCTAAGGGCGAGGGTTCGTTGTCATTGACTAAAGGCAGAATTGAAGAAGTGGACTTGGAAAAAGGCATTATTAAATTGAGAGTTATTGATAAGAAAATTGCCACTGGCGTTAAGAAAAGCAAAGATGGCGAGATAGTGGAATATCACATTCCTTTAGAGACCGATGTCTATGTAAAGAAGGGCGATTTAGTTGAGCCCGGTCAGGCCTTTTGTCAGGGGAGCTTGGACCTTAAAAAACTTTTCAAAACCACTGGCCTTTTAAACACCCAACGATATATCGTCAGGGAGGTGCAGAAAATTTATACTTCTGAAGGTATTAATATTCACGACAAACACATTGAAATAGTTGTCAGGCAAATGTTTTCACGGTTGCGTATTGTTGACCCGGGCGACGGACCATGGGTGACTGGACAAATTGTTTCTTTAGTTGAATTTGAGGAAATCCAAAAAGAACTGATTAAGACTAAAAAGAAGCCAGGCAAAGGCAAGCGCACTATTTTGGGCATCTCGCGAGTGGCTTTAACCTCGGACAGCTTTTTGTCGGCCGCCTCTTTCCAAGAAACCTCGCGCGTTTTGATTAAAGCCGCCCTGGAAGGCCGCGACGACCACTTGCTAGGTCTCAAAGAAAATGTCATTTTGGGCCGCCTCATTCCAGCTGGCACTGGCTTTAGAAAATAATTAAGTAAAAATAAAGCATAAAAGCCCTCTCAATTGAGAGGGCTTTTTTGTTGAGCTGTGGATAACTCGTGTCTTGTTTTCTAATTCTGTTCTATTACAATAAAGGGGCAGACCTCTAAAAACTCTGCCCCGCTATGTCTACATTAACATTAAAACAAAAAAAAGTTCTTGACTATATTCAAGCGTGTTCGCAAAAAAATGGCTATAGCCCTTCGCACGAGGAAATGAGAAAGCACTTTAAGCTGGCTTCGGTTTCCACCATCAATCACTATACGCAAATTTTGCAGAAAAAGGGCTATATCAAGCACGAAAAAAACGCGGCCCGCGCCGTAGAAATCGGCCAGCCAGCGGCCGTGGTAAGTGTGCCGTTTAAGGGTTATATTGCCGCTGGCGCGCCCATTGAAGCGGTGGAGGAGCATGAAACCATTACTGTACCCAAAACCATGGTGGCCGCTTCGGGCGAGCATTATGCCTTGGGCGTGAAGGGCGACAGTATGATTGATGAGGGCATTTTTGATGGCGACACCGTCATAGTCCGCAAGCAATCCAGTGTGGAAAACGGCGAAACCGCGGTGGCCCTCATCAACGGCAACGAGGTTACCCTAAAAAAAATCTACAAAGAAAAAACCCGCATCCGCCTCCAACCCGCCAACCCCGCCCTCAAACCTCTATATGTAAAAACCGTAATAATCCAGGGCAAAGTCATCAGTGTTTTGAGAAATATAAAAGAACAAGAGGAAGTAAAAGAAGCAGAAATAAGCGAAGTAAAAATCCAGAAGCCGTATTTTGAAAAATCAGGATTTAAGCTATATCATGGAGATTGTTTGAATATTCTTGCTGAATTGCCTGATAATTCCATTGATATGATTTTTGCTGACCCGCCGTATTTTCTTTCAAATGGCGGTTTCAGTTTACACGCTGGCAAAAGAGTAAGCGTGGACAAGGGGCAATGGGATGTAAGCAACGGTTTGAAAAAAGATTTTGAATTTCATCTTGAGTGGACAAAGGCCTGTCATAGAGTATTAAAACCAGGCGGGACAATTTGGATCAGTGGAACCTATCACTCAATTTATCAATGTGGTTTTGCCTTACAAGTTAATAAATTTCACATATTAAATGATATTGCCTGGTTTAAGCCCAATGCTTCGCCGAATTTAAGCTGTCGTTATTTCACCGCCAGCCACGAGACGCTTATTTGGGCCAGAAAAGAAAAAGATGCCAAGCATAAGTTTAATTATAGTTTAATGAAAAATGGTAATTGGCCAGGCGATTTCATAAAAAAACCTGGCTTGCAAATGCGTAGCGTATGGGCTATTTACCCGCCCAAGAAAGAAGAAAAAGTTTTTGGCAAGCACCCCACACAAAAACCAATTGATTTATTGAACAGAATAATCATGGCAAGCACCGACAAGGGCGATATGGTTTTAGATCCTTTTACTGGTTCATCTACCACAGGGTTGGCCACTTTTCTAAATGATAGAAAATTTATTGGTGTTGATATGGAAAATGAATATCTTGATTTGTCCATCAAGAGATTCAACGAGCTTAGTAAAAAGTCAAAAAATAAATAAATTATAAAAATATGGCAAATAGTAAATCTTGGAAAAAAATTTTTGATGACTACGAAATTTTAAATCACGATTTCAATAAATCGCCATTTCCACTTTCCGCAGCCCAGATAAAGCGGGC
>Ga0315284_10012727_pt1 | contig 11977 bp, 12 predicted proteins | sample YL17G09_16_MG_FD_203696 | JGI IMG/M metagenome (GOLD analysis project Ga0315284, IMG submission 203696) | Sediment microbial communities from Yellowstone Lake, YNP, Wyoming, USA - YL17G09_16 | ecosystem: Environmental > Aquatic > Freshwater > Lake > Sediment | place: USA: Wyoming | collected...
GTGAACATCCGCTAAAGGCTGACAGCTTTCACTGTCAGTGTCAGCCGATCCAGGCACTCACCGATTGGCACTCGCAACGTAGCTTGTTCATTCAAAAGGACCGGCCCGTAGGCGCCGAGCGGCCCCGCGATTGCCCTCTCTGCAAGCTGATAGCTGATAGCTGATAGCTGATAGTTTCTGAAGGAGGCAACCATGCGCAGAATGTTCTTGGCAATCCTGGTGGCGGCGCTGCTTCCGGCTCTGGCCGCCGCTCAAGACCGGCCCTACTCGGGCCTGGGCTACGCTTTCTTCGCGCCCGGCGGCGCATCGCCCGGCAACAACATGCTGATGCACTTTGGCGTGGGCGGCGAAGGCTTCGCTTACAAGGGCCTGGCGGCCGGCGCCGAAATCGGAATGGTCGTACCCAAGGAGTGCTTGAGCGAAGGCATCGGGCTTTTCTCGCCGAATGCTTCGTACCATTTCAACCGCAATGCCAAACTGGTGCCCTTCGTTACCGGCGGCTACTCGCTCGGCTTCCGCCAAGGCATCGGGAACATGGTGAACTTCGGCGGCGGCGTCAATTACTGGTTCAAGCCGCGCCTGGGGCTGCACCTGGCCTTCCGCGATCACTTGTACCCGCCGGAAAACGGCCACCTGTGGGAATTCCGGTTCGGGCTCTCGTTCCGCTAGCCGGATGCTTCACCATGAGGCAGCGCCAAGGGAGCGATGCTATGCAGACAACAAACGCAGCACGGAGTCTAGCGTCATTCCACGACGCGGAGCGGAAGCAGGAAAGCTTTCTGGCGCCGGCGGAGCGCGTTTGCCTGAACTGGCTGGCCAGGCGCACACCCGCCGCCATCCATCCCGATCACCTGACGGCGCTCGGTTTGCTGGCCATGATGCTGGCCGGCGGCAGCTACGCGCTGGCCCGTGGGTGGCCGCCAGCGCTGCTGTTGGTCAACTTCTGGATCGCGGTCAACTGGCTGGGCGACAGCCTGGACGGCACGCTGGCCCGGGTGCGAAACCGGCAACGGCCGCGTTATGGCTTCTATGTGGACCACATGATCGACAGCCTGGGCGCCTGTTTTCTGATCGGCGGGTTGGGCGTCTCCGGGTACATGAGCGGGCCGGTGGCGGTGGCGCTCCTGCTGCTGTTCTTTTTGCTGTCGATCAATTCCTACCTGGCCACTTACACCATCGGAACCTTCCAGCTTTCGTTCTGCAAGTTCAGCCCCACGGAAATCCGGCTGCTGCTCTCGATCGGCAATACCTGGATCTGTTTTCATCCGCGGGTGCTGGCCGGCCGGTACCTGCTGTTTGACATCGGCGGGGTGGTGGCCTGCGCCATGATGGCCGTCCTGCTGGCCGTCTCGGTGGCCAACAATACGCGCTTCCTGTACCGGCTGGAGTCGGGCCGGTGAGAGAGGCTACAGGCCACAGGCTGCAGGCTGCAGGCTGGAGTGGCTTGTAGCCTGCAGCCTGTAGCCTGCAGCCTGTAGCCTTATGTTCATGCGCTGGCTGAAATTCAACCTGGTGAGTGCGGGCGGCATCCTGGTGCAGGCGGCGGCGCTGGTGGTGCTGGTCCGTGTGGCCCGTGCCCACTACCTGGTGGCCACGGCGCTGGCCGTGGAAGCGGCCGTGCTGCACAACTTTTTCTGGCACAAGCGCTGGACCTGGGCCGACCGGCCGGGCGTGGCGCGCGCCGGGGCCGCCCGCCTGCTGGCCCGCTTCAATCTGACCACCGGCCTGTTTTCCATTGCCGGCAACCTGCTCCTGATGCGGCTGCTGGCGGGAAGCGCCGGCCTCGACCCCTTCCTGGCCAACCTCATCACCATCGCCCTCTGCTCGCTGATCAACTTCCTGCTGTCGGACCGCCTGGTCTTCATTGCTAAGGAATCCGCGGATTCATCGTGGCAGGCATTGACCGGCGGCAAGGCTCGGTGGTAACTGTGGGGTATGACAGGGGAGCCGCACGATCGCCCCGGTTTGCTTACCGACCTCTACGAGCTGACGATGGCGGCCGGCTACCTGGCGGCCGGCAGGGCCGACGATGTGGCCACGTTCGAGTTGAGCGTGCGCCGCCTGCCCGCCAACCGCTCGTTTCTGCTGGCGGCCGGGCTGGAGCAGGCCGTCGAATACCTGCTGGGGCTGGCCTTCTCCGGCCAGGACATCGAGTATCTGCGCCGCCTCCCGGTTTTCGAACACATCGATCCGGCGTTCTTCGAATACCTGCGCGAGATGCGCTTCACCGGCGACTTATGGGCTGTGCCGGAAGGCGCCGCCATCTTCGGCGAAGAGCCGCTGCTGCGGGTGACGGCGCCGCTGGCCCAGGCCCAGATCGTCGAAACCTGCCTGATGGCCACGCTCACCTACCAGACCATGGTGGCCACCAAGGCGGCGCGGCTGGTGGAATCGGCGCCGGGGAAGACGATTGTGGAATTCGGTGCGCGGCGGGCCCACGGCCCGGAGGCCGGGGTGCTGGCTGCCCGCGCCTCCTACATTGGCGGCTGCGCCGGCTCCTCCAACGTGCTGGCCGGAAAGCGCTGGGGCATCCCGGTCTACGGCACCGCCGCCCACTCCTGGGTGATGGCCTTCGCGCAGGAGGAGGAGGCCTTCCGGCGCTTCCTCGACGTGTTCCACGAGAAGGCCATCCTGCTGGTGGATACCTACGATCCCCTGGAGGGCACGCGCACCGCCGTGCGACTGGGGCGGCCGTTCCACGGCGTGCGGCTCGACAGCGGCGACCTGCTGGCGCAAAGCCGCGAAGTGCGCCGCATCCTGCTCGAGGCCGGCCACGGCGATGCCATCATCATGGCCAGCGGCGATCTGAACGAGCACAAGATCGCCGCGCTGCTGGGGAAGGGCGCCGAGCTGGACGCCTTCGGCGTCGGCACCGAACTGGTCACTTCCCGCGATGCCCCCTCCCTCAATGCCATTTACAAGATGGTGGAAATGTTCCGCGATGGGTGCGTTTCTTATCCGGCCAAGTTCAGCGAAGGCAAGATCACCTATCCGGGCAAGAAGCAGGTGTTCCGGTTTCCGCATGCCGGCGAATACGAGTACGACATCGTAGCTTGCGAGCAGGAACAGTTCCCCGGGGGCCAGGCGCTGCTGGAGCCCGTGCTGCGGGCCGGCCGGCTGGCGGCCCCGCTGCCGTCGCTGGCGGAGGCGCGGGAGCGCGCCGCGCACGACCTGGGCCGCCTGCCGGCCGCCGTCCGGCGCCTGCGCGAGCCGCGCGCTTACCCGGTGCGCCGCAGCGCCGCGCTGGAGGCCTTGCTGGAGCAAGCGCGCAGCCAGTTGGAAGGCTGTAGGCTGTAGGCCGTGGGCTGTGGGCTGCTCGGTTTGGCATAGATAGAGACGGGCCTGACAAGGCGCAACTACTTACAGCCCACAGCCTACAGCCCAGAGCCGGTTTCATATGACACTGTTCTTCGACGTTGATACCCAAGTCGATTTCCTGCTGCCCGTGGGGGCGCTGTATGTGCCGGCCGGCGAGAAGCTGATCCCGGCGCTGGCGCGGCTCACCGAGTTTGCGGCGCGGCAAAGCATCCCCTTGCTTTCCACCGCCGACGCCCACGACCCGCAGGACTCGGAGTTCGCGCAATGGCCGCCGCACTGCGTGGCCGGCACCCTGGGGCAGAAGAAAGTCCCGGAGACCGTGTTGCCGGGTGCGGTGGTCATCCCCAATTCGCTGGGGCCCCTGCCGGAAGGCTGGCAGCGCGCCCCCCAGATCATCATCGAAAAACAGACCACCGATGCGTTCGAGACCAGCACCCTGGGCCGGGTGCTGGAGGCGCGGCCGGCCCGCCGGGTGCTCCTCTACGGCGTGGTCACGGAGGTTTGCGTGCTCTGTGCCGCCCGCGGCCTCTTGAAGCGGAACCTGCAATTGGATATCGTTACTGACGCCATCTGCGAACTGGACCGGGCGCGGGGCGACCAGGCGCTCGCCGAGCTCCAGGCGGCCGGCGCCCGCTTGGTGACTGTCGAGCAGGCAACCAGTCCGGATTAAAACGCCGCAACAGAGCCGCGAGCGTAAGCGAGCGGGTGCCCCGCAAGGGCCGACGCAGCGCTGCGCAAGCACCCGCTCGCTTACGCTCGCGGCTCTGTTGCAGTCGGTGGTGAGTTTGTCGTGACCTGAGGTTCTATGCTTGTCGCTTCCCAACTGCGCAACGGAATGGCCATCCGCTACCAGGGGGTCATGTACAAGGTGGTGGCGGCCGAGTATCACCCCGGCCAGGGCAAAATGGGCGGCGGCGCCCACGCCCGGCTGAAGAACATCGATACCGGAACGTTCTGGGAGCATCGCTTTCGCTCCGACGAGAGGCTGGAGGAGGTGCCGCTGGAAAAGCAGCAGATGGATTTCCTGTACAGCGACGCCGACGACTGCGTCTTCATGAACCCCGACACGTTTGAACAAGTATCGATTCCGCGGAAGGTCATCGGGCCGGCGGAGAAGTTTCTGCGCCCCGAAATGCGCGTGCCGGTGGAGTTCTTTGACGGCCGCCCGGTCAGCGTCGGATTCCCGGATATCGTGGAAGTGTGCGTGGCGGAGACCGCCCATCCCTCTCACACCCAGCAGGACAGCACCTGGAAAGAGGCCAAGCTGGACAACGGCATGGACATCCTGGTCCCGCAATTCATCCGGCCTGGCGAAATGATTCGTGTGGACGTGGAGACGGGCAAGTACGCGGAGCGGGCGCGCACGGAAGGAAAAAAGTAGGCTGTGGGCTGTAGGCCGACAGCCCACAGTCGCCAGCCTATTTCTTCTCCGGTTTCTTTGCGGCGGGGGGCGCGGGCGCGGGGGCCGGAGCCGCCGGTTTGGGCGCCGGAGCGGGGACGCCGGCCGCCCCGGGCTGGGCCGGGGCTACGCCGGTGATCACCGGGCGTGCCGGCGCACCCGGCGGCCCTTGCGCTTCGCTGAAGTACTTGTCGTTGTACACCACCGGGTAATCCGTTTTGACCTTCTCCAGGGCGGTGGTCATCTTCTGCTGCTGAAGGGTGTTGCGGATGGTGGCGGTGGCCTCGTCCAAGGTGACCGGCCGGATCTCGTCCACCTGGAAAATGTAATAGCCCTGGCCCTCCTTCACCGGCTCACTCACTTCCTTGGGCTTGAGCGCAAAGACGGTCTTGTCGAGGTTGGGCGGGAGGCTGCCCTTGCGCAGCGTGCCCAGGTCGCCGCCCTTTTCGGCGCTGGCCTGGTGCTCGGAGTTTTCCCTGGCCACGGTGGCGAAATCGGCGCCGGCCAGAATCTGCTTGCGCAGTTCCTCGGCGCGGGCCTTGGCTTCCTCGTCGGTGCGCGCCTTGGGCGCCTCGGCCTTGGCGGCAGCGCCTGCGGCCGCCGGGGCGGCCGGTTTGGCCGGCGGATTCAGAGCCACGAAAATGCCCTTCACCTTGGCCTGCTGCAATTCTGCCGCGTGCGAATCGAAGTGAGCCTTGATTTCCTGGTCGCTGACCTCCTGGGACTTGGCGCTGACGGCGTTGACGGCCAGCCGCGCCAGCAATTCCGTCCGCAGGAAGCTCAACTGCTCCCTGAACTCGCGGGTCTGGTCGAGTTTCTGCCTTTCGCCCTCTATGGCCAGGCCGCGGAATTGGGCATAGGCGCCGGCGAAACCTTTATCGCCCATCTGCTGCGGGACGGCGGCGTACTGCGGCGGCAGCCCGGCCTTGATGGTCTCGAACTGGCTCTTGGTGATCTTCTCGTTGCCGATGGTCAGCACCACTTCCTCCGGCTTCACCTGGTCTTTGGGGGAAATGGGCAGAGTCTGGATCCCGGTGGGGACCTGGGGTGGCGCCGGAGCGGCGGCGGCCGGCGGCGGGCCAGCGGGTGGGGCGGGCGGCGTCGGCGCCTGCGCCAGCAGGCCCGCTCCCAGGACCATGGCCCCTGCGAGTATTGCCAGATACTTTGTGCGGAATGTCATCGAAGTGCGATTCTCTCCTTCGTTCAAAGTCGCTCCGAATCGTCGGCCCTGTGCCGGGCGCAGTACGCGGCGCTGCGCGCGGCACACCGGCGGAGAATTGCCTCGGAGCGAATACGCTATGATAGCAGGTGTCAGGTTCCAGGTGTCAGGTTTCAGGTTTCAGGTTCGCGGCTCGAGTTTAGGTTTGCTGGCATTCCCATGTTGCCGCGCCGCGCCTGACACCAACCGCCGCGAGGTCTGAAATGCCCGGCGAGGAGGAAAAAGAAAAACGGCGGGTCACGCTGGTTTCCATCGTTGGCGCGATCGCCATCACCGCCCTAAAGCTGGCGGCCGGGCTGACGACCGGGAGCCTCGGAATCATATCCGAAGCGGCTCATTCCGGGCTGGATTTCGTGGCGGCGGTCGTCACTTATGTCTCTGTCCGCATAGCGGACAAACCCGCGGACGCCGATCATCCCTTCGGTCACCAGAAATTCGAGAACTTCTCGGCATTCGTGGAAACGGCGCTGCTGTTGATCACCTGTGTGTGGATCTTGCGGGAGGCGATCAAGCGGCTGCTGTACCAGCACGTGGAAATCGAGCCCAGCGCCTGGGCCTTCCTGGTCATGTTCGGGTCGATCGCGGTTGACTATAGCCGGTCGCGCGCGCTGATGCGGGTGGCGCGCAAGTACGAGAGCCAGGCCATCGAGGCCGATGCCCTTCATTTCTCCACCGACATCTGGAGCTCGCTGGTGGTCATCTTCGGCCTGACGCTGGTTTGGGCCGGCCGCCGCTACGCCGTTCCCGAACTGCGGGTGGCGGATCCGCTGGCGGCCATGGCGGTGAGCGGCATTGTCGTGTTCATCAGCCTGCAACTGGGCAAGCGCACGCTCGACGCTCTGCTGGATGCAGCGCCGCCGGGGTTGCAGGCGCGGCTCGAGGCGCGGGTGCGCGGAGTGCAGGAAGTGCTGGGAATCGAGCGGTTGCGGGTGCGCCGCGCGGGCAACCGCTACTTCGTCGATACCATTATCGCCGTCGAGCGCTCGCTGCCGCTGGAGCAGGTCGATGCCATCGCCGACAACGTTCAGGACCAGATCCGGCAGGTGCTTCCGCGCGTCGACGTGATGATCCACACCGAGCCGCGCGCTCCCGTCCAGTCCAGCCTGTTCGAAACCGTGAAATCCGTCGCCAATCGCCACAAGGTCCTGGTTCACGAGCTGGCCGCGCATGACATCGGCGGCGAGAAGCACCTGGAGCTGCACCTGGAGGTGAGCCGAACGCTGACCTTGCGCCAGGCGCACGAACTGGTGACGGCGGTGGAAGCCGACATTTTGCGGGAAGCCCCCGATGTTGCCGCCATTAACACCCATATTGAGGACCAGGAGGCGGAAGTTCAGCCTGGCAGCCTGGCCACGGACCGCTATGGCCACATCGAGCGCCGCCTGCGGGAGATCGCGGCCCAGTTCCCCGAGCTCATCGATTGCCACGACATTGCGGTGCGGGACGCGGGCAACCGCCTGTACGTGTCCTGCCATTGCACGCTGAACGGCGATCTGCCGATCGGCCGCGTCCACCAGATCACGCGGGAGTTCGAAAGCCAGTTCCGCAGCGCGGCGCCCAACGTGCACCGGCTCACCATTCACAGCGAGCCGGCCGCCGCCTGAGGTTGTACCTCTGGCGGGACACCGGCCGTAAAACAGTCGTCAATGGCTCAAGGACCAAACCTTCAATGACCACCGCTAAGGCATCTTGCTGTGCCCGCTAAGGCGGATGCCTTATTGCTCCGCCACCGGCTCCTCAGTACAGTGCCCATCGAGCGGCATGGCCGCGCTCCAGCAACGGTTGGGGCGACATTTTTTGGGGGCTGTCGAGCGCGCCATGCCGCGGCGGGTTTTGGGGAGCCGTTTTCCACAAAGAAAAACCCGCTTGGTTCCCGGCTCTGCCGGGAGGACGAGTCGGCTGGTCGGATTCAGGGGTCCCGGGAGAATCCCATGAATTGCCCCGAAGCAATACGAAAACTCAGTTATGAGACCGTGGAGTTGACGCCCGCCTTGACGCGACATCTCCGGGTGTGCGCTGATTGCCGCCTCCTGGTCCGCATCACCAGCAAGAAACTGGTTCCGGGGGTCCCGCAGTTGGCTCGCGTCCGCGGCGCCGCCCAAATGTAAGAGGCTGTGGGCGGTAGACGGTTGTCCGCGCTTCAATCGTCAGTCCTTCTTGTGGTTCAGTTCCCAGTGGTGCATCCCCCCTGCCGCCGGCGCAAACTCCGCGCATCCAAACCGTCGGCCGTTCCATCTATACAGATATCCGTGGTCAGGCCCAGGAGCGAGGTCGCCCAGAAATGGTGATGGCAATTAAAGAACCGTCCCGGCAAGAGGACGGAACTACGCCCAAGCCCATTGAAATCCTGCTGGTCGAGGACAATCCCGGGGACGTACGACTGACCCGGGAAGCGCTGCGGGAGGGCAAGATCTTTAACCACCTAAGCGTGGTCGGCGACGGGGAACGGGCCATGGATTACCTGCGCCAGCGCGGCGCGTACGCGGGCGTTTCCCGCCCGGACCTGATTCTGCTGGACTTGAACCTGCCGCGCAAAGACGGCCGCCAGGTGCTGGCCGAAATCAAGGCCGACCCGGACTTGCGGCAGATCCCGGTGGTTGTCCTTACTACTTCCCGTGCCGAACAGGATATTCTCCAGACTTACAACCTGCATGCCAACTGCTACATCGCCAAACCCGTTGACTTTCAGCAGTTCATCTCGGCGGTCGAATCGATTCACAACTTCTGGCTCTCGGTTGTGAAGCTGCCCGCGCAGCTCGCGGCCTAGCCCGCATTCGGGCCAGCCGGGCCGCCCCTTCTCGCCACGGCGCGTTTGTCGTTTATCGCGCCGTGTGTCCATGCTAGACTTCTTCTAATGGCATCGAAGTTTGAATGCCGATCAGCGCCATGAGCAAAGCAATTCGTGTGCTTCTGGTCGAGGACAACCGGGGCGACGCCAGGTTGATCCAGGAGTATCTATCGGAAGCCGGCGTCGCGGCCTTCTCTCTGCAGACGGTCGATCGGCTCTCCGCGGCCCTGACATACCTGGCGGAGAACGCCATCGACGCGATTTTGCTGGACCTGGGCTTGCCCGACAGCCACGGCATCGAAACACTGAAGCGGGTGCGGGCGCAGGCGCCCACGGTCCCGGTGATCGTGGTCACGGGATTTGATGACCGGGAGATGGGCGTGGAAGCGCTTGGCAACGGGGCGCAGGATTACCTGGTAAAAAGCCGCGTGGACAGCTACCTGCTGGGCCGGGCGATTGTCCGGCAACTGGAGCGGGCGCGCGCGGCGTCCAGCCAGTCTCCGGCCGAAGGCCAGGGGAAGCCCGAAGCCGACGCCGGTTAAATCGCGGATTTCGGATTGCGGATTGTGGACTTCGAAACAGTCTGAAATCCGCAATCTTCAATTCTTCGATACAGCCCACAGCCTACAGCCTACAGCCTAAATTTGTGGTTCAATGGAATGTGATGGATCAGGCGTGGGTGAAGGCGCGCGTGATAGGCGGGGTGGCGGGGGCCTTGGCCGCCGCTATGGGTCTGGCCGTGATGCTGGGCTGGCACCTGAACCTGCCTGCTCTTGTTCGTGTTACCCCCAGCTTCTCGCCCATGGCCTACAACGCCGCCCTGGCCCTGTTTCTGGCTGGGATCGGCTTGCTGGCAGCCGGCTTCCGATGGAGCCGCGTCTCGCTTCTCATCGGCGGCGCGGTGGCCCTCGTTGGCGCGCTTCACCTGGCCGAATACGTTCTGGGCGTGGACCTGGGCATCGACGAATTGCTCATGCCCGCCTACCTGCCGAAGGAGACGCGGTTCCCCGGCCGGATGGCGCTTCACATGGCAATTGCGTTGATCGCCCTGGGGAGCGCGCTGGTGGTTATGGCGCGGCCGGTCGCCAGCCGGCGTCCGCTGCTGCCCGGGCTGCTGGGCGCCGTGGTCGCCGCGCTCGGCCTGGGAACTCTGACCAGCTATGCCATCGGCCTTCAGACCGCGTCCACCTGGAGCAATTACCCCTTTATGGGGTTTAACGCCGCGCTCGGCCTTTCGGTCACCAGCGTCGGGGTGATCGGCCTGGCCTGGCAACAGGGCAAGCAGGAAAAGACGGGGACGCCGCACTGGTTTCCGGTGCTGGTGGCGGCCGCGGGCATTGTGGTGAGCCTGGTGCTCTGGCAGGCGCTCGAGAACCAGCAGCATGCGCACATCGATCGCACGGTACAAGCGGAAGCCGATAACCTGCGGCAGGATCTGGCTGCGCGGATCGAGCAGCAGGTCCGCGGGATAGAGGACTTGGGCCGGCAATGGGAAAGCCAGGGACATCCGCGGCAGGCCGACTGGGAATGGGATGCGTTGCTGCCCTTTGATTACTCGTTTGTGAAGCTCGCCGCCTGGGTCGATCCCTCGCTCCATGTGCGCTGGGTTGTTCCAGGCCGAGGCAACGCCGCATATCAGGACCTGGATCTAGGCGCCAATGAAGGAATTCGGAGCACGTTGGAGCACGCGCAGGCCCTTCGCCGGCCTCAAACTTCGTCGCTGTTTCGGCTTCCCACCGGCGAGCGGGGATTCTTGATTGCCCGCGCGGTTTTTCCGGGGGATCGCGCCGACGGCTTCGTCGCCTGTTTCTTTCTCCTCAATCCCCTGTGCTCGAGCGCCTTCCGGCCCGGCTCTCAAACCCGGTACGCCTTGACGGTGCTGGAAGACGGCCAGGAAACGTATGGCTACCGGATGCGGGGCGTCGCTTACGATGATGCCTGGAGCGCGGAATCGGCTGCCGAGCTGTGCGGCGCCCGCTGGACGGTGCGCGTCTCGCCGCCGCGCGACGTGATCCAGGAGCTGTCCACCAAGCTGCCCGGGGTGTTTCTGGTCCTGTCGCTGCTGCCGGCGTTCCTGCTGGCGCTGGCAGTTCACCTGGCCCAGACGTCGCAGTTGCGGGGGACGCAGTTGGCGGCCGCCAACCTGGAGTTGAAGGCCGAGGTCGTGGAGCGGCAGCGCGCCCAGGAGGAGCTGCGCAAGCAGGCCGAGCTTCTGGACTTGACCCATGACAGCATCATCCTGCGCGACCTCCATGGACGAATCACGTTCTGGAACCGCGGCGCCGAGGAGCAGTACGGCTGGAAGCAGGAGGAAGCCCTGGGCCAGGTCACGCACACCCTGCTGCAGACAAAGTTCCCGATTTCCTTGGAGGAATTGCAGCAGAAACTGCGCGATGAGGGCCGTTGGGAGGGTGAACTGACGCACCGGACACGCGGCGGCGGCGAGATCGTGGTGGCCAGCCGCCACGTGGTGCAACGCGACCGCGACGGCACCCCCCTGGCCATTCTGGAGATCAACAATGACATCACCGAGCGCCGCCGGGCCGAGGAGGATCTGAAGCGCCACGTCGAGGAACTGGCCCGCTCCAACGCCGAGTTAGAGCAGTTCGCCTACGTCGCCTCGCACGACCTGCAGGAGCCGCTGCGCATGGTGGCCAGCTATACCCAGCTTCTGGCCCGGCGGTACCGCGACCGGCTGGATTCGACGGCCGAAGAATTTATCGATTACGCGGTGGACGGCGCGCGGCGCATGCAGAACCTCATCAATGATCTGCTCACCTATTCCCGCGTCGGCACGCGCGGCAAGGAATTCGCCCCCACCGACTGCGGGAAAGTCCTGGAAACGGCGATTGCCAATCTCCAAACGGCCATCGAAGAGAATGGGGCGGCCGTCGCCCAGGACCCGTTACCCATCGTCATGGCCGATGACTCCCAGATGCTGCAGCTCCTTCAGAACCTGGTCGCGAACGCCGTGAAGTTCCACGGCGCCGAGCCGCCGCCCGTTCACGTTTCCGCCCGCCGCCAGGCCAAGGACTGGCTGTTTGCGGTGCGCGACAACGGCATCGGAATCGATTCGGCCCACCAGCAGCGCATTTTCACCATTTTCCAACGGCTCCATGGCAAGGCGGAGTATCCGGGCACCGGGATCGGGCTGGCCATCTGCAAGAAGATCGTGGAGCGCCACGGGGGCCGCATCTGGGTCGAATCGCAAGCGGGGAACGGCTCCACGTTCCATTTCACAATCCCGGCCTAG
>Ga0315284_10012729_pt1 | contig 11977 bp, 7 predicted proteins | sample YL17G09_16_MG_FD_203696 | JGI IMG/M metagenome (GOLD analysis project Ga0315284, IMG submission 203696) | Sediment microbial communities from Yellowstone Lake, YNP, Wyoming, USA - YL17G09_16 | ecosystem: Environmental > Aquatic > Freshwater > Lake > Sediment | place: USA: Wyoming | collected...
TACCGGGTCCGGATATATTAGATCCACCGGAGGGTCCGGCGGTAATGGGGGTGCGGCATACGGGGCCGGTACTGTCTATGCGTCAGGGGGATCGGCCGGGGCGAACGGTGGTCCAGGAGGACTGGTCGTGGTTGTCTACGGCTGGCTGACGGGAACGTTTACCACCGCCCAGATAACAGCCCCCGGAGGGACAAAGGGGACGGGAAGTGCTGGCCTCGCCCTTGGAGCAGGGGCATCTGCAACGGCCGGGGCAGACGGGACTGATGGAAATGCAGGAACAACTGCGATCTACGGATAGTAGAAAAAAAGGAGTAGGGAATGGAAATTCCGAAAGTAAACGGAAGGAACTGGCTGGCAAAAGGTCTTCTTCAAGTAGTAATTATCCTGGCCCTTGGAACCTATATCGCAGTTGAAAAAATAACCCGTAAACCAGACGTCAAAGAAGAGCACGTCTCTGCCATGGTGGAGGATATTAACGATACAGTAAACATCAATTCAGGTCGGATAATGAGATTGGAAACACTTATGGAATCTCTCAGGACCATCCCGGAAAGCGTGGCTTCAATGAGGTCTACCGTGGATGGCGTAAAATCAACAGTTGACAAGATCGAGAAAAAACTCGATGCTCATATCGATAAGTAGGAGGCTAACATGCCAGCATGGCTCATCCCAATTCTAGCGTCAATCGCCGGGGCCGGGGTAACGACCGCCCTTGGCGGGACACGGTCTAAGCAGACCCAGTCGTCCAACACAGATCCGTTCTACGCCCTCATGTCCCCGTATGGGATCGGGCAGATGCTCCAGCGCATGGGGGCCATGAGCAACGCTGGCATGCCTGCGGGAGCGATGGGCTCGAACCCGTTGCTGGGGATGATGGGCGGGGACATCTGGAAGTCGATCGGAAACGCGTGGCCCGACCTCATGAAGAAGGTGGGGACGAAGTCGACTGTCTGGGCCGACAGTCTTCGCCGCGGGTGAGGAGAGGAACATGGGAAAATATGCTACGAACCCAGAAGTCATGACCAAGGACATCGGCGTCACGCCGGCGGCGTCCCCGTCTCTCGCCCAGCCGAGGACAACTACCCCCGGAAACACGTCGGTGACAAGGTCTCCCGGAGTGCTGGATGCGCTCTTGTCCCCAGCCCCCGCCTCGGCCGCTCCCGCCCCAGTCGCCGGGGGTGTCCCAACGGGATGCGTTCCTGCCCCAGGAAGCCGCATCCTGGCGAAGGTCGAAGCGCTGAAAAAGAACCTGACGCTGTGGACCGACCCGGCCACCGGGACAAGGTATTTGTGCCCAAAGTCAACCGCCCCCGGTGGAACGGTTACCGATCCGAATGACCCGGGAGCAGCGACCGAGGGGGCAGGGCTGGGCGAATACGGCTGGCCCCCGGAGCTCAAGGCTATCTACGATGCCATGATCAGCCGCGGCGGGGAGTTCCTCAACCAACCCGGGTACAGCCCGGAGTCGCTGAACTACATGTTCGGGCAGGACTTCGAGAAGATCCGTGGCCAAGAGGCCTCGACGAGGCAACAGATCCTGGATCAGCAGTCTCGGTCCGGGACGCTCGGCTCGGGGTCGGCCCTCCAGCAGCTCATCGACAACGCGTGGGGGACGGAGGGCAACGTCGCCAATACCATGAAAGACATCTTCGTCCAGAACGAAGGGATGAAGAGGGCTGACGTCAACCAGGGGACGGGGATCTTCAACACGGCGACGGAGTTCGCCAAGGCCCTGGAAGCCATCAATTCTGGTCGCAGGGGAGAGGGATCCATGGCGATGCAGCAGCTCCTGGCTCTCCTGCAAATTCTGAAGGGGTAACAACATGTCAAAGAAGCAATCGAACCCTCTCGCAGACAAACTCTGGAAGCTCACCGAGGACAAGGAGGTCACGACGACGCCCAGCTTCATGGACACCCTTGCTCCACTCCTGGCCATGCTGTACTTCAGCGGGGCCCTGGGAGGGAAGGGAACCGAGGAAGTAGGGGTAACCCCACTCACCTCCGGAGGCATGGGGATTTCAAGGCCTTCCGGGGCGGGGTCATTCCAGCCTAACAACGCCTGGCTAGGGAAGAACATGCCGGCGATGACCCCGGAAATGATCATGCAAATGCTGACCGGATCCGGCTTTGGAGCGAACCTGGGCGCGAGCCTGTCGGGTCTGGGCGGACTGTTTTAAGGAGTCATCATGCCTACCGGAGCATTTCAAGACACGCTGTCCCAGGCCACCTGGGCGATGATGCAAGAGTGGATGAACAAGAAGAGCCGGGAGGCAGCTCGTGAGCAGATGCTCGAGCAGGCAAGGCTTACTTCCGAGCAGCAGCGGGAGGGGGGAGTCCTCGACACGAAGAGGATCAGGGATCAGCTCCTGGCCACCAAGGAAGGCGCCGCGTTCGCCAAGCTCCTCGGTATCTCTGACCAGGCGGACCCTCAGGCTACGCGCACCATAGACATTATCAGGTCTTTGATGCCTGGCGCTGTCCCCGACGCAACGACAGCCCTCCAGCCCGGGATGAAAGCGGGTGGGCAAGCCATGGACACAGGGATGAAAGACATCCTCGCCGGGAACTTCAAGAACCTGGACATGGATCAGCTGACGGGATCAATGGGAGGCATGGAAAACCTTCTCCGGATGCTTGGAATGGGCACCACAATGCAGATGAGCAGGGAGGAGCTTCCCTTCCGTGCGGCCAATGCCAGGTCCAACATGCTCAGGGCCCAAGGCTCTGGCCAAGGCGGGAGTATCTTTGACCGGCAGCAGGCGTCGAGGCTGGACAACGTCATCAGAACGACGCGGGCGGACGTGCAGCGCGTGGCCGCCAAGTTCACGACCGCTGGAACAGGCTCCAGCTTCGAGGCCATGCTGGCAGCCGTGCAGCAGATCATGCCCGAGACGAACATGCCCCCCGACCAGAAGAGGGCTTACGCAGAACAGTGGGTCAAAGAAGTTGGCCCGGAGTTCTTCGGTAAACTGTCTGGGCAGATCAGCGCAGTATGGACGAGGTTCAACACGAACGGACCGGGAACGCTCACGGACAACGAGTACCAGCTCGTCGCTGACGCCGGAGATATCTACGGTGTCGCAGAGAAGTTCCGGCTGGCCAAGGACGTGGTCATGCAGGATGAGCAGAAGAGGGCGGAAAATGAATGGGTAGCCCTGGGCCAGCCGGCAGCGACGGCCCCGAGGATCGCCGATCTCATGGCGGCCGACCCCAAGTTTAAAGACAGCATCTTCCAGAAGACGTGGGAAGAGCTCTACGGAGTCCTTCCCGGAGTCAAAGACAAATGAGCCAAGATCTCCTCACCTACACGGATGACGAGCTCAAGAAACTCTTGCTGAAGATGTCCGGGGGGATGGCTCAGCCCGCCCCGGTCAAGCCGGCCCCGGTCGCGACGGCCCCGAAGGCGGCCCCGGCCCCGGCGATCACAAGCGGTCAGCCCGATCTTCTCAAGAGCCTTCTGCAGAAAAGAATCCAGGGCCAGGCGACAGTTGCGCCGTCCGGGACGCTTCCTCCGCTGACGCCATCAGCGCCGATCTCCGGAAGCGCGACAACCAAGATCCCTCCGCTCCAGGATACCATCGCTCCGTATCGAACAGAGAACAGGGGCATCTTCGGGGGAGGAGAGGTTTTCGGTCCGGCCGCGGCCGAAGTCATGAATCTCGGTCCGACCAGGAAGACCGTGGCCGACATGGTGAACGAGGGCGGGGAGCCGGGAATTCCGGGGATAGACACGGCTCGGGGCCCGGGCAAGATCCTCGAGAGCATCGCCGGAGGAATCAAGCCCATCGGGAAGATGTTCTCCGGGAAGGGGAACGTCATCCTTGGAGGAGTCGAGGCGTTCGATCAGATCACAACGGGCATCCTTGGGTTCATAGCCGGAACGATCGGGAGCTTCGGGAAGCTCGGGTACGACACTATCCTCGGGAAAGGGGACATGGTAGCGGCGCAGGCCTTCGGAGACAAGATTGCTGAGGCCATAACCTATAAGCCGAGGACCGAGAGGGGCCAGGCGATGGCAGAGGTCGCCGGAAGTCCCTTCGTTTTCTTCGACCTTGTCCGTGAGCCGGGAAGGATCATCTGGCCGAACGACCCACAGGCACAGGCCTCGTGGAACATGGCCACGAACCTGGCGATGATCATGACGGGAGCGGCAAAGAAGCATGCTGTCCCGTCGTGGGGCGTGGACGGGAAGATGATCTCCAGGCCGATGAAGCCGATCGACGCCAAGGCCGCCAAGCAGTACCAGGAGTGGTACAAAGAAAGAGCTAAGAACCCGACTCCCCCAACGGTAGACGAGGTCCAGCAGGTCGCAAGAAGCCTCAAGGTCGAAGAGCCTCTCATCGACGCATCCATGAAGATGATGCAGAACATGGAGGAACGGGGAGGTGGTCCGGAGGGTACGCTCGGACCGACTCAGGCGGCCGGGGGGACTGTCATCAAAACCGCGGACGGGACGACCATCACGGTTGCCCCGCCGAAGGCTCCCGTTGCCCCGTCCGTACTCGCCGCGAGGCAGAGGTCCACTCCTCAGATTATCCCGACGGCGGAGGGAACGATAGGTGCTCGTTCTGCTACGCGCGCGACAGGGCCAGTTTCCATGGATGTTTACCACGGGACGGCCAAGTTTGATGGGTTTAATAAACCCCTGGTTCGAAGCGGGGGAGACGCAGACCTTGGTCTTGGCGGGGCGTTTTTCACGGACAATAAGAGTTATGCCGAGGCGGCCATCGACTTTGGTGATCGAGGCGGGGAACCTGGCGCAAGAAACAGGGGAGGGGTTGTAGTAAAGGCGCGGGTCACTCTGAAGAAGCCGTTTGTGCTAAAGTCAAAGGGAGGAGAACAGTCTTGGTTTTCGCTCTTCGAGGAAAGCGCCCCGGAATTTATCCGTAACGGCGAGATAAACTTTGCGGAAATAAGAAAAACCCTAGAGTCGCGGGGGTATGATGGAATTATTGCAGAGGGGATGGGGGAGGGCGGACCTCCTCAGACGTGGGTCGTCCCCTTCGATGCCAAGAAATCTGCCAAGGTCATAGAGACATATACTTGGAGAACAGAATACGCGCCCGATTCCAACGTCGGGAAGCAGATCCGTTCAGTTCCTGAACCTCCTCCCTCGGGGGTTGCTCCCGTCACGGAAAAAAGGGATCTTCGAACACGACCCACCCAGGCCGCATGGGACAGGCGGGATTATAGCTCCATGGACGATGCGGGGCTAAAATCGATAGAGGCAAACATAGTCAGAAGGTTTGACCCCGAAGAAGTTGCTATGGCTACGGCAGAGCTGGACAGGAGACTGGAGGCCAAGATAGCCACAGAGAAGGCCGCTCCTGCCGTCCCCACCGGGACGTTCAGCCGGGAAGAGGCCTACGCCATTCTCAAGACGATCGACGAAAGCCACCCCCAGGCGCTCAACTCCCTGGCCCAATCGTTCGGTGTCGACCCCACCGGGAAGACGCCCCGGGAGATCATGGCCGAGGTGGGCCCCGAGATCATGAAGATCGAGAAGCGGAAGGGTGCCATCGAGGACGTCGCCAGGAGGACCCGGGAGGACACGGCGGGCGAACCCATCGGGATGAACGAAGAGTACGGGGGAGAGGCTGAGCCTACCCCTGCCAAACCCACCCCAACTACCCCCAAGCCTGCCCCTGCGCGGGCTGCCACGCCACGAACGGCGGCTCCCCCTGCCGAGGCTAAGCCCCTGGGCAGGGAGGCCTTAAAGGCCATCGCTGAGGAGCAGGCTGGCATATTCGACAAGTTCAGGCCCGAACCCACGGATCCGGCTGCCAAGTCCAGGTGGCTGGAGGACAAAAAGAACTTCGTCTCCAGGGCCACGGTAGCCAAGGCCAAGAAGGCTGGCGGCGGGAACGTCGGGTTCTTCGGATCCGGGGCCATCCAGGACATGTATGAGCGATTCAAGGGCGGGACGAAGGATGCCGATAAAGTGGCGTGGCTCATGGAGCGCTGGAATGAACACGTCGGCACGATCAAGAAGGGCGGGGAGGCTGGCTGGCCGGCATACTATCTGGCCGATGCCATCGAACAGTTGGGTCCGCTCTATCGGACCATCGCCGAGCAGTACCACAAGATGACCGGAGGTCAGGGGTTCTACGAATCTGTCATCAAGTACAAGACCGAGGAGGGGCAGAAGAACGCCGACCGGATCCGGGAGTTACGGACCGAGCTCGATGACATCGATGTGCGATACGACAGGGCCACGGGATCTCTCCAGGAAGAGACCATCACGAAAAAGAAAGAGGTGCCCTACCAGCTGGGCAAGGACTACAAAGAAGCCGGAATGCCGGTTGAGCTGGGGAGGTTTAGTGCGTTCGTAGACGAGTCCGCCAAGGTCGCCGCCTCGCCGACCATGCCGGAGGGCGCCAGGGCAGAGGTTGCTCGAATCCTTGGAGAGAAGGACGCCGTTCTGCAAGAACTCAACGGCCTGGAGAAGCAGGCGTTCGAGCACGAGTTGACACTCGAGCCCGTGGTGACGGAATTTAAAAGGCCGGAGCCGTACACGAGCGTCGAAAACCCTGTGGCGAAGGACCTTTCGTGGAAACCGACCAAGGCGGAGCAGAAGATCCTGGACTCGCACTACACACGGGAAGACTGGCTGGCCCGATCCGCCGCGGAGATGAAGAAGAAAGAGCAGAACAAGTCCGAGGCCGCGATCATCATGCCGGAACGCATCGGCCACCAGGAAATATACTCGGCAATGACTCTGCTCGAAGAGAACATCCGCAAGGCAAGGGCCCGGAAGCGAAGTGTTCCGCCGCGGGAAATGGTCGGCATCCCCAGCGACCATCCGGTGTACAAACCATTGCATGATGCGCTGGCGGCCGGCGACATGGCGAAGGCAGACAGCATCATCAAGAACGCCAAGAACAGGCTCATGGATTACGCCGTCGAAGAGGGCGGTCCGTATCGTGAGTCCCCGGCAATCCCCGAGGTGAAGCGTGAGCTGACGACGGGCGAGCCGGTCAACCAGGTTCCTCCGGGCGTCAAGGGTAACGTTCGCGACAGCCTGGGCCATCGCGTCAGGATGTTCGAACCGCCAAGGGAAGAGGGCGGTCCGGTCCAATTTTATCCTCAAAAAGCAGAGTCCGTGGCGAGGGACCAACAGCAATGGCGCAAGAGCATGAAAGATATCACCAAGGAGAACGGCCCCGGACTCCCTGGCCATTTCTCAAACACGGATCAGTTCCCAAGACTCTATCCGGAGGCGCCGAAGGACGCTTATCCTAAAGTCATCGACCGGGCGAACCGCATCAACGACCTGGCCATCGAGGCCGTAGACAAGGTCCTCGAAGAAGGGATACGCTCCCGCCTGACCAAAGAGAGGATCTTCCTGGAGTCGGAGGCTTCCGGTCTCACCAAGGCGGACCGGGCCCTAAGCCCCTACGGGGCGACGATCGAAGACGTCCTCCGGGCGAAGAAGGCGGACGCGTGGGTGAAGACGTTCAAGTGGCTGAAGAAGATCGGCAAACTGGGAGAGCTCGACCAGATCAACAACGTCGTCAAAGAGCACATGGATTCCGGGCTGACCGCAGCCGAGAGGTCCGAGGCCATCGCGAGAGACATCCGCCACCTCCCCGTCGCAAAGATGCTCTTCAAGTATTCGGAACGGGCGGCAAAGAACGCCCTTGGGGAAACGGTCAAGACCGCCCCGGGCGCACCACTCACAGAATGGCAGATGAATCAGGCCCTCTTCGATGCGTTCGAGAAAAGCAAGGGCGACGATTTCATGCAGCGGTTCGCCACAGAGCTCGAGGGGGCAGGCAAGTCAGAGTTCGGCCCCCAGGGGTCGGCCCCGAACGAGCTTGGGCACTTGGCCCTTAGGGTCTTCGCCGAGCAGTTCTGGGACGAGAAGAGGATCTCCGACTATACCGGAGGGAACGTCGTCAAGAAGAGGGGCGTCGAGCTCTTGGTCCGGGAGGGCGTGTCGGCACCCGTTGCCCAGCACGTTCTGATCAACGAGTTCGGGGCGAGCAACGTCCCCACCAAGGCGGAGAACGTGGGCGCGTGGGGGAAGGGCTACCAGGAATACCTGAAAGAACACATGGAGGACTGGGCCCCTGAAGCCATCGCCAAATATAAGCGCCTGTCGGGAAACATTACCGACAAGCAGCGTCTTACTGGTGGACCGATAGAGAGCCGAGGCGGGATACTCGATACCTACTTCGGGCCCATCATCAGAGAGCTCGACCGCCGCGCTGGGCGGACCCCGATAAAAGAGAAGGTCCGGCGTGCCGTAAGCGAGAAGGGCGTAGAGAAAGCCGCGGGGAAGACCGCCGAGGAGGCCCGCCTGAGGGAAGAGGCGGCCGCACAAAACAAGAAGATCGCCGAGAAGCCGGAAGACTACAACGTCATCGAGGTCTCGGACACAGAGGCTCCTGGATTCGAAGAGACGGGAGGAGAGAAGCCCCACTTCCCGTGGGACGAGGGGGGCGGCGGCGGAGAGGCTGGGTTCCTTGGGACGCCATGGATGTTCAACAAGTTGACCAAGCCGATCGCCGACGTGATGAAGAAGTGGGTGGCCGACCTCAAGGAGACCCGGGCCGAACGCGCACAGCGCATGGACAGGGAATCGAGAACGCATCAGTTCGCAGACCCGGCGGCGCAGGCCGCATGGGAAGCCGGGCACCGGGCGAGCCGAGTCGATACAGCAGGGCAGGCCCTCAACAAGCGCATCCGTGAAGTCCGAGACAGCCTGACCAGAGTGTACAAAACACTGCCAAATAAGCCGGAGTTCGCTTTTGCCATTGACAGGCTGAAGTGGATGGAGAAGGAGTACGCCCGGTCAACCAACGAAGCGAACCAGATTGTCAACGGCTATGTCCTGAAGCCGATCGACGACATCGCCTCTCCTCATACCAAGAGGCGGCTCGAGGACACGTTCGCAAAGAAAGTATTTATGGACGACATGCAGGAAATGTACGATGGCGGGGCCACGGAATTCCCGCAGCGGCTGACCCGGGCGAGCGTACCCCTCGAAGTCAAGAAGCTGAACGATTTCATCGACGCCCTTCCCGTCGATGAGAAGAAGGTCATCCTGTCCGTTGTCGACGCATCGAGAGCGAAGATGAAGGAGATCACCGACCAGATCGTTGCCGAGGGCGACATTGCCGGCTATAACTTCAGGGATATTTTCAACCGCAAAAACTATTATCGCCACGAACTGCTGGCCTACTACGATAAACAGGTCCGGGGCGGGAAGAAGATGAAGCCCAGCACGTACTCCTGGGGCCAGAAGCGTCGGACCGAGGGCTACGCTGGGGACATCGTCACCGACGTCCGCCTCGTCAACACGGAGATCCTGACAAGGCTCGTCTACGAGAGGGACCGGCTCAGGATCCACAACGCCATGGATAAGCAGTACAACATCTACGACCGCGTCGAGGCCGAGGCTCTCTCCAAAGGGATGAGCATGAAGGAGGCCTACGATAAGCTGATCCCTAAAGGGTACGGGGTATACTTCTTCGACCAGAACCACCTCATCTTCAACGCCCTGACGCTGAGTGAGCGGCTGGCCCAGAAGATACTTGCCGGGAAACTGGGAGAGATCAACCCGGCAGACGTAAAGACGATTCGGGAGCGCATGGCCATCGGTCCGAAGCGCAAGCCCTGGATCATCCCGGAGGAGCTGGCCGCCACGCTCGACGACTTTGCCAAGCCGAGGCCGGAACCGTCCTGGTACGCTCAGGTCCCGGTAGAGATCACGAGCATGTGGAAGGGGTGGAAACTTCTTGGCCCGAAGCGTATCCTGAAGTTCCAGTTCCGCAATCTCACGGGGGACGCGGAGATGCATGCCATCGGGAATCCCTCCACGTTCACCAAGGTCAAGGCGTCGGTCAAGATGCTGGACGACTACTACCGCAAGGGCATCGCCTCCCCGGAGATGCTCGAGTGGATAGACAAGGGCGGAATGGACACGACATTCCATTGGGCAGAGGTGGGAGATTTCCAGCGGCTGTGGAAGTTCTCCGAGTCCATGGCCGACCGGCCCATGGCCGCGACGATCGGCCCGGAGATGTTCAAGAAGGGATGGAACACGTACTTCGACTGGGCCAAGAGATCTTCTGATTTAAGGGAAGGAACCCTGCGGCTGGCGGCGTACCTGGACTATCGTGAGCAGCTCGTCAAGAACAACATGGCCGGCCGCGGAGAGGTCCCCAATAACTACGGGGCATCCCAGCGGGGCATGATCAACGCCCTCCCTGACATCCCGACCAAGGCCTTCTGGCTTTCGAACGAGCTGAGCGGGGCCTACGACATGGTCAGCCCCATGGGCAAGGCGGCCCGGCAAGGTATCATCCCGTTCTGGTCGTGGAAAGAGCTGACCACCAAGCGCTACTATCGCATGATGAAGAACGCCTCCATCGATGGGAAGACGGCCCGTCAGGTCGGGCGGCAGTTCGCCCCGGCCGCTCCGTACGCCGCGCTCCAGGTGGGCAAGTTCATCCTCAAGGCCAACGCCGCAATGGCCATCCTCCAGGCGATCAACCACGTCGCCCCCGGGATCGTCGGCGATCCGGACGCAGAGGAGAAGCTCCCGGTCGATGTGCAAAGCAAGCCGCACATTACGTTCGGGAAAGGCCACTACTTCAGCCAGGTCGGATCGGCAAGCGATCTGCTCGACTTCTTCGGCCTGGACATCCCTTCAGAGATGGTGGTCAGGTTCGTCCGGGACATCAACGCAGGGCGGGTCCCGGACATTGAGGACATCGCCAAGACGTGGTGGAAAGACCAGCCGATGGTCAACCAGATTTTCCAGTCGATCACCCCGCTCATCAAGGTCCCGGCCGACCTACTGTACGGCAGGAAGATGTACCCGAACATCTCCAAGCCTCGCGGCATCAGAGATCCGTGGGAGTACGTGGCAGACCAGCTGGACATCGGGCCAGAATATCGCATAGCCGTGGACAGACCCGGGAAAGACACCATCCCCCAGGTCGTGGCCAAGCTGTTCGATTACCAGCACGAGGAGAACGAGACGGCCTACTTCGACTGGCTCGGTGTTGTCAACGATTTCCGCAAGGCCAGAGGGACGAACACCATCGGGTACTCCATCACGCCCAGTTCGAACTACCTGTACTACTTCAAGAGGGCAAACGCCGAGGGTGACAAGGAGTCTGCCCAGAAGTACTTTAAGAAATACGTTGTCGCCACCTACCTGCAGGGAGGGCTCAAGGGCAAGGATCCCAAGCAGATTACGGACGGTATCCTGGCGGGCGTCCAGCAGTCCTACAAGAACATGTTCCCTCTTTACGGCCTGTCTCCCGTCGAGGTCGCTGACCTTTCGAAGACGCTGCGGCCCGAGCAGAAGCGGATGCTTGCCCGGGCCACGAAGTACTGGGCCGAAGTCATTGTCGGTAAAGAGGATGCCCCCGGAGTCACCGCGGACATAGAGAAGGAACGAAGCGAACTGGAGTTCTAATGACACTCGACAAAAGCACCATCGACAAATTGTTCTGCCTGTACTCGAAGAAGTACAGGATCCCCAAGCTCGTTCTTAAAGCGGTGGCGATGACTGAGTCCTCGCTGCTCGAGCGGTCCTTTCGCTACGAGCCTGGATTCTGGGACAGGTATCTGAAGAACAATCCGGAGTGGAAAGACAAGGACCCTGCCGTTGTCAGCGCATCGTACGGGCTCATGCAGTTGATGTGGACGACGGCGTGGGAGCTTGGGTTCCGGGGCACACAGGAAGACCTGTGGAATCCGGTGTACAACATAGAGCTGGGGGCCAAGCTCATCCGCCAGCTCGTCGACAGGGTCATCGCACAGAAGACCGTGGAGACATTCATCTGGCTCTCGCCGCTCGACATCGCATTGTCGAGGTACAACGGCGGCCGCACCGGGAACCCCGATGACAAGGGGGCCCTCCGCACCATGAAGTACGTGGGGAAGGTGCATCGCCACTGGGAAGAATTCAAAGCAAAGGAGACCGAATGTGAATAAACCATCAAAGATCACGACAGCC
>Ga0315284_10012730_pt1 | contig 11977 bp, 18 predicted proteins | sample YL17G09_16_MG_FD_203696 | JGI IMG/M metagenome (GOLD analysis project Ga0315284, IMG submission 203696) | Sediment microbial communities from Yellowstone Lake, YNP, Wyoming, USA - YL17G09_16 | ecosystem: Environmental > Aquatic > Freshwater > Lake > Sediment | place: USA: Wyoming | collected...
TTGGCAATGCCCTGTTACCCCCCCCCCCCCCCCCCCAAAAAAATCTTGCCAATAAAGAAGTTACGGCAAAGTCATTGGCTTTCCGCATTCCGAGGCAACCTATCTGTTTATGTGGGGCAGTCTCCTGCTTCCTTTTTCGTTGGTAATTACATGATCATGGAGCGGGAAATCTCCAACTTACATGGTGTGATGAGATATTCAAGGTTCCTCGTTGCAAGAAAAGAGCAAACAAGGAGGGGAATGGTTCCCTTCCTTGATCTAGTGGCCAACTTTCTTAAAGGAGAAAATCATGGCCGTTGAAAAAGCAATTGGAAGTTCGAGTTTGGTGGAAGTTATTGACCGCATTCTTGACAAGGGCATCGTGATTGATGCCTGGGTCCGTGTCTCCCTGGTGGGGATCGAGCTTCTGGCGGTCGAGGCCCGCGTGGTCGCTTCCGGTATCGAGACGTTCCTGAAGTACGCCGAGGCTGTCGGTCTGACCCAGTCTGCTGCGTAACGGGACAAATCGGGAATGTGAGATATCCCCGTGGCGGTCAGGCTCTTTGGTGACCCTGGTCTACGCCGCAAGGCAAAGTTCGCGGGCATACCTCTTATCCCCGAGTGTTTGGGAAGTGATTGAGACAAACCGCAGGAGTAACACAGTGACGGAAACGACAACCAAGACCCTGGCGACAGAAGAAACACTCACAAAAACGACCGCCGCCCACAGGGAGATCCAGCCCATCATAGAGAAGTACCGCTGCTCTGTCGAAGCGGTGGTCGGTTATATGAGCCGGGCCGTTGCCCTGCTGGAAGGACTTTATTCTGAACAGGACACGACGATCGACCAGCTAAAGACGATCCTTTCCAGGAACAAGTCGCTCCGCCGCAGCGACTTCGACGCCATTTTCGCGAATGTCCTGGCGGAGCGTCACAGAATCAGGCAGAGTCTTTCTTCGCTGGTGGAAGGGTACAGCGCGAACCGCCAGGAGATCATACAAGAGGTCCAGGAATTGTTCGGCTCGAATCTGGCGGGGGCTGTCGAAAGATGGCCTATCCTCAAACAACGCCTGCTTAACGAGCAGGACGCCGGTGCGGGTAAGGTCGTGACAGCGCTTCGCCGGATACACATGGAGCAGGAAGAGCTCTCAACGGCATTGTCGGGCCTGCTAATGCGAGGTGAGAAAGTCAAGTTCGACGACCTCAAGACGGTGGCAAGAAAGCTCTCCTGCCGAAACCCAGCCGATTCGGCGGAACTGGCGGCGTTGTTAACAATGTGCGAATCGGCTGCCCGAAATGCCGATCTCAAATGGCATGACTTGGCCTATGACGAGCCAATTCGGGCTGCCGGATAGGATTTCATAACTAAAACAACAGAACAATAAAGAAAGAGGGAGAACCAAGATGACGAGCAATGTTTATGAAAATTCAGGCAACCAAATGAAGGCAATGAAGAAAGATCGCGACCGCCTGCGAACCTCTGTCAAGGACAGCAGACGTCAGCTCCGATCCGAAACGTCTCGTATGCTTACCGATGCGCAAAGATTCGTTGTCGGGGTGAGCACAGCCAACGCGGAACTGGCATCGCAAACGCGCCAAACGCTGGCGCCGGTCACAGGTGAGTTGAAGGCCCAAGGTCAGCAGATGGCCAAAGACGCCGCCAAAATGATGGCGGGGATCCGCGGGGAAGTATCTTCCCTGAAAGCCGAGGCGGCCTCTATGATAGGCGAGCTTGCAGAGGCGTCCCGCCAGAGGGCTGCGGGTTGGCGCGATGTGGTGCGCAACCTTCATAACAACGGCGGGCAGGGCCAAAGGCAGCATAGTGCTTCGGCGACCGGTACCGTCGTTGCCGAGCGGCCGATGAGAGCGAAGGCGTCCGTCGGCTCGAGAACCAGGACGAACACGGCCTCCAAGGCCGGTGCAAGCCGACTCAATCGCAAAAAAACTACCGCGAAGAAACAATAATAAGCGTTTTGTGCCGGGGTAACCCATCTGCCAGAGGGGCGGATAGATCTCCGGGGAAGTGCAGTAGAGACAGAACAACCAAACATTCCCGAAAGGGAACGCGCCCGGTGTACAGCCCAGCCAAGCCGGCACGGGGAAGGAAGAATAAGAATGGCAACGGCAACTACGAAAAACCGAAGCACGAAAAAGCGGGAACCGATCGCAAGCGAAAAACCGACCGTGGGCGTTACAACGATCAATTGCGTGTTTTGTAGGGGCACGGGCAGAGATCCGTATGAGGTTCTCTCCAGGCTTGGTAATTGCCCGGTCTGCAAAGGCCACAAGACGGCCGAGATCCAGACGCCCTTTGTTGCCTGTCTCTATTGTAAAGGTACGGGCAGGCAGCGTCACACGCGATTGGTATGCTCGGCGTGCAAAGGCATGGGCGCTATCACACTGGCTGGACCAACGATCAAGTGCTCCCAGTGCAACGGCACCGCTAGAGAACCCGAAGCTGACCTGCCCTGCAGTCTTTGCAAAGGAGCCGGTTTGCTGCTCGACAAGAAGTCAGACACACTGAACAAAGTGAACAAAGCCGCCTCGAAAAGCTCTGCGGCAAGCATGAAGTAGTGAAAAGTGAAATATGGATCGAGGTGCTGTCCCCCAGGGATCGCACCAAAGACCCGTGCACTGGCCCTCGCTGCAAGGCGAGCACCAGAGAAAGAGAATCGCACGTGTCAGTTAAAATCGAAACAGAAAACTATCCGATCATTGACGACCTGACCTCACCATCGGAAAAGCCGGCGATTACCATGGTTGCATGGGGGACGTTATTCGCCAATGGCAAAAGTCTCGGGCAGGGGGCAATCGCCTGGGACGCAAAGAAAACGGTGTCATCGCGTCGAACGATCGGTTTGAAGGAGTACGAACCTACCCACTCCTCGTCCATCACGAGGAGTGGGGGTTCGGCTCCGCTAAAACTACTCATGAACCGAAAAAAGGCTCCAGTCTGTTCCCCCCTCCGAGCAGGCAAGGGCCTATTCCCCAATTACCCACACTGGATAGGTTCCTAACTTTGCACTGCAGCGACAAACTTCAGACAGGAGTCAACGGCAATGAATAGCAAACAGGTTAAATCTCGACAACAGGCCTCTCTAAGAGGAATTCGAACGGCGATCTCGGCGCACGTCCGCTCCAAGCCAACCGCCGAGGGACAGCGTTTCCTGGACCTGTACGGGCTCCAGCGAGAGCGCCTTCGATGGTCTCGGATGAAATACAAGGCCGAACAGATGATCGCGGATATCGACAAGGCTCTTGAGAAGATCGGCTTTTCGCCAGGTGGAGAGAATCAGAAAGAGTTCGGCGGGTCTCTCGAAGCAATGACGACTACAGCTCAAGCCGGTGCGAAGAAAAAACGCTGCGCCTAGATGGAGATATCGAATGACCTGGGACTGGAAAAAAGCGACGCACGCCAAGAACCGATCATCGATCGAATGCTCCGTTAATTCGGTCTGTGCCGGTAAGGTTCCATCGGCGACAGGAACCCAAAAGAGGCCCGGAAGCTCCGGAAGTAAAGGGCTTGAAGGAATGGTGTGGCGCCCGGCGGGCGTGACCGGTGGGCCCAGCCCCGGAGCGTCCTTCGACGCCCTCGTGTACGAAGACGAATTCGAGTGCGTCTTTTGCGCCGGTCGGGGAGAGCTGGCCAATGGCGGTCTCTGCCCCGTCTGCAACGGCGGCAAGAAGGTGCACGTGCCCGGGCCGGTAGTACGTTGTGCGTTTTGTAAAGGCCAGGGCCAAATGCCGCCACGCAGCAATATGACCTGCTGGGTCTGCAAGGGCAGGGGCGTGGTCCACGTCACCCCACCTGTTGAACTTTGCCCGGAATGCCGGGGACGCGGAAGGCGGCCTTGCGAAACATTGTACTGTAGCCGCTGCAAGGGAGTTGGCGTAATCGCCTCCGCCGGGTTTCCAATCGACCGCAGAGGCGTTCGGACGTTCGATCGCTTAGATTGGACAGAACCGCAAAGCCTACAACAGAATTGTGAATAACTTTAGATAACTGCTGTTCGTGATTGAAAGGAAACAGATTATGGCTGATGGAGTCATTCCCATTGAGATAGCGAAAGATCAACCTTCCTTTGTCAAGACCAAGCTGGTGGATAACCTGGTCAACCGAGCCCTGAGTTATGTCGGCGCGGGTTTTCCCGTTCACCTGATTGGCCCGGCCGGCACCGGAAAGACCTGCCTCGCCCTCTACGTTGCGGGCCAGCTCGGCCGGCCGGTAGTGATTATGCACGGGGACGAGGAATTGGGCACCGGCGATCTGGTCGGCGGACAATATGGGGTGCGACACAGGAAAGTCATGGATAATTTCGTCCAGTCGGTCAAGAAGCTGGATCACCGTGTCGAGCCGATCTGGGTGGATAACCGCCTGACCGTCGCGTGCAAGTACGGACTGACGCTCGTCTATGACGAGTTCACCCGCTCCCGGGCCGAGGCGAACAACGCGCTATTGTCGGTTCTCGAAGAGGGCGTCCTGGACTTGCCCTCCGGTCGCGGCGATGAGTCATTCATTCGCGTGCATCCGGACTTTCGCGCAATCTTCACCAGCAACCCCACCGAATACGCCGGAGTCCATCGACCCGCCGACGCCCTTCAGGATCGCATGATCACGATTAAGCTGGACAGCTACGATCGCGAGACCGAAATCGCCATCACAGTAGCCAAGAGCGGCATCGACAAGAAATCCGCCTCCCGGATTGTGGATATCATTCGCGGCCTGCGGGATTACTACGAAGACGGCAAGGTCGTCAGTGAAATCTTCCCGACAATCCGCGCTTCGATCATGATTGCAACGGTGTTAAAGGCCTACGGGACCAAGCCGAAACTCGACGAGAAGGATTTTGTTTGCCTTTGCCACGACGTGCTGGACTCATCGCGTCTTGGCGGGAGGTCCAACCATCTCATCAAGACCAAGGTAAACGACCTTATCAAACAGCATGCGGCATGAAACCTTACTAACGGAGCCAACTATGTCAACGCAATGCAATTATCTTTATGGTGTCGCGGCGGCCAACGGATCGACAAGCTTTGGACCGATCGGCATAGACGGCCGGGATGTCTGGGTGGTGTCGGAAGGGTCTATTGCCATGGTAATCGGGCCTGTATCCCACAGTGATTTTTCGCAGCTGCCACCCCAGAAGGTCCTTCAATACCTCGCTGAACACCAGCGAGTTCTTGAACACGTGATGACTCGTTCGACGGTCATCCCGGTAAAGTTCGGTACGGTTGTTAACGATGAACAGCGAGTCGCCGGTATTCTCAACGCTGGTCGGGAAGAGTTCACCATCGCCCTGGACAGGCACGCCGACAAAGCAGAATTTGATCTGGCAGTCTCATGGGTAGACCTGCCTGCTGTCCTCGCTGAGATTGCCAATGACGAATCGGTCGTTTCAATGAAAACCCAGATCGCCTCCAAAGCTGAGCCCTCAATGCAGCAGCGTATAGCCCTGGGCCAACTGGTAAAACAACTTCTCGATAAGAAAAGCCAGAACATCGCATCCCGACTTGTCGTCGCACTACGGGCAAAATGGCCGGACGTTATTGTCAACCCGACCAGGGATGACTCCGTGCTTCTTAATGCCGCCGTGCTTATCAACCGGGGTCAAGAGCGGCAATTCGATCAGATGCTTGAGGAATTGAACAAGAGCTATCAGAACCGGCTCAATTTTCGTAGTGTCGGCCCGCTTCCGCCCTATAGCTTTGCAACCGCCGAAGTAAAGACGACGAGTGTAGCTGATTTGGACGCCGCGAGAAGGACGCTGGAGTTAGGTGATTCAGCCAGCCTGGTGGACATCAAGGCCGCACACCGCCGGTGCTTGAAGGAACATCACCCGGATAAGAACCCGGCCTCCGACGCCGCCGACCGGGTCAAGGAAATATCGGCAGCGTACGAATTGCTGGAAGAATACGCCTCGCACTTCAAGCATACGTTCAGTGAGCCGGCGGACACTGTGGCGGCCATCGTAAGAATAAGATCCGTTGCCGATTTGCGTGAGCATCCAGCGGCACAGGCGGCATAACCACTACACACGGGAGTACAAAAGTGTCAATTGCAACAACCACTGAACCGAAATCAGCAGCGAAACTGAGCGGGCAATCTAACAAGGGCGAAAACCAGGGGTGCGGACTCTACGTCTACTGCATTATTGATTGCGATCATCCGGAAAGCTTCGGCCAAATAGGCGTGGGTGAAGATCAGCCGGAGGTCTTTGTAATAGAGCACGAAGGCGTAGGTGCTGTTGTCAGCGCTACTCCTTGCGACAAATACGACATATCGCGCGACAACGTTCTGGCCCATCAGCGGGTGATGGAAGCCATCATGCAGCAAGGACACACGGTGCTGCCGATTCGCTTCAATACAATCGCCGACGGCAACGACAGCAAGTCTGCCCAACGCCGTGTCGAGGAAAATGTCCTGATAGACAGGCTGGACGAGTTTTCCTCTCTACTGGCAACCATGAGATGTCGCGTGGAACTTGGCGTAAAGGCACTGTGGTCAGACATGAAGTCAGTGTTCACCGAGATCGCTGAGTCAGACGAGCGGATCAGGCAGTTGCGTGAAAAACTGCTTGCCGCCTTACAGGCACCGCCAGCCCGCCGGCCACGAAACTTGATGCACGCACAGGTAAAACTGGGGGAGATGGTCAAAGAAGCATTGGAGGCAAAAAAGCTGGAGGCGGAAGAAAAACTGACGGCAATCCTAAAGCCGTTTACAGCAGACTTGAAGAAAAACAAGCCTTTTGGGGATGCGATGTTTGCTAACCTGGCGATCCTTGTGGAGAAATCTTGGCAAGCGGACATCACTTCAGCGTTGTCGTCGCTCGAGACCGAACAGGCCGGCAAGGTCAAGCTGAGATGCGTAGGTCCCGTACCGCCGTCTAACTTCATTGAACTCGTCATAACCTGGGACGACTGAAAATGGTATTCATTATTGATGATTTACTGCTGGGACCAGCCAAGGCCATGACATGGATCGGCAAGACGCTCTACGAACACGCACAGGCGCAATTGACGGATGAATCTGTCATTCGGCAACGCCTGTTGGATATGCAAATGCAGTTTGAGCTCGACCAGATCAACGAAGCCCAATACAGAGAACAAGAGGCCGCACTTATGAAGCGGCTTGACGAAATCAGGAAATACAAGGAATCCCACGGGATATAACAATGTAATTCCGGGTCTTTACTAGGAGCCTGACTATGACACTTTCAATTTCTAATTTGGTCCAACAAGCCCGTAAACAGCTTGAGGAACTAACCTGCCTGGAACTCGCCAGCACCGTGTCGGTCCGAAAGGACAAAAGCGGCTGGCGCGTGCAGGTGGAAGCAGTGGAAAAGAGGTCCATTCCAGATTCGCAGGATATTCTGTCAACGTACGAATTGACGGTGGACGAGGACGCCAACGTGCTCAACTTCACTCGCGTTGGCATGCGGAAGCGCAGCGAAGTCAGGGACGCGGCACTCGCCGACATCGAGGTATAGAATGCAAACCACAAATCAATCTGCTGAACGTTCCGTCAAAGTGGAAACCATAGCGGACGTAATCGACAGAGTCCTGGACAAGGGCTTGGTCATCAACGCCGACATCGCTATTTCCCTGGCGAGCGTCGAATTGCTGACCATACGAATCCGTGCGGTCTTGGCCTCACTCGAAACAGCTGCAAAATACGGCCTGCAATTGCCCGCCGGAGCAAACACTGAAGCTCAGGCCTGGCAGGAGGCGATGGTAAAGAAGGAAGATTGTCCCCAATGCAGTAAGCGATCTCCACAGTCGCAACTCCTGGCCGAGGGTTGCCCGTGGTGCGGTTGGGTGCCCGCGAGGTTGAGAAAACTTGCGCAGGCTTGCTGATGAGGATGAAAGAACATCATGACGAGAAAACAACAAACGAAGGCGGAATTGGCGGAGCAGGTCGAGCGATTGGAAGCCAAGCTTCGTAAGCTCCGTTCGGCTTGTCCCGATGCACCGGAACCGGCCAGGAGTGAAGGTGTCGCCGAAGGCATCGTCACCGATCTGGGAAGGTTGGTTCCGGGACTCGATAAGCTTATCGGACTGGCTTCGAAGATGCCGGAATTTCACGATCGACTGGCGTCCATCGACGAGGAGATCAAGCACAAGTTCAAGGACCAGCCTCTTCGTCAGGCTTTGGTAGGACTGACAAACAGGCCCGGTTGTCGGCAGATGGGCATCCCACCCAGCGTTCGGCGCGGGCGAACGGCGCTAGGCGGATCCGTACGAACCGGTACGGCCGGTTCCTCCGGGAAGCAAAGTCGGCGCGGTTCGTACCGCCAATCGAGCCCGCCGAAGGTTCACATCAGTCCCGAGACACCCGAACAGCTGCCTGTAGACGTTTTCGATGAAGCGGATCACTTGGCTGTATTGGCTGAGGCCCATGGCCTGAAACGCCAGGAAATTACGATCTGCCTGGAGGGCTCGACACTCACGATCTCCGTCGATGCTCCCCAGCGAAAGGGCATCCAGCACGTCCAATTGCCCTATGCGGTTGCCAGTGAACCGAAGGTATCACTGGCCAAAGGAATACTCAAAATCCTGATGAATAAGGTGGACACAGAATGATCAACATCGACGAAGACAATCTCAAGAGCGGCGTATTAGGCTTGGTAATGGCTGTTGTGGAGATCCTTCGGGATGCGCTGCAAAACCAGGCCACCCGCCGAATGGAATCGGGCGGTCTGGACGAGGACGAAGTCGAACGACTGGGCAGGGCCCTGAGTGATCTGGACTTGGCCATTGAAGACATCAAGCGAGAACAGGGGCTGTCGCAGGCCGTGCAGTCTGTCCGCGACGGCCTGGATGACATCGTCAACGACGCTGTCCAAAACCTGATCGATCCGAGGAAATGGCCGGAAGAATCGGCCGATGCCGAAAGCAAAGAGACGGTGGGAGCAGCACGATGACAACTCACCAAATCGCTCCGGCTACCGATAAGGCCGCCATGTACATCTACTGCGTCGCTCGGGCGGAAAGTAATGGTGTGTTTGGGCCTATCGGGCTGGAAGATAAACCAGTTTACACCATTGTCGCTGGCGATATTTGTGCTGTGGTTCATGATTGCCGCCCCGAGCCTTACCAGTCCGAGGATCCCGAAACAGCCCAAAACTGGGTGCTTGCCCACCAGCGAGTTGTGTCTGCCGCCGAGGAGACTTTCAGTACAGTTTTGCCCATGTCCTTCAATATGATCGTCCACGGCCATGCGAAAGATGACGCGGCAAGTAACCTTCAGTCTTGGCTGGCTGAAAAACATGATAAATTCACTCACTTTTTGGACAAGCTCACCGGCAAGGCCGAGTACGGCGTCCAGATATTCTGGGATCGCCAACTTGTCGCCAAGGCGCTTGTCCAAAAAGAACCGAAACTTCGCGAGATGCGAGACGAAGCTCTAAAAAAGCCAAAGGGGCTTGCGTACATGCTCCAACAGAAACTCGCCAAGGCCACACGTGAGGCGGTCGAAACACAGGCTAATTTCTACGTCGAAGATTTTTACGCGCGTATACGACAATGTGTGAACGAGGTACGGGTCGAAAAACTCAAGAAAGCGGACGGCAACGAGCAGATGTTGCTGAACCTTTCCTGCCTGATGGAAAAAGGTGACTCCGCCCTGGGAAACGTGCTGGAAGAGATCCAAGAAACTGAAGGTATTTCCGTGCGATTTACCGGCCCCTGGCCGCCTTACAGCTTCGTCAATGTCGGATAACCAAAGGCGTGGCAACACGATAGTAATTATGGAACCGCAGCTTCCAAAATGTAATAACCGCGCGACGCTCGTTGACCTGCTGGACAGGGTATTGGACAGAGGTCTGTTTCTGCGGGCGGACCTGGTGATATCCGTGGCGGGCATTCCGCTGATCGGCGCGACGCTCAGCCTGGCCGTAGCCGGTACGGAAACCATGCTCAAGTACGGGGTCATGGCGGACTGGGACAGAGAAATTCGCGCCTTGCCGAGGAAACGACTTCAACGGCGGCTAGCCGAAAAAGCGACGGCGGCATAATCACAGAAAACAGCCTTTAGACAGCTAACGAAACTAACTGCCCGGGAGATTTTGAAACGATGGCACCGATTATAGGCATTGATCTGGGAACAACAAACTCAGCCGTGGCGTATATGAAAAACGGCCGGCCTGTTATTGTACCGAACCTTCAGGGTAGCGCCCTTACGCCGTCGGTCGTAGCGTTCGCCGGCGACGGCCGCAGATGGGTCGGTCAACTTGCAAAGACGGCCAATGTGATAAACCTTCTTGATAGGAACTCTTCAGACGAACCATCCATCGAAGGCAACGAACAACCCCGACCGGATGCCGTAGCTGTCGTCTCCTCCATAAAGCGACAGATGGGCCAAGACCACATTGTGGAGGCAAACGGCCGTGCGTTTAGCCCGGTCGAAATCTCCACCATAATCCTCGAAAAACTCAAATCCGATGCCGAAGTATATCTGGGCGAATCAATTGATCGTGCAGTAATTACGGTTCCAGCCTATTTCAACGATAATCAGCGCCGGGCCACAAAGAACGCCGCCGCCATGGCGGGCCTGGAGGTGGTTCGCCTGGTCAATGAGCCAACCGCCGCAGCCCTGGCCTATGGCCTGGACCTGGAAAAGGCCCATACGATTCTTGTCTGGGATCTGGGAGGTGGGACGTTCGATGTGTCCTTACTTGAGCTTGGTGATGGCGTATTCGAAGTCAAGGCTGTTAACGGCAACACTCATCTCGGAGGCGACGACTATGATGATCGCCTCGCCGAGATGCTTGCCGAGCATTTTCGTGCTGAATGGCATCTCGATATCGCTGGCGAACCTGTGCATAAGCGACTAATGCTCCGATTGGCCGAGGAGGCCAAGATTCGACTTTCCACCGAAACCGAGACTCAGGTGGTACTGCCCCGCTCTTTGGGCCGAGGAAGCCATTGTGCCGTGACGGTCACGCGGGAGGCCTTCGAGCAGGCTACAGCCGACATCACCGAAAAAATGGCGGCTCCCGCGCGCCAGGTCCTCACCGACGCGGGGTATGATCCCCTCGATTTGGATAGGGTCGTCCTTGTAGGAGGGATGACGCGAGTTCCGGCCGTCCGGCGCCTGGTTAAGCAGATCACCGGGCTGGAGCCTTACGGGCATATCGACCCGGACAGAGTCGTTGCTCTTGGGGCCGCCGTTCAGGCAGGGGTGCTCGCCGGGGAGGTACGAAATGTCACCCTCGTCGACGTAACCCCGCTGTCCTTGGGCATCGAGACTCAGGGCGGGCTTTTTGCCAGACTGATCAAACGTAACACCACCATTCCCGCAGCGGCTGGCAGATTATTCACCAACGCCCGGGACGGTCAAACGGAAATGGATATTCACGTCCTTCAAGGCGAGAGGGAACTGGCCAACGAAAACGTAACACTGGGAAACTTTCAACTCAGCGGCATGACGCCACAGCCTCGCGGTCAGGTAAAGGTGGAAGTAACCTTTGATATCGACGCCAACGGAATGGTCCAGGTCTCGGCGACCGACCTACAGACGGAAACCTCCTGTCGCATTCGTATCGAGGCTGCTGATCGACCGTCTCGCGAGGATGCGGATCGTATACTTGTCGAAAGCTGCAAGTACGTCGAGTCCGACATCCGAAAACGTCAAGAGATTGAGGCCCGCATCCGCGCCGAAAATCTCATTCGCGCCGCTAGACAACTGATCGAGGAGACAGGCCAAAATCCCAATGAAGGATTGCAGCAGGCGATTCAATCAGTCGAAGAAGGTGTTGGGAAAACACAATCGGCCTTGGCCGACGGGAAACCCAAAGACATTGAAGAATCTACCAAGGCCTTGGGAAATTTACTCAAAAAACTCAGTCTGGAGATCAAGACGAGCGCCGCAACGGTCGGCCTGCAGGGTCAGGCCGCCTGAAATCGTTACGAATAACGACAAAGCGATTCTTCTTCCATTTGAAGAATCCTGACAAGGAGACAATGACATGGCAAAGAAAAACAAAACAGAAAAAAGCAA
>Ga0315284_10012731_pt1 | contig 11977 bp, 4 predicted proteins | sample YL17G09_16_MG_FD_203696 | JGI IMG/M metagenome (GOLD analysis project Ga0315284, IMG submission 203696) | Sediment microbial communities from Yellowstone Lake, YNP, Wyoming, USA - YL17G09_16 | ecosystem: Environmental > Aquatic > Freshwater > Lake > Sediment | place: USA: Wyoming | collected...
CTGAGTATAGGTACGAGACCCGATGTGAGAGCCGGGTTGTATTCGATCATGCTGAACCTCATTACATTTTGATTTGATTTGATTTGATTGAATTTGATTGAATTTAATTGACTTTGATTGACTTTGAATAGATACGTATCTATTCAATAAAACGCGATGCAAATAATTACATGCAAATGATTACATGCTGATGGTGCTCAGCTTGTGAAGTATTTCGAGGTATCTGGTTTGAGCGGCGAGAGACTTGAGCTGTTTGATCATGATGCTATGCATTTCTGCGACGTAGGTAGACGCGTACTCTGTGTAGTACGTTGTGACATCTGTTTTGATCCGAGACAGATCGGCTTCTGTCATAATTGTGAAGTCGGATATCTTGAATAGGTTCAGAGCCTCTTCGAAGACTGCCGATACTTTCATTATGACGTCAGGATCTTTAGCGCCTTCAGATATCTTGCAGACAGACTTGATGATTTTGCTTGGCATAGTAGTCAGACAGTACTTGATGAAGCCCGACGTATCTAGTAGGCCGAACGTAAACGGGATCAGATTCATATTCATAGTTGAAGTCGATGCTGAAGCTGGGTCTACATGGCTCATAGACTTTGCGACTAGGCTGGCTACGACATTAATTACATCGATAGCGATGGTGTGCTTGAAGACGTGCAGCATAATATCGTAGATCTGCTTGAGAGCGTAACTTTCGATGTCATCAGACAGGTATGTCGGTGCGTCAAAATAATCAGAGCTGTACTTGTCGAAGATCTTGGAATACAGCTCGTAGAACTGGCCGTAGTAGTCTCTGAATTTCGTGGCATCTGTCATAACATCCGCGCTCTGTTTCAGTATGTACGTCTGTACTGCTCTAACTAGCTGTGTATGATCGATCATATTCTTGTTGAGGTACGACGACCATAGTTTGAAATACGCTACGTACTCTAGGGTTGAACTATTATCGTCTGTCGCGGCCTTGAGGCTATTCATGTCGTTGAACAGCTTCGAATAGATCGATGCGATGTTGAACCGGCTGCTTGAGCTGTATTTTTTACTGATCTGGTAGTCTGCGATTTTATTATACACCGTATTAGGCGACGCCCCTAGTGCGATCTGTGTTTTTAGTTTGGTAATACCCTTCGTCCGGGTTTCGATGTCTTTGATGATGTGACCGATCTTTTGTTCGATTTTGTCTATAACATTTTGTATCGCAAGCTTGTTACGCGTACTCGTATGCCTGTCTCGTTCAATTTCCAAGTTCCGCACCTGATTACGCAGAGTCATAACATCGTTACTGTTCTTGTTGATTTTGCGCGATTCATATTCAATGGATTCGATAATAGGCTGCGCGCCTTGCGCCGTGCTTGTTATGACGCGCCGTCCGTCAAAATCCGCGGTCTTTGTCTTGGCATATTGTGCGAGCGGTAAAACCGTATTGTCGTATGCCGGCATGTTCAACATGCTCAGTATATGCTGATGTGTTTTACTACTATACATATTCGGGAACCGATTCGCCATAACCGTAAGCTGATGGTCTAGCATGTACATCGCCATCCGTAGTATGACGCTAGACTTGGCCGGTACGACATTAATCTCAAACTTGTCTACCATGTGCTTGGCTATCCGATCGTCTATGTGCGTAAGACCGAACATCGGTGAAGATTCGATACAGTGGATCAGCTGTCTGTACACGATTTGAAACAGATCCGGATTAACTGCAGCCCCGCTGTTTATTAAGCTGGCAACGATACCGATGTTCTGCATCTCTATCGCGTACTGTAGAGGCGTTTTGAGAGACGCGTCTTTCGCATTGATCTGCGCGCCGTGATTAATCAGGATCGCCGAAACATCGCCATTTATCTTGTAACACATGTCGTCTATGTCCTTGATCGATTCCGTATTCGTAATGCGGTTTATCGTATTCGATACTAGACCGATGTAATCTGGCTTGGCGTAAGGATTGTCCATTATCCTCAACGACGTGTCTTTGGCTCCACCACTTTGGGCGTGCTTACTAATATACTCAGCTAGCTCTTCATTTGTTATGGGATCTGCGCCGGGGTCTGTTATGAGAGACCGGATACTAGAATCGGGGCCGCTAGTCATTTTAGTTCGGCCGAATATCCGCTCATACACTTTGCGGATCTTTGGATCTCGCGCCATATTCGGTGTTGTTAGGTTCTGAACGTAGATGTTCGATGCGAGGCCGATAATTTTCTCGTACGTCGCGCTTTTCATGCTTGTCGTGTTAATATTGATCGCGCTGATAATCTGGTCCGTCCTCTGGCCGACGATCGATAATGCTATAGCATCGGTCCCATCTGGTATGATAGACTTGAATTTGCCATAGACCGTTCTAGCATCTGTACGGCTATTATGCTTGGCCTGAAGCATGTACATGAGTACGATGTACCGTACAAAGACGAGGTACTCCGCTAGTACGGTTTTGAGTATGGGAAACACTGTGTCCGTTTTTGCAGTCTTCTGTGCTGCGGCGTGTTTCGTGTGCCCCAAAAGACCTACATCTATCAAGATGTACGGCGCGGGTTTCAGTACGATGCCCTCTTTCGGATCTCTAGGTACGGCAGGTGGTGCGGCAGGTGCAAGTTTATCCGTATCGTACAAAATAGTCGGGAATAAATCTGTATCCCGTTCATAGTCTGCGTTTCTAAACTTGTACAGGTACGTTCGAACCAACTCAACTAGCGCCGTCAGTACGCCGTCATGTATGTTATTATGTTGAGCCGTAATATGTGTCCGCTGTTCATCGCTGTCTTCGATCAGAGTTTTAATATGTTCGGCCGTATGCTGCTCCATAAACTTCGACATAGCCGAATAGTCTCCGAATAAGGTGCTGGTATACGGTATGGGCGACACGAGAATGTTGTGCGGTTTATCGATTTTCGGCATTATGTAATTATTTTCAACAAAATCGTTATGGATGTATCTGATCAAACTGATCCCCTGATATCTGTTGTAAGACTTGATGAGAGGGTTCAGCATCTCTTGTATGCTAATACACGTCGAGTAGACTTGGCTAACAATCTTGAGCATAGACTGTACGTTTTTACTAATAGACGTCTCAAATAAAGACGTTACGGTTGTACTGCCTTCAGCTCCGCCCGCCATCCGATCTGCTGCTTCTATCTCAACCCGTTTCGGTTTGTCCGCTTTGGGCTGTTTTGGTTTTATAATATTCCCGTATCCGTCTAGTCCTCTCTCTTTGACTACATTCAGGTGGTACGTTCGATTCGATCCGTCTGATTTTATTTCGACGAACAGCTCATCTTGTAGTTCCATATCGTAGACTTGCTCGCCATCTACAACATCGTACAGTTTGACATAAGATCCGTCAGTTTTATATCGTGCATCTAAATCCGTAATTTCGACAGGCTCCAAGTGTACTAGATTCTTTACTTTGGTGCGATAGTTGTACAGAATGTGGTACTTGGTCCTAATGTCTGTGCCTAATTCTTTTTCGTAGATACTGTACTCTTTGTTTGGTACTAATCCGGGCTCGATACTTTTTGGCTCGGCTTCTATTACAGGCTCTAGCATCGGATACTCGGTGCCTTTGACTTTTTCTCTGGCTCTGAGCATCTGTGCTTTGACCGCTCCCTGTAGTAGTTCTATCACAACATCTAGGAAGGGGTGATCAATGTAGCGCAAAGGGTAATCTTTTGGTTCGACTATCGGTTCGGCTATGGTTTCCAACTTATCCATATTTTTGACAGATGTGCCGCTTGTAATCCGCCTATCGAATGTCGGATCTAATTTTACGCTATTAGCCAACGTTTTTATAAATAGTTTGTCTTCGTCGCTGAGTGGTCTGTATTCGCTGTAGACGTATGTTTTGATTTTATCATCCTGTATGTTGAGCGCAATCTGTTTGAAAACTTTCATATTACAGTCTTCTCGTCCCATAATTATTATGCTAGCCTTCGGTACATCATCAGACGGCATAGTGTTTTTCATCAAATACGTCTCGATGCCGATGCCGTTAAATGCCGACCAATCGTACGATTCTAATGCATTATCCTTATTTGATCCGCATGCGTAGACAATGGGGTACAGAGGCAGATTAGTATTATTCGCATAATCTTCGATCGTTTTGTTATTGATAGACCCGATGGCTCCGCTAAAATGGTTGACGCCCCTTTTCAGATCTAGTTCGATTAGTTTCATAATAACTCTAGGGTTCTTGATCATCTGATTACTTGTTTTGATGAAGAAGTTGTTGTAATTTTCTTGGTCCAGTCCGACAATACGTTTTTCATTGATGATCGATTCGTATAGATCTAACATTTTTTGTTTGATAGCGCCGGTCATCCGATCAATTATGATAGGCATGAACGGGTGATCTACGTATTGTAGATCGATTTTGGTGTCCAACGGTTCGGCTTTCGACACGACTAGTTTGTCTATTTTCTTTTCAAACAGATTTGGCGGAACACCGACCGTGATACTCGTATCGAACATGATCTCAAGACCTGTACTTTTTGCTACGGCTTGCATAAACTGTTTCTGTTTTTTTATCAAGATCTGGGATTCGCAGAATATGTTATTCGACCTGTCTGTACTCTTTTCCGCGATGGCCTGTACAATTTCCTTATTACAGAAGTCAGGGCCGACGATTATTACATTTGCGTCTTTGATAATATCCACTTTTATGGTGTTCTTCATGATGAAACTTTCCAATTGTTTGAACTTAGACCAATCGTACATCGATAGTCTCGGTTCTTCTCGCGCTCCGCAAACGTATGCGATGTTGAACAAACCCATGCTACGCGTATCCATATTCAGATATGCCGTTACGTAGCTTTTGATGAAAGAATTTTCAATAGAATCAGGGTCTGCAGTGTAGTGCAGTTTGCCTTCGACGGCTCTTTTACGATCAAACAACATTATCAGCTCAATCTTATCGATATCTCCTTCCATATTTGCGATCGCAATGAATACGCTGTTGTACAGATCTTGGTTATCTGTCTTGTCCAATGTGTAGTACAGTATGGCCGGATTTTCGATCGATCGATAATTCGCACCAACATCGAATCGCACTCTGTTTTCGCCGATTCTCTTGCTATTAATTGAAAATAATTGTACAACATCTTTATCATTATGCACATTATTCGCAACATGAATAAAAGCGTTGTTGTACAGATCTGGTTTGTCCGTTAGCTCCAATATTTTAAAGAAAACGATAGGATTTGTGATATCCGTATACTTGCCTGTAAAACGTACGCTGCCGGGGAACCTGGTCTGATCTAGCTTGATTAATCGATCGATATCCTTATCGTTACGTACGCCATTTGCAAGCTTGATAAAAGCATCGTCGTATGCTGCTTGATCTGTTGTCGTTTCTAATATTCCAAATAGAGTCGCAACGCCTTTCGCGTCTACAATCATAACATCCTTGACATCCGGAACTTTTTTCACCGGCTCCGGCTTTGGTTTGTTACGCGAAACGTACGCTTTGATGTCTTTGTTTTTAATGTGATTCGGATCTCCCGTAAAAAGTGTTTGGCTTCTCTTTGCTTGCGCTCGTATCGTATCTACTAAAATTAGTTTGTTCAGCTCGACGGGGTAAGCCACATTATTTGCAAACGCGATAAAGCTGTCGTTGTACGTATTCGGATCTTCTGTTGTTTCTAATCGCCGCAGTAAGATGTACAGTTTTACATTATGGTTGTCGATCGAATCGACGCTTTTGCTAAAATAAAAATTCATCTCTTTTCCATATTCTTCCATTTTTTTGAGCCGTTCCTGGTCTTCGGCACTCTTTATATTTTTCATGTATTCTATGAAAAGAGCATCGTATCCATCGTGATTACCTTGACTTCTCTCAACCCGCATTTTCTGCATCAAGGCGTACATTTTTATTTTGTGATCTGTGATCGAATTATGATCTCCCGTAAAGTATTTCGCCTTTGCATCTACCCTAGCCGAATCTATATCGATGAGCCGTTTCCTGTCGGCTTCGTTACGTATATTACGTGCGATATAATCAAACAAACGATCGTATGCATTCTGATCTATTTCCCTATCTAGCGTTTCGAACAAAGTGTCGTAAACATGGTTCTGTACATCTGGTTCAACGATGGTTTGGGGATCGCCATTGTAGTGTGTGTAATTGTTAAGAAAATTAGTTCTATTTGTCCTAATCAACCTTTCCCTTTGTTCATTGTTTGCTGTAAGGTACAACTTCCCCCCGTACCGCGTATTTGCAATCCATGTAAACAGCTCGTTGTACTTGACTTGGTCTTTAGTTTTTTCTAATTCGGTAAACAGCGACCCAATTATGTACAGTTTTATAACTCCGTCTTTGATAGTATTCGGATCACCGATGAAGTATGATCTGTTTTCTTTTCGTTCTGTATCTGTTTGTATTATCGGGTTTTGAAGATTTATCACTTCCCTATCATCTGCCTTATTTGCGATATCCACGAAAATGATAGGGTATGTCGCATCGTCCGCATTGTGTAATCGTCCTAGTACGCTTTCATACACGAATTTTCTGACACCATCATCCCGAATCATTATCGGCCTCTCTGTAAAATGTTTCCCTTTTGCGTCATTCTCTCTTTGGATATCGATCAAGATTTTCCTGTCGTCGTCGCTTATCAAATTGTTAGCACTCCACACGAATATCGAATTGTAGAAATTACCGGCTTCGACATTTCCCAACGACATAATCATGTCCTGAATAATGTAGCCCGTTATTTTGTCGTTTCTGATGTCCCCGAGTGTTCCGTTGAAAGGTAATGTAGCTGCGTCTTTGCTGCCTAGTCCGAGCCTGTTTATTTGCAACAACACATCGATCAGTTTGTCGTTGTCCCCTACGACGTTCGCTATCTCTACGAAATTACGATTATACTCAGCATTATTTGGTGCAGCAGCCAATTGTTGTAGCCGTTCATCCATATTGACCGGTTTAGCTTCCGGTGCTGGTGCAGCTTTTGGTGTGAATGATTTGGATTTCGGATCTAGTACTCGTCCCTCAGGTGCTCTCTTAGGTGCAGCCGGCCCACCAAATGGGCCGTACAGGGGGGTATCCCTAGCTGCCGCCGGTGCTGGTGCAGCTTTTGGTGCTGGTGCTGGTGCTGGTGCAGTTTTCTTTCTGATCTGTTTTGGTTCCGGTTCTGTTTTCTTCCCGGTATGTTTTGGCACAACTGTCTTCTCGGTCTGTTTTAGTCCAGCTTTTGGTACTCCCGGTGCAGCTTTTGGTGCTCTGGGTTCTGGTCCATCCGGTCTATCACGACCGGCCGGTCTATCTTGTTCAGCTCGTACACCTTCTATAGCCGGTCCACCTAGTGCAACAAGTCTTGTTTTTTGTTCATCCGTCAATGGCGCCAAAGGTAATTCGCGAGTATAATTCATTTCCTCAGTGTCATCTCCCCATTTTCCTGGTGCTGGTGCTGGTGCTGGTGCTGGTGCTGGTGCTGGTGCTGGTGCTGGTGCTGGTGCTGGTGCTGGTGCTGGTGCTGGTGCTTTTGGTACAAATTCTGGAACTTCAGCCTTCATGGGGCCCGCTCCTCCACTCATACCACTCGGTGCGCCGGCTCGAAGAGATTTGACAACAGACCTCGGTATAGGCCTCTCACGTTTGTATGCCGATTCATCGCTCAGCTCGTTGTACCGCTTGATGATGTTATTCAGTTCAGCCATATTCTCATCGTAATCCGATACAAATTTCTTGACCATCGTATCGAACGCCGTTACGCTATTAATCATATGCCACGCTCCGTACGCGATGCTAGACAGTTCGGCATGGATACGCGAAATATGATCGATTATATCATCGACGGCGTACGTATCGATCTTAAAATTGTTTCGTATGCCGGCTGACTCTGTTTCAAGATCTTTGATGCGCGTAATAAGCTGCTCCCTATAGATCCGAATCATATCGATCAGCGATCTCGAATTATCGGCGTTCGTCTTGTCCGAAAAATCCAAATAATCGGTCGGCTCTTTGGTAAACGGTTCTGTTGTTCCGTCTTCCTTTGTGTTGTAAGCGTTCAGATCGATGCTGATAGATCGTGCAGCGCCCTCGCTCTGAACTAACAGATTCGGGTTGTAGATCGTATGCCCATCGTACGCGTAGCTGTAGTTGTTGAGAGAAATGAATCGTTTGAAAATATCCATGATTTCCGTAATACGGGCGCTAGCTCCACCAACGATCGGTGCTGGTCCTCCTGGTGCAGCGGGTGCAGCTGCTCTACTTTCGTATCCTATCATAGTGTGCAAAATTGAAAAGATTTTCTTCAGATCGTCCAACAATTTCTCGAAGTTGTTCAACAGATCCCGAAAATTCTTGGTCTTGGTATCTATTTTATCCAGCTCGCCAAGTATATTAGACGCTGATACATCGCGCATCTTGTTATGCATATCTTGCAGGCTCGTAAAATTTTCAATAATACGGTTTGCTGGTTTGGATTCGGCGTCGGCCGTATTATCTTTGGGCCCCCACGATGTATCGGGTCTCGTGCCTGTACTAAATTCCGCGTTTTTAAGAGCGTCTGCTAGTTCGGCCTTAGTCCGTTCGAAAACCTTAGACCGCAGTTCGCCGATGCCGATTTTCATTTCTCTCTCTACATCGGCCTTGCTTGCAGTTTGTGCGTACTCTACGATCTTTTTTAGAATATTGTTAGACGCCTCGATATCGGCTCTAATTGTCTTATCGTCTGCCTGAACGAACCGGTTCAGATCGCCCATCTTAGCCAACTGCGCGACGTACATAAAAAACGGCGACCCATCGTCTCTAAGATTCGAATAGATCTCTTTGTACAGATCGTCCGTATTCTTTTTCAGAGGCGGCTCGACAATTTGCGTAATATCTTCGCGCTGCGGTTTGCTCCGATCGACGTGCAGTAGCTCGTCCGGCATAATAGAGTAGTGTAGAGGCGTCATCTGAGAGTTCGTTAGAGAGTTCGGTTCGGCGCCTTTTTTCAAAAGGTACTCGACTATATCGGCGTACTGTTTTTTAGCCGCGATATGTAGAGGCCGCTCGCCTTTGCTGTTTTGCAAATCGACAGGCGCCCCGTTATCGACGGCGAACTCAACGATTTTTAAAAGCTCAGCAGGGCTCTTCAAACCGCTCGATATTAGAATCATATGCAGAACAGAGTCGCCGGTATCGCTCGTAATGCCTAACGATGCTTTATTTGTAAGTATGGCCGACCTAATATCGTTCGTATTAGCCGTCAAAGCGGAACTCAACACGCTAAATACGGATCCTTCAGGTATGGTCGGCTTATTTTCAATATATGGTGGCGGTTTATACTTGGGCCGCTGGGTAGAAGGATAAGTACTAAAGCTCTTGGGCTGCGCCTGACCAAACGTAGAAATAGACGACATCGATCGATCGATCTAAAACGATTATATAATAGAACCCGTTTTATTTTTTGGATTTTTCAATCACTCAGATCACAATTATCGCGTATCGGTATTATTTTTTCTGTATAGAAGTTATACGAATGGCTGATAACTTTTTCCCCGGATGCCCGCCGATGATGGATGATGGCAGACTCTTTACAGATTATAGATCGTCCCAAGTGCGTGAAGAAGTATTCAGATACAAACACTGCGCCCTGAGTGAGAACGAAGCCCGTACCCTACGCATTGAAAACGGTGAGGCTATTATGGATGAAGAGTGGGATCACTTGCGTAATACCCGGTCGTGCTTCCCTCAGAAGAAGTGCTTCCACATCCACCCCAAGACTCTGGTCTCAACATCTTATAACAACGCCGAAATCCTCGCGTATAACGGTAAGCTGCAAGCCCCGAAATGCGAACCCGGATGCCACGATTACAGGCTGACCGTTACACCCGGCAGTATAAGCGGGCGGAAGAACTGCGCTCAATCCACCGGATCTGGAAAGAACGGATACCCCGCCGATCGATGCCCTCAAAAATGCGCCCGATCGCCCCGCATCGTGCCTGACGGGCTGTACGTCATCGATGGCAAGTACTAAAAATATTCTAATATGCAAACGCTAATATGCAAACGCTAATATGCAAACGCTAATATGCAAACGCTAATATGCAAACGCTAATATGCAAACGCTAATATGCAAACGCTAATATGCAAACGCTAATATGCAAACGCTATTACTTTTTGATTTTTAACAGTGTGCGAACTGTTAAAAATGAATCATACGGTATGTTTGGCATCAGAGTGTCTGACCTACAAGCTGTTCCGTATTGTATTGTAGATATCCGTCTTGTTCGATCGTTCCGTTACGATGATCCCTTTCTCTCGCGCGATATTTACTAGATCCTGCTTCGAATAGCGACTGATCGATTTTAAACGAAATACATCTGCATTCGATGCGGTTGTAATATCTGTCTCATCATGTGAGTCATGAGATTCAGACTCGTTTGTGTCATCTGTCTCACCATCATCCGATTTCTTCGTCTTGATGCCCTTCACCGTGATCTGTACACCCTTATTTGTCGAACCGAACGTAATATTCTCAGATGACACTGTGTCCTCGTCGTCTTCCATTGATGCTCGAATCTTTCTATACGTCTCTAGCTTCGCCTTCGTTTTGGCGTCGGCTTTTGATGCGCTAGCCTTTGATGTACCGACTTTAGATGATTCCGTTTTTGTCTGTTTGGTATCTGCCGCTCGATCTAAATCTTCTGCATTTTCTGCATCCTCTACATCCTCTACATCCTCTACATCCTCTACATTCTCTGCATTTTCTGCATTCTCTGTATCCTCTGCATCTTCTACGGGCTCCGTATCTTCTGCATCTTCTTCTACATCTTCAGCTTCTGTATCCGTCATAGATGAGAGAGCTTTACCGTTTTCCTTGACTTTGAAATCGTCAGACTTCGGGCTCATATACAGTTCGTCATCGATACTTTTGCGATTTGAATGCGTAACATTATGCATCGGATTATGTGTCCGTGTATTAATGACAACCGTATCAGATTCGGCTTTTTGTGCCGGATTAATATCGATAGGGCTCGTATTTTTCTTATAGCGTGAGTTCGGATTCATATCGGATAGATGGGGCATGCCGGGCCGATCAAACGAATCCGCTTCGGCGAACTGATCCGACATGTGCGTAATGATCTGATTCTCGATATGGTTCATAGTTCGCAGCTCTTTGATCGTATCCGTCATGTACGTCTTGAATTTTGCCGTCATGTCAGACGTTTCTTTTTTGAATACTATCCGCGTATCGTCGTTGTACTTCGTGATGCGGTTATTCAGCTCGCTCATTTTCTTGTCTATCTCTTCCCTCAACGCGCTCATCTCGTTCATCAAAAGAAAAATGATGGCTATCGCAACCGCAAGTAGTATCACAAGTTTAATATCCATCGGGCCGAACCTACGTATATTATACAAAATCAGAAACCTAACATAATTCTGAACGTACGCGCTATATATTTTTCGGGTATTATTTATAAGGATATCGGTTCATGAGCAGTACCGATACAGTTGATATTGATGTTGATATCGATAACGTATTCGACATAACGGCGTGCAACCTCGCTCAAATAATCGCAGAGTCGAATAGATTCTTATTCCATATATCGCTCATCCATATAGCGACGTCTATCATCGAAGACAAAAAAGAAATATTCAATGAAACTCTATTCAAAACGCTACTCATTACATCGATGGCCATCCTGATGTATCACGTATTCTTCAGGAAGCTCGTCGAACCCAAAGTAGAAAAGATGAAAATTGTATGCGGTATAGACGATGTAGATGCATATTATAACAAACCGGTCAAGCAAGAGATCCAAGAAGAAAATCTAGCTAAGCTAGCTAAGGAATTGAATCAATCTAAGCAATCTAAGCAAAACAATCTAGATACACGATATGAGCGGCCTGAATATCATGGATCAGCTCGAACAGCTCGACCTGTGTGCGAAAAGTACGGCAGATACAGCAGGTACAAACAAAACAGAAACAAGAAACAAGACCGGCAAGACTGACAAGACTGACAAGACTGACAAGACTGACAAGACT
>Ga0315284_10012732_pt1 | contig 11976 bp, 12 predicted proteins | sample YL17G09_16_MG_FD_203696 | JGI IMG/M metagenome (GOLD analysis project Ga0315284, IMG submission 203696) | Sediment microbial communities from Yellowstone Lake, YNP, Wyoming, USA - YL17G09_16 | ecosystem: Environmental > Aquatic > Freshwater > Lake > Sediment | place: USA: Wyoming | collected...
AACCCGGATGATCGGCGGGTTGCCGACCGTGATGTGAAGGTCGGAAGCTCCGTACTTGGCTGCGTAGCGCAGCAGTTCATCAATGCTCATGGCCGTACAAGGCGCCACGCCTGACGCGGAACCCAGTTGGCATCCGGCGTCAGGCGTGGGGCGTCAGTCGTAAGACGTATGGCGTCTCAGGGGCGGCCGCTAGCCCTCCGGCACGATGCGCGGTATGATGAAAATCATCAGGTCGCTCTTGGTGTGCCGAATCGAAGTCTTCTTGAACAGGTTTCCCAGAATCGGAATGTCGCCCAGCAGCGGTATCTTGCCGATGTTCCGGGTCTCCTCATCGCGGACGAGTCCGCCAATCACGGCTACTTCACCGTCGCCGACCGTCACCTGGGTCTCGGCGGTGCGGCGCGCCACTATCGGCCGCTGGTCGTCGGCCGGCCCAACGTAGCCGATGATCGCCTCAACGCTGGGCTTCACCTTCATCGTGATGTTGCCGTCGGACGTGACGTGCGGCGTCACCTGCAGCTCAATCGGCACCGACCGAGTCCGCCAAGTTGAAATCACCAACCCGGTTTTCGGGTCGCTCGAGACCTCGCGTACCGGGAAGTCCGTCGACATCGTCATGGTCGCAGTCTGGTTGTCCAGCGTCATCGTGCTCGGGTTGGCCAGCACCCGTGACCTGCCGCGGGACTGAAGGATGTCCATCGTCGCGTTGAACTGCCCCAGGTTGATCTTGCCCAGGACCATGTTGTTGAAGACCACCGGGAGCCCAAAGTCCTTGCCCGGGTCGAAGCTGCCGGTGCTGGCCGTCGCGCTCAGGGTCCACTCGATGCCGTACCGGTCCTCGTCGCTCTGGGTCGTCTCAATGAACTTGGCCTCAATCACCACCTGCGGGATGGGCCGGTCGTACTCAGCAATGAATGCCGCGGCCGCATCGAGGGCCTCCGGGATGTCGGATACCACCACGTACGCCGACCGCTCCGAACCGCCGCCCGAGGCAAGCCGGCGGTCTGCGGGTATGACCTCGCCGATCGGCGACAGGATCCTCTTCATCACCTTTATGATGTCTTTCGCTTCGACGTAGTCGAGCTGGAACAGTCGGGTCTGGGTCTCGCCGTACATCTCCTTCTTGGCGGGCTTGACCACGATGATGCCCTCTTTGTCCTCGACCATGTTGCACAGACCCGCCTTCAGCAAGGCCTCCAGCCCCATCCGCAGCGGCACATCGCTCAGGCGGACGGTAATGACTGATTTCACGTCCTGGGTCGCCAGCATGTTCAGGTTGAACTGACTTGAGACCATCCGCAGTATGTCGGTGAGGTCCGCGTCCTTAACGTAGAGCGTCAGCCGCTTGCCGGCAAACGGGTCCTTCCGGTCCGATATCGCAGCCGGCGGCATCGGCCGCGTGCCCAGATCCACGACCACCAGACCGTTCTCGACCGTCACCTTGTGTTGGACCGGTTCGCGCAGTCGGATCGTCACCCGGAGCCCGGAGGCCGCTTCGCTCGGTTGCACCGTGACGGCGGTCACCGGGTAGTGCGCTGATTCGATCCGGTCCTGCTTCAGCTTCGAGGCCGCGCCCATGATGTCAACCACCAGGGCCGGCGGGTCGGTGGAGAGGAACGAACTGACGTTGGGATTGCCGGTGCAGACGACGGTTACACGCACGCCCTCAAGCAGCTTGTCCACCGCGACGTCGGTGACGCTGACCTGCTCCTGCGCAAGCAGCACCGAGCAGAGGCAGACGACTGCAAGGAATGGAATTGCTGTTTTCCTGGTCATATTGTCACTCCCCCAGCAGCAAGGTGAACGTCCGTCCGCCCTGCTCCAGTGTTACGTAATCACTCTCGATTTTGACAATCCGTTTGCCGCTGATGTCGTCCCCCACTTGCAGGATCTGGTCGTTGATCAGGGCGTACGGGCGGTCGCCGCCGAGCGTGATTGCCTTCAGTTTTAGATTAGCCAGTTCGTTCACCATAACCCAGTCGCGGACGAACGGGTCAGTGCCCCAGGTTTCCGGTGGCAGCACCTTCGGGGTCAGGGCCCCGGTCGTGCCCGCAGGCTTCGCCGCCGCATCATTGGCCGTCGGTGCCGGCTGGGCCGCCTTGGTCTTGGCGCCTGTCGCCTCGGCCGCCGCCGTACTCACGCCCTTGATTTCCGGCTGCGGCCGGAGCACAAAGGTGTAGAACGCCAGCACCGCCACGGCTATGCCCAAAAGAACAAGAATCCTCTGTCTCAAGATACCCCTTTCTGCATCAGCATACCTGCAGACGCCGGATAAAAATACCGCGTCAATCTATCTCCGTCTCGGACTGTACGATGAAGGCAGCAGGCTCTCGCCGACGCGGACTGTGCTCCGCCTGCCGAACACCTCAATCTCAATGCGGTCCTGACCGATTCCGACGATCTTCCGCCCCATCACGACATCGCCGACCCGTGCCTTCCGGCCGTCGACGAGAACGTAGCTCTCGTTGCCCAGGAGGATGATCGCCTTCAGCACGTAAAAGTCGCCACCCTTGCGGGTCTTGCGCCGACCCCGCGAGGTACGGGCGCTCTTCAGCATTCGCTTCTTATCCCGCTCCTGCTGTTTCAGCTCTTTTTTGCGGCGGCGCGCCTCGTCCTTGATCTTCTTCATCTGGGCGCGGCGCGCATCCCTGGAGCTCGCCTTCAACGTACCTGCGACCTTGCCCGCCCTGGCGCTCTTGCGGCCGGACTTCGCAACCCTCCCGACCGGCCTGGCCGGAATCCCTTGGTCGGTCGCATCGCTGACCGCGACTTTCGAACTCTTCGCTTTCGCTCGCGCCGACTTTGCCTTGGGCTTGGGCCGCAGCAACATGTAGCCGGCCACAACGAAGACTGCGACCAACAGCAGGACTAGGACGATTCGTCTCACAACTTCCCGCCTGTAGTCAGGCTCGAAGCGACCAGGTTAACCAGCAGCCTGGCCTCAACTTCCGGACGAATATCCTCGCGCGCGTTGACTTCGAAGTCGGGCACGCGCACGAAATACGGAAACTTGTCCAGACTCTCAACGTACTGGCCGATGTCGATATAGCGCCCCTGCACGGTAATCAGGAACGGCACGCTGCGCAGAGGCGCGGTCGGTGACTCCTGCTGCAGCAGCGAGTCGAGCGACGGCGGGGCGATTTCCAAGAACCGAACCTTCCGCTCGGCCGCCAACTGCGCCAACTGCCGCAGCATCGAAAGCATCTGCGCACGCGGGACGACCCGCGCAATGAACTGGGCATTCGCCTGCTGCAACTCGGCCACGTGCTCGCGCAACCGGCCGATGCCCTTCACGCGCGCCCGCGTCTCATCGAGCTGCTTCTGCAACTGGGCGGTCTGGGTCGCGTTTCGCTGCCTGGCCCTAATTCGCGGCTGGTACAGCACAAACCAGACAAAGATGGCGAGCAGGAGGTAGACCGCCAACCCGACAATCAGTACCCGTCTCTCAAGTAGTGCCATGGTTCACTCCGTTACGCACTGGATCTCAAACTCCAGGACCGCCTCGCCCTGGAGCGTGCTTCGATTCTTCGACACGAGTTGAACCTGCTGGAACCCGGGGCTGCTTTCCAAGTCAATCATGAACTGGGAAAGGTCGATGTCGAGCAGGAACGGCTCGCTCGACACCGCGCCCGTCAGCTTCACGGTCCGCTGGCCGGTCAGGACCAGGGAACTGAGCTGGATGTTCGCCGGTATCATCCTCGTCACTCGTGCAAGCACCGGTACCGAGATAATCTCCTCACCGACTACCCCGGTCAGGCTGCGCTGCTTCGCTTCCATCTCCTGGATCTGGCCCTCGAGCGTGAAGTACTCCTTGTTCGCGTCCTCGGTTGCCTTCAGGTCGCGCCTCAACCGGTTGGCCTGAATCACCGAGGCCTGTGACCAGCCGGCCAAGACGACGTAGATGAAGATCAGGAATCCCACCCACAGCACGCCGCCGGCAATCGCCAGCCGGATGTCCCGGGCGACGAACTTCCCGGTCTTCATCTCGCCCGGGAGCAGGTCAACCGACGTGTGGTCGTGAAGCAGACCCAGCGCCGTCACCAGCCGGTATCCGACCTCGTCCTCCGGCGCCGTCCCCTTCTTGTACAGCCCGAACTCCTTGAACGGGTCGAACATCTCGGTAGGAGTGCCGAGATTGGACTGAATGTACTCGCGCAGGCCCTTCATCGCCGATGTGCCGCCGCAGATCAGCAGCCGGTCGATCTTCGTCTCGCCGAACTCGCGACGATAGTAGTCGATTGAGCGGTTGACCTCGGCCACGAACCGTTCAAGCGCGGGCCGTTGCAGGGTCGCCAGCCGCTTCACCATGACTCCCGATGGCATCCGGTCGCTGTTGTCTTCCGACGGCAGGCCGTACTTGCGCTTCAGGTTCTCCGCGTCGTAGGCATCGAGCGCCAGCTGCCCGTCCTCGGTGGTAATCGCCACCGTCATCGCCTCGGTAACGGCGTTGCCGGCCGTGGTAATCGTCCGGGCCAGGTCCAGCCGCTCGCCCTTCATGAACACCATGTCGGTGAACTCAGCCCCGATGTCGAGCAGACAGACGGTCTCGTCCGGCCGCACGCGGCCGAACTTCCTCACCGCCGCCTGCAGCGCGAAGGGGATTACGCTGATGCCGGTCGGCTCAAGGCCGGCCTTGCGCAGCGTCGAGATGTGGTCCGACACGATGTCCTTGCGGGCGGCCACGACCAGGACGTTGTCCTTGATCGCGCCGGCCTCGCGCTGCGGGCCCAGGGTCTTGAAATCGAGAATCGCTTCGTCGATGGTGAACGGCGAGTACTTCTCCAGCCGGAGGAGGATTGCGTCCTTCAACTCACGGCGGTTCATCTTCGGGAACGGGGCCTGGCGCAGACTCACCGACGGCCCGGACACGAAGCTGAACACCTCGGCGGGTTTGTAGTCCTTGATCAGCTCGCGCAGGATGGAAGGAACGTCGAACGCCTCGCCGATCTCCTTGAAACCGTAGTCGGTGACGCGGCCGCCCTCCATCTTCACGAACTTCACCGAATTGGAACCGATATCAATACAAAGCGTGCCCTTGCCGCCGCCGCCGAACAGGTTGCCGAACATGCTACCGGTTGCCAATATTCCTCCTTATATCAATCATCACGGTATGACCTCTATCTCAGAGCCATCACTGAAGCGAAAGAGAAACGTGTCGCCGTTGATTTTGCTTAGCGTTGTTGCTGTGTCGGGGTCGGTGTAGAACTTCTGGAACCCAAACCACGCCGACGTGTTCGGCGGCACGGAAAACGCGGTTGTGAGCGTCGCCGTGTCACCTTGCGATAGGCGGGGGCTGAACGTGTCTCTGAGCGCCTGCTCAATCCACAGCTCCCTCATGTGTGCCCCCGCCGAGTCCGACACGGACTTGAGGAAAATCCACTCTACGGGGACCTCCGTCTCACCGTTGTTGAAAAGCTGGATTTGAAAACCACTGCTGTCTAACATGATTTCCTGGTCGACCATCTGCAACTGGCTACGGAATGACTTGCTGAATCGGAAGTCCACAATCGTTTTCGAACGCGGTGCCACCGTCACCCAGCGCACGAGCGAGTCGCCGCCCATCCTAGCGACCAGCCGGTGCGTACCGATTGGCACCGTGTCGAAGTCCGGGGGGGCGAGTGAAAACCGGTAGTACCCGCCCGGATCGGGTATCTTGAACTTCAACTGCTTACCCGAGCTGAGATACCCGTCAACCATGATGCCCGTCTTATCCCCCGGCGGGTTGTTCTCACCATCGGTGATGGTGCCGCTGATGGTATTGTTGTACAGTTGAGCCAGCTCGTCGGCTACCCGCACGGTCATCGGATACTTGCCGTTGCCTTCGCTGGCGATCTCCCCGGTCAGCGGTCTGTAGATATAGAAATGGCCCCATCCGTCCAGCAGGTAGCTGGCAGTGTCGCCGCCGAATGTCCGGCGGACGTATGGACCGTGCCAGTTCGTGTCACCGGGATTGTGCACAAGTTCCCGCAGGTCATCGGGCAGCTTGCCCATGTCACCGAAGAACCCGAAGTCGACCCGGCGGCCGTCGTAGGTCATGTCCGGGTTGCCCGTAATCGCCTGGACCAACTGGTTCATCTCTTTCGTGGTCTGGTCGAACAGCGACCGGTCCCGGGTCGCGTCAATCGTCCTGAGCGCGACCGTGCTCAGGATGCCGATGATGAGCAGCACAACCAGCAATTCCATCAGAGTGAAGCCTTGTCTGCCTTTCATGCTACACTTCTCCGTCACTGTTCATCGTTCCAGTCGACGTTGAGCCGCGCCAAGATACCATGCGCGCCGATGTGCGGGTAGACCGTGACGTCCACATCGGTTTCCATACTGTCTTTGAAAGGGACGTATTTGAGGTACTTGACGTGCAATCGGTGTGTGCCCTGAGGGACCACTTTCTCGAATGTGAAGGTGCCGTTCGGCAACTGGTTGTTGAAGCCCACAAGCGACCATGCGCGCAGTTTGCCATTGAACGGATAGTACAGCGTCACGGTCAGGTTATCAATAACGCTGGTGTCGGTCGGCGTGTTGCCCCGAACGTCAACAATCTGACCGATCACGGAGTTAAGCGTCAGAGCCGTCCTGTCGTACGGCAGAAAGACCGTCTGCCATCTGGTCGTGTCCGCGACCCCGCGCCCGCCGCGGCTGCGGACGAACAACAGGCTGTCCCCGCTGTAGATAATCGAGTCGCCCCACCCGTCAGTCCGGAATCCGTCGGGCGATTCGTTGAAGGTCGAACGCAGGTAAGGCCCCCGCCAGCGGCTGCTCTCCGGCGGACTCACCGGGAAAACCACAAGCTCCTGCAGGTTGTTGGGCAGCCGTCCGACGTCGCCGACGAATCCGAAATCCGCGCGCCGGCCCGCAACAATGTAGTCAGGGTTTCCGACGATGACGTTGGCGATCTGGCTCAGTTTCCTCGATGTGGTTTCCGCCCGGCCCCGCTCCAGGGTCACGTCCCAGGTCTTGACCGCGGCCGTGAGAATAATGCTCAGAATCATCAGCACGACCAGGAGTTCGAGCAGGGTCACGCCGCGGGCCCGACCGCGAATGGTCATGAGCTTCAGAACCTCACCCTGACGTCATCGCTGTCCCGGGCGCCCGGCTGGCCAAGAAACAGCCCGTCGCCCCCCGCGCTTTCAAGGCCCAGCGTCTCATTGCTCACGATGTAGAAACGGTACGCCTTGCCCCACGAGTCGTAGCGGTAGCCCAGATCGCCGTCCTCCCGGACATAGGGACCATTCCATCCCTTCTTGATGTACGGGTCCCAGCCCGGCAGGGTCTCCTTGCCGACGTAGGGGACCGCCGCGTACATGCCGCTAAATGGGTCGTTGGTGGCAAGCTCGATCAGGTCGCGGGGAAAACGGCCAACGTCGTTCTTGAAGCCGGTCACAACCATCTCGCCGCCCATCTGGATGTCGGGATTGCCGACAATCGCATCATGGAGCATCCTCAGTTCCTGAATGGTCGCGACCCGGCGGGCGTTGGTCGTTATCCGGCCGACTATTGTCGGAACGAAAAAGGCGAGGATTATCCCCAGTACGGATATCACGACCAGTAACTCAATGAGCGTGAACCCGTGCCCGCTGCGTGAAGTGCCGTTCACTGAGGCAATTATAGAAACTCGCCTCGCCGGTGTCAAGGACGAAAACCGTGCCATTGTCCCCCCCTAGTTGTGCAGAAGGAAGATTACCGCGTTGTCGTCCGCGTCGAAAGACCGGATTGAGATGCCGGCCCGACCGATTCCGACGAGGCCGTACCCGACCGGCCAGTCTGCGCCCTCCGGCTCCCAGACGCTGTAGATGATCTCACCAGACTCATAGCCGTACTGGTCGTTCGGTCCGCCGTCACTTTTGTCGCTCAAATCGGCTTCCTTGTCGTAATCCTCCGGGTTGAACTCGTCCGGGTCCATCTGTCGGCCGCTCCAAGGATTGGTAGGTAGAGTGCCCAGCTGATCGTCGAGTACGCCGCCGGGAAAAAACGCGCCATAGCCATCTTCGTAGAAATCATCGGCGTAGTAGCCCTTCTCGGCGTGGAACTCCTCAATTACTACCTGGACGTTATGAAGGTTCATCTTCATAGCGGCCTCGCGGGCGTGCTGGCGGATAGTAGTCAGCCTGGGAAGGGTCATGCCCATCAGGATGCCCAGAATCAGAATCACTACCAGCAACTCGACAAGTGTGAAACCTCTATAGTCGCGCATAAGTTCTCCTCACCTCATGTTATAGGGCATTAATGCCGGTTTGTCAAGTTAAGCCGCCGGCTACTCCCGCTGGCTTGGCGGCGTTGTCGTCAGGACCTTGCCGTTCCTGAGGACGAACTGGCCGCCGTAAGGCTCGTCGGGGATGCGCTCAATGTAACCGGCATCGACCAACTCGGATAGATCCCCGGGCGGCCGTCGCTTGTCCTCCAGAAACCGTTGCGCCGCCTTCTGGAGACTGTCGATCGCCTCCTCGGTGATGAGGTTCTTGAGTTGGCGAACGACAAGCGCCTTAAGGACTCGATTCTCGGTGCCCTTCAGGATGTCCAGCCACATCTCTCGAGCCGTCCGGAAATCGCCGGCCTTGACCTTGGCGATCGCGGCCCAGCGCGCGAGAATGAACCATGCATTGGGCATCTTCGAGGCGACCTCGAAGAACGTGCTTGCCCGGTCGTAGTCGCGCAGTACCATGTAGCAGATGAAGCCGGCGTCGAACGGAATCTGCCAGCTCATCGGGTTGGCCTTCATGCCGTCGGTCAGGAAGTCCACGGCCTCATGCGGCTTGCGCGCATCCCAGGCCAGCGTAATCGCCCCGAAATGGTATGCCCCGATGAACCCGGGGTCGAGGGACACGAGAATGCCGAACACGTGACCCAGCCATTCGTACTTCCGGTCAGACATCAGATGATAGCCATAGTACTGAATGGCCCGGAGCCACACGAAATCCGCTGCGAGCCCCTGGTACTCGATTGAGGCCTCACGCACGAACCGGCCGGACGGAAAGTAGGCCATCTCGGCCATCGCCTTCTCCCGCATGCGGTTCTCGCCGGCCCGGTCCAGCGAGAGCTGAATCAGGTAGGCGCCCACGAAACCCCAGACGACCAGGACCAACGGCAGAATTCCGGCAAGCGGCCCCGGAGTCCTGGGCGCCAATCGGCGGGTCCTGACCTCGGTCAGCACCGGCGCTAGAATTCCTTCCGGTTGAATATCGCCGCAGAAATCAACAGCAGCGTAGCCGTGTAGACCAGAGCGTAGAGACCGGAAAGCAGCAGCGCATACGGGTCAAGTACGGCTCCGTACACGACTTCCGCCCGGATGTTGAAGTTGGAAAGATTGGGCAGAACGTAGTAGAGAAACTGGCTGATGACTTTGACGACCCCTGACGGGCTCATCGCGGCCAGCAGCTTGAGGTCCCGTGTCAGGTGCCCGACGAAGTAGACGACGAATGTGAACACCGCGCCGGTGATGGGCGTGGAGAACGTGGAGAACAGCACGGCAACCGCTGTCAGGATTGCCAGCTGGAAGTAAGTCATCAGGACCGCGAGCAACAGGTTGAGCTGAAGCCCGACGCCCATTACAAGGAGGATCACGTAGAATGCTGCGGTCATAACGGCCAGGCTGACGGCCAGCACGGCCATCAGCCCGAAGTACTTACCGAGGATGAACTCCCAGCGTCGGACCGGCTTGGCCAGCATGATGTAGATGGTTCGCTTCTCGACTTCCTTGTATACGATTCGGCCACCCACCAGGATTGAAATCAACACGCAGAACAGCGTGATTGCGGAGAGCCCCAGGTCCTTGATTACCTTGGCTTCCTCGCCAAGCGCCAAAGGCTGAATCACCCGGGCACTGCCCATGACCAGAACCGCGAAGACAATCAGGGTGACGAGCACCTTGTCCCGGATTGACTCGCGGAACGTGTTCAGCGCAACTCCGGACACGCGTTCAATCACGACGCCCTCCCGGCCCGCTCCACGTGAGCCATGAAGTAGTCCTCCAGCGTCTTCCGATGCGGCACGAGACCGACGACCCGGATGCCACCGACTTCACGGCAGATGGCCATGATCTTGTCAACGTCCTCATCACTCCGGACCGTGAGCAGCAGTTCATCCCCGGACTTGATGGAGTGCTGGGACACGCGTTCAAGGATCTTCTGGGTCTTGCCGGTCACGCCCCTGACTGTGACCTCGATCGACTCGGCGGCTTCGGTCAGAATCTGGTTCAGGCGGCCGACCTCGACGACGCGGCCGTCGATGATGATCCCGACCCGGTCACAGATCATCTCGACATCCGAGAGAATGTGCGTGGAGAAGAAGACCGTCTTGCCTCTCTCGCGGAGGTCAATGATGATATCCCGGAATTCCTTGCGACCGACCGGGTCCAGCCCGCCCATCGGCTCGTCCAGCACGACGAGCTCGGGTTCGGCGACCAGCGCCTGGGCGATTCCCATACGCTGCAGCATGCCGCGGGAGAAACCGCACATCTGGGCGTCGGCCGAGCGCTCCATCCTGAGCAGCCGCAACAGGCCGTTCACCCGGCCGGCAACGTCGGCGGACGTCACGCCCGACAACTGCGCCGCGAGCCGTAGGAATTCCCGGGCGGTGAGGTGGTCATAGAAGTAGGGCGATTCCGGAAGGAACCCGAGCCTCGCTTTGGCCGCCGCATCGCGCGGCGGCCGGCCGAACACCAGCGCCGTCCCGGACGTCGGTTCCGACAGTCCCATCAGAATCTTGATGAGCGTCGTCTTGCCGGCGCCGTTCGGACCGAGGAATCCGAATATCTCGCCCCGCTCGATTTCCAAGCTGATGTCCGTCAACGCCTGCACGCGCTTCATCCGGAATCCGGAGCGGTAGACCTTACTCAGCTTGGCGACGGAGATAACGGGTTCAGAGGAGCTCGACATGGCGAAGCGATTATAGAACTGGCCGCAACGCTGTCAAGCTAGCCGCAGGCCAGATGTGGATTGCCCGAACACCGAGCTGCCGCCGAACGCGCACGGCTCGTGGTAACGCCGCCGGTTTGCCCCCGCCGTGGCCAGCGGGAAGTATCCGGGTAGTCATGGCTAACTGGAGTGTCTTCCGGGGGACATGATGGTCTGTCCCGTAACCCGAATGTCGATGTTGATGAACTCGTCATTCTCGGGCGTGCCATTCTTATGCAGGACTCCAAGACAGCGACAGCTAGGCAGGTTCCTGATTGGGACGGCGTGCTTCGCGTGAGCCAGACGAAAACCGGGACATCCCCGAGGCTAGGGTAGTACCGGTTTTCGCCCCAGCCTCCGTCGTGCGGCGATCAGGTGGTCGGGAACGGTATGTGGCCGCGTCGGGTTCCAGATGTTCTGCGCGGGAAAGCAGTTCACAGGTTCGGCAGCGTGTCGGCGTCGGAGTCCGGGCCGGTTTCTCCGGGAAACGGAAAACGCGGCAGACCTCCGTTCCCGGGCGGCAGTAGCGGTGTTCGGAATCGGGAAACGACATGTCCCCGGAAGACATCACCCGGTCGACCTCGAGGTCGACGTCAGCAAGCGCGCGGGTACGGCTCAGCCGGAACCCGCTGCGGTAGGTCTTGAAGAGCCGGAAGGCGTTGACTACAGCGTCACGTACCGTGACACTCACTATGCCGACTATTGGGAGAGGCCCGGCGTCTGTCGACCTCAGCGCCGGGCCGAAAAGCGCCGGGCGAGGTTGCCCTCGCCCGGTGTGCACGCGACGTGCCTAGTTATGCAGGACGAAGAAGATCCAGATATCGGGATCGCTAGGATCGCGATCGAAGATCGGCTCCGTCAGGTCCCTGCCCCATCCGACGACACCATACTCTTGTACGCAGTCATTGATGGATCCTTCGGGGACGTAGCCCTGGACATCGATTGCTCCCTGAGCGTCCTCCGGCGACTCGTAGTCCTGCCAAGGACAGTTGTCGTCCTCGTTGCTCACTTGCGCCGCCATACCCGACTCGTCGAGCAGGTCGTCGACGGTGTAGGTGAGGTCTTCAGCGTCGACGTTGTAACGCGCGCC
>Ga0315284_10012733_pt1 | contig 11975 bp, 6 predicted proteins | sample YL17G09_16_MG_FD_203696 | JGI IMG/M metagenome (GOLD analysis project Ga0315284, IMG submission 203696) | Sediment microbial communities from Yellowstone Lake, YNP, Wyoming, USA - YL17G09_16 | ecosystem: Environmental > Aquatic > Freshwater > Lake > Sediment | place: USA: Wyoming | collected...
TCAGACGACGCAGCGGGATCATCAATATGAGCGATATACCGATGGCATAGAGGACCTGAAGCGTGATCGAACCGTAACCCCAGAACCGCGAAATAAGGATGGGATCGAGCAACGCAATAAGAAGCCCTCGCGTCAGGAGATAGCGGTCAATGGAGGCGTTCGACTCGCCGGCGCTCTCTCGCCGTCTCAAGCTCAAGGCAAGGGCCGTCCCGGCAAGAAATAGAAACGTAGGCGCGCAGATATGGGTGATCCACCGGGTGAAGAACTGAAACGTTGGAAGCTTCATTCCGGCTTGATAGAGAAAAGATGAGTCGGTGACGAGTCTACCCTTGTTGAATGCTCCGGAAGCATGGTCGATGGCCATCAAGACCATGACGATTCCGCGCATCCAGTCCAGCGCGACATAGCGATGCTTCATAAGTGGCGTGCTCACGGCTCCATGTTCATCTTCCGCAGCAGGGCCGCATAGGCCGGGAGAGATCGTAAGGGATCGAGGATCGGCGCACTCTTGAGTGATGTCACAAGAATGGGATCACGCTCCTCGATAGCCCTTGCGACCCACTCCAGGGCCGCGTCCCGTTCTCCCAGACCACGATGGACAGATGCGAGAGCGGACGCGGGCACATAGGTCGACCGCCGCCGCGCCTTCAAATCCTCCAGCAGTTGCCGCGCCTCGGCGGTCCGGCCGGCCTGACCATAGGCTCTGCCCAGTGATCCCAGCGTTATCGCAGTGCCCCCGGAAAGCTCGTTCGCCTTTTCGGCCGTGGCGATGGCCTCGTCGAGCCGCCCATTCACGAGCAAGACGGTCGAGAGCAACCAATAGGAGAAGAAGAACGTCGGGTCGAGATCGATGGCGTGCTGCAGTTGCGCGACCGCTGGCTCGGCTTGCCGCGTGCAGTGAAGGAGATACCCCGCCAAAGTATTGTAGAATGGATCGAGCGGATCCAGCTCCAGCGCGCGTCGCATCTCGGTCAAGGCCTGTTCCACCCGCCCCAGTGGGTACAGGAACCACATGGCGTAACACCAGGCGTAGTCGTATCGGACAACCGCGGAGGACAGATTCAACTCCAAGGCACGGTTGAATTCGCGCTCGGCTCCGTGCCAATCGAACTCGCCGGTGCCCAGGACGGTTCCCAACGCGCTGTGGGCGTCGGCGATCGTGTCATCGAGTCTGAGGGCCTCGAGCGCCGCCGACTTGGCCCTGGGGAACGACTCCCGCGGATCCGTGGATCCCCAATAGAGGCTCCACAAGTAGGACTCCACCAGCACGACATACGCCAGGGCGTAGCTCGGGTCGAGCCCGATGGCCTGCTCACAATATCGCCGGCCCGTCTCGCGTCCTTCCGACGTCATCTTCCGAAGGTGATACCGGCCCTTCAAACAAAGGTCGTAGGCGGCGAGATTCTCCGTGTAGCGCTTGACGAGCGGACGGTCCCCCGAGAGGCGCAGGCGCAGCTTCTCCACGATGGCCTGCGAGATCTCGTCCTGAATGGCGAAGACGTCCGTCATCTCTCGGTCGAAGCGCTGGCTCCACAGGTGGTACCCGTCGCTCGCTTTCACGAGCTGCGCCGTCACCCGGAGGCGGCTCCCCGCCCGGCGCACGCTCCCTTCCAGGATGTGCTCGACGTTGAGCCGTGCCCCGATCTCGCGGACGTCCGCCTCCTTGCCGCGAAAGGAGAAGGACGAGGTCCGCGCCATCACGCGCAGCCCCGGCACCTGCGTCAGGGCGTCGATGATGTCCTCGGCCAATCCGTCGCTGAAGTACTCGTTCTCCTTGTCCGCGCTCAGGTTCGAAAACGGTAGAACAGCAATCGAGGGGACCGCCTTCGCGTCGCAACCCGCGGCGTCGACGGACGAGGATTCTATGCGTTTCTTGAGCGATTGCAGAGCGCCGATCAACTCGGTCGATTTTTGATACCTCTCGTTCGGATCCTTGGAGAGCGTCCTTTCGATGAGGCGTTCCACGTCGGAAGGGACGCCCGGACGAAGGCTCCGAACCGGCTTCGGATTTTCGTTCACGATCGAATAGCTCATCGCCTGCTCGTACTCGCCTCTGAAGGGTGTCTCACCGGTGACCATCTCGTACAACACGACACCCAGGGCCCAGATGTCCGTACGGGGATCGACATCGCCGCCTCTCAATTGTTCCGGCGACATGTAGCTCACCGTTCCCGGTGACGTCCCCGTTCTCGTCAGCTTTGATCGCCCACGGAGCTTCGCGAGTCCGAAGTCGACGATCTTCGCAACACCGTCGTTCGTGATGAGAATATTCCCCGGCTTGATGTCCCGGTGGACGATCCCTTTCTCATGGGCCTTCGCCAGGCCGGCGGCCACCTGGATCGCGATCTCCAACGCCTCGTCGAGCTTCAAGGGGCCACGCTCGATCTTCGCCTGGAGCGATTCTCCCTCATAGCAGGGCATCACGATGAACATCTGGCCCTCGGGAGTCTCGTCGATTTCGTGTATCGCGCAGATGTTGGGATGTTCGAGAGAAGACGCCGCTTGCGCTTCTTGGATGAAACGTTTTCTCGCTTTGTCGTCGCTCATCGAGCGAGAGAGGAACTTGAGGGCGACGGTCCTTTTGAGCTTCGTGTCCTCGGCCTTGTACACCACGCCCATCCCGCCCTCGCCGAGCTTTTCGAGGATTCTGTAATGCGATATGGTCTGGCCGATCATCTTGTCCCTCTCGGAAACCACTCTCGGAGGGAGGACACGTCAGCCCAGGTTGGATGGCTGCACCAAGGAGATTGTAGCAGAAGTCAAGGAGGTGGCAAATAGGGGAGTTGAAGCGTTGCAAACGGGCATGACAACGAAAAACGCCCGGTGTCGAGTGCCAGGCGTCTTTCGCTATGTCAGCGATTACTCAAACCGTCATTCGCCGTAGAGCGACTTCACCTTGCCCCAGGTGGTCTCCCGGACGGGGATAACGCAGCGACAGTTCTCATTGGCGTTGATGTACGCGTCACCTGGAGTCGGAACGACCCATTGCCCACCGGCATAGCAGCTCCAGCTTGCCTGCGGGAAGACCTGGTACTGGCAACACGGGGTTACGTGGCAGGAAATCAAATACTGAATTCCACAGACACAAAAGGCATCGCACCGGCATCCTCCGAGTTCGACCGAGTATCCGGTCTGAGTATTGCCGACCACGTTCGGAAAAAAGTTTTCATCGCCCAGATATACCGCGTTTGTCATGCACGCGGGCTGAGGCGCTGTGAAATTAAGATTTGTTACTCCAACGCAATACATTTCCTCCAAGTAGAGCATGTAATAGGTCACAGTCCCGGGGTTTCCCGGAAGCTCACAATACGTCCAACCTTGTTGGTCCGAAGAGATAACCAGAGTTGGACCCAGGGCGAACGCCAAGCCCCCGAAGAGCATCAACACCAAGGCGACTAGCAGTGTGCGTTTCATACCAACCCCCTTCTCGACGACACGCTGGACGGGTCGTCCAGAGGTCATTGTTTACGATGAGTAACGTAGAGCGCAAGAATATTATACAGTGTTAGTGTAAGAAGAAGTGTAAGACGGTAACCGCGTTCGGCGTCAGGGCTATTTCCCTTCCACCAACCGCCGAAATCGCGGATTGCTCCGGATCGGATCCCATATGGGGTCGACGCGCAGCAGACCTGGCGTGATATCCGACGGCACCGACAACAGCGTCTCAATCTGACCGATCGCCGCTTCATACTTCCCACATTTTACATAGATCTCCGCAAGCTTCCTGACGGGCCCGGTGCCTGTGTAAGCATCTTTGGATATCGATATCATTCGAACGGCGCTTTCCCCCTCGCGAATCGCCTCTTCGCAGCGGCCCAGCCCGGCGTACGCCAGACCCAAATTGCCGTGGTCTTCGCAAACAAACGCCGATTGCCGATTCGACCGGATGATCCGTTCAAAATAGACCCTTGCTGAGTCGTAACGGGCGCTCGCCGATTGTCGGTCTCCCTCCGCATCATAGATCAACGCCCGGCACAGATGAGTTGCTGCGATGATCGCAAGCTCCGGACCGCGATTCCGCGCCATGGGCTTCGACTCCAACGAATCGAATGCCTGCGCGAACAGTTCTGGGAACAGACGCACAAGCGCGGCGCACCACAGCGACCCTTGAACAACCGACACCTGTGCCACCTCGGCCAGATCCGTCCTGCGTGACATCTCGCGCATGACTAGTCTCGCCGCATCGACGTCACCGTTCCGCGCCATTAGCACCTGTGCTTTAATTACATACGCTTCGCCCAGGAGGGGTGACAGCGAGATCGCTTCGTTGAGATTTTGTTCGGCTTCGTCGAACCGGCGCATGAGTCTATTCGTTTCCCCCAAGGCATCGATGTAAACGCGGTAGGAGCGAGGTATCAACCGACGGGCTTTGTCCGCCTCGTCTAATGCGTCCTGCCATCTGCCGAGGCGTCTCATCGTCGTTCCAATAGCAAAAGCGGCATCCCCAGTCGGTCGCAGACGCTGTGCCCTTTCGAAGTGCTCGAGCGCTTTGTCGAACTCTCGATTGGCGTAGGCGACGTATCCGAGCGCGAGATGAGTTTCTGGGATGTCGGGCGCCAGCTCTTCCGCCCTATTTGCCGCTTCGGTTTCTTGCACGAGGGCTTCAGGCCTGTCGAAAATCCAGTACAAGAAGTGATACGCCATCGCCAGCACGGCCCACGCCTCGGCGAATTGAGGGTCCAACGAAACAGCGTTCTCGAGCAGCTGCACGGACAGCTCCAGCTCCACGTCGGCGGCAGCTCCGAAGCTGTACATGTGTTCCATCCCCCGGAGGTAATAGTCGTACGCTACGAGGTTTTCTGTAGACTTCTTTTGGATCGCCCGGCGTTCGGGCTCCAATAGTGTGACGTCCAACTGCGTCGCCACATTCTCGGCGATATCCGACTGAACACGGAACACCTCCGTCATGTTCTCGTCGTACGTGTCCGCCCACACGTGGGTGTCGTCAGAAACACGAATGAGCTGCGGAATCACACGAACCCGGCTCGCCGGATCCCCCGGTTGTTCCCGCTGAACCGTGCCTTCGAGAATGTAATCCACGCCCAGCTCGCCCCCGATCTGCCGGATCGATTTCGTTGTCTTCTTGTATTGCATGGCGCTTTGACGCGAGATGACCCCGAGTCCGCTAACGCTAGCCAGACGAGCCGTGATCGCATCGGTCGTCCCGTTCGCAAAGTACTCGTCATCCGGCGGCCCCAGGTTCTCGAATGGCAGCACCGCGATCATTTTCCTTTCCGGCGAGGTTGGCCCCGGACCCTCTGAGAAATGGCGGACAAGAAGAACGGCACCCGTGATCAAGACCACCACTGACACGAGAGCCAAGACAAGACCTCGACGATGGTCGCGATGCCTCCTTGGTGCGCCCCGAACGGCCTGTGGGGTTCTTCCAGTCAAGCTCGACAGATCCTCCGCCATGCCCACCGCACTCGAATACCGAGCTCCCGGGTCCTTTTTCAACGCCCTGTCGACGATCCGCTGTAATTCTTCCGGGATGCTCTTGTCGATTTCCGCGAGCGGCTTCGGCTCCCCATGGATGATCCCGTAGAGTACCGCTGCCTCGTGATCACCGGGGAAGGGCACGGCACCCGTGAGCATCTCGTAGAGCACCGCGCCCAGAGAGAAGATGTCCGAACGCGCATCGACCTCCTCCCCCTTCGCCTGCTCTGGACTCATGTAGGCGACAGTTCCCACCGTCGTCCCCGTTCGCGTCAGCTTCGTCTGTCCCGTGAGTTTGGCCAGGCCGAAGTCCAGCAGCTTCACGACCCCTTTGCGCGTGATCATGATGTTGCCCGGCTTGATGTCCCGGTGCACGATCCCTGCTTCGTGCGCCTCCGACAGCCCCCCTGCAATCTGATGGGCGATGTCCACCGCCTCCTCGACCGGCAGAGGCCCTTTGGCAATCTTCTCTTTGAGAGTCTCCCCACCGTAGCAATCCATCGCGATGAAGAGCCGCCCGTCTTTCGTCTCATCGATCTCGTGGATGGTACAGATATTGTGGTGCTGGAGGGCCGAGGCGGCCTGGGCTTCGTGGATGAAGCGGGTTTTGGCGGCTTTGTCGCGAGTGAGTTCGGGTGGGAGAAACTTGAGGGCGACCGTGCGCTTGAGCTTCGTGTCCTCGGCCTTGTAGACCACACCCATCCCGCCCTCGCCGAGCTTGGAGAGGATCTTGTAATGAGAAATGGTCTGACCGATCATCCAGGACCTCCCGAGAGATCGGTGCATGGAATTGAGGAGACGTTAGCTGCGGGTGGTTGTCTGCACCACACGAGATTGTACCAGGACCGGAACGACGTTCAAAGTCAGTAGTTGCTTGGGCGGCAAGACGTTAGGACACAGGGAATACTCGACTGCCGGGAAACAAGAAATTGCTTGACTGATATGCTGATTTACATGATATTCAGCATATGATGCATGAAATCTCCAAGTTTATACGGACATTGGAGTTATCTTGGACACTCAACCCCATCTCCGGGTCGGCGGCCGCCTTCCTCTGGGGCGCGCGGCAGACCGGGAAGACCACGCTCCTTCACGATCACTATCCCGATGCGAGATTCTATGATCTTTTGGACACCACGTTGAGCGCCGAACTGAGCGTACGCCCGCAGATCCTGCGCGAGGAGGTTTTGGCGGAGCGACCCCCGATCGTGATCATCGACGAGGTCCAGCATGTGCCTCCCCTTCTCGAGGAAGTACACTGGCTTCTTGAGAACACGGCCACCCACTTCATCCTCTGCGGATCGAGCGCGCGAAAACTCCGGCGGCGATCCCGCAACCTCCTTGGTGGACGGGCGATCGATTATCACCTGTTGCCGCTGACGACTCACGAAATCGGCAGTGTCGATTTGGCTCGGGTTCTTCAATACGGGGCGCTTCCTGTCCACTATCTCGTCGATGATCCCTCACCTCTGCTGAAAGCCTATGTGCACAATTACATCAAGGCGGAGATCATCGATGAGTCGGCTACGAGGAACATCCCGGCGTTCTCCCGCTTCCTGCAAATCGCGGGGCTCTGCCACGGCCAGCAGCTCAATTACGCCAACGTCGCGCGGGAAACGGGCGTCTCGGCCAGTACCGTGCGCAACTACTTCCAAATCTTGGAGGATACGCTTCTCGGGTTCACTCTGGAACCCTGGCGGCGACGCAAGAGACGCCGTTTGGCCGAAACGGCCAAGTTCTATCTATTCGATGTCGGCATCGCCAACCAGCTTCATCCAGAAGCGCAACGCATCGCCGAGGGTTCTGATCGTTTCGGTCGGGCTTTCGAGCACTTCATAATAAACGAAGTGCGAGCCTACCTGTCCTATAAACGCCTCGATCATCCCATCAGTTACTGGCGGACAAGTTCTGGTTTCGAAGTTGATCTGATTATTGGGAGCATGGACCTGGCGGTCGAGTGCAAATCGAACCGCGAGATTCGAACGGCCGACTTGAAGGGGCTAAGAGCGTTGAGCGAAGAAAACGCTCCGCGCCGAAAGATCGTTGTGTCTCGTTTGGAAAAGCCACGCACGACGGATGACGGGATTGAGCTCATGCCTTGGCGTAGTTTTTGTAGGGAGCTATGGGACGGCAAGTTGATTTGAGGCCTGGCTCGGTAGGCTGGACGACGCCAACCACAATCCCGCTGAAAGACGAGGTGTTTCTTTCCAAATGTAACGTGCCCAGCCACCAGGATGTGAAGTCTTGTAGCGTCGATACCAGAAACAAATGGGATAGAGAAGAATCAGAAGTCCCCGCGTCAAATGTAGCGATGTTTCATGAGGAGTCCGCTCAGGGCTCCAGATTCATCTTCCTTAGCAGGGCCGGATAGGCCGGGTGAGATCGCAGGTTATCATAGCTCGGCGACATCTTGAGTGATGTCATGAGAACCGGGTCATGCTCTTCGATACCCCTTGCCATCCACTCGAGGGCCTTGTCACGTTCTCCCAGACCACCATGGACAAATAGAAAAGCGCACGCGGGCACATAGGTCGACCGCCGTCGCACCGTCAACTCCTCGAGCAATTGCCGCGCCTCGGCGGTCCGGCTGGCGAGGCCATAGACCTTGCCCAGGTTCCCCACTGTTATTGCGTTGCCCCCGGAGAGCTCGTTCGCCTTCTCGGCAGCCGCGATGGCCTCTTCGAGCCGCCCTTCACGCGCGTAGAGGATCGAGAGGAACCAATGCGGGTTGAAGGAGGTAGGCTCCAGATCGACCGTGTGCTGCAGTTGCGCGAGCGCCGGCTCGAATTGCCGGCTGGCGAAGAGGAGATACCCCAACAGCGAGTTGTAGAATGGATCGAGCGGATCCAGCTCCAGCGCCCGCCGCATCTCGGTCAAGGCCTGTTCCACCCGCCCCAGTGGCAAAAGGAAATACATAGCGTAACACCAGGCGTAGTTGTATCGGAGAACAGCGCGGGACGGACTCGACTCCAAGGCACGGCGGAACTCGCGCTCCGCTGCCGGCCAATCGAACTCGCCGCTGCCCAGGACGGTTCCCAACGCGCTGTGGGCATCGGCGATCGTGTCATCGAGTCTGAGGGCCTCGAGCGCCGCCGACTTGGCTTTGGGGAACGACTCCCGTGGGTCCGCGGATCCCCAGTAGGCGCTCCAGAAGTAGGATTCGGCCAGCACGACATGCGCCAGGGCGTAGTCCGGATCGACCGCAATGGCCTGTTCACAGTACCGCCGGCCCGCCTCGCGTCCTTCCTCCGTCATTTTCAGAAGGTGATACCGGGCCTTAAGACATAAGTCATACGCGGCGAGATTCTCCGTGTAGCGCTTAACCAACGGACGGTCCCCCGCAAGGCGCAACCGCAGATTTTCCACGATGGCCTGCGAGATCTCGTCCTGGATGGCGAAGACATCCGTCATCTCCCGGTCGAACCGCTGGCTCCACAGATGATACCCGTCGCTCGCCTTGACCAGCTGCGCCGTCACTCGGATGCGGCTTCCCGACTTGCGCACGCTGCCTTCCAAAATGTGGTCGACGTCGAGCCGCGCCCCGATCTCGCGGACGTCCGCCTCCTTGCCGCGAAAGGAGAAGGACGAGGTCCGCGCCATCACGCGCAGCCCCGGGACCTGTGTCAAGGCGTCGATGATGTCCTCGGCTAATCCGTCGCTGAAGTACTCGTTCTCCTTGTCCGCGCTCAGGTTCGAAAACGGTAGAACAGCAATCGAGGGGACCGCCTTCGCGTCGCAACCCGCGGCGTCGACGGACGAGGATTCTATGCGTTTCTTGAGCGATTGCAGAGCGCCGATCAACTCGGTCGATTTTTGATACCTCTCGTTCGGATCCTTGGAGAGCGTCCTTTCGATGAGGCGTTCCACGTCGGAAGGGACGCCCGGACGAAGGCTCCGAACCGGCTTCGGATTTTCGTTCACGATCGAATAGCTCATCGCCTGCTCGTACTCGCCCCGGAACGGCGTCTCGCCGGTGATCATCTCGTACAAGACAACGCCCAGGGCCCATATGTCGCAGCGGTGATCAACGTCTTCTCCTTTGAGCTGCTCGGGAGACATATAGCTCACCGTTCCCGCCGTCGTCCCCGTTCTCGTCAGTTTTGCCCGCCCGCTGAGCTTCGCGAGTCCGAAGTCGACGATCTTCGCAACACCGTCGTTCGTGATGAGAATATTCCCCGGTTTGATGTCTCTGTGAACGATCCCGTTTTCGTGGGCTTTGGAGAGACCCGACGCGACCTGGATCGCGATGTCCACCGTGTCGTCGAGCTCCACGGGACCCCGTTCGATCCTCGCCGCGAGCGACTCCCCTTCGTAACAGGGCATCACGATGAACATCCGGCCGTCCGGTGTCTCGTCGATCTCATGGATCGAGCAGATGTTGGGGTGTTCCAGCGACGAAGCCGCCTGCGCCTCCTGGACGAAACGTTTCCTCGCCTTGTCGTCGCCGGCCGAGTGGGAGAGGAACTTGAGTGCCACTGTGCGCTTCAGCTTCGTGTCCTCGGCCTTGTACACCACCCCCATCCCACCCTCGCCGAGCTTCGAGAGAATCTTGTAGTGTGAGATCGTTTGCCCGATCATCTCTGGAACCCCACTCTGCGCACGAGCGCGATCAATCTTGGATCAGACCGAACACGGTCGTATAGGGGCAACGTGTTGAGCATAGCGAGCCATGACTCCCTCTCGACAAATGCGCTCTCCAGACACTCGAACATCCGGTCGTCCGCTTCGAGTCCGAGATGGATCAAGGCCTTGGCATGCGACCCCACGAACCTCTCTTTTGACAGTTCCTCCAACCGGTCGAGCACCTCGAGCGCTTCCCTGGTTCGGCCCGAGGCGGCGAGGACATGTCCGATCAATCCCATGGCGAGCGGACTCCCTGGCGAAGCTGCCAGGGCCCTGCTGATAGGTTCCACGGCCTCCCCCCACTTCTCCTTCATGGCGAGCGCCAGCCCGAAGTAAAGGTTCGCGAGAAAGAAATTGGGATCCATATCGAGTGTTTTCCGGAACTGCTCGATCGCGGCGTCGTAGCGGCGACCCCAGTAGAGCGTCACGGCCTGGATCGTGTTGAAGACGAGATGAATGGGGTCGAGCTCGACAGCACGGGAAGCCTCGGCGATCGACTCGTCGTGTCTTCCCCTGACACCGAGGTGCAAGCTGTAGAAATAATGCCCGGCAGCATAGTTCGGGTTGAGTTCGGACGTTCGCAGGAACTCCGCCTCCGCGCCGGCCCAGTCCCAGTCGTAGAAGGTCTTGATCCAGCCGAGGGAGGCGTGGGCCTCGGCAAGGTCATCATCGATATCGAGCGCTTTCGTGACAGCTTCTCTTGACCTCGCGTAAGCGATTCTTGGATCCATGAGCCCGAGGATCCCGGACACGTTATAGCAATCCGCTATGCCGACGTGTGCCGGGGCACAGAGCGGGTCCTTCTCGACCGCTTGTTGAAAAAACTCGATCGCCTTCTGAATCCCGCCCTCGTGGCGCCTGTTCCAGTAGTACCTGCCCTTGAGATAAAGGTTGTAGGCCTCCTCGTTGTCGGTATATCGCTTGACGAGCTTGGATTTTTCTTCCTTGAGGAGCTTGCCCCGGAGCTTTTCGACGATCGCCAGCGAAATCTCGTCCTGTATGGCGAAGATGTCCTCGAGGTCGCGGTCGTACTTCTCCGACCAGATATGGTAGCCATCCGATACGGTCACGAGCTGCGCCGTGATGCGAATCCGGTTTGCCGCCTTGCGGACGCTTCCCTCGAGAACGGATTCGACACCGAGCTCTTTCCCGATGTGCCGCACGTCGAGGTCTCTACCCTTGAACTGGAAGGCGGATGTCCGGGCGGCCACGCGGAGTCCCTCGATTTGGGTCAAGCCGTTGATGAGCTCCTCGGCGATTCCCTCGCAGAAGTACTCCTGGTCCCTCTGGGCGCTCATATCCTTGAAGGGAAGAACGGCGATCGAGGGAATCGCCTTCACCTCACCGTGGCCCGCGTCTACGACCCCGGACTCGATTCGCTTTTTGAGAGATTGCAGAGCGCCAAGCAAGTCGGTCGTTTTCTGGTGCCGTTGATCCGGATCTTTGGAGAGCGTCTTTTCGATGAGGCGTTCCACTTCGACGGGCACCTCGGGGCGAAGGCGTCGAACCGGTTTCGGGTCTTCGTTCACGATCGAGTAGCTCACCGCCTGCTCGTAGTCCCCTCTGAAGGGCGTCTCGCCGGTGATCATCTCGTATAAGACCACGCCCAGAGCCCAGATGTCGGAGCGATGATCGACTTCTCCACCCTTCAACTGCTCAGGAGCCATGTACGCGACGGTCCCCGGAACCGTCCCGGTCCGCGTCAGCTTCGTCCGACCGCTCAGCTTGGCGAGTCCGAAGTCGACGATCTTCGCCAGGCCGTCGTTCGTCATGAAAATGTTGCCCGGCTTGATGTCGCGGTGGACGATCCCCTTTTCGTGGGCTTTGGCAAGACCCGACGCCACCTGTACCACGATCTCCAGCGCTTCATCGAGCTTCAAGGGCCCCCGCTCGATCTTCGCCGCGAGCGACTCCCC
>Ga0315284_10012734_pt1 | contig 11975 bp, 8 predicted proteins | sample YL17G09_16_MG_FD_203696 | JGI IMG/M metagenome (GOLD analysis project Ga0315284, IMG submission 203696) | Sediment microbial communities from Yellowstone Lake, YNP, Wyoming, USA - YL17G09_16 | ecosystem: Environmental > Aquatic > Freshwater > Lake > Sediment | place: USA: Wyoming | collected...
AGCCGGTGAACTACAACTCGCAAGTCACGATCGATGGGATTGAGATCAGAAACTGCTCCAATGCCCGGGCCTTCAGCATTCGTCCCAACGCCACGTGGAAGCACTGCGGCGGCGTGACGATCACCAACTGCCACGTGGAGAACACGGATTTGGTCATCGGCCGCGGCTCGACTCTCTCTGTCGGCAATGTCACCCTGTCCAACAACATCTTCCGCCACGGCCACATTCGCTGGACAAAGCAGGCGAACGACTGCCTCATTTCCAACAATCGGATCTATGCGACGGGGGCCGGTCCTTACGCCCTGCATATCGAGGGAGGAGATGGCCTTCAAATCGTGAACAATCAGCTCTGGGGGCCAGGTTCCAGTGTCGCCGAGTCTTGTGGCATCTATCTCGGTGCGGTCGTCATGAACCCCTCTGTGATTACAGGAAACACGGTATCCGGATTCAAGTACGGACTTCGCGGGCAGTACTCGGCGTGCACGTTCCGGGACAACGTGTTCTTCGACGTGGAGGATGTCATCGAGGACGTCGCCGCCGGAGATCTCGGCCGTGACGCTCCGGGCACCATCGCCAATACGGTCGCTACCTATTGGACGAAGGGGCAATTCGTTCAGAACATGTACCCCACGACCGCTGGAAATGCCCAAGGCTGGCTCTGCGTGGGTCCGGCGAGCGGTCTTGGCTGTTCCTACGCGGCGACGACCTTCACGGGGGACATGAAGAATGCGGACTCCGTCATTACGAACGTAAGCGATATCAGCCGATTCATCCCCGGCGTCCCGTTGACGCTGGCCAACGCGGCGGCCGGTCCGGCGACGCTGACTACGCAAGTGGTCAGTTGGCAGATCACCTATAACACGCTGACCGGCGCCTTCGCCCGCGGCGAGGAGGTGGAGGGCCGGACCAGTCTCGGTCTGGCGAACATCAATGCCGACAACGGTACAGACACAATGCAGGTCGTCCATGTCCGGCAACGGGCGGGCACCTTCCAGATCGGCGAAACGATCGCGGGCCATCACAGCGGAGCAACGGCCGTGATAACAACGGTAGCCCTCAAAGTGGCTGATCCCTGTGGCAATACCGTCAACGGCGTAACCCTCCGCTTGGTGACTCCCACCTGGGTCACGGTTCCGATGCGGACGGCGGATAGCGAGATCACCGGCCACGCTGGCGCCCCGATCAGGAACGACGCTGCCTCCGCCGGCTGATACGGATTCTGATTAATTCGTGCGCGGTATCCACTCCGTGCGACGGATCGAACATTATTGTTCGGACGTCAGATGCTAGATGCTGGCGCTACCCTATTTTAACAGGCGCGTAAGAATTTTTCCGAATCCGTATGATTGGATGCCTGTGAAAAGTGTAGGCGCGGCGCCAGCATCCCTCACAGGGAGCCCCAATGCGTTGGATTACCTAGTGCTGTCGGTTTCACCAGCAAGGTCCACTGCACAGCGGAAGCCTATTGTCGCGCAGCGGTCCAGGCCGGGCCACATCAGCAGGAATTTGGCGGCGAAGTCGCACGGCTGCGGGCCGCCGTCGGCGTACCAGTCGGAGCCCTCCGCCTTGTAGTGCGAGCCGCCTTTGAGGATGCAGAAGCGAGTCCGGTCGTCGCTGCGCTCGCTCTCGGTCCACTCCCACGTATTGCCGCACATGTCATAACAGCCAAACGGCGACCGGCCCTGCGGATAGGCGGTGACGGCCGTTGTCCTGCCCTCAGCGCCGTCGTTGCAGCGATCACGCTCCCACTGGTTGCCCCAGGGATAGGTGCGGCCGTCGGTCCCCTGTGCCGCATACTGCCATTCCTTCTCCGTAGGCAGTCGTTTGCCCGCCCACCGGGCATAGGCCCGCGCATCCTCCAGATCGACGTACACCGCCGGATGGTCCTCGATGCCGGACGGCACCTGGCCGTTGGGCCAGTGTTTGAGGAAGTTCTGCTTGTCCCGCGGCGTATAGCCGGTCTGCGAGAGAAACTTGGCGTATTCACCGTTTGTCACAGGCGTCAGGTCAATCGCATACGGCCCAAGAGAGACATCCCGCTCGAAGCGGACGGGCTTGTGCAGCTCCCGGCTGGGATGCCCCGCCTGCCCCGCAATACTGTAGAAGCCGCATTCACGATTTCTGTATTGCGTGCTCATCCGAAGGCGCGTAGCCGGGATGACAACCATGCCGGCGGGAATCTCATCATTCTTGTATCTCCTCGTGCGCTCGACCGGCCGCAGCCTTTCCTCAAGGTCGGGCGCGCCTGGGCTCCAATCGGCCTCGTGACCGATTTCGCCTTGGCGAGCCAGAAACACAGGGAAATCCACGCCGAGAGTCTCAGTCGTCCCGGCCACAAAAGCCGCAACGCCGCGAGGCCGAATCGAGCCGTCGAGCGACACGTCGTTGCCATCGACGCGGCCGCACTCGCCGCCTGCAACGAGATCGAAATAGTGCTGCCCCTCGATATGCAGCGCTTTCAGCAGTGTGCCTTGCACCTGCTCATTGGAGCGATTCACGAGGGTCCACAGCCGCACGCCATCGCCCTGCCACAGGCTTGCGTACACCCCCGCATGTTCCGTGGGCACAAGGGGCGTCCAGCCTTCGCCCGAGAAAAGCGTTACGTATCGCCTTTGTATCGGAAGCATGGAGCGCAGGACGGACTTGTCGCGGGCACTCCAGCCGACCCACGAGCCGAAGACGTTTTCCCACACGAGCATGCCGCTCCCGTTCATCCACGCCATGTGCAGCTCGCCCGTGTGGTCGCGGTTCCACCGCTGGATTTGGTGCATCATGTGCCGCCGCTCGAACCACTTGTTCCAGAGCACGCCGGGCGCCTCGCTGTCCGTGAACCACTGGGCCCAGGACATGTGATGGTCGCCGATCCGCTCGACCGGCAGCGTCAGCTCGGATTCCAGGACCACGCCGGGGCGCACGGCGTCCAGCCGGCCGCGAAGCTCCTGCATCCCCTCGTGCAGCGTGTCGAGGAATATCCCGTCCGCGTCAATCGCCTTCACCATCTCCGCCAGCATCTCGACATCCGCCCTGCCCTCCCGCCGGGTCCCCGTGTCCCACGGATTATAGTCGATGAACACCTTAACGCCCCGCCCATGAATGGCTCGACTCAACTCCCGCAGCCCCGCCAGCCCGCCCGGCATATCCCGGTAGAAATCGAACTGATTCCGCTCATCGAACCCGATCCGCGGATACGCATGCCAAAGCACAACCGCATCATACCCCCCAAACTCCTTCGCGCCTTCATCCAGAAACGCATCGGCCGTATAGCGTCGCTCCACCGGATCGTAGAACTTCTGATCGTACATCATGGCAAAGCAGCAGCAGTAACACGCCGGCACCCACCCAAAAGCCTCGCTCCGATACGCCTCGCCATCCTACCCAAGCCGCTCCCGCACCCTCTGCCGCTCCGCCCGAAGCCCCTCGCGCCACGCCTCCCACTTCCCCACCTCCGAGGGTGCCGCCACCAAAGGCTTGACCTCCACCACAAACGGCGCCCGACCGGCAGCAGTCTCATTCCGGCCAGACTGACCGTCCGCCCTAACAGGCACAGCCGTTCCACTTACCCCAAACAACACCAGCAACTGCACGACCATCGTGCACCAAACCGCCGTCTTCATCCATGAGGCTCCTCTAAGACAGCATAGACAGCACCGTCGCATGCACGTGATCGGCAAACCGCTCGAATCTGACTGCGTCCTCTTCCGTCGGTTTGCCAAGAGGCATCAATCCGAGATCGCCGGGGTAACGGCAGTCCGTGTAGACATCCGTCAACTCGCGCAGCGAATCGATATCGAGGGCCTCGTGGAACTGGTCCGCCACGACCTCCCAGAGCCTTCTCAGATCATGCACTCGCGGCACAGTCCCCACTCGCTCTTCCGCGACGGCCTTCAGACACTTCTCCACGCACTGCTGGGCATGAAAGGCAACCACTCCTGTCAGTTGCGGATTCTCTCGCAGAGCCCGGATGGCCTCGAGGTCTTCCCCCGCCTTAACGAGCCATGCCTCTGTTACAGGCTTCATACCTCCACTCCCTGGCTGGCGACCTCTTTGGCGAAGGCGCTGCCCGAATCCTGAAAGCGCTTCCATTCCGGGACCGTGTACACAAGCACATCCAGCGCATAATCGCGGTTCAATGCATCCAGGGCCCGCCGGACGAGAAGACGGTTCATCATCCTCTCATGGTAGGTCGCAGGCACAGTATCGCTGTCCAGCACGACAATCAGGTCGATATCGCTGTCCCGATCCGCCTCGCCGTGAGCGTAGGAGCCGAACACGATCACCTTCTCAGGGTGTAGCGGCTTCAACGAATCCCTGATCTGATCTCTTACCTCGTCGGAAAGCTCCATCGTATCTTTTCGCATGAATGCATTCTACGAATGGAATGAGACCCGGTCAACCGTCGTGCGGGCTACATCTCATTCGGGGCTTAGCCCAAGTGTTTCGTCACGCGGCGGAACCAATAATCAACTTCTCGTGCCAGACGTCACAGCTTAGACGAACAAGGCGGGAAAAGTGCCGCGTACCTTTGGTTCCTCCAGCAACAGAAAAAAATGAAACAAAGCGATCTCCTTTGCGTCATATAAGGTAAGGCGGATGAAGGTTGTCTTCACGATCCGCTTGCCGGATCGGCAGGATGCGCCGACATCGACGCAAAGGAGGATTATGATGTCAGCCAGAAGTCACGCGTCTTGGTCGAGACTGGCCTACGCGGCGTTTGTGATGCCGGCGATAGTGCTGATGATGCTTGTCGCGATGGCCGATGCAGGCCGTGGTCTGAGCCTCGAAGCCGTGAGGGCGCGCCTGAAGCAACAGAGCGAGAGAATCGACAGCCTTCATCTGCGCGTTCGACGAATCACAACGCTCTGCGTGGCCCCCGAAGTCCTGGCGACTTGGCCATCGCGGACGGGTCTGCCGAAATACCTCGGCACCGATGAAGTCCTTGTCGCATTCAAAGGTCATAAGCGGTATTCTCGGCTTCTGGAACTTGACTACCGATCGAATGCACTTGCCAGGAAGTTTCCTTTGGCGGCCATGCCGCCCGGGCCATTCATCGACAGCACGAAAGTGTGGACCGGGACCATACTGCGCGAACGGGACGCTGGTCCCCTGTCTGATGGCGACCGTGAGTACCGGTCCATGTCTGCCAGCGATGCGCACGACTGTTTCCCACCCCCGCCATACTTGATGCACGTCGGCATAGCGGTGGCGGACCCGACCGCAAGTGACGAGGCCCACCGCAACCTTCAGCAACTGTATTGTCTGGCGGAATTGGTCCAGTACTGGCCTTACACCGTCTCGGGTGCAGCGGACGATGTCGGCGGCACACCATGCGTGGTGCTGCAAGGGGCGACCGAGATTTCATTGCCTGTGGGCGAGGCGTCACGGAAGCGGAGCATCTCGGACAGGCTCTGGCTGGACCCGGACCACGGGCTGGCTTTGCGCAAACGGGAACTGCAGATTGATGGGCAGCTTGTCCGGGTGGTGAATACGGAGTTTGATGAGGTCCTGCAAGGGGTCTGGCTCCCCAAGCACAGCCGGGTCGAGGTTTTTCCCGCGCAGGATGTGCTGGCCCAGTACCGGGACCGGCCACTGCTCACAGAGGAGATAACGTTGTGTCTGGCGATAGTCAACAAGGTGCCGGACGACCTCTTCGAGGCCGCCGCCAAGCCTCCGCTCGAATCGGTGCCGGCCCCTCAGGGAGTCATGGCTTGGCATGTTCAACGCATGGAGTACGGGCGCCGGGGCGAGGATCCGAGTCAGGACGAGATCCTCTCGACCTCTGACATGTGGTGGCGGCGTGGTGTCGGACTCCGTCTTGAAGACCGTGAGGGCTCGGACCTGACTGGGCTCACGGTGGAGACGCCGCGCTGGCGCTTTTACTGGCGCCCGGCCGAGAACCGAGCGGTCGCCTCTCCGAGTGCATCGATCGAAGACGCAGCGGCGTGGCACTACTCCACAGATCGCGAGAGCATCTTCTACCATTCGGAGGTTGTGACGGGCGCCTTTGCCACCGAGAAGGATCAGCTCGACGGCAAGGAAGTCGAGAAGGTTACCGTCTATCTTCCCCCCGAAGCCGACTCCTTGAAGCTTGGCCTGTGCGCACATGCGTTTGTCCCTGAAAAGCACCGTTTTCTATCCGGCACGGAGTTTCGTGCCCGCGTGTACCGGTTTGACCCGAAAACCGGACTGCCGCTGCAACGACTCTGTGGGTGCAAACGGCCGCTGGAGCGGGGGACGCATGACGAGCGAATAGACTACCCGGCCCCGCAGAGCGTGCCCAGGGATCTGTTCACCTTTCGGGTGCCGGACGGCGTCGTGTTGGAGGTGAACGACCCGGAACTCGGCAGGCAATTCCGTCCCACAGGTGAGACGGGGATAGGCACCGGTGGCAAACGTGAGTAGAGAGGTTCTATGATCCCGTGCGGCATAGGATCACAAAGAGAACCGGGAATTCTTGTGCCCAGGCTGGGGTTCAATCGTTGATCTTAGTAGACAATGGCCATTGTACCGAGATATCGAGTGTGTCATTACTCTGGTTTAGCGATTACAGGAGAAAGGACTACCATGAGACGTACCAGCCAATACTACAGGCACAGGTTGTTGTGGTGCTCAGCCATCGTGTTGATCGCAGCAGGGGTCCTCGGGTTGGGCCGGGCATCGCTCAGGTCATCTGAGGCTGCCCCGGCGAAGGAAGTTCGCGACGCGAATGCCTCCGGCGCCTACTACTCTTATGCCGCCGTACCCCCAGCCGCAGAGAAGCCAAAAGCTGCTCCCCGTACGGACGCCAATGCGGTATCCGTTGAACGATGGATCGTCATGCCGGTGACTACACCTCTGCAGCGACTTTCAGCAGGCCGGGACGCCCGAGCCTACGTGGTTGTGGACGGGGAAGGATTCCGGCAGAACCGAGTCACGTTAGACTGCAAATCGTTGGATCTCAATGGTCTGCGCACGCGGTTGCTGCCCTACGCAGGCACGCCGGGGGCGGCCGGCGAAGGCACATCGGGTCTGTCTGCGCTCACGCCCTACGCAGGCACGCAGGGGGCGGCCGGCGAAGGCACATCGGGTCTGTCTGCGCTCACGCCCTACGCAGGCACGCCGGGGGCGGCCGTTCATTTCCATATCTACTCTGTCATGGGACCGACCAAGACGGTCCAGGACGGGTATATGATCGGCTGGAAGGAGGACAGTCCTGACCACGTGACCTGGGTGCTTCAATGTGCCCTGGTCGGACTGGGGAGGTATGCAGGTTTCAGCGAGGCGACTGCCGTGCCCATTATGTACGAGCCCGATTCATCACACAACTGGGACACGCTCTTGGCCGAATGGAAGCGCGGCTTGGCCGACGACACTTGGCGAGATGAACCGGCGGCCGGCAACGCGAAATTCGAGGTCTATCCCGTGCGGACGACCCTCAGTCGCCTGATATACTTCCATGCGGACTGCGTCTTGCACGTGCTGGGCGCCCTCGGTCCGGAGGACCTGCGGCAGATCGAGCAGAGCGTGGCTAAGTTGGAACTGAACAAAAAGGGCTTGCTCTACGTCCTCGCCCCCTCATCCGTTGACCTTTCGTCCGTCACGGAACCTGCCTTCCACAAGGGAAAGCTGGGCTTTGAGCAAGTGGTGCTGGGGACGAAACAGAGATAGCCAGTGCGTCTGCAAGGCCTGTGTTGTCGTCAATGACCAAGCCGTAGGGTCACTGGGATAGGCTCTACGCAAGTGGCGCCATGCAGAAAGGGCAGACTGACCCAATGACGGTCGGACAGAATGTGCAAGATTGTGGCAATCACATGATGGGAAACCGCAAGTTTCGATATCTCTGTTTGGCCTGCGCTGTGGTCATCTGGGGAGATGGCTGTCGGCAAGGCGGTCCTCTGATGTACAGCAGCTACGAGGCCTTCGATCAACAGCCCGGGCAAGGCTGGCGAAAGACGGCGGAAATGGGCGAGTACACCGAGGCGGCCAAACTTATTGACAAATACGTGCGGAGGAACCAGGCGCGAATACCGGCCTGGCAAGTGAGAAACCTGAACTTCCACGCCGGGCAGATGTATGCCTTCGCAGGAGACTACAAGGCCGCCATAGGGAGATTGGAGAACGCGCTCATGGATGTTGAACCTGCGGAGAGCCCTGTGCGGTGGAACGCTTATGTGAAGGCCACGATGGCGTTCTTGAATTCCGGGTGAATTCCGGGGACACAAGTGAATTCCGGGTGAATTCCGGGGACACAAGAATTCCGGGGACACAATACTAATTTCTGCTTTCCGTCAATGGTTCCGACAGATTGAGGTGATGCTGGCGACAGATGGAACTCGGCGAGCGGTGAGAAACGAGTCAGCAACCGCGACCTTTCCTCCATGAAACACCACGTTAGTCTCCGAGTCCATAGCCGTATTGTAGGGCCAAGCCGGCGGCAAGGCAAATGGGAAATCGCACGAAGTGATACGCGATAAGTGACAGGTGACAAGCAAGAGCACGGCCGAAGGCCCCGGGGGGGGTAGTTGGCAGTTGTAAATCCCAGTCTCACAAGAGCTTATCAGCGTTCATCGGCGTTCATCTGCGGTTCCACGGGCCGTGTCTCGTATCTCGGCAGGAGAAGGCGTAAACCGCAGAGGGCCGCAGAGGAAGAGGCATAAGTCTATGTTTCACAAGGAGTTATCTTTGCCCGCTCGGCGGCTGATGCGATTCTCTGCATTGTCCTGATTTTACTTGACGCAGAACAGCGGCCAGCGTACTATATCTACGCAACGATTAGGACGGAGTCACGATGGAATAGCGAGTCGTAAATGATCGATAGTCAATCCCAGGGGGACTGGTCATGGCCGGTGAAGCGTGCATCCTCGCCAAGCAGCTCAACGCGGAGAAATCCACGGGCCTTCGCCCGGCCGATTATGCAAAACAAAGCCAATTCCGTGAGCCGAGATTGCCGCATCGCTTCGCTCCTCGCAATAACATGCGCAGGCAAGGAACCGATCATGCAAAACAAAGCCAATTTCCCGGGTCTGGATCAGAACCGGGGAGCACGTGTCGCGATACGACCATCGCCAAGCTGCACTTGACGATGCCACCCATCGGGAGGTGAGGACCTATTGTGCGAAACAAAGCCAATTTGGAGGGCGTGTTGACCGTGAACGGAGGACGTATTCTGCTAAACAAAGCCAATCCTCGGAGGAAGACAAGGCCAAGATGGCCTCGCCACGGGGGAGGGCCTGCCATGCAAAACAAAGCCAATTGGCATGAGGGCTGGATTCATGCTAACTGCTTTTCAAGAAACGGGTTATGAGAGAAGAGACGGACTATGCCTCTGTGAAAAACAAAGCCAATTTCGGCGGCGAGATAGGTTCGACGCCGGCCCGGCGATGGTTGCATTACGCTTCCATACGACCATCGTCAAGCGCAGCTTGGCGATGCCACCCGTCAAGAGGTGAGGACCTATTGTACAAACAAAGCCAATTCCAGACAGCCAGGCGTGCAGAACAAACCCAATTCCCCGAGGCCTGTCATGCAAAACAAAGCCAATTCCGGGGCCGGGGGCCCTGCGATTGGGGATTGCGGACTGCGGATTGAAAGGTGGGAGAGCGTTCTGGCTCGCCTGCAGTGACAAGCATGGCAGGCGTGCAAAACAAAGCCAATCCCAAGCGGAAGACAAGGCCAAGATGGCCTCGCCACGGGGAAGGGCCTGTCGTGCTAAACAAAGCCAATTTGCCGAGGTGGGGATCAGGCGCGGGGAACGTGTGTCGGGGCGTTCGCGGATGGCGGAATGTCAGACCATCGGCAAGCCGGCGCTTGCCGCTGCCGCCAGGACCTACGGCGTGTGAGGGGCGTTGCGCCACGAAACGGGGTCGCCCCTCGCCGGTGTGCGTGCCATTTGGGGCTTGACGCGGCCATGTAAGTCAATAGATTGGATAGAGTAGATGCAGGACGATGCGTCTGCCGATTTGGACAAGGGCGAGGATGTCCCGTTCGCCCGTTTGACAAGGAGATGACCATGCCTATGGATCGCCGCACGTTTCTGACAAGCTCAATGGCCGCCGGGTTGGCCCTTAAGTTCCCGGCCGTTGTCACCGCCCAAGCCGGCAAGACTTATCGCACGGCCCTCATTGGTTGCGGCTGGTGGGGAACCAATATCCTGCGCGAGGCGATGGCATCGGGGCGATGCAAGCTGGCGGCGCTGGTGGATGTGGACCAGCGGCAGCTTGCCAAATGCGCGGCGGAGGCGGCCAAGTGGACGAGCGATCAGCCCAAGCAGTACGAGGACTATCGCGAGATGCTGGAGAAGGAGAAGCCGGACATTGCCATCGTGGCGACGCCGGACCACTGGCACGCCCTGCCGACGATCGCGGCGGTCAAGGCCGGGGCTCACGTGTACGTGGAAAAGCCCATCAGCCACACGATCATGGAGGGCCGGGCCATGGTCAATGCAGCCAGAGCCGCCAACCGCGTCGTCCAGGTCGGGACGCACCGGCGGGTCTCGCCGCACAATGTCTCGGGCAGGAAGTTTCTACAGGAGGGAAAAGCGGGGAAGATTGGGATGGTTCGCTGCTTCGTGCTTTCCGGCGGGGACGGCCCGGAGGAGCCGCGGAAGAACTACGAGCCGCCGAAGGAGTTGAACTGGGACCTGTGGTGCGGCCCGGCCCCGATGCGGCCGTACAACGGCGACCCGGCGAACCCCGGACGGGGCGGCATTCATCCGCGAGCCTGGCGCAGCTACCTCGACTACGCCAACGGGACGTTAGGAGACTGGGGCGTCCACTGGCTCGACCAGGTCCGCTGGATTATGGATAGGAAATCTCCTCATACGGTGTTCTCCGCCGGCGGCCGGCCGATCAAAGGCAAGCCCGTCCTCACGAAGGAGTTCCAGACGACGGACGCGCCCGACCACCAGGTCGCGACGTATGAATTCGACGACCTGACCGTAACGTGGGAGCATCGCCAGTTCTCCGGCAATCCCGCCGAGAAGACGGAGAGCGTCGGGTGCTTCTTCTACGGCACGAAGGGGACGTTCCACATGGGTTGGCAGCGGGGCTGGACGTTCTATCCGATTGGGCGGGGAGAGCAGGAGATCCACGAGGAGCCCAAGCTCAATCAGCCGGACGATCAGAACATCAAGGAGCTTTGGGCCGACTTCCTCAACGCCATCGAGACCGGCAGGCGCCCGATCAGCGACATCGAGGAAGTCCACTACTCGACAGCGATGAGCCTGCTTGGAATGCTGTCGCTGAAGCTCGGCCGAAGTGTCAACTGGGACGGGAATCGGGAGGTCTGCATCGCCGACGCGCAGGCGAATCAATGGCTCCGGCGGGAGTACCGCAAGCCGTGGGTCTACCCCGAGGCGTGACCTCGATTTACCAACCCTTCTTGGCGAAGAGCACGGGAACGGTCAGCACGAGGATATAGACGTTCAGAAGCAGCGATCTTCTCTGAATGTAGAGGTAGTCGTATTTGGCCTTGTGGGCGGGTTTGAGGTCGTAGACGCCTCGGACCTGCGCCAGGCCGGTCAGCCCCGGCTTGACAGACAGGCGGACGCCCTGCAGCGCCTTGTGGCGTGCCACGAAATAAGGTCTCTCCGGCCGTGGCCCGACCAGGCTCATTTCGCCAAAGAAGATATTGTACAACTGCGGCAGCTCGTCCAGACGCATCCTTCGGAGGACCCGACCGACGGGCGTAACGCGATCGTCGCCCTGCACGGCCAGGACCGGACCGATGTGCCTCTCCGCGTCGTTGACCATCGTACGGAATTTGTAGAGGGTGAAAACCCTGCCCCCCTTGCCGACTCGTTCCTGCCTGTACAGGACGGGACCGCTGGAGGTCAGCTTGATAAGCAGCGCCACGGCGAGCATCAGAGGAAGCGCGAAAATGAGGATCGCAAGCGACCCGACCATGTCAAACAAGCGAATCAGCAGTTCCGCCGTGCGTGGCGGCCGCTGCTCGCAAGTGCCGGTCAAATCCAATGACGGCTGCGCCTCCCACATCACCTG
>Ga0315284_10012736_pt1 | contig 11974 bp, 7 predicted proteins | sample YL17G09_16_MG_FD_203696 | JGI IMG/M metagenome (GOLD analysis project Ga0315284, IMG submission 203696) | Sediment microbial communities from Yellowstone Lake, YNP, Wyoming, USA - YL17G09_16 | ecosystem: Environmental > Aquatic > Freshwater > Lake > Sediment | place: USA: Wyoming | collected...
CTGCGCTACTTCGAGGAGATCGCCGGCCCCTACCCGTTCCGCCGCGACAAGTACGGCATCGTCCAGACGTCGTACCTCGGGATGGAGCACCAGACGCTGATCTCCTACGGCGCCAATTTCCAGAACGACGCGATGGCCCGTTACGACTGGGGCTTCGACGCCCTGCACCAGCACGAGCTGGCGCACGAGTGGTGGGGCAACCAGATCACGCCGCCGGACTGGAACGACCTCTGGCTCCACGAGGCGTTCGCGCAGTACATGCAGCCCCTCTACGCCGAGCGGCGGATCTCCGTGGCGAAGGCGCGAGACATCATGACGATGGCGCGCTCGCGGATCCGGACCACGAACCCCGTGCCCGTGGCGGCGCGCCGGGCGATGAACTCGCGTGAGGGCTACGGTCAGGACGTCTACTATCGCGGCTCCTGGGTCCTCCACTCGCTTCGCTACGTGATCGGGAACGACCGGTTCTTCACCCTCCTGCGCCAGTGGAACGATCCGAACCCGGCGCTGCCCACGATCAACGCGGCGTGCCGCTGCCGCTTCGCGACGACGGAGGATTTCGTGCGCCTGGCGAGCCGGATCGCGGGAGCGGACCTGGCGTGGTTCTTCGAGGTGTACCTGCGCCAGGCCGAGCTGCCCCGGCTCGTCGTGGATCGCCAGGGCGCGAGCGTCACCCTGCGCTGGGAGGCGCCGGGCGGCCTGCCCTTCCCGATGCCGGTGGATGTGAAGGTGGACGGCCGGACGCGGCGGGTGGAGATGCCCGAGGGCCGCGCCACGCTCGCGGTGCCCGCTCGTGCGGTGTTCGAGGTGGATCCGGACGGTTGGCTGCTCGCGGCGCGGCCGTGACGCGCGGCCGACCGGCACGGGTCCGATGACCGCGAATCCGCTCCTCGACCCGCTGGCCACTCCGGTCATCGCGCACCGCGGCGCGTCGGCCGAGGCGCCGGAGAACACGCTGGCGGCGTTCCGGCTCGCGGTCGAGCAGGGCGCGGAGGCCCTCGAGTTGGACGTGCACTCCACCGCCGACGGCGTGCCGGTGGTGATCCACGACCCCGCGCTCGAGCGGACCACCGACCTCTCGGGCCTGGTGGCCGCTTGCCCGCTACCGCGACTGCGCGAGGCCGACGCCGGGGCGCGCTTCACGGCCGACGGCGGGCGGACGTTCCCCTGGAGAGGCCGCGGCGTGGGAGTCTCGACGCTGGCGGAAGTGCTGGACGAGTTCCCCGCCCTGCCTGTCTTGATAGAAGTGAAGGACCCGCGGGCCCAGCATGCGGTGGCGCGAGTGCTGCTCGAAACGGGAGCGACCGACCGCTGCGTCTTGGCATCCAGCATTCACGAAGCGCTCGCGGCGTTCGAGGGGCCGCCGTTCCTGCGCGGCGCTTCGAAGCGGGACATTGCGCGGCTCTGGCTCGGCTCGCTCGTCGGCCTCGCCCTGGGCGCGCCAGGCTGCCGGGCGTACGCGGTGCCATTGCGCCACCGCGGCCTGCCGGTGGTCACCGGCGGGTTCCTCGCCGCCGCCCGGCGCCTCGGCTGCCCCGTGCACGTGTGGACGGTGAACGACCCGGGTGAGGCGGTGGGGCTCTGGCGGCGCGGGGTCGCGGGGATCATCACCAACACGCCGGCGGCGGTGCTCGCGGTGCGGTGACGGCGCGACATTTGCCATAGTGAGGCTGGCGCCACGCCGTCCCCGGGTGCAGAATCGTACGGCTCCATCAGAGAAACCAGCAGGCAGACAGCGGAGGAAATCGTGTCCGAGCGGAAGAGGATGACCCTTCCGGGGTTGTTCAAGAAGGTGTCCGAGGGCCAGCCCATCACCTGGCTCACCTGCTACGACTATCCCACCGCCTATCTGCAGGACCAGGCGGGCGTGGACATGATCCTGGTGGGCGACAGCCTCGGGATGACGATGCTGGGCTTCGACAGCACGTTGCCCGTGACGATGGAAGACATGGTACGGCACACGGCGGCGGTGCGGCGCGGCGCGCCCAACGTGTGGCTCGTGGGCGACATGCCCTATATGACCTACCAGCCCAGCGTCGAAACGGCCATCCGCCACGCGGGCCGCTTCATGGCCGAGTGCGGCTGCGACGCGGTGAAGCTGGAGGGCGGCGCGGAGATGGCCGACCGGATCGCGGGCATCGCCCGCTCGGGCATCCCCGTCATCGGCCACCTGGGCCTCACCCCGCAGAGCGTGAGCGCGCTGGGCGGCTTCAAGCTCCAGGGGAAGGGCGCGGCGCAGGCCAGGAAGATCGTGGAAGACGCCACGGCCCTGGAGGAAGCGGGCGCGTTCTGCATCCTGCTGGAACTCGTGCCCGACCGGGTGTGCGAACTGATCACCGAGCGCGCCAAGCACTGCATCATCATGAGCCTCGGCGCCGGCCTCAAGGCGCACGGCCAGCTGCTGATCTACCACGACGCGTTCGGACTCTACCCCAAGTTCAAGCCGCGGATGGCCAAGGTCTTCGCCGACGCCGGCGCGGTGATCCGCGAGGGGCTGAACGCATACGTCAAGGAAGTCACCGAGCGCACCTTCCCGAAGCAGGAGAACTGGTTCGGGATGCCCGACGAGGAGTACGCCGAGCTGGTGAGGATGCTGAACGGAGACCGTGATGCCCGCTGACCTGCGCACCCGACTCGCCATCCCGCCCAAGCGGCTGGACGACCTCAACGCGCTGCTGCTCGCTCCCGACACGCGCGTGGTCAACGACATCCTCGCCGTCATCGCCAAGTACGGCACGCCGGAGGAGATCAACCGCAAGGCGCAGGCGGCCCGCCAGCTGCCCGCCCTGCTGGAGCGGGTGAAGGCGACGAAGAGCGAGTACCTGGCCGACCTCAAGTGGCTGGACGAGCAGCGCGCGAAGGGCGCCTTCGTCAGCGTGGCGGACTACCGCCGCAAGGTGCTCGGCGCCAAGGCCGACGCGATGACGTTCAAGGACGACTTCGCGGTGACGCTCGAGGTCAGCGCGTTCCAGTACTTCCCGTGGGCGATCGCGGCGGCGAAGAAGGCGCTCGCCGAGCAGTCGCTGATGCCGGGGCGCTGGATCCAGGTCCGCAAGATGAAGGAGCAGGAGGCGGACGGCGATCTCGCGGCCAACGTCGCCGCGATGGTCATCATCGGCGCGAGCCTGGTCCAGACGCTGGACACCAAGGGCACCGACGGGTCCAACATCCACCTGAACGGGCCGGAGACCATCACCGGGTACTTCGGCGGCGTCGGCCAGCCCAACCACTACCCGCTGAAGTGGCTCGACGAGTTCCTGTACTACTACACCGAGTACGGCGTGCAGCAGGTGCTCAACATCAACCCCGGCACGGTGCTGGTGGGCTACCTCCTCTACCGGCTCGGCGTGGACATCCAGTTCAAGATCTCGGTGTTCATGGGCAACGACAATCCGTACGCCGGCCTGTGGACCCTCATCGGCGCGAAGCTTTTCGCCCGCGAGGACGGCACCTCGCCGCTCATCGGCTTCAACTGGTCGAACTCGGTCAACAACGAGACGCTGGAGATCACGGCCGAGGTGCGGAAGGCGTTCGGCTTCGAGGATGTGGTGCGCTTCGAGCACCACATCACCGAGACGTGGAAGAGCATCGTGAAGCAGCCCTACGACCGCCGCGACGAGCTGATCCAGCTGGCGGACCACGTGGCCAACATCTCGGCGAAGCACGAGGGGGGCGACCCGGAGGTGGACAGCGCGCGCCAGCACCCCTCCGACATCCTCGACTACTTCCGCGACAAGAGCGAGGTGATCGAGAGCGGGGACTGGGACAACCTCCAGCTCAACTTCATGGACAAGTACGACGCGACCAACCACACCGCCCGGGCGCTGACGGAGCACGGGCTGAGTTTCGTGGCCGCGCAGCACCTGCATCGCTGAGAGACCGACGCCATCGCTGTGGCAGCCCGCGACTCGCGCAGCACTCCGCCGGCGAGTCGCGGGGCTGCGGCCGGATTCGGCGGCGCTCTGACGCTGTAGCGCCGCAGCCGGCCCCGCGCTTGCCGCCCCCGGCGACAACGCGCATCTTCGTGCCTTACCCCTCATCCGCGGATGCTCGATGGCCTTGGCGGGAAGGGTGTGCACCTCCTGCGCAACCCCGATTCCGGGGAGCGCGCGCACATGCCCGTCGTGCGGCGCGATCTCGCTGCCCGGCTTGACCGGCTCCCTGGGCGACGCGGTCGCGGAGCGTCTCCGCGCCGCGCTCGGCCAGCGCTACCGGATCGAGCGCGAGCTGGGCGAGGGGGGGATGGCGGTCGTGTTCCTCGCGCACGACCTCAAGCACGACCGGCACGTGGCGGTGAAGGTGCTGCGGCCCGAGTTGGCGGCGTTCCTCGGCGGGGAGCGGTTCCTCCGCGAGATCCACATCGCCGCGCAACTCAACCACCCGCACATCCTCCCGTTGCACGACTCCGGCGACGCCGACGGCCTGCTCTTCTACGTGATGCCCTACGTCGAGGGCGACTCGCTGCGCGGCCGGCTGGTCCGTCAGGGCCCCCTGCCGCTCGAGGAAGCGGTGCGCATCGCGTCCGAGGTCGCGGACGGGCTCGCCTACGCGCACGACCTCGGCGTCATACACCGGGACATCAAGCCCGAGAACATCCTGCTCTCGCACGGCCACGCGGCCATCGCGGACTTCGGCATCGCACGCGCCGTCGCCGGCGCCGGCGCCAGCTCGTCGCTCACCACCGCCGGCGTGTCGCTGGGCACACCGAGCTACATGAGTCCCGAGCAGGCGAACGGCGACCCCGCGCTCGACCACCGCGCCGACATCTACTCGCTGGGCTGCACGCTGTACGAGATGCTGACCGGCCGGCCGCCGTACCCGGGGCCGACGCCCCAGGCGCTCGTCCTGCAGCACCTCACGGAGCCGGTGCCGGCACCGCGCGACGCGCGGCCCGACGTGCCCGTCCCGCTCGATGCCGCGGTCCGGCGCGCGATGGCCAAGACCGCCGCCGACCGCTTCCAGACCGCGGCGGAGTTCCGTGCGGCACTCCGCGGCGCCCGGGTGTCCGGGCGGCCGCCCGTGCCGGGGCCCCGGATGCGCTGGCGCCGCGCCGTCGTCGCGACCACAGGCGTCGCGGTGGTGGCGGGCGCAGCTATCCTCGTCTTCGGGCGCGGGAGCGGTACGCTCCTGACCGCCGCGCACCCACCGCTCCGCGTCGTGGTGCGGCACTTGGAGGACCGGACCGGCAACTCGCGTCTCACCGCCGACCGCATTAGCGAGGCTCTCACCGACCGTCTCCAGGCCGTCCCCGCCCTCGACGTCGCCGCCAGCGCTATGGTGGCCCAGCTGCGCGACGCGCCCCTCGACAGCGTCCGCGCGCGGTTCGCGCCCGATCGGTTCGTGCTCGGCCGTGTGGAGTCGGTCCGCGACAGCCTGGTCGTGACGGTCCAGATCGTGGACCCGCGGACCGCCCGTGCGCTCGCCACCAGCAGCGTGAAGGTGCCCCGCGGCGCCGACGTCGTGGCGGCGGTTGCCGAACCCCTCAGCGTGTTCGTGCGGCACGCGTTCTGGGCGGAACTGGAGCGTGCCGAGCGCAGGGCCCAGGTGCGCGACTCGGCGGCGTGGGACCTCGTGGCGCGGGCTCGCGAGCAGGCGAACGACGCCGAGGCGGCGATCGTGGAGCGGCTGGACCGGCAGGGATTCCGGTCGCTCGATATCGCCGACTCGCTCCTGCAGGAGGCGCACAAGAAGGACGGGCGAAGCAACCTCATCTCCATCGACCTGGCCCGCAACGCCGAGCGGCGCGCCTTCTACGTTGAGTGGCTGGGACAGGTGTTCGCGGATCTCCCGGCGGGCCTGCCCCGCCCCGCTCAGGAGCGCACGCGCGCCCTGGCCGAGCTGGACCGGTTGGTGCGGGGCCGTCGTGTCTCGGCCGATGTCTACGAGCTGCGCGGGCGGCTCAAGGAGGGGCTATACCGCGAGCTGCACGCCGACTCACTGCTGGACGGCGCCATCTCGGACTACCGCGCCGCGGCGGAACTCGATCGCCACCGGGCGACGGCGTGGAAGGAACTCGGTTCGGCCTATCGGAGCGCGGGCCTCTATTCCGACGCGCTCCTCGCGATCCAGCACGCCTTCGAGGAGGACGCATTCCAGCTCTACCGACTGGAGCTGCTGAGGAGCCAGTTCGACGCCGCGCTCCTGGACCAGCGCTCCGATCTCGCGGCGGAGGCGTGCCGCACGGGCCTCGCCGAAGCACCGCGGGACATGCGGTTTCTCGACTGTGAAGTGCAGCTCTGGAGCCGGACGCGCAGCGACCGCCGCTCGGCCGCGGCCGCGCGGGCGCGGGTGGATTCACTGGGAGTGCGCGAGTCCGGCACGCTGCTCGGCGCCCTGCGGGAACTCTGGGTCGCCGACGTCCTGGCGCGGGCCGGGCTGGGCGATAGCGCCGACCACGTCGCCCGGCGCGCGACAGCGAACCAGCCCGCAGACTGGCAGCCATTGCTGCTGGCCGAGTCCGCCTACCTCCGCATCCTGCGCCGGGACGCCGACAGCGCTCTGGCCCTGCTCACCGCGGCGGTACGGCGCAACCCGAACATGCGGCGCTACCTCCGCACGGCGCCGTGGTTCCAGCCGCTGCGTGCCGACCCGCGGTTCGCGCGGCTGGCCGAGGGGAACTCTACCCCGCCCTGACGATCGTGAAGCAGGCGTCTTTGCCGACCTTCGCCGCGAGTATCAGATCGACGATGGTGGCGATGACGTCCTGCTTGGTCTTCGGGAGCCCCAGCCCTTCTCCCTCCAGGGCTTTCCTGACGAGTTCGCTCCTGTCGAGTAGGAGTTTGCTCCGCCCTACGGGCTCGCAGTCGCTCCCTGCGGGGTGGTGCGCCTTCATCCGGGACGCGGAGCATATCATCCCGGTAGCCGTGATGATGCAGATCGGCTTGGCCATGGCCCCTCCAAGTGTGATTGGACGTTACCTGTAGCGGAGTATCTCGTTCCATGTGCACCCGGCGCCGCTGGGTGTCAAGCGCGGTGCATGGGGCGGCGCCAAACCCACCGCGACAGCCCGCGGCCGCCATAGTGTTGCGCGCAGCCGCACTCCTTGCGGCCGCCAGGGCCGCGCGTACCTTGGGGCAACTCCTCACTCTCAGGCACTGGTAGACCCAAATGGCGGGTAGCGAACGCTGTCCGGCTTGTGGCAGCAGACTCCGGCGCGACGAGATCGTGTGCCGCCACTGCGGCGCGTCGTCCGCCTCCGCCACTGACGCCGGGGGCACCCAGCCTCCGGCCGCTGGCGGCGCCGTCGCCGACGCGTTGCTCGCCGAGCTCCAAGAGGCGCTCGCACCGCAGATCCAGGTGATCCGCTCCCTCGGCACGGGCGGGATGGGCGCCGTGTTCCTGGGCCGCGACCCCGTGCTGCGGCGGCTCGTCGCGATCAAGGTGCTGCTCCCCGATCTTACCCGCGACGAAGCCGCACGCACCAGGTTCACGCGCGAGGCGCAGGCCGCCGCCGCCGTGGGGCACCCCAACGTCGTGAGCGTCTACCAGGTCGGCGCCCTGCCCCGCTCGGGGGCGCCGTACTTCGTGATGCAGTTCATCGACGGAGCGACCCTCTCGGAGGCCACGACCTCCGGCGCGCCCCTGCCCGAGTCGCGCGCCCGGCGCGTCGTCGGTGAGGTCGCGGCCGCGTTGGCGGCCGCGCACTCCCGCGGGATGGTCCACCGCGACATCAAGCCCGGCAACATCATCGTGGAAGCCGAGAGCGAGCGCGCCGTGGTGCTCGACTTCGGCATCAGCGCCGCCGTGGACCGTCCCGCGATGGCCGGAGACGACAGGCTCACGGCGACCGGCGTGTCCCTGGGCACGCCGATGTACATGAGTCCCGAGCAAGCGGCCACCCAGGATGCGACCCCCAAGAGCGACGTGTACAGCCTGGGCGTCGTGGCGTTCGAGCTGCTGTGCGGCCGTCCCCCGTTCACGGGTCGTTCGGCGATGGAGGTCATCGCCGCGCACATCAAGGATCAGCCTCCCAAGGTCGGCGACGAGCGGCCCGATCTCGATCCCGGTTTCGCCGATCTCGTGGACGCGTGCCTCGCGAAGACACCCGAGGAGCGTCCCTCCGCGGAAGAGATCGCGCGCTATCTGCTGCCGTCCCTCCGCCCGCTCGTGGAGTGGCCGCCGCCGGGGCTCGACCGCCTGCGCGGTCTCGGTACGCGCCTGTACACGGTGACGGGGGTCGCGGTGGGGCTGGGCTGGCTGCTGTTCGCGACGCTCCTGCTCCAGCCGACGCAGACAATGGCCTGCTGCTGGCGCGAACTCGAGAAGCCCGGGGTGTGGGACGCCACTGTCCGCCTGGTCGGGTCCGCATTGCCCATCCGCCTGGAAGCCACGGACATCCTGCCGCTGTGGATCTTCGTCCTCGCCGGCATCGTCTTCGCGTGCCCGGTGCTGATCGCGTTCGTGTGCAGGCGTGCCTGGTCGCTCGCCGACCAGATGAGGTGGGCGCGCCGGTCCGGCTATCCGTGGCCGGTGCTGCTCGCCGTGGCGTGGGACCGCCGCGTGGACACGGGCGCCCTGTGGAACGGGATGGGTCCGTACGCCATGCTACCCGAGGCCCAGCGGCGCCGCCTCCTGTGGCTGCGTCGCTGGGAGGCTCCGCTCAGCGGCGCTGCCATCGTCCTGGCGGCGCTGATGCCCGCGCTCTGGCTTGCCGGGGTGACTCCGGCGGCGCCCAGCGCTCACGCAACGCTCCCGAGCGGTGAGGCCGTTCTCCTGCTCCTGCCGGCTCTCGCGGCCCTGATCGCATCCGCGGCGTGTGCCCGGCCGGAGGCCCGTTTCCGGCGGCGTACGCGGACCGGCAGCCGGCGACCGGGGGCGGAGGTCGCCGCTCCGGTGCGGCCGGAACTGGTCGGCGCGTGGCTCGCAGCCGTCGGAGTGTCGAGCGGGAAGCCGACGCTCCTCCCGGTCTCGCGCCTCGCCCTGACCGTCGGCCTGGCCGCGCTAGTCGTCGCTCTGCTCAGCGCCGTGGCTACAGGCGTGAGCGTGACGATCAATGCGGGCTACAGTGTGACACGCGCCGCGGCCGCCGCGGCTCCGGCGTCCGGCGCGGGGCGACGGGCAGCGCGCAGCTGGTCGGAGGCCCTCCGCGCAGCGGCCGCGGGCAGCGGCGTGTCGAGCGCGAGCGCGCCCGACGTGGCAGTGGCCCGCGCGCTGACGCGGATGGCGTCCGAGCGCACGACGCCGCTGGTGAGCGGGCCGCTGCGTGAGGTCGCGCGCCTCGACTCGGCCCTGCGCGTTTCGCGCCAGCCACCGGCGGCGCTCTTCGCCGACCCCTCGAGCATCAGCGACCTCCAGGTCATCTCGGACACGAGCTGGCCTCCCATCGTGCGCTGGGACCGTGTCACCAACGTGGTCACCGGCTTCTGCCTGAACAGCCGGGAGATCCTGTTCGGTGTGGATCCCCGACGCCTCGAGCTTCTGGGCGCCGCGGCGGCGCGCACGACGGACATCCCGCGGAGCGCGGAGTGGATCGCGCTGAACCGACGCTGGCTCGAGCAGTGGATCAGCACACCCTCGGCGGCGCTTGCGGCGACGGGCGTGCGCGTCGACGGGCTGATGACGGTGCTGGGGTGGTTCCGGCTCGGCGGTCTGCGGGATCGCCTCACGGCCTGCCTGCGCCTCTGACCGTGTGGCTCCTGCCGCTGTTCCCGTCGCTCGCCATCAGCGCGAGCCACGTCTACTACCGGCTGACCTTCGGCGGGGGCCGCGTGCCGGCCACGGGGCCGGTCCTCCTCGTCGCGAACCACCCCAATTCCCTCTTCGATCCGGTGCTCGTGCAGGCCGCCACGCCCCGACCGGTGCGGTTCCTCGCGAAGGCGCCGCTCTTCACCGACCGGCTCGTCGGGTGGCTCGTGCGCGGATCCGGCTCGATCCCCGTGTACCGCCGGATCGACGACCCGGCCCAAGTGGCCCGCAACGAGGACACGTTCCGCGCGGTGTACGCGGCCCTCGGCGCCGGCGCCGCGGTCGGCGTCTTCCCCGAGGGCCTGAGCCACTCGGCGCCCGCGCTCGCGCCGCTGCGCACCGGCGCCGCGCGCATGGCGCTCGGCGCGTTCACCGCGGCCGGCCGCGCCTTCCCCATCGTGCCGATCGGGCTCGTCCTGCGTCACAAGGACATCTTCCGCTCGGAAGCGCTGGTGCTGGTCGGCGAGCCGGTTGCCTGGGACGATCTGGCGCCGCGCGGCGTGGAGAACGCCGAGGCGGTGCGCGAGCTCACGGCGCGGATAGACGCGGCGCTGCGCCGGGTGACCGTGAACCTGGAGCATTGGGAGGACCAGCCGCTCGCCGAGTGCGCGGTGCGGATCTGGGAGGCGTCGCGGGGCGCGGCCCCCCCACCGGCCGAGCGGGTGGCGCGGCTCGAGATCACCACGCGCCTCCTCGCTGCGGTGCGGGAGACCGCCGACCCCGCCGGCTTGGCGCTCGCGCGCGAGGTCCAGGCCCACTGTGCCCGGCTCGCGCGGCTCCGGCTCCGCCCGTCGGACGTCCTGGCCGAGGTGCCGTGGGGCCGCGGGTTCTCGTGGGGCGCGCGGCGCCTGCCGCTAGTCCTGCCGCTCGGCGCGGCGATCGCGATCGCGGGTTTCCTAGTCTTCTTCCCGCCGTACCGCCTGACGGGATGGGTCGCGGGTCTGTTCCGCCAGGAGCACGACCAGCGCGCCACGCACAAGCTGCTCGTAGGCATCGTGGCGTACGCGCTCTGGGTCATCCTGCTGGCGATCCTCGCGGGCGTCCGCTTCGGCGTGCTGTTCGCACCGCTCGTGCTGGCGGGAGCGCCCCTCGTCGGGATGGCCGGCCTGCTGGTGCGCGAACGGTGGCGGGGCTCCTGGCGCGACGCCCGCCGGTTCTTCCTCCTGCGCTCGCGCCGTGCGCTCGTGGACCAGCTCGCCGCGCGCCAGCGGGCCCTCGCGGACCGCCTGCACGCGCTGTACGAGGCCCACACCGCCACAGGCGACCCCACCTAGAGTCCGGCGGTCGGGTTGTTGCCCGCGCGCCTGTTGCCCGCGCGCCTTGACGGCGCCGCTCGACCCGAGCTAGTCTGGTGCCGCGTCAACGCTCGCGATATCACGCCTTCGCCGCCGTGGCGAGGAGAGGCTCTCCGTCACGACGGTGGCTGTCTGTACCCTCTACTCGCGGGGTGGACCATGGCGGACCAGAGCAGGCTGATCCAGTTGGACGTGGACGAGCTTCCGCGGCACTGGTACAACATCATCCCCGACCTGCCGGAGCCCCTCCCGCCGCCGCAGGATCCCGACACAGGCCCCTCACGCGTCGCGCAGCTCCCCAAGCTCCTTATCGGGGCATGTCTCGCGCAGGAGATGTCGGGCGAGAGGTGGGTCCCGGTGCCGGACGGCTTGCGGGAACTCTACCTCCAGGCCGGACGGCCCAGGCCGCTGTTCCGGGCGCTGTCGCTCGAGAAGGCGCTCGGCACCCCCGCCAGGCTCTACTACAAGGCCGAGTTCTACAGCCCCACCGGCAGCCACAAGGTCAACACGGCCCTCGCGCAGGCCTACTACGCCCGCCAGGAAGGCTTCGAGCGGCTTACGACGGAGACGGGAGCTGGGCAGTGGGGGACGGCCCTCGCGTATGCGGCGGCGCTGACGGGCCTCAAGTGCACCGTCTACTGGGTGCGCGCCGTGTACCGCTGGAAGCCGGACCGCCTCGGCTTCATGCAGATGCTGGGAGCCGATGTCCACGCCTCGCCGAGCGACCGCACGGCGTTCGGGCGCACGCTGTACGAGCAGGATCCCGAGCACCCGGGCTCCCTCGGGATCGCTATCTCGGAGGGGCTGGAGGACGCGCAGGGCGATCCCAAGGCGGCCTACTCCCTCGGCTCCGTACTGAACCACGTCCTGATGCACCAGACGATCATCGGACTAGAAACGCAGAAGCAGTTCGAGAAGGTGGGCGACTATCCCGACGTGATGATCTCGTGCCTCGGCGGAGGGAGCAACTTCGGCGGTTTCGTACTGCCGTTCGT
>Ga0315284_10012739_pt1 | contig 11973 bp, 12 predicted proteins | sample YL17G09_16_MG_FD_203696 | JGI IMG/M metagenome (GOLD analysis project Ga0315284, IMG submission 203696) | Sediment microbial communities from Yellowstone Lake, YNP, Wyoming, USA - YL17G09_16 | ecosystem: Environmental > Aquatic > Freshwater > Lake > Sediment | place: USA: Wyoming | collected...
CGCACTGGGAGTTGCGATGTGGGACTATACGGACAAGGTTAAAGATCACTACATGAATCCACGAAATGTCGGTGAGATAAACGATGCTGATGCTGTCGGTGAGGTGGGAAATATCGTCTGCGGAGACGCCCTGAAGCTTTCCCTCAAGATTGACAAAAAGGATGAGAGGATTATGGATGCGAAATTCCAGACCTTCGGATGCGGGAGCGCCATCGCTTCTTCTTCTGCCCTTACCGAGATGATCCGGGGGAAGACCTTATCCGAGGCAGAGCAGATCACCAACCAGGACATTGCTGATTACCTGGGAGGGTTGCCCCAGGAGAAGATGCACTGCTCGGTGATGGGGAGAGAGGCCCTGGAGGCTGCTATTGCCAGGTACCGGGGAAAGGAAGTGGTAAGAGAGGAAGAAGAAGGGAAATTAGTCTGCCAGTGTTTCGGCGTGACTGACAAAAAGATTGAGAAAGTTATCCGGGAAAACAATCTGACAACGGTTGAGCAGGTAACCAATTACACCAAGGCAGGCGGAGGGTGCGGCGCCTGTATCCCTAAGATTGAGGATATCTTAAAGGAAATACGGGGGAAGAAGGAAGGGGAACCGGTAGAGAAAAAGGCAGCCCCGCGAAAGGGCCTGACCAACATCCAGAAGATGCAACTGATACAGGAGACCATTGAGAAATCGATACGGCCCCAGCTCCAGCGGGATGGAGGGGACATCGAGCTGATCGATATCGACGGACCCAGGGTGCTGATTGCGCTCCGGGGGATGTGTGCAAACTGCGTGGCAGCCGAGGCAACCATCAAGGGGCAGATCGAAGCCAGGTTGAGAGAATTTGTTGACGAGAACATAATCGTGGAAGAGGTGAAGTGATGGGTGAGAAGAAACTGGTCTATGTTGATAACAATGCCACGACCAGGGTGGATGACGAAGTAATTGAAGCGATGAGACCTTATTTCACCGAGCTGTATGGTAATCCATCCAGCATTCACAACTTCGGGGGACAGGTAGCCGGAAAGATCGCATCTGCCCGGGCTCAGGTGGCTGAACTCCTCGGAGCCCAGGATACGGAGATCGTTTTTACCAGCGGTGGAACCGAGAGCGATAACTTTGCCATCAAAGGAGTCCTGGAATACTTTCCTGACCGGAGACATATTGTTACCACCAAGGTGGAACATCATGCCGTTTTGAACCTGTGCGATAAGCTGGCAACAGAAGGATATCAGGTAACCAAGCTTTCCGTGGACAGGAAGGGTAATCTCGACCTGGATGAGGTCAGGGATTCACTGAGAGATGACACTGCTATCGTTTCCGTCATGTATGCCAACAATGAGACCGGCGTGGTCTTCCCGGTGGATACCATCGGACAGATCGTGAAAGAGAGAGGGATAACTTTCCATGTAGATGGAGTCCAGGCAGTAGGAAAAATTCCCATGAATCTCAAGGACAGTCCCGTTGATCTCCTTTCGCTTTCGGGACATAAGTTCCATGCACCCAAGGGAATCGGTGCGCTCTATGTCAAGCGGGGAACCAGGATCAGGCCCATGATGATCGGTGGTCATCACGAGAGGGGACGCCGTGCCGGGACCGAAAATGTGCCGGGGATTGTCGGGCTGGCCAAGGCCTGTGAGCTGGCAAAGCGCTTTATGGAGGACGAACTCACCCGGGTGAGAGGGATGCGCGATCGGCTGGAACAGAGCACTCTCTCACGATTTAAAAATACCCTGGTAAACGGGGACAGGGAACACAGGACGCCCAACACCAGCAATATCAGCTTTGAGTATGTGGAAGGGGAAGCGATCCTCCTCTACCTCGATGAGAAGGGAATAGCAGCTTCCTCGGGCTCTGCCTGTACATCCGGCTCCCTTGAGCCTTCCCATGTCCTCCGCGCAATGGGCGTACCGTTCACTGCTGCCCATGGTTCGGTGCGTTTCAGCCTGAGCCGGTTCAATACTGATGCGGATGTTAATTACATCTTATCCGAACTCCCGCCCATCATTGAACGGCTGCTCCAGATTTCCCCCTTCGGGAGAGAAGTACTTCAGGCGAAAGTTTAGGAAAGCTGTCATGAGCCTTACGTTGACTGAGGCGGAGTACCAGAGATACCACCGTCAGATCATCCTGCCCGGCTGGGGAGTAAAAGGGCAGGAAAAGGTCAAGGAAGCGGTGGTTTTCATCGCCGGTGCCGGAGGGCTTGGCAGCCCTGTTGCCATCTACCTCGCTGCAGCAGGTGTAGGGCAGATCAGGATCTGTGATGACAGCGAGCCCGAAATCTCCAACCTCAACCGTCAGATCCTGCATACCGATGCGGACATCGGAAAGAAAAAGGCACTTTCAGCGAAGGAGATGTTACATAAGGTTAACCCCCACGTGAAGATCGAACCTCTCCCTTTTCGGATTGAGCGCGAGAATGTCGATGAACTGATCGGGGATGCCAGGATCATCATAGACTGCATGGATAACTTTCCCACGCGTCACATCCTGAATGAATATGCAGTGCGCAAGAGAATGCCCTTTGTCCACGGAGGGGTCATTGGGATGTGCGGGCAGATCACCTTTATCCATTCCCCGGAAACTCCGTGCCTCCATTGTATCTTTCCCGGCTCTCCCCCCCGCGAGGTGTTCCCTGTTGTCGGCGCTACGCCCGGGGTCATCGGCACCCTTGAAGCCCTGGAAGTGCTCAAATATATCACGGGCATAGGTGAAAACCTCAAGGGGCGACTGCTCATCTGGGATGGGGAGAGGATGGAGTTTCAGCAGGTGCCAGTACAGAAATACCCCGGCTGTCCAGTTTGCAGTTAGCCGTTGCCCAGTAAATTTTTACCGGACAGAAGAAATGGCAAGAATAGCCGTTGCTATGAGCGGAGGAGTAGACAGCTCAGTAGCTGCCATCCTGCTGAAAGAAGAGGGCCACGAGATTGTCGGGGTGAGCATGAAGCTCTGGCCCTGCGCTGAGATTGACGGCATAGAGAATCGTCCAGATATCTGCTGTTCACCTGTCCACATTAATGCTGCACGGTCGGTGGCAGAAACCTTCCGTTTCCCCCATTATGTAGTTGATCTCGAGGAAGAGATGGAAAAAGAGGTGATCGAGCCCTTTTGTGAAGATTACCTCAGGGGCTTAACCCCCAGTCCCTGTATCCTCTGCAACGAGAGGATAAAGTTCAACCGTTTGTGGGAGAAGGTAAGGAACCTCGGAGTAGATTGTCTGGCTACCGGGCATTATGCTGTGCTCAGGCGGGGCGCACGCTATTCCATTGCAATGTCGAAAGACAGAAAAAAGGATCAGTCATATTTTCTTTTTTCCCTGACCCAGGAGCAGCTCAGGAGGAGCCTTTTCCCTCTGGGTAATGTCACCAAAGAGGAAGTGAGGAAGATTGCCCGGAAGTATGGGCTGCCGGTGAGGGAGGAGAGCCAGGAGATCTGTTTTGTCCCGGACAATGATTATGCAGGTTTTTTGAAGCGGAGAAAGAAACTGGTTTCCCGGCCGGGTGCGATCTACGATTGTTCGGGAAGACAAATCGGCGTCCACCAGGGGATACACCATTTCACCATCGGCCAGAGGAAAGGGCTGAAGGTCGCTTTTGGCGAACCGCGGTATGTGGTAGCAATCGACCCGGAGGAAAATGCAATCGTCCTGGGGAGAAAAGAGGACCTCTACCAGAAAATACTCTTTGCTCACTCGATGAGTTTTATGAAGTCAGAAGAACTGGATGGTATCAGCGCCAGGGCGAAGATCCGCTCCACGCATCAACCGGCACGATGCTTCATGAGAAGAATGCAAGAAGACTTTTACCGGGTGGAGTTTGATGAGGCTCAAAAGGCAGTGGCGCCGGGACAGGCAGTGGTCTTTTATGATAACGAGGGCGACATCCTCGGCGGCGGCTGGATTGTCAGGGGTGAGAAATAAATTTCATACAATTGCATTGATTTTTATAGAGGATGATGTAGAATTCCCCTACCTACAAAAGAATGATTTGTGCTGGGAGTAGTTATGATTGAGGTAAAGATCAAGGATATCGCTTTCGATATCGGGAAGAACGGTGCTACCGTGCTGCTTACGGATGTAAAGGGAGAACAGACATTGCCGATCTGGATCGGGCTGTTTGAGGCGAAGGCTATCGCTCTGGAACTGCAGCAGATAAGGCCCCACCGGCCCATGACCCACGATCTTATCTCAAATGTCTTTAAGGAACTTCATGCCACGATCACCCGGGTTGTCATTAATGACCTGAGCGATAATGTCTATTATGCGCTGATCCATGCCAAGAATGCGCAGGGGGAGATTGTCATTGATAGCCGTCCAAGCGACGCCATCGCCGTGGCCCTGAGGGTGAATGTTCCGATCTTTGTTGAAAACAAGGTAATGGCAAGGGCAAGTGGATGTGAATGGGAAGATGAGGAGGACGAAAGAACCAAAAAGTTTATGGAATGGGTAGACAAGCTCTAAAAAACCCAAATGTCAAATCTAAAATGACAAATGTCAAAAAGAAAGAACTATACATTCCACATTCTTAACTCTTAATTTTTAATTCTTCACTCATACGTATATGAAGCGTTATGCAGGAATAGATATCGGTTCGAGAACTATCAAGGTAGCATTGATAGAAGACAGCAAGGTCATTGGCTACAAGGTAGAGGATACCGGAGTAGAGTTTTTAAAAAAATCAAAGGAGATGCTCAAGGATTACAAACCGTCCCGGGTTATGGCCACGGGATACGGCAGAAACCTAGCAAAGGGTGATTATGCCCATGGAATCATCTCCGAGATCAAGGCTCATGCCATGGGTGCGCGGCATCTCTTCCCCAGGTGCCGTACCATCCTGGATGTAGGCGGGCAGGACTGCAAGGCGATTTCCCTTGAGGACGATGGTACGGTTAAAAATTTTGAACTTAACGACCGGTGTGCTGCCGGTACAGGCAGGTTTTTAGAGGTAATGGCAAGGGTCCTGGGTTTCTCGGTCGATGAGTTCGGCAAGAAGGCGCTTAAATCAAAGAGCCCTGCTCAGATTACCAATGTCTGCACGGTATTTACTGAGTCTGAAGTGATTTCGCTCCTCTCTCAGGGCATAGACCCGAAGGATATTGCCTTTGGATTGCACCAGGCGACGATGGAAAGGCTCAAGGGGATGCTCTTACGAATCGGGGTGAATGGCGATGTGGTGTTTTCAGGAGGTGCAGCCAGAAACACCTGTCTGCGCTCATTGCTGGAAAAAGTCCTTGAGAGGAAAATCAAAGTATACCGGTGCCCGGAAATAATCGGGGCTATGGGCTGTGCCCTGGCTGCCCGAGATATCGGGTAAGGATTGGAACCAGGAGATGAGAGTTATCTTCTTTCAGGTTCAGGGTGAGGATCGCAGCACGGGGGTTAACTGTTCTTACGTCCCTTTCAATCTTCTCTCCTGCTAACCCTTCTTCTCTTCTGTTAATTACTACCACGTTGGCTTTTTTAAGGGCTGAAAGCCTGCTCGGCTTTAAGTCTGTGATCTCTCTGTCAACCACGAAGAAGGAGAGGTCTGGGGTGAGATGTTCAAGGACGCTGTTCCCCTCTATGAGTACACCTTCAGGTTCTCCGATCATTCCCCAGGCAAGTCCCATGACTTCAGGCAGTTCTTCCTCACTGCTTTTTACCCAGACCACCTTGGAAGCACCGCTCATCTTGAGGCGATAGGTATCTTTGCCCGGCACCATGATCTCCTCATCCCGGTCAGTGACTTTTGCTCCCAGGTCCTGGATGGTGATCTTGATGGCAGCAAAGTGAGTGAGGTTGGAGAGCAGGGCTTCTGCGAGCAAAGTTTTGCCTGTGCCGCTCACTGCCCCAGAGACAACGACGGTCTTGATCTTCTTTTCTCCTTTAAAGAGTTAAGGAGTTGCAGAGTTAAGGAGTTGAAGATTAATAACTCTTATAACTCCATAACTCCCAAACACATAACTCCATAACTCAATTGCCGCGTTCCTTGACAATCCAGCGAACCATGTGGTAAAAGCTTACAAGTTTTCACATGTTAGATCAACTGGATTCTGTCTTTTAACGGAAAGGATTCAAGGAGTCAAGGGGCAAGGGAATTGCGGAATGGCGAATGCGGAATAAAGATAATTTATTCCGAAATCCGCAATCTAAAATCCGCATTTAACTGGAACCCTATTTGTAACCATTTGAGAGTGAAGTAAAGGGCATTGCATGACTCAAGAAATGGATAAGTCGTACAAACCCCATGAAGTAGAGCAGAAGTGGTACGCCTACTGGATGGAGAAGGACTATTTCCGGGCGGATGAGAATGGGTCTGACCGGACCTTCTCTATCGTTATTCCCCCTCCTAATGTTACCGGCTCACTCCACATGGGCCATGCGCTGAACAATACCCTCCAGGATATCCTGGTGCGGTATAAAAGGATGAAGGGATACAATACCCTCTGGGTCCCGGGCATGGACCATGCAGGGATTGCCACCCAGAACGTGGTGGAAAAGCAGCTAGCCCTGGAGGGAAAGAACCGGAAGGATATCGGAAGGGAGCAGTTTGTGGAGAAAGTCTGGAAGTGGAAGGAGGAATTTGGGGGAATTATTATCAAACAGTTGATGAGACTCGGTGCCTCCTGTGACTGGAGCCGGCAGCGCTTCACCATGGATGAAGGCCTCTCGAAGGCGGTAAGGGAAGTCTTTGTGCGGCTCTATGAGGAAGGGTTGATCTACCGTGATAATTACATCATTAACTGGTGTCCCCGCTGCCACACCGCACTCTCTGATCTTGAGGTGGAGCATGAAGAGGTCAAGGGAAACCTCTACTATATTGCCTATCCCTCGGCAGATGGAAATGGCGCCCTGCTTGTCGCTACTACCCGGCCGGAGACCATGCTGGGTGATACGGCTGTGGCAGTAAACCCGTCAGATCCGCGCTACCGGGACTGGATAGGGAAAGAGGTCATCCTGCCCCTCGTTAACAAGAGGATCCCGGTTATTGCTGACGAGTACGTGACGACCGATTTTGGTACCGGTGCGTTGAAAATTACCCCTGCCCATGACCCCAATGATTTTCTGATCGGCCTTAAACACAACTTAGATATGGTGAAGGTGATCGGTAATGACGGGCTGATGAGCGAAGAAGCCGGCAGCTACCAGCACACAGACCGGTTTGATTGCAGGAAGAAGGTATTAGAGGACCTGAGGGAAAACGGCCTCCTCAAGAAAGTCGAAGAGTATCTTCACCAGGTGGGACACTGCTACCGTTGTAAGACCATGGTGGAACCGAACCTGTCGCTCCAGTGGTTTGTAAGAGTTAAACCACTGGCTGAAAGGGCAGTGGAGGCGGTGAGAAAGGAGGAAACCCGGATTATCCCTCAGGCATGGGAGAAGACCTATTTCGAATGGATGGAAAACATCCGCGACTGGTGTATATCCCGCCAGATCTGGTGGGGACACCGGATTCCCGCCTGGTATTGCCGGGAGTGCGGGGAAATTACCGTAGCCAAGGAGGACCCTCAGAAGTGCTCCCATTGCGGAAGAAATACGATTGAACAGGATAATGACGTTCTTGACACCTGGTTCAGCTCCGCTCTCTGGCCATTTACTACCATGGGATGGCCTGACAGTACGAAAGAACTTGCACTCTTCTACCCCACGTCAGTTCTCGTTACCGGATTTGATATCCTCTTCTTCTGGGTTGCCCGCATGATGATGATGGGCCTGAAATTCATGGGCAAGGTCCCCTTCAGGGATGTATATATCCATGCCCTGGTTCGTGACGTCGAGGGACAGAAGATGAGCAAATCCAAGGGCAACGTGATTGATCCCCTTGAGGTGATTGACAAGTTCGGAACAGACAGCTTCCGCTTCACCCTGGCCGCTTTAGCTATTCAGGGCAGGGATGTCAGGCTCTCTGAGGAAAGGATTGAGGGATACCGACACTTTGTTAATAAGCTCTGGAACGCTTCACGCTTCACCGCCATGAACCTCGCAGATTTCAAAGCGGAGGAATTTACTCTCGATCCGGAGTCCTTCACCCTTGCTGACAGGTGGATTGTAAGCCGGTTGAATCGGGTTATCTCAGAGGTGGAAGAAGCGCTCGAGAGCTATAAGTTCAACGAGGCTGCAACCTATCTCTACCAGTTCATCTGGCATGAATTCTGCGACTGGTATGTGGAGTTGAGCAAGCTGAGCCTGTATCAGGCAGACGACCGGATGAGGAAGGTGACCACGCAGTATCTCCTGAAGAAGGTTCTGGTCACGGTCACAGAATTGCTTCACCCCATTATGCCTTTTGTTACCGAGGAGATCTGGCAGAAGTTCAACCCGGGCAGAGAGAGTATCATGGTTACGCCCTTTCCGAAGTGCGACCGGGTATTTCTGGATGAACGGGCGGAGCAGGAGATGGGTGTGCTGATCGAGGTTATCACGGCGATCAGAAACATCCGGGCAGAGATGGGGGTTGCACCGTCAGACAGGGTTGATGCCATTCTTTTTACCGGAGATGAGACGGCATCACAGCTCATTATGATGCATCAAGATTATGTGAAATATTTAGCGAGGGTGAATCAGGTAACGGTGAAAAAACAAGGCGAGAGACCGCGGTTTGCTGCGGTTGCCCTTGTCCACAATATGGAAGTCTTTGTTCCCTTAGAGGGTGTGATTAATATTGAGGAGGAGAAAAAGAGACTCAAGAAGGATCTGGACAAGGTAGAAAAGGAACTCAGCCAGATAGAGAAAAAACTTTCCAATCCTGATTTCCTCAAGAAGGCGCCAAGGGCAGTGGTTGAAAAGGTTGGAGAGGAAGGAACGGCGCTCAGGGAAAAGAGGGAGAAACTCGCTGAGAGACTCAGGAAGATAGAGCAACTACAATAGAAACAAGGGTCAAGGGTCAGGGGTCAAAAACATTGAAACCACGAGCGACGAACAGAAGATCAGCTGCTCAAATCAACATCCGAAGATTGATTGAGACAGCCCTAGAAGAAGACATTGGGTCTGGAGACATTACCACCTTTCTTATGGTGAGAAAAAAGACAGAGGTGAAAGCCAGGTTACTCGCAAAAGAGGACCTAGTGCTTGCCGGTAGAGAAATATTTTCCCGGGTGTTCGCAGCCCTCGATCCAAAGGTAACGTGTACATGGTTTTTTGAAGATGGTGAGCAGGTTAAGAAGGGCAAGGTTGTTGCGGAGCTGAGAGGGGATGCCCGATCAATCCTGAAGGGTGAAAGGGTTGCCTTGAACTTTCTCCAGCACCTTTCAGGTATTGCTTCTTTTACCAGAGAGATTGTCCAGAAGATAAAAAAGTATCCGGTCAGGCTTCTCGATACCCGTAAGACTACCCCTGGACTCAGGGCTTTGGAAAAGTACGCCGTCAAGGTTGGGGGAGGGTATAATCACCGTTTTGGCCTGTTTGATGGTGTCCTTATCAAGGAGAACCACATTGCTGTTGCCGGAGGAATTAAACAGGCTATGACGCGGGCCAAGGCAAAAGCCCCCCGTTCTCTGAGGGTTGAGATTGAGGTTAAAGACCTGGACGAGGTCAGGACTGCCTTGGAGGCAGGCGCTGATATTCTTCTCCTTGACAACATGGACCCGGACACCATGCTGAAGGCAGTTGCAATGGTAAAAAAGAAAACCTTGCTTGAAGCCTCAGGAAATATTAATAAAGATACTGTGGAAGAGGTGGCAAAAACAGGTGTGGATTTTATCTCCATGGGAGCGCTTACCCACTCTGCTCCTGCCAGGGACTTTAGTCTCGAAATCGTTAGTATTGTAAAAAGGGGATAGTTCCATGCTCCTGGTTATGGATGTGGGAAATTCGAATATCGTGCTGGGGTGCTATCAGGGTGACAGCCTGATTACCCAGTGGAGGATGGTGACCGAACAGAGGCGTACCAGCGATGAATACGGCATGATCCTGAAAAATCTATTTGCAGCAAGCGGTTTAGCCCTGAGCGATACGAAGGCAATTATCATTTCCTGTGTGGTACCTTCAATGCTCACCACGCTGGGAGAGATGACAATAAAATATTTCGGCCTCACTCCCCTGGTCGTGGGTCCGGGGGTCAAGACAGGTATGGCCATATCCTATGATAACCCGGAGGAGGTTGGTGCAGACCGGATTGTTAATGCGGTGGCTGCCTACGAAAAGTACAGGCAGAGCCTGATCGTCGTAGATTTTGGCACTGCTACTACCTTCGATTACATTTCACCTGATGGGGCATATATGGGAGGGGCGATTGCGCCGGGGCTCTCTATTGCCTGCGAAGCGCTTTTTCAGCGCACCTCCAAACTCCCCCGGGTCGAGCTCGTCAAGCCCGGGACCGTGGTAGGCAGGAATACCATTGCCGGCATGCAGGCCGGTATTATCTTTGGCTACATTGCTCTGGTAGATGGCATTGTCAACCGGATGAAACAGGAAGTACAAACAAGCCCGAAGGTAATTGCCACCGGGGGGCTTGCCCATCTCATTGCGTCTGAATCAGAAACGATTGAAGAGGTAGATGAGAATCTTACACTAAAAGGTTTGCGGATCATCTACCAGCGCAACCAAATGTAGGGAGGAGAGCATGTTTATCATCGGTAACCTTATACACGCTCTGGCTGCCATTATCCACTGGGCGCTTACGATCTATATGTGGCTGATAATCGCTCGGGCTGTCATTTCCTGGGTGAATCCTGACCCGTACAACCCCGTTGTTCGATTCCTCTATCAGGTTACTGAGCCGGTGCTCTATCGCGTCCGTCGTTTTCTCCCCATCGGGAGAATGCCGATTGATCTCTCCCCTGTTGTGGTGTTCTTAGCCATTTTTTTTCTTGATGCCTTTCTGGTGAGAACCCTTGAGGATATCGCCATAAGGATGAGGTGAAGCTATGAAGATTACGCCGGTAGATATTGAACAGCAGCAGTTCAGGGTAAAGTTCCGAGGCTTTGACATGGCGGAGGTTGATGCCTTCCTTGACGTCGTAGCCGAGGAGATGGACGCTCTCATCCGGGAGAATATGGGCCTGAAAGAGGAGATCAAAAAGCTGAGAGATGAGATTGAAGCCTTCCGGAGCAGGGAGAAGGTGATCAACGATACCATGGTAAACTGCCAGAAGATTGCAGCGGATCTCAAGGCCAATGCGGAGAAGGAAGCCGGGCTTGTGGTCTCTCAGGCCAGGGCAGAGGCAGACAGGATCATCACAGAAAATCATCAGCGCCTGGCACAGGTCAGGCAAGAACTCCTGGATCTGAGAAAGAGAAAGATTCAGTTCGAAACAGCCCTCAGATCTATGGTGGAATCTCACCTCAAGATCCTTGATCTGGAGATGCAGGAAGAGAATGAACAGTAGTGCTCAAGCTCCAGGCGGGCGCAGGAGGGATCGTTTTTGAAGTCTTCCTCCAGCCACGGGCAAGCAGGAATGAAATCGCCGGCCTGCACGGAGACTGCCTGAAGGTCAGAGTTACCTCTGCGCCGGTTGGAGGGAAGGCAAATCAGGCCTGTATTGACTGCATAGCCCGCGCCCTCGGATTGAAGAGGGGCGCGATTGAGATCATCGCCGGTCACACCGCACGGAGAAAAAGGCTGCACGTGAGCGGCATCACCTCTGAAGAGTTTAAACGGAGGTTAGATTACCTTATTGAGTGAGTATTCGATAATCCCCTCTGCGCCGAGTTTCTGCAGCCGGGGGATGAGTTCCCTTACCTTTGCCTCTGAAATCACTGTCTCCACAGAGAACCACTCCTTCTGGTAGAGATTTGAAACGGTGGGTGCGTTAAGACAGGGAAGGATATTGATAACGCCCCGCAGCTTACCCTTTGGGATGTTCATTTTGAGGCCAACCATACCGTCAGCCTGGAGAGCGCCTTTTAGCAGGAGGGCGATCTGCTCGATCTTTTCTTTCTTCCAGGGGTCCTTCCATGATTTTTTGTTGGCAATGAACTGGGTGTTCGTCTCCATCAGCTCAGAGACAATCCTCAAACCGTTCGCCCTGATGGTGCTCCCGGTTTCTGTTACTTCCACGATTGCATCCAC
>Ga0315284_10012740_pt1 | contig 11972 bp, 5 predicted proteins | sample YL17G09_16_MG_FD_203696 | JGI IMG/M metagenome (GOLD analysis project Ga0315284, IMG submission 203696) | Sediment microbial communities from Yellowstone Lake, YNP, Wyoming, USA - YL17G09_16 | ecosystem: Environmental > Aquatic > Freshwater > Lake > Sediment | place: USA: Wyoming | collected...
GTCGTCGTTCGGGGTGAGATTTTGATGTTTTGTGGCGGGGGTCCGAGACGAACGGAAACGGAGGAGGGGGAGGTCGGATGAAAGAGAGGGAGGGAAGCGCGCGAGAGAGGGACGCTCTAGTAAAAAAGAGAAAACATCAGCGATCGAATCAAAAGGAGCAAACCGTGGCGCGCGGTTCCGGCTCGATTGACGACATCATTTCTCATAATTTCAATGCGAGGGAATTCTGGCTCTCGACTCGTATTCTAAGGGAGCAACGGATCACCACAGAAAAGATCGCGCGACGCACCAGAGGTCGACGATGCGGAGACGACAACAGAAGAAAGACGAGCCGGCGCCTCGCTCGATCGGGTGAGCGAGCTCTTGGAGGGGCTTCTGCTGCTACTTCTTTCCCCTCTTCTACTCGCCGGCCCCTGATGCTGCTGCACTCGCGAAGCAGAGAGCTGTAAACAGAGCATAGCCGCGCTCTGTTTGGTAAACGGGAGCTTCGGAAAGAAAAAAGAGGCTCTCGCTTTTTCTGTGTTTTGCTCGATTTGACAACGAAAATGAAGAAGAAAGAACCACTCCGAGTGACTCGCCACTTTTCGAACGTCCGATGGTGTGGTCGGGCATCGATTTGCTCTTGCCCTCTTCTCTTTCTCTCTCCCTCTCTCTCTCTTTCCCCCCCTGATTGAAAAATGGAGGTCAGGAGAGAGCTCTCTTCTGGCCCTCTGGCCGACCCCCTCAGCGACGAAGCCGCAGTCCCGCCAGAAGCACCGGGAGGTCCCAGAGGCCACGGCGAAACCGCATCGCCGCCAGGGTCGTCATCGTCGCTCTGCCACCGCGAGCGGCGCCAACTCTTCGAGCGGCAGCTCTCCTCGGCCTCGGCCTCGACGGCTGCGCCCGAGATAGACATGCCCAACCTCCGCGCGCTGGCCTCGGCGGGACTCCCCGAGAAGATCCGGGCCGTCGCCTGGAAGCTGCTGCTGGGTTACTTGCCCCCGCGGCGCTGCGAGTGGGCTGCGACGCTCGCAGAGAAGCGCGGGCGCTACGCCGAGTTCTGCTCCTCGTTCGTCGTCGCGGCGCCCGGCGGCGACGGAGGAGGCTCGGCCCCGCGGGCGTTCCCGACCGGAGGGGAAGAAGAAGGAGTGCGGGGGGGCGGGGGAGACGACCACCCGCTGTCGCAGGCGCCAGACTCGCGGTGGGGCTCGTTCTTTAGGGACGCCGACCTCGTGGCGCAGATAGCGCGGGACGTCGCGAGGACGCACCCGGGCATGCACTTTTTCAGGAAGAGCGGGGGGAGCACGGGGCGTGCTTCCCGCCGCTCCGAGATGGCCCGCGCGCTGCTGGTTTTCGCCAAGCTCAACCCGGGGCTCTCCTACGTCCAGGGGATGAACGAGGTGCTCGCGCCGCTGTACTACCATTGCGCTCTCGAGGAGGAGGAGGAAGAAGGAGGAGGAGGAGGAGAAGGAACCCGGGAAGCAGGGGCCGAGGCGGCGACGACGGCGACGGCGACGGCGGCGGCAGAAGGAGGAACCAGCAACCCCCTCTCCTCGTCCCTGCCCGCGCCGCCGGCCCTCTCCCCTCCCTCGAGGGCCGAGGCCGACGCGTTCTGGTGCCTCGTCGCTCTCATGGGAGACTTCAGGGACAACTTCCTCGCCGACCTGGACCGCAGCCCCGCCGGCGTCGCCGGCTCCCTGGCGCGCGTCGAGCGCGCGCTCCGCGCCGCCGACCCGGCGCTCGCGGCGCACGTGCTCGACCGCAACGGGGTGTCCCCGCACTTTTTCGCGTTCCGGTGGGTGAGCCTGCTGCTGACGCAGGAGTTCGAGCTGCCCGACGTCGCTCGGCTGTGGGACTACCTGCTGGCGGTGAGCGGCGGAGGAGGCGAGGGAGCCGGGGGCGAGCGCGGGGGCGGGGGAGCCGGGGGCGAGCGCCGAGGCGGGGGCGGGGGCGGGAGCGACAGCTCCTCCCTGACACGCCCCGAGGGGCTCGCGCGGCTCTGCGCGGCGATGCTCCTCCGCGCGCGCGAGCCGCTGCTGCGCGGAGACTTCGCGGCCAACCTGAAGCTGCTGCAGCGGTACCCGCCGGCCCTGGCGGACGTGCGGGAGCTGCTGGCGATCGCGGGCTCGCTGCCCGCGGGGGTCGGGCGCGACGGCGGCAGCGTAGGAGGAGCGGAAGGAGGGGAAGGAGGGGGAGGAGGAGGAGGAGGCTGAGGAGGGGCTGCTCCCGCCGATGGATGAAGGACGGAAAAGCGATGTCTTTCCCCCTTGACTTGCTCTCTTATTTATAAGAGAAACCGACGTGGCTCCGGATTGCGCGCGGGGTGGGCTGGAAGGAATAATTGCAAAAAATAGTCGCCGAAGAAAATGAAGGAAACATCGAAAAGCGGTCTGGGGGGGACGACGTCTCCTAAAGAAAGTTCAAAAAAGTCATGAGCGCATTCTCCCTCCCTCCCCTTCCCCTCCTTTTGCTCGCTCACATAAAGTCGTCGTCGTCGTCGGCGTAGAGCGGCGATCTCGACTTCTTCGACGCGCTTCTGGTCTTTTCCTCGCAGCCGGAGGCGGGGTCGACCGAAGAGAGCGACTGGCGTGAGGGGCCCCCGCCGCCACCTCCGCCGCCTCCGGCCGGAACCGAAACTGCGGCGGCAGCCGAAGGACCAGCGCCAGGGGTCTTCGACGCCATCGCCGCCGCGGAAGCAGCGGCGGGGAGCGCGCGGGGCTGCTGGGGCGTCTTCGAAGGAGCTGCGGCAGCAGCAGGAGTAGCGTCTTCCTTTTCCGCCGCTTCTTCTTTTTCGTCTTCCTCCTCCTCTTCCGCTTCCTCTTCCTCCTCGCTCTCGCCGCTGTCAAACTCCTCCTGGCTCTCTTCCTCCGACTCGTCGTCAGACATCTCGTCCTCCTCCTCGTCACTCGAAGCTGCCTTGCGGCCTCGGCCCTTGGGCTTCGAAGCAGAAGAGGAAGAAGCGCCTCGGCCTCGGCCTCTCCCTCGGGCAGCGCCGCCGCCGCCGCCGCCGCGCCCGCGGCCGCCGGCAGCAGCCAGAGGCGTCTCCGCCTTGGCGCGCTTCGCGGAGGGCAGCGCGAGCAGCGGGTTGCCGGCCCTCGCGGGCGCGGTGAAGGCGCGCGAGGCAATGTTGGTGGCGTCCCCGAGAGCGGGGCGACCGGCGGCAGCAGCAGAGGTCAGAGCCGCGAGCGACGCCGTCCTCGGGGCTGCGCTGCCGCCTTGGCCGCCGCCGAACTTGAGCCCGGGGCCGAGGCCGAGGCGCGAGCGCATCCCCAGGGCCGAGCCGCGCTGCTGATGCTGCTGCTGCAAGGGAGCGACGACAACGTCCGAGGAAGACGGCGGCAGCGCCGCGAGCGCGGCAGAGGCGGGCGCGGAAGCAGGAGGCACGGCCTTGGCGACCCCGCCGACTCGGGCTCCCGCCCCGTTCTCTTCGTCGCCGTCGCCGTCGAGCTTCTTGCCGTCGACCTTGAGCGAGAACACGAAGGAGATCACGCCGGGGCACGTCGCCGCGGCCTCCTTCATCGCGTCATCGTCAACGTCGAAGATTCTGGAGTGGCGGGCGTACTTGGCGATGTCCTCCTCGGCGGGCTTGCCGTCCTGGGGGCGGTCGGAGGAGGAGGCGGCGCAAGGGGCGGCGGCAGCGGCGGCGGCGGCGGTGCGCGCGAGCTCGTCGGCGGCGTCGCCGGCTCCCCCCCCGCCCTTGCCGCGGCCCTCCGAGGCCGCGATCGCCTCCAGTGTGTCCGAGGCGACGTCGGCGCGCAGCGTGAAGAGGTCTCGGAGCTCCTCAATCGACATCAGGGCCGCGTTCTCCGGGGCCGCGAGCCCGTCGTCGTCGGGGAGGTTGTCGCTTGGAGCGCCGCCGCCGCCGCCGTTGTTCAGGGCGTCGCCGGCGCCGGCCGCGCCGTCGACGACGCACTTGAGCCCCTCCTTCGAGCACTGCCGCTGCCAGATCTTCTCGTCCAGCGTGCCCGTCGCCAGCAGCCGGTACACGAACACGCGCCGCTTCTGACCGTCGCGCCACACTCGAGCAGCGGCCTGCTTGTCGTCGGCCGGGTTCCACGCCGGGTCGAACAGCACGAGCCGGTTCGCGCCGACGAGGTTGAGGCCGCAGCCGCCGGCCTTCGACGAGAGCAGGAAGACGAACTCGCGGCGCGTCGGGTCGTTGAACTGCGCGACGAGCTTGGTGCGCTTGGAGATGCTGGTGGAGCCGTCGAGGCGCAGGAAGGGGTAGCTGCGCTGGCGACAGAGCGCGACGAAGAGGTCGAGGGTCTGCGTGGCGTTGGAGACGATGACGATGCGCTCGCCGCCGCCGACGGAGGCCGGGGCCGAGAAGCCGCCGCTGCGGGACGTCCCCCCTCCGTTCGCTCCGCCGCCTACGCCGCCACCTCCGCGGGCGTGCAGCGCAGCGAGGAGAGCCGCAGCGAGCGCGAACTTGCCGGAGAGCATCTCCCACCCGGGAGGCGGTCCGCCGGCGCCGCCGCGGCCCAGGATCCGAGCCAGCCCGCCCCCTCCTCCCGCCCTTCCCCTGCCGCCGGCAGCCCCGCCGCCGCCGAAAAACTCCGCGGGGAACAGCTGCTCGCACCCGGCGAAGGCGTCGGGCATCCCGGAGGAGCTTGAAGCCGATCCCGCTGCCTTCTTGGAGACCATGGCGTCCCAGATCAGCTTGGGGTGGTTGCAGAGCTTGCGCAGCGACGTGATCGCCGAGAGGACCCGTGCCGTGCCGGGCTTGCCGGAGCCTCCCGCTCCTCCATCGGGACCTTGCTCCCTGACGAGGGCCCTCGCACCCGCCACCGAGCCCAGAAAGTGGTCGTAGAGGGACCTTTGCAGCGGCGTGAGCCTGCAGCAGACGACCTCGACGATCTTGGGCGGCAGGTGCGCCGACAGTAGTGCGTTGGTGCGGCGGAGGATAAAGTCGTTGACGACGCCCGACAGCGCGGCGGCGCGCTCTGCGCCCAGCGCCGCGTCCTCCGGCGCCGCTCCGGGCTCGCGCCCCGCCAGGATCGGCGCCTCGTACCTCTTCCTGAAGTCCGCGATCGGCCCGAGCACTCCCGGGTTGGCGAACGCGACCATCGCGTGGAACTCCTCGAGGCGGTTCTGCAGGGGGGTGCCCGAGAGCAGGACGCGGGCGCGGCAGGGCAGGGAGCCGATGGCGCGGGAGGTGAGCGTGTCGGCGTTCTTGAGGCGGTGGGCCTGCAAGGTGGTCGAGAGCGAGGTTTTCGAAGAAGAAATAGAGAAGAGAGAGTGAGTCCCGAAGAAGAAAAAAAACCCTCTCAAAAACCCTCTCAAAAACTCTTTCTCTCTCTCTCTCTCTCTCTCTCTCTCTCACCTCGTCGCAGATCAGCAGGTCGCACGCGCCCGGCTTGTCGAACTTGGGCGCGTGGATCCTGAACGTCTCGTACGACACGATCAGCACCTGCTCCCCGCGCGGCGACAGGAAGTTGGACAGAGACTGCGCGGCATCGTCGCGCGAGCACTCGCACAGCGCGAGCACGCGCAGGCGGCCGCGCAAAAACTTGCGCGCCTCGGCCTCCCAGTTGCCGACGAGCGAGGTCGGGCAGCAGATGACTGCGCGGCGGGCGAGGGGCGTGCCTCCGAGGAGGGGGTGGCCCTCGTTGAGCATGGTCCAGAGGAGCGTCAGGGCCTGGAGGGTCTTGCCCAGGCCCATCTGTTTTTTTGTTTTTTTGTTTTTTTTAAGGGAAAGTTTTGGAGTTTTTTGAGGACGTTTTTTCTTCTTCGTGCGAAAATTCAAAGAAAAAAACGAAAATAAAACTCACGTCGTCAGCCAGCAGGCACCCGCGCCCGTCAAACCCTTTGATACCCGTCACGCACTCGAAAATGAACGCGACGCCCTCGCGCTGGTGCGGCCTCAGCCAGCGCGTCAGCATGGGGTCGACCATGATCCGCGCGCGAGGGGCAGACGAGGAAGAAGAGGGAAGGGCGGCAGCGGCGTCGTCGCCTCCCTTGGCCGGCGCGCTCTCGATCTGCGCAGCAGCAGCCCTCTTCGCGGCCTCCTCCTCGGGCTCCTCCCACAGGCACAGGGGCTCCCCCGGAGGCGGGCCGACGTCGCCGGCGTCGCCCACGGTCGGCGCCTCGGCGGCGGCGGCTTCCACGACGGGCGGGGCCGTCGACCTGAAGGCCGGCAGCGGCTGGCTGGAGCCCCAGGGCACAAAGGCACGTCGCTTGGCCAGCTTGCGCCTGAGCGACTCGCTCGCGGCCGGGGCTCCCGGCACCGGGGAGCAGAACGCGGAGCGGAGCACGGCCTCGGCTCCAGCGACGGAGAGCGACTGTGCGATGGGCCTGCGGGCGACGGCGAGGGAGCCGCCGAGGAGCGCGGCGACGTTGGCGGCACGGCGCTCGGCGTCGCGCTGCGACAGCGCGGGGGGGTCGCCGGAAGCGTCGTCGTCGTCTTGTCCTCCTCCTCCGCAGCCTCCTCCTCCTCTCCCTCCTCCTTCTCTTTCGTCATCGCCGGATCCCTTGTCTCTCTCTGCGGCGATGGCAGCAGAGGCGGCAACGGTGACCTTGGCTGCCCTCTTGAAGAGCCCGGGAGGGGCCGTCGAGGCGGCGGCAGCGGGGGCGCGGCGAGAAGCCGCTGCTGCGGTCGAGGCGGCCGCCTTGGCCTTTGGGGGGAGAGCAGCAGGAGCAGGAGCGGCAGCTTGCTTCTTCTTCTTCGGCTTCTTCTCGTCCTCCTCCTCTTCTTCCTCCTCCTCGTCTGCGTCGGAAGAGCCGGAATCTTCGTCATCCTCCTCCTCCTCGTCCGAGGCGGCGAAGGACGAGTCTGTATGGTTTTTCGAAATGGTTTTTCCGTCAGCCGGGGTTTTTTCTTGGACGACAGTCGAAATCGAACTCCATTGCCTTCTTACCGTCTTTCCCGGACTCGTCGTCCTCCTCCATGGACTCGTCGTCATCTTGATGCTGCGTCGGGGAGACGACGGCATCATCATCTTCCTCCTCCTGCGAGGCGTCGGCCTCGGGAGGCGGCTTCGGGGCGACGACGGCGGCGGCAGCAGCAGCAGAAGCAGCGCCCGCAGCGTCGTCGCTCGACGACGAAGAGAGCGTCGGCCTCGCCGACGAATGCGAGTCGTTGGACGTCTCGCTCATCTCGTCTCTCCTCCCTTAATTGGCGGGAGAAAAGAGCCCTCGCGTTCCTTAGAGGGGAACGATGGGGAGAAACAGAAGAGAGAGCGCACAAAAAGGGGCTTCGATGTGAAGCTCTCGACAGCGGTTGCAGGGAAATCGTCTCGGCGATTCCTATCTGATTTTCAACGACGTTCGAAACGTTTTCCGGTCTTGTCTTTGTACTCGTTCTTTCTATCCTTCTCGCTCTCGCTCCCTCCTCCCTCTTTCTGTTGACTTGTCTGACAACTCCTCCCCCCCAGCTTCCCGTTCCCCTCCCTCCACCAGCTTCCCGTTCCCCTCCTTCCACCAGCTCCGCACGGTCACGAACGCAAAGACGGCGACAGCCAAGCCCGTCGCGCAAGCGAGCGCCGCCGAGGCGACGGCGCCGTCCCTGACGCTGGAGCAGCAGAGCGGGACGACGACGCGCGCCCCGAGCTCGGCCCAGCCGAGGGCCAAGAGGCAGCCCAAGACCCCGCCGGCGACCACCTGCGGCCAGGTGTGGTATCCCAAAACGACTCGGAGCGTCGCGAGGAGCACCGCGGCCGCCAGGACGAGCGCAGCGGTGGCGACAGGAGGAGGAAGAAGAGATACGATTGCCTCTCCTCCTCCTCTCTTCGAGTTCGAGACGAGGATCGCCCTCGCCGCCGAGGTCGACAGAAAGGCCAGGCTCTGCGCGTGCGAGCTGGGCATACCCGGGTCTCGCTTCCGGGCGGAGTGCGGCCTGGCCTCGTTGACGAGCCTCTTCAGGACCTTCGTCAGGAACGCCGCAGCGACGGAGCCGATGACGGCAAAGCGCGTCGAGGGGTCGGCGCTGTTCCTGAGGAGGACGCAGGCGGTGGCTGCCGAGACCGTCCACTTCGTGGTGTTGTTGATCGCATCGAGGGACGCGATGTGGCGGCGGTGGTGGTGCCTGCCGGAGGGGCCTGCTGGGGCGGAGGCGGAGGCCGAGGCGGAGGCGGAAGCAGGAGAGGGTGCTAGCCGTCGTCGCCGGGTCGTCGTCGGGCACAGGGCAAAGTTTGCCGTAAGCATCGCGGATCGCGTCTGCTCTCTCGGAACTACGCTGCTTGAAAATCGGGAGCCTCTGGGAGCTAGCGATCGCATGCGCCCAACTCACTCTGTTTTACGCGCGGGAGAGAAAAAGGTAAAAAGAGGGAGGCGAGAGAGAGAGAGAGAGAGAGATGCGTTTGGAACAGAGCCTTCGATCGGCTCGATTTGTTTTCCTTCTTTGCAAAATAAAAAAAAAGTCACTCTCGACTTTTTTGCCCTCGAACGCAATTCGTCTTTTGCAGCCTCTCTCTCCGCCGCTCTCTCGCTCCCTTCCCGGTCCCGCGCAAGAAAAAACTTCTCATCATCATGGTATGCCCCGTCTGCATCGCGGCGGCTGTGACTGCCCAGGTACGAGTGAAAAAAATGATGTCTTTTTTTCTTTCGAGTTCGGAGACCGATGCGCCTCGATGGCGACTGTCGTTGTCGCCGAGGTTTAGCTAAGCCCTTGGCCAAGGCCCTCTGCCACGGCCCTCCGTTCGCTCTCTTCCCGCTGTTTTCACCCCCCTGGAATGGTTCCGTCACGTTTCCGCATGATACCAAAAGCATCGGGAGGAGACCAAAACAGCGCCGGAATGGGGGACGAAACGCGAACTGAGGAGCTGCTCGAAAAACATCGACGCTTAGCTCATCACCTCCCCTCCTTCTCCCCTCCTTCCTCTCCCTCGACCAACAAAAAAAAACACCACCGCCCACCACTACTCCTCGCCAGGCCCCTGCCATCGCCGCCGCCGTCGCCACGGCCGTCGGCGCCCGCGCCTGTGCGAGCAAGGCGGCCGCGGCGAGGGCCGCCGCCCAGCAGGCGCGCCCTCCCCTGGTCCCCCTCCGCGTCCGAGTCGAGCGCGGCGCCGGTCCTCCCCCGCCTCCTTCGTTCCCTCCCCCTGCTCGCGCCAGGCCCTTTCGCATCGATGACTAGAGAGAAAGAGAGAGAGAGAGAGAAAGAGAGATAATCCGACACGCACTCTACGCTAATTACTCGCACTTGGGAGACCATTCGTTCATCCTTGTAAATAATAAAAGGAGGAAAGGCATATCAAAGTTTGTTTTACTCTCTCTTTCGTGCAATATGTTGGCCTGGCTCTCTTGTTTTCTATTGTTTTTGTATTCGGCGTCGCGAGTTTTTTGTTTCCCTCTCTTCTTCCTCCCTACCTCCCTACCCCTGCTTCTCCTCCTCCCCCGTAGTGGTGGTCAGCGCGGCGAACGCGGCGCTGATCCCTCCTGGAGGGCTCCCGCCCTTGGCGGCCACCCTCGCCGCTCTCGCGGCCGCGGCCTCCGCCTTCGCCCTGGCCCTCTCCTCGGCCGCCCGCGCCTCGGCGGCCGCCTCGGCCTCGGCCTCGACTCTCGTGTGGCTCGACTTTTTTCCCGCGGCGCGCGCGTGCGTCGCGACGTCGTCCGAGATGATCGCGTCGACGCCGGCCTCCTTCTGCGCCGCGTAAGCGCGCGGGTCGTTGTTCGCAGCGCCCCACGTGAACAGCCGCAGCCCGCGCGCGTGCGCCGCGGCGACGGTGCGCGCGAGCCGCGGCAGCACCGCCGACGCCTCGGCGACGACGCCCTGCAGGTTGGAGCCCGCCGCGAACTCGACGGCCGCGGCCAGCGAGCTCATCCTCGGGTCCTTGAAGGCCTCGGTGCCGGCGTTGGTCAGGAAGAAGACCGGGAAGCGCGGCTGCTTCAGCGAGAGGAGGGTGGCGCAGTCCGGGTCGAACGTCGAGAAGATCACCTTTCGGCCCCTAGCCTCCTCGAGCACGACGCGGAGCACGGCGTCGCAGTGCTCGTTCCGGGACAGGAAGCGCACGCCGCGGAGGGCGGCCGCGTCGGCGGCCGCCGGGTACTTGATCTCGACGTTGAAGCCGAGCCAGGGCGGCGAGGCGCGGAAGCACTCGCGGAGCGTGGCGATGCGGTCGGAGATGCGCCAGGCGGTCTTGGTCGAGGAGGAGTTTGACGGCGGCGGGGCGGCGGCGGCCGAAGGGGGCTTCTTCGCTGCTGCTGCTGCTGCCGTCGTCGCCGCCGCCGCCGCGGCAGCACTCTCCGTCGCTGACGACGACGACAATGATGAAGACGACGCAGCTGCAGAGGCAGCCAGAAGGCTCGCAGTCAGCAGCGAGCTCGGCGTTCCGGCCGCGGAGGAGCCCGCGGAGGGGGCCCTGGGCGGAGCCCGCCTCGGAGGGATCGGAGCGCCTCTGCCGCCGCCGCTTCCGCCGCCGCCGCTCTCTTCCGGGACGTCTTGCAGCGGGCTCCCGACCACCGCCGAGACCTCCAGCGCCGCAGCCGCGGCAGAGAAAGCGTCGGCGGCGTCTGCCCTCGAGACTGGGCGGCGATCGGGAGAGCTGATCATCGGCGGAGGGGCGTGTGTGCGGAGGATGTCCTCCCCCGAGGACAGCGTCCGCTTGAGTGTGCGCCCGAGGTTCGCGGCGTGTGAGACGAGCGCGGCGGCCGTCGCTGCGGCCTCGTCGTCGTGCCGGTGCTGGTTCTGGCCGTGGCCTTCGAGGTCCTCCGTCGCGGCGGGGCTGTTGCTGCTTCCGCCGGGGGGAGTAGAAGTGGGAGCGCCGCCCCCGCTTGCTGCTGCCTCGACAGCAAACGCGGCGCCGGCGGCAGCGCCGCCGCCGCCGTTGCTGTCGTCGCCGTTTTTATGCTTCCCTTTCCCGCTCACCGCCGCGTGCTGCGCCGCCGACCGCATCGCAGCCGCGATCGCGGACGAGCGAAGCTGCGCCAGGGTCAGGCATGGGATGCCCAGACGCACTGCGGCGTCCGTCGGGGCTGGGCCCGGGAGCGTCCTCGGCGGCGAGGCGCCAGCGATGACGCCGCCGCCGTTGCCGTTGGCGCCCCCACTTACGGCAGCAGCGGCGGCCGCAGAAAAAGCGCTTTGCGGTTTCCCGCTGCCGCCCAGCGCCAGCACCACCGCGAAGTCGTGGTGGACCACCACCTCGCCGTCAGCCGTCACGTGCACGTCGAACTCGACGAAATCGGAGTGCACGGCGGCCGCGGCCTGGAAAGAGAGTAGCGTGTTCTCTGCGACGCGCGCGCGCGCGCCGGCCGTTGCGCCGACACCCCGGTGCCCGATGTCGAGCGTACGGCCCCCCTCGGCGAGCGAGGAATTCGCACTGCTGGCGCTCGCAGCAGAAGAAGAAGCGGCGGAGTCCAGCGAGGCGTTCCACTTGGCCCGCTGGAGCCCGGCCAGCGAGTTGGAGGGGTGCGGCAGCGCGGTGATGACCAGGAACGAGGCGCGGAACTCGCCCGCGGGCTCTGGGGAGATGACGGCGCCGCCGCCGTTGTTGAAAGCAGAGGCGGAAGGAGGAGGGGAAGGCGAACAGCAGGGAGACAGCAGCGGCACCACCAGCTCGCCCTCGAGCCCCTTGAGCGCGTCGGCGGGCGCGAACCCGCGGGCCAGGAGAGCTCCTGTATCCCGGTCGGTGACATCGACCCGGAACGCGAGCGCGGCCAGCGAGGGCGCGTTCATCAGGAAGGTGTGCCCCATCCCGTCCGACGCCCTCTGCCGCCGCTTCCCTCCACCGCCAGCTCCCTCGCCTTCCTCCGTTGGTGCTCCGTCGCTGCTGCTGCTGCACGCGCAGACGTTGCCGTTGCTGCTCATGAGGAGAGCAGCGGCGGCGGTGAGAGAAGCAGAAGCAGAAGCAGCGGAAGCAGAAGCGGAAGAAGCAGCAACAGAGGCAAAGGCGTCGCGGTTGGGCGTCCCCTCCACGCCGTCGATGCTCGCCCTCGGCGTGCGCAGCGCCGACGCCGCGGCGAAGTCCCCCTCGGCGCCCTTTCCGCCACCGGACCACATGTCCTCGACGCGGGCGAAGGCCTTGGGCCCCTGCCATTGATGCTGCTGCTGCTGCTGC
>Ga0315284_10012741_pt1 | contig 11972 bp, 10 predicted proteins | sample YL17G09_16_MG_FD_203696 | JGI IMG/M metagenome (GOLD analysis project Ga0315284, IMG submission 203696) | Sediment microbial communities from Yellowstone Lake, YNP, Wyoming, USA - YL17G09_16 | ecosystem: Environmental > Aquatic > Freshwater > Lake > Sediment | place: USA: Wyoming | collected...
AGAAGCTCATCGGTTTGAAACAGAATCTGAACAAGAAAACCCCCTCAACCTGGGTGGTCAAAAACCAGACCCCGTTGTATGTTGGTGATATAAAAAAGAACCGATTATTCAAGAAACGGTACAGCCATTACACCGGTTCCGCTTTTCTGCTGGTGCCCATCAAGGGCGACGGAAAAACGATCGGGGTCTTGAACGTGACCGAGAAGATCGGCAAGGACGTTTTTTCAAAAGAGGAACAAGAAGTCCTTTTGGACATTGCGGGGCAGGTGATCTCGGCTCTGGAAAATCAGCGCCTGACCGAATCCCTGGTCAAGAAACGCAAGATCCTGCAGAAAAAAAACCTGCAACTGCAGAAACTGGAAAAACTGAAAGCTGATCTATTCAACATGCTCATCCATGATCTTAAAGGTCCCCTGGCAGAGGTCGTGGCCAACTTGGATATTCTTTCTTATTTGCTTTCCGGTGAAAACCTTGACTACGTGAAATCCGGCCAGCTGGGTTGCGACACGCTTTTTCGCCTGGTCTCCAATTTGCTGGATATCGCCCGTTTGGAAGAAAACAAGCTCGAACTGCTTTTTCAGGAAATCGATCCTCAAGACATCACCAGAGAAGCGGCCGGCCGCATGTTCGGGGTGGCCAGGGCCAAAGGACTCACGATGGTTGAAAAGTTTTCACCTTCATCGGGACCGGAGCTTCTGCGTGCCGACCGGGAAATTCTTTTGCGGATTTTACAAAATTTGATCAGCAATGCCATCCAATACTCTCCGGCTTCGGGGACGATCGAGGTGGGTTTTGAGTATTGTAACCCGCGCGAGATCACTTTCTTCATTCAGGACCAGGGCCCCGGCATTGCTGCACAGTATCATAATATTATTTTCGATAAATTCGAACAAATAGGGAAAAAGGCGGAAGGTCGTATTTATACGACCGGTTTGGGTCTTACGTTCTGCAAGATGGCGGTAGAGTCTCATGGCGGCCGGATCGGCGTGGAAAGCGACGGAGTCCGCGGCAGCCGCTTCTTCTTTAACCTTCCTTTGGGAACCTTTAAACAGGGCATTTCAAAAAACTAAAAAGTCTGCCGACAGGGTCATTTGAAAAATTCCGATTGTTTTCAGTGAAATAAGTTTTTAAGATACAAGGCGTCGTTCGAGACCCTACCTGGAAGACAAAGCCCACGCGAGGGCGAAGCCCTGGTCACACGAGGGCAGAGCCCTGGTCACGCGAGGGCGAAGCCCTGGTTTAAGAGGGAAGTTCGTATCATAGTAAACAAACATTAACCTACGTCATTCCGGCAATGGTTTTAGCCCGCCTTCGTGAGACTTCCGCCTTCTGAGAAACCTATACGGCGGACAAGACGGCGTGGCAGGCCGGAAGCCAGGTTTTCGGGTTTTGCTGATGATTCCCGCTTGAAAGCGTGAATGTGGGAAAGTGGGAAAATCAGATTCCGGCTAAAATCTTTACCGGAATGACGAAATAGTGTTGGCGGACATTTGCCATAGGCTTTGCATCCCGGTATGGTTTTTACCGGAATGACGATACAGGGTAAACGGCATTTGAAATTTATCGACAAAAAATTGTCGATATCCTAAAAATAAACGTCTAAGATCGCTTCTTGACATATCAATCATTTCATGTGAAACTCCTGACAAAATGAGCCATTCTATGCGTCAGGATAGGATGAATCAATATTTGAAAAGGAGGACACATGGAACTTAAACTTGTAAAAATCGAAAACCCGCAAGAATTAAATTTTATTCTGGGTCAGTCTCATTTCATCAAAACAGTCGAAGATATCCATGAAGCACTGGTGATGGCGGTGCCGAATATCAAATTTGGGCTGGCATTCTGCGAGGCATCCGGTCACACTTTGGTCCGCGCCGGCGGCACGGAATTCGAGCTCGTCGAGCTGGCGAAGAAGAACGCCCTGGCCATCGGCGCCGGGCATACCTTTATTCTTTTTTTAGGCGTGGGTTTTTTTCCGATCAATGTCCTGCATGCCGTCAAGGGCGTACCGGAAGTGGTCAATATTTTTTGCGCGACCGCAAACCCGCTGCAAGTCATTGTCGCGGAATCGGAACAGGGTCGCGGCATTTTGGGCGTGATTGACGGTGCGAAGCCTAAAGGGATCGAAGACGAAGCCGGAATTGCCTGGCGCAAGGACCTGTTGCGTAAATTCGGATATAAGGCCTAAATGTTTTTTGATCTTGAAAAGCGGACAGGAGTCCGCTTGTAAATCGGATCAAAAAACATGAATTCCGGCCAAAGCGCCGGAATGAAACCGTACGATGGTAAACGGTTAACTATTTACCTTTCATTCATCGGCAACTTTTTGTCGATAGGGTCGCGCTATGCACTTACGCGTCGTCCGGAATCCTACCCGGAAGACGAGGACCTAAGAGGGCAGTAAGATTATTCTCGCGCCAAGACGCCAAGCCGCAAAGGTTTTAGAATAAAAATTGGTTTTCTTGGCGTTTTGGCGTCTTTGCGCGAGAAAATGTCTTGGGTTTATCGACAACTTTTTGTCGATATTTTGGAATAAGAAGCCTACAAAACAGAATAAATCAATCCCGCCTTATCCGAGAGCATAGTCATTTTGTACAAACCAAACACCTATGTTCGATTTTGGAAATAATCCAAAATGGCTCCGGTTAAGGCTTCGATGGTATAATCGGAGGGCTGGATCTGCACGGTAAAGCCGTATTCCCTAGCAGTTTGAGCTGTGATCGGACCGATGCAAGCAATAGTCGTTTTTTGCAGCCATTGTTTCATAACATCTTTTTCAGTATCCAGGGTTTCCACAAAATTACGGACCGTGGAAGAACTGGTGAAGGTGATCAAGTCGATTTCGCCTTTTTGCAGCCTCTCCATCATTTTTTCCTGATGAAGCTTTGGTTTAACGGTCCGGTAAGCTTCGACCACATCCACCCGGGCAGCCGTCTGGGCCAATTCCAGAGGAAGAACCTCACGGGCCTCGGCTGCGCGCGGTATCAGAATCCGTTGGCCCGGGGATGAGACCTCTTTGAATGCTGCGACCATGGCTTCGGCTTTATATTCCGCGGGAACAAAGTCCGGCAACAATCCTCTATCTTTAATCGCTTGGGCGGTCTGAGGACCGATGGCGCCGATCTTAAGGCCATGCAGTTCGCGCACGTCTTTAGCAAGCACATAGAGTCTTTCAAAAAAATATTTTACACCGTTTACGCTGGTGAATAAAATCCAATCATAGTTCTTCAAAGAACGGATGGCTTGGTCCAGTTTTTCCCAGCTTTGCGGCGGCTGGATTTCAATGGTCGGAAATTCAATAGACTCGGCGCCCAAGGCATGGAGCAAGGCAGAGAACACCCCGGCCTGCTCCCTTGTACGGGTTACTATAATCCGTTTTCCGAAAAGAGGTTTGGTTTCAAACCAATTGAGCTTTTCACGCAAAGCGACCACTTCACCGACCAGAATGATGGCCGGTGGTTTTAAAGCGGCTTTGTCGGCTTTGGAGGCAATATCTTTCAGAGAACCCGTAAGGGTTTTTTGATCGGGCAAAGTGCCTTTATAAATAACCGCCACCGGGGTTAGCGGAGACTTACCGGCTTTGATGAGTTGGGCGGCGATTTCCTGTAGATTACCGACGCCCATTAAAATAACCAGAGTACCGACTGCTTTGGCTAAATGGTTCCAATCCAGGCGGCTGTCGGCCTTGGTCGGATCTTCGTGGCCGGTAATGAAAGCCACGCTGGAAGTAAAATCCCGGTGGGTCAAAGGGATACCGGCATAAGCCGGCACGGCAATGGCGGAAGTGACACCCGGGACAATTTCAAAAGCAATGCCGGCGTTGAATAATTCCTGGGCCTCTTCAGCGCCCCGACCGAAAATAAAAGGATCGCCGCCTTTGAGTCGCACCACTTTCAATCCTTGACCGGCTTTCGTGACCAGCAATCGATTGATTTCTTCCTGGCTTAAGGTATGGGCGCCGGCTCTTTTGCCCACATCAATGCGTTCGGCTTGTGGGGGAGCAAAATTCAGCAGAGCAGAATTGGCCAGATAATCGAAAACAACCACATCCGCTTTTTCCAAGCATTCTTTGGCTTTGAGGGTCAAAAGACCGGGGTCGCCCGGGCCGGCTCCGACCAGATAGACTATGCCTTTTGAAGGTTGTTTCATATGATGCTTGTTACCTTTGTGCCTTCGTGTCTTGGTGTGAAAAAGTCCTGAAGACCCTATCACACAAAGCCACAAAGCCACGAAGAAAGAGATAAATCATGTAACGGCTAAAAGCCTTCAGTCTACAGTCTAAATACCGGATCCATTCTTTTTATCGTAAATTTCTTCCAGAATTTTATCGGCGCCGGCGGCGAGCAGTCGTTGGGCCAACACCATGCCGATGTTTTCGCATTCTTCCGCCGATCCCTGAATGGAATCTTTTAATAGTTTACGGCCGTCCAATTCCGCCACCAGACCTTGTAAGGTAATCCGATTATGCTCCATCCGGGCATAGCCGGCAATAGGAACCTGACACCCGCCCTGGAGTGTTTTTAAAAAAGCGCGTTCGGCCCGGATGGTGTATTCGGTTTCGGGATGATTCAAAAAGGAAAGCAAGCCGGCGGTCGTAGTATCTTCGGCCCTGATCTCTATAGCCAGAGCTCCCTGACCGATAGCGGGCAAAAAAGTTTCCGGCGCAAGAATGGAGCCGGCCCTGGCTAACAATCCCAGGCGTTTGAGACCGGCCACGGCCAGAATCATGGCCCTAAATTCACCGGATTCCAGCTTTTTCAAGCGCGTGTCCACATTGCCGCGTAAAGGGGTAATTTGCAAGTCCGGCCGCAAGGCGAGTAATTGGGCGGCGCGCCGCAAACTGCCGGTGGCCACGGTTGCGCCTTGAGGTAATTCGGCGATATTTTGATCTTTTAGGGATATCAAGGCGTCGCGCGGGTCTTCGCGTTGCGGAAAAACCGCCAAACTCAAACCGGGCGGCAATTCGGCCGGCAAGTCTTTCATGCTGTGAATCGCCAGATCGACTTCATTTTTTAAAAGGGCCTCTTCAATTTCTTTTACAAAAAGGCCTTTTCCGCCGATGCGGCTCAGAGAGGAATCCAGAATCCTGTCCCCTTTGGTTTTAATCGGGACCAGCTCAACTTGGATTTCAGGATATTGTTCTTTGATCTTGACCTTGACCCATTCGCTCTGGGCCAGGGCCAATCTGCTGCCGCGTGTGCCGATTCTCAGGTTCATGGCCGCACCCGAGCAAGTAAAAAGCAGGCCAAGGCCAGGTCATGCGGCGTGGTGATCTTGATGTTTTCTTCCAGGCCTCTAACGACCTGAATCGGAATGCCTAATTTTTCAACCAGAAAAGCGTCGTCGGGCGCATGGCCCCATTCTTCCTGCAGTGCTTTTTGATGGGCTAAACGGATATCCATATAGCGAAAGATCTGAGGCGTTTGCACCAGGCGCAGCCGATTGCGTTCCAGGGTTTTGATAACGATTCCCCGGTCGTCCGTTTCCTTGATTGTTTCTTTGAGCGGTAAGGCGGTAATAACGGCGCGATATTCCTGAGCGGCTTTGATGACATCCGCGATAAACGCGAGGTTGATAATGGGCCGCACAGCGTCATGAATCAGAACCCAGTGACACTCGCCTTCAATGGCCTCGATGCCCAGGCGGACCGAATCCTGGCGCCGGGCGCCGCCTGCCACTATTTTGCGCACTTTGCGGAACCCGTACTTTTCAACCACTTCCTCACGGCAAAAAGCGATATCGCTTGGGGGAACCACGATAATCATATGATCAATGGCCGGACAAAGTTCGAAGATTTCCAGGGTTACGGCCAGGATCGGTTTGCCGTTCAGATCCAAAAACTGCTTGCGCCGGTCGGCGCCCATACGCACGCCGGCGCCGGCAGCGGGAATGACGGCTACGGTTTTAAGATTAAGATGATTCACCACAAAGACTCCAAGACACTGAATTTTTTTTGATCCTGAAAAGCGGACAGGAGTCCGCTTGTAAATCGGATCAAAAAACATGAATTCCGGCAAGGTCGCCGGATGACAAGTCGATTCATTATTCATTTTTCATTTATCGACAAAAAGTTATCGATAAATGAAAGGTAAATAATTGACCCGTTACCATCGTACGGGCGCTTATTTGGATTGCACGGATATATCCGCGCTTTGACTCAGCGCGACACGTCGCACTTTAAAAAGCGGCGTCTTGCCGCCGCACTCCAAATATCAACAAAAAGTTTTCGATAAGTGAAAGGTCATAATCAACCGGTTACCAGCGTACGAATTTAATATCTTAAAAGTTAAAAATTGCGCTCAAAGCAGGATATCTCAAAAATCAATTTTTTCTTAAAACAGCCTTTTTGAGATATCCTCGGGTCAAAACTTTTTTCGAACGAAGGCTTCTGTCGCTCTTTTTCAAAACGCTAACTTCTTTAAAACCGAACGTTATCGTAAGATCGGCAAGCGTGATACCCTATTTATAAGCGCCAAAGACATTTTACCTGCTTAAAGTAAGTTTAACAATTACTGCGCTTGCCGTTACCGCCCCGGTGTCATTAGTTAGCGGTTTGAAAAAGAACGGCAGAAGCCGATACCCTATTTTGGTTCCGGCTCGTCCGGGTTAGGGATTCAAAATTTTGAACCCCTACAAGTGAACGCGGATTCGTAATGAATTTATTTAAAAAGCAGGCCGGGCAATTTTCACCGGCCTGCATGAATTCCGCAAAGATTTAAGCGGCCTGGGCGACCTTGACCTTGCGGGACCGTTTTTTAAAACGATTGATCCGCCGCCGCAGAATCTCGATCTTTTTGGCGTCCTGAGCGGCATGGGCGGCCGCTTTTTCCTCCCTCAAGGCCAGGATCTTTTTCTTGAGGTCTACCATGGTGAGGACGACTTTCACTTTTTTCATTTTGGCCGGCTTTTCATCCACAATGCCGCGGGCCTGTTTAATGATTTTTAAGAGTTCTTCCTTTTTCATGGCATGCGTACCGGTAACGCCTTCGATCTCCTTGGCTATTTCCCGCAACTCCGGAGCAGTCAATTTTTCAAGCGGCTTCTCTTTTTTGTGTTCGGATTTTTTGCTTTCTGCTGCCATAAAATACCTCCTATCAAATGGATAAGATTACCCGCCCCAAGGGCGGGCGCGGATCCCTATTTTTCATCTTTTCGCATAAAGGCTTTGAAAAGATCGATGGGAATAGGGAAAAAAGTCGTGGTGCTGCTTTCAGAGGCGATTTCCCGCATGGTCTGTAAGAAGCGCAATTGCAGGGCCTCGGGATATTTCTGAATAATACCGGCGGCCTGAGCCAACCGATCGGCGGCCTGAAATTCGCCTTCGGAATTGATGATTTTGGCACGGCGTTCCCGTTCAGCCTCGGCCTGCTTGGCCATGGCGCGTTGCATTTCCTGGGGCAGGTCGATGTGTTTGACTTCCACATTGGACACCTTTATACCCCACGGGTCGGTGTGACTGTCCAGGATGGTCTGGAGCCGGGCGTTGATTTTATCCCGTTCCGCCAGGAGTTCGTCCAATTCCACCTGGCCGCAAACGCTGCGCAGCGTGGTTTGGGCCAATTGGGAGGTGGCAAAGAGAAAGTTTTCCACTTCAATGGTGGCTTTGGTGGGGTCCATCACGCGGAAGTAGATGACTGCGTTGACCTTGACCGAGACGTTGTCGCGGGTGATAACGTCCTGGGGCGGCACATCCATGACCACCAGGCGCAAGCTGACCTTGACCATTTTGTCGACCATGGGAATTAATACAATAATCCCGGGCCCTTTGGTATCGATGATGCGGCCCAAGCGGAAGATCACCCCGCGTTCATATTCTCTAAGGATTTTAATGGCTGAAGTCAGGAATAAAAAACCCAATACAACAATGGCAACAACGTAAGGCATAATCTTTGTCCTCCTTTTTAAAATGATTAAACATCTTTTTTGACTTTTAAAACCAATCCGTTTACTTCTTCAACAACGATTTTTTCATCGAGTAAAATTTTTTCAGGGCTGATGGCTTTCCAGAGTTCACCATGCACAAAAACCATTCCTTCGGGATCAAGAGTTTGCCTGGCAACTCCCTTTTCTCCGATCAAGCCTTGTTGGCCGCTTTGAACTTTCGAGCGATGCGTGCGGATCACCAAAGCGGTGACGACCATAAAGAATCCGCCGGTCAATACGGCGCAGGCAATGGTAAACTTCAGGGATATGCCGCCCACGTCTTTAAAAAGCATAATCGCACCCAGGATGAATGCGACGGTTCCGCCCACGGCCAAAAGTCCATAGCTCGAAACCTTAACTTCGGCGATAAAAAACGCGATGCCCAGGGCAATGAGCAAGAGACCGCTGTAGTTTACGGGCAAGAATTGAATGGCATAGGCGAACAGGATGATGGCGATACCGCCAATGACGCCTGGAAAAATAGTTCCGGGATGGAATATTTCGTAACCGATTCCCCCTAATCCGATCAGGAATAAAAGGAGGATGATGGTCGGACTGCTGATATAACCTAATACTTTATCCCGAAACGAAGGGCGATAAGAATATTGGTCTATGTTCTTGGTCTGCAGGATCCGTTTTTCCTTGTTGACGGTTATTTCGCGTCCGTCCAATTGTTTCAAAAGGTCATCCAGGTTTTCGGCGATCAGGTCCACTACTTTAAGGGCCAAGGCTTCATTGGCCGTAATGGAGGCGCTGTCCCGGATGGCTTTTTCAACCCAATCGGCGTTCCGGCCTTTTTCCTGGGCAATGCTGCGGGCATAACCGGTAAAATAGTTCATGGTTTTTTCAGTTTCGACGCTCTTTTTGCTTTCTTCCGGCATGGGGATAAATGGCAAAGAAGCCGGCACCGGGTGGGCGGCGCCTATATTGGTGCCGGGCGCCATAGCTGCCACATGGGCCGCCACTGTGATGAGTACGCCTGCCGAGGCGGCGCTGGCTCCTTTAGGAGCCACATAAACCACAATGGGGATGGACGAGTTCAGAATATCCTTAACCATGGTTTGCATGGCGGAGATGGAACCGCCGGGTGTATCCAAGCGGATGATAATCAATTCCGATCCACGCTTTTGGGCTTCTTGTATTCCGTCATTGAGGAAGCCGGCCGTTCCGGAACCGATATCCGCTTGCAAATCAATAATGAACGCCTCTTTTTTCTGGGAAAGACCGGTTGAAGCCCAGAAGCCAAAGAAGCAAAGGGAGAGCAGCGCAATAAAGAGCAGACTGAACAGGGGACGCGGGGTCGTTCTATACATTTTTCTTTACCTCCAATCCGAGACGCTTCATGATCTTTTGAATGTCCTCCCAGACCTGGCGCTTGGCCGAAGGCGCATGCAGCAAATAAGCCGGGTGAAAAGTGGGCATCACGGGAATGTCGTTATACTTCGACCATTTTCCCCTTTGTTGCGAAATCTGGAAGGGCGCGCCCAGCAGGGCCTGGCCGGCCACGCGTCCCAGGCTGCAGATAACCTTGGGCCGGATGCCTTCGAGTTGTTTTTTTAAAAAGGGCAAACAACTCGCGATTTCGTCCGTTTCCGGCTCGCGGTCTTCCGGCGGACGGCACTTGACCACATTGCAGATGTAAACCTGTTCCCGGCTAAGCCCCATGGCCTGAATGATCTTGGTCAGGAGTTGGCCGGCTTCGTCCGCAAAGGGCCGGCCCTGGGGATCGTCATCCCGACCCGGACCTCCGCCCACGAATACCAATTCGGCCGGCGCCGACCCTTCGCCGAAAACCAAGCGGGTGCGTCCCTGGTGCAGCCGGCAGCGGGTGCAGCCCAGCATTTGCTTTTCAAGTTCCGGCAAAGAACAGGCTTCAGCTCCAGGGTCGGCCGGTTCTTTTATCAAAGGCTCCACGGCCTTGGCTGCGGGTCGCGGCACATCCAGGCCGGATTCCTGCCAATCCTGCAGGTGAACCTGCAGGTGGCCCAGGATATCTCTTATTTCTTGCCAGGGTTCCCGGATTTCTTTTTCCATAGTTCTTTAACCCTGTTCAGGAGTTGATCAGCCAGTTCCGCTTTGGTCATGAGAGGTAGTTCCTCATGGCGGCCGTCCGCATAAAGAATTTTGACCTGGTTGGTCTCCACTTCAAAGCCGGCATCCGGCCGGGAGACGTCATTGGCCACGATCAGGTCCAGATTTTTTTTAATCAGTTTGGCTCGGGCATTAGCGAGCAGATCCTGAGTCTCGGCGGCAAAACCGACCAGGACCCGTCCTTTTTTGCCCGGGGTTTGCCCGAGTTCATTCAGAATATCGGGTGTGGCCGTCAGTTTTAGAGGCGGAAGTTCTTTGTCTTTTTTAATTTTTTGTTCAGCGGTTTCAGCCGGAGCATAGTCCAGGACGGCCGCGGCTTTAAAGACCCAATCGCATTGGGCTTGGCAGTTCAAGACTTCAGCGCGCATCTCGGCCGTGGTGTTCACGTTTTTGAAAACAACTCCCAGAGGTGGGGGCAGATAGGTTGGGCCGCTGATCAGGGTCACTTCCGCGCCGCGCAGTCGGGCGGCCCGGGCCAAGGCATAACCCATTTTACCGCTGGAGCGGTTGGATAGATAACGCACGGGATCGATCGCTTCCTGGGTCGGGCCGGCCGTAACCAGGACTTTTAGTCCGGTCAGGTCTTGTTCGGTCAACAAGACGCGGGCCTGTTCCAGGATCTCCTCCGGTTCGGGCAAGCGGCCGGGACCCTGGGTGTTGCAGGCCAATTCGCCTTCAGCCGGCGCCATGACCGTATAGCCGCGTTTTTTCAGCAGTTCCAGGTTGGCTTGTACGGCCGGGTTCAGGAACATTTGGGTGTTCATGGAAGGGCAGATCAGCATTTTTGCTGTGGTCGCAATAACCAGCGTGGAAAGAAAATCGTCGCCGATTCCGTGGGCCATCTTGCCGATAAAATTGGCGGTGGCCGGAGAAAGGATGATCAGGTCCGAACCCTGAGCCCAGGTGATATGGTCCAGGGGCGAGGTTGCGGAGGCAAACATTTCCACGATCACTTTGTTCTGACTCAAAGTTTCAAAAGTCAGCGGGGTGACGAATTGGGCGGCATGGGCGGTCATGGCCACTTTGACCTGGGCTCCGGCTTTGATCAAAAGGCGCACCAGTTCGGCTGCTTTGTAAACGGCGATTCCGCCGGTCACGCCCACGATAATCTTTTTATCTTTCATAATCATCAACTCGCTTTGAAAAGGCCTGCGTATTCATTAAACTCGGTCGGGTTGATTTTGGTCAGCCACATATCGTCGAATTTGACAAGGGTCATGATCTCGGCCATGGCTGCTTTGGCTGAAGCTTGGTCTTGAAAAAATCCGACCCGCAGCCGGTACCAATCCGCTCCCTTGACATTGGCGCGGGAAATATAAACACAATATCCTTTTTGAATCAACTTATAAGCCAGGGGGTCCAAGGGCCTGCTGGCATTCAAAGAGGCCACATTCACCACCCAGACATAGGGGCGTCTTTTTTCCCCGTTTTCTTTTATGTCGGCCGGCGTCAAGATTTTAAGCTTGATGCCTTTGGGGAGTTCTTGCTCTGCAAAGCCTTTTTGCGGAGGCATATAAACGAGCTGGTCGAAATTGCTGTGCAGCAGAGCGGGCCATTTCAAGGGATCGCCATAGACATTCTGATGGGCGGCGATGGTCAGTAAGTTTTCCCCTTTTTTTACGAAATAAAACCTTTTTTCCGTCTTCGGCAACGGAGAGGCGGGCAATTTGACCGGGATATTCGGCTTAGGAGGGGGCGAAGGCGGTGTTTTTTTGGGGATCTCGATTTTTTTGACCATCTGGGGCGGGAAATAGGGCTGGGGAGCTTCCAAAGGGGTTTCCATTGCTTTAGGGATAGGCCTTTGAATCGTAAACCTTAAGGTAACGGCCGGCGGGGTCGGGGGAGTTTCAGACTCTTTTTCCGAGCAACCGGCCCATACAAACCCAAATCCCAGGCATCCCGCAATCAATGCAAAGACAAACTTCATTAAGCCCCCCAAAGGTATAATAAAATAA
>Ga0315284_10012742_pt1 | contig 11971 bp, 8 predicted proteins | sample YL17G09_16_MG_FD_203696 | JGI IMG/M metagenome (GOLD analysis project Ga0315284, IMG submission 203696) | Sediment microbial communities from Yellowstone Lake, YNP, Wyoming, USA - YL17G09_16 | ecosystem: Environmental > Aquatic > Freshwater > Lake > Sediment | place: USA: Wyoming | collected...
ATCGTGATCGCGTACATCTTGGGCGGCAGCAGCATCCGCGGGTTCAATTACTGCATGCTGGTGGGCGTCCTCACCGGCTGCTATTCGTCCATTGCGATCGCGTCGCCGCTGCTCCTGGCGCACTACTGGTTCCGCCGGGCGCCCACGATGATCCCGGCCCGGGCCAGTTGACGCCGGACTGTATGCGGGCCTGAGACGGTGCTATACTACGGCCCAACTCGCGCTGGGCAGCGCGAGTCGGGCATTTTGGGATTAAGTGAGGCTCGCCGATGCGCAAGGAAATCAAGGTCGCATTTGTCGCGGCGCTCGTCGTGATCGTGGGGGCGATCTTCTTCTTTATCAACCAGGGCAAGAAGGCGGGCAACACGACGGAAGTGGTGCCGATGAATGCCCCCGCCCAGACCGCCGCGCCCGGCGCGGCCAAGACAGAACCGGCCCGCAGCAAGGTCGGCGACCGGTCTACGCCGGCGCGGCCGAGCCCCACGGCCGGCGAGCAGCGCCCAATTATCACCCCGCCGCCGGGGCGCGCGCCATCGCCCACCACCCAGCCAGCGGCTGCCCGGCCGACGACGACCAGGCCGGTCGCCAGCCCACTTACGCCGCGCCCGACGTTGACGCCTAACCCCGCCGCCGAGCACGAGGCCGCGACCCAGCCGCGCCCCACGCCGGAGCTGCCCCCGTTGGCGGCCACGGGCGAGCCGGCGACTCGCCTGACGCCCGCCCCGGAGTCTCCCACCACCCTGTTGACGAAGAGCACGCCGGTCGTTTCGCCCCCGCCACGTACGGGGACCGAACCGCCGGCCGCGACCCCCCTGCCCCCGCAGCCCCGCGGCAGCTCCGCGGCGTCCAAGCAGTACACGGTCGCGGAGGGGGAAAGCCTGTGGTCGATCGCCGAAGAACAGTACGGCGACGGGTATTTGTGGACCAAGCTGCTGGCCGCCAACCCAGGAATCGACGAACTGGTGAAAGTCGGCCAGGTTATCAACCTGCCGCCGAAGGAGGTATTGCTGGCCCCCGCCGGCGCGCCCGCGCCCGGCGCAAAACCGGCGTCGAAGCCGGGCGAAGCTCAACCGGGCGCAAAACCGCCGCCGGAGGGGCGCCAGAACATCTATGTTGTTGAGAAGAACGACACGCTCTATTCGATTGCGGCCAAGGTGCTGGGCAACGGCAATCGCTGGCGCGAGCTGCTTGAGCTGAACAAGGACAAGCTTTCCAAGCCGGAGGAGCTGAAGATCGGCATGGAGCTGAAGCTGCCTGCCAAGGAGGGTGCGTCCGGCAAGAGCGAACCCGCCAAGACGGGACCCGACAAGACCGAGCCGAAGAAGAACGTACCCAGCAAGAAGAGCTAGTGTGGTGTTTCACAGATTCATTGAATAAATAAGCGGCTCGTTCGCCTGGCTGGCAGGATGTCGGACAGGAGCCAGGCGATGCAAACGGGCCGTCCGACCAAGCCGCTGAACCTGACCGCGGCCACGGGCTTGCCGCTCAGCGCGGTACACCGCATCCGGCGGGCTTTCCCCCTTCAGCCGCACCACAGCGAGACGCTCAAGCTTTCCAGAGACCCGAGGTTCAGCGAGCAGGTCCGCGACATCGTCGGGCTGTACATGAGCAGTTTCGTCACGCATATAATGGGGCCGCGCGACGTGGACTGCGTGCTGCTAATGAAGCCCCACGGCCGCGGAGACCGCACCGCACTCCGCGAATTGCGAACGGGCCTGCCGTTTCTCGACCTCGCCGTGGTCCGCACACGTGCGTTCGACGAACACGTTCATAGCGTGTTTGCCGCGGACCGAACTGGCGTGGCCAAGGGCTTCGCCGCCTCACTGGGTGTGACCCGCGTCTTGCGGTTCTTTCGACCCTCACGACGCAGCTCGCCGTTCGTCCAGAACGCGAGCATGCCGCAGAGCGCGAGGTCGGCGCGCGAGTGGGCCCCGTCACGGGCGTCCAGGCTGCCGGCGTCGTAGAGTTGGCGGAACCGGTCGCCGGTGCGGGCCTGCACTGACGTGGGCGGCCAACCCGCGGGTGACACACCGGGCGCTCCACCGTACGCTGCTTGGCGTGAGTTCAAGGCTCGCAGGAAGGTCGCAGACCATGCCCCAATCAGCCTTCCGAAAACTCGTCGTTTTCCTGACCGCGTTGCTCGCCCCCGCTCTTGCTCTCGCATGGGGCAAGGAAGGGCACCGGATCATTGCCACGATCGCCTGGGAGTACCTCACGCCCGACGCTCGGGCCACCGTTGAAACCCTGCTGAAAGACGATGCGGACAAGACGCTCGCCGACGCCTCCACGTGGGCCGACCGCATCCGCAGCGATCACAGCTACGACTGGGTGAAGCCCCTGCCGCAGGACGACCTTCTCGCAGAGATAGAAGACCGCGACGAGCGTGAAAGCCATGGCGGCGTAAGACACGAGCCGGCCCCACGTGTACAACCGCAGAATCTCCATCGTGAGCAGCAGAACGGCGATCCAGATAGTGGTACACGTCGCTGTTCCGGCTGCCGACGAACTTCGCGTCTTTACCAGCTTCGCCGCCTGGTGGCGTCGCCCCTGCGGCCCCCGTGGTGCACGTCCCCGACGAAGTGCGTGACCAGCTTGAGCGCCTCCCGTCGCTTCTCCAGCGGGGCGTTGGGCTCGCGCAGGACGGCTGTGAACCGCTCGATAGCGCCGACGACGCACTTCCCGTCCGAGCAGTCGCGCTTCATGTCGAAGCTGGCAGCGCCCTCCGTCACGTTGACGTAGTGGCCGGAGCACCTGTGCAGACGGACGGTTTTTGAGCTTGGGCATGTGCAGCTTCTCGAAGCCGGTACCAAAACGGTATGTACCATTTTGGCGAGGACTTCTGGGCCGCACTGCCCGACGCAGGCAGGCACGCTAAACAGCGTTCGGCTCAGGACTTATACTTCACAGCGGGCGATGGGATTCGAACCCACGACGTCCAGCTTGGGAAGCTGGCATTCTACCACTGAATTACGCCCGCAACCATTGCGCCATCAACGAATTACGAACATCACCCTGCATCGCTTAAGTAGAGCGTGCTGCTCTACTTAAGATCGTCCAATGTGGATCATACCGCACCGCACGAGAATAGAAAGGGCCTGATGGCAAGAAAACAGCTCCAAAAGCTGGCATTTCCCGGCTGCAGCAACCGCCTCCAAGACAAGCCGGCGGGGCAGAAACCTCGCCGATTGCGCAAGCCCGTCCCGTTCCCACCCCGGAACAGATATGACCCAATCCGTCAGCCCCTCGGTAGCCGTCCGGTCGTGGGGGACGCGGGAACTCGCGAACTGAGACCTGAGATTCCTTACGCGACCGGACCCATAATCTGCATGTGACCGTGTGGCCCAACGGAAATGCGCTGGAAACGGCGCGAGATGGTCGCTATCATATGTGAGATGGCGTTTGCGACCCCGGCAACCTGGTTCGCCTTTATCGCCTTGGCGGTGTGCCCCGTCGCGTGCTTTGGTGATTGCGCCTGTTCAGATGGCGACGCGGCCACGCCGTGCCAGGACGCGGGACATCAGCCGTGCTCAATGCACTCTTGCTTCTGTGCCGGGGCCACCCGTCCCTCCGTCGGCGAAAACGCCTCCGTCGCCGTTGACCGGCCGATTGCCATGTCGCCGGTCGCCGAGTCGGCGGACCGGTGGTCGCTCGACGCACTTGCTTTTCTGGAACGCTCCGTCCCGATCGCACAGTCACCTGTCTCGCGCGGGGTTCTCCCGCTTCTGATCTGATCCCCCTGGCCCAATGAACTACCTGCGTGAGGGCGGCGTGCCCTCTCAGTAGACCATTGCGCGATGGCCTTGGGCTGTCGCAGCCAATCAGGCCTGGGATCAGGTTGATGATGATGCAGCAATTAGAACGCAGGGGTATTTGCGTACTCCTCACGGCGGCCGCGGCGGTCGGTGGTTGCGCGACCGTGAACCCCCGCCCAGACTACGACCGGATGGCCGCGGAAGTTGCGGGGGCGACTGGGCGGTCCTTCGGTTATCGGCCGGACGACGAGCGGGCCGCCCAGGAGCGTGTGCAGGAGTTGTTCCGAGGCGGGCTCACAGTGGACGAGGCCGCCGAGGTCTGCCTGCTGAATAACCGCAGGCTCCAGGCCGCGTTGTACGACGTGGGTGCGGCGCGAGCCGACGTCGTACAGGCCGGGCTACTGTCGAACCCGACGCTGTCGTTCGGCCTGCGCTTTCCGGACGCCGGCGGGCTCGCGAACTTCGAGGCGGCGCTCGTACAGAATCTCGCGGACCTGTGGCAGATCCCCGTTCGCAAACGGGCCGCGGAACGCGTGCTGGACCGCACGATCCTCCAGGTCGCGCGCGAGGTCAGCATCGCGATGTTTGACACGAAGACGGCCTACTATCGCGCGAAGCAGGCCGACCGGAAACGCGAGATTGCCGCCGAAAGCGTGCAGATTGCGCAGCAGGTGCTTGATCTGGCGCTGGCCCGGCAACAGGCCGGTGCGGGCGGCGAAGTCGATGTAAACCTCGCTCGTTCCGAGGTGCAGGACGCCGAGCTGGCGCTGCGAAGCACGGCGCTGGAAGCCTTTGAGGCTCGGTCCGCGCTCTGCACACTGCTGTCGCTGAAGATCGCGCCGGATTCACTGGAACTGACGGACGCGTTGCCGGAACCACCGGCTTGGACCGTTCCGGATGAGACTCTCCTGGTCCTGGCGGCCGATCACCGGCTTGATATTCAGGCCGCCGTGCGGGCCGCGGATGCCGCCTTGGTGCAGATACGTCTGGAGAAGCTCAAGCTTTTCCCGACGCTCGAATTGGGCGTCTCTTTTCAACGTGACGAGCGCCGGGCGCCGGAGGGGCGGAACATCCTCGCGGACAGCCTCCGCGCCTCGCTGGACGCAGGCGAACCCAAGGTGGATATCGCGCCCCAAGAGAAGTCCGGCGGACAAGACACGATCCTCGGGCCGACGATCGGCATGGAACTGCCGATCTTCAACCAGAACCAGGGCGGAATCGCCCGGGCGCAGTTCGAGCACGAGCAGAGCCGCAAGCTGCTTGAGAACCTCGTGGTGCAGGTAAGCCAGGAAGTTCGCCTGGCCACGGCCCGTGCGCGGACGGCCTGGAGCAACGCCGGTTATTACCGCGCCCAGGTATTGCCGCTGCGGGGAACCAGCCTGGAGTTGGCCCGCACGGCGTACCAGGCTGGACGGACGCCGCTGCTCAACGTGCTGGAGGCCCAGCGGGCACTGCTAACGGCCCGCGCCGGGTACGCGGATTCGCTCCAGGCGTCGGCTGCCGCGCTCGTCGAGTTGGAGAAGGCGACCGGGCAACCACTGCCGCGCATTCTTGAGGCCGCCCCGGGGACGGATCAGAACGAAGCAAAGAACGAAAGCAAGGACAATTCGCGATGAAGAACGTACGCATCGGTCAGATCATCATCGGCGTCGTGCTCGGCTTCGTGCTGGGCGGCGGCATGTGGTGGTTGGAACATCCGCATGCGCCGTGGGCCACGGCGGGCGATAACCCCACACACGAGGGCGGCGAGGACGAGCGCGGCCACGCCAGCGGCGCGGCCGAAGACGAACACGGGCACAAAGAAGGTCCCTTAGTCCTATCCGAGAAGGCCATTCGGGAAAGTGGGATCGAAGTCGCCGAGGCCAGCGGCGGCGAACTGGAACAGGCCCTCACGCTGCCCGGCGAGATTGTCCTGAACGCCGACAAGGTTGCCCACATCGTGCCGCGCGTAGCGGGCATCGTCCGACGGGTAGACAAGAACCTCGGTGATGACGTGCAGGCGGGTGAGGTCATGGCGATCCTGGAGAGCCGTGAACTCGCCGAGGCGAAGGCGGCGTACTTGGCAGCGCAGCAGAGATTGGCGCTCGCCGAGGCCAACCTCAAGAGCGCCGAAGAGCTGCACACCAAGAAGATCATGCCTGACCTGGAGTTCCTGGCCATCCAGAAGGCCAAGGCCGAGGCAGAGATCGAGTTCAAGATGACCGACAACAAACTGCACGCGCTCGGTATATCCGAGGCGCAACTCCAGGAAATGCCCAACCACGCCGCCAGCCTGGCGATGTACGAGCTGCGGGCACCCTTCGCGGGCACGGTCGTCGAGAAGCACTGCTCCCTCGGCGAGGTGCTCAGCGGCGAGATGGATGCCTTTGTACTCGCCGATCTGTCCACCGTCTGGGTCAAGATCACCGTCTACACGCAGGACATGGGCCGGGTGCGCATTGGACAGGCCGTTCAAATCCGCGCCGACGGTGTGGGAACGACGGCGCGCGGCACCGTCTGCTACATGGCCCCCGTCGCCAACGAGGCCACGCGTACCCTGTACGCCCGCGTGGATTTGTCGAACCCCGAGCGCCAGTGGCGGCCGGGCACGTTTGTGACGGCTTCCGTCGTGTTCGATCGCCAGGCGGTGCCGGTGGTCGTACCTACCGACGCCCTGCAGCGGGTCAAGAGCGACAGCGTCGTGTTCGTGGCCGAGGGTGAGGGCTTCGAGCCGCGCACTGTCACCGTCGGCCGCATGAACCACGTGCAGGCAGAGGTCACGGACGGGCTCAAGCCCGGCGAGCGGTACGTCATCAAGGGCGCGGTTGTGCTGAAGGCCGAACTCGGCAAGCGCGAAGCCGTGCATGAACATTGAGCGGGCCGGACACCGAGGAGTCAGCATGAAGGAAATCAAGGCGATCATCCAGCCGCACATGCTCACCAAAGTCATGGACGCGCTTCGTGCGCTGCCGCATTTCCCCGGCGTGACCGTGAGCGACTGTCTCGGCGCTGGCCGCGGGCGGGGTCCAGGCGGGCAGTTCGTGGCCACCGAGCAGACGATCGGGTTCCACAAGATGGCCAAGCTGGAGTTGTTCTGCTCGGACGCGAGCGCCGACGAGATCGCGCGGCTTGTTCAACAAACGGCTCACACCGGCAACCCCGGCGACGGTGTGATCATGGTGGCTGACCTGGCGCGCGTCATCCGTATCCGCACCGGCCAGGAGCAGGACGAAGCGGTATAAGGGCGTTTGCCCAGGTGGAGAGAACATGATTGCGCGCATCCTTCAGTTCGCCGTCCAACAGCGCTTCCTGATCGTCCTGCTCACCGTCGGCATGGCCGCCCTCGGCGCCTGGAACTTCACCCGGCTGCCGATCGACGCGGTGCCGGACGTCACCAACAAGCAGGTGCAGATCAACACGGCCGTCACGGGCCTGGCGCCGGTCGAGATTGAGAAGCAGATCACCGCCCCGATTGAATGGGCGATGCAAGGCATCCCCGGCGTTGAGGAAATCCGCTCGGTATCTTTTTACGGCGTGTCGCAGGTCACGGTGATCTTCCACGACGAGGTGGACATCTACCGCGCCCGGCAACTCGTCAGCGAACGGCTCGCGGAGGCCAAGGAAAGCCTGCCCGACACGGTCGGCACGCCCTTCCTGGGCCCGATCTGGACCGGTCTGGGCGAAATCTATTTCTGGAGCGTAGACGCGGTCGGCCCAAAGCCCGACGGCACGCCCTACACGCCGATGGACCTGCGCACCATCCAGGACTGGATCATCAAGCCACAGCTCCGCTCCGTGCCGGGTCTGACCGAGGTGAACAGCATCGGCGGATACGAGAAGCAGTACCACGTCACCCCCGACCCGATGAAGCTCATCGCCTATGGCCTCGGCTTCCGGGATGTGCTGGATGCGCTGGCTGCTAACAACGCTAACGTCGGCGGCGGCTACATCGAACACAGCGGCGAGCAATACACGATCCGCGCCACGGGGCTCATTCAGACCACCGACGACATCCGCAACGTCAAGCTCGGCGCCCAGGACGGCGTGCCGATTTTTGTAAAGGACGTGGCTGAGGTGGGGCTGGGCAAGCAGTTGCGGACCGGCACCGGGACGGCCAACGGACATGAGGCCGTCGTGGGGACGGCCATTCTGCTCTATGGCGAGAACAGCCGCACCGTATCCCATCGCGTCGCTCAGAAACTGGCCGAGATCAACAAGACCTTGCCCGAGAACGTGAAGGCAACCACGCTCTACGACCGTAGCTACCTGGTAGACGCAACTCTGCACACGGTGCGGGAGAATCTGACGCTCGGCGCGATCCTGGTCATCGTCGTCCTGTTCCTTCTGCTGGGCAACATCCGGGCCGCCATCATCGTGGCGCTCGCCATCCCGCTGTCGATGCTCTTCGCCATCACCGGGATGGTGCAGAACCAGATCAGCGGCAACCTGATGAGTCTGGGGGCCATCGACTTCGGCATCATCGTCGATGGAGCGGTCGTGATGGTCGAAAACTTCATGCGCCGGCTCGGCCAGCGGCAACATGAGCTGGGGCGACGGCTGACGAAGGCCGAGCGCTTTCAACTGGTCGAAGAGGCCGCGCGCGAGGTGGCCCGGCCCGTTCTCTTCGGCGTCGGCATCATCATGATCGTGTATCTGCCGATCGTCACGCTCTCCGGCGTCGAGGGCAAGATGTTCCGGCCCATGGCGCTGGTGGTGTTGCTGGCTCTCGCCGGGGCATTGCTGCTCACCTTCACGGTCGTTCCAGCGCTTGCGGCGCTGCTGCTGGGCGGCCGGGTTACCGAAAAGGACGTCTTCCTGATTCGGTGGGCCAAGGCCATTTACCAACCCATCGTGCACTGGGCCATCCGGCTCCGCTTCGCCGTGTCGCTCGGGGCGATCGCCCTCGTCGTCGCGACGCTCCTGTTGGCCTCGCGGATGGGCAGCGAGTTCGTGCCCAAGCTCGGCGAAGGCGCGCTCGCGCTCCAGCCAACCCGCATGCCGAGCATTGCTTTGACGACCAGCGCCGAAATGCAGGAGCGGGTCGAGCAGGAGCTGCTGAAGGAGTTCCCGGACGAAATCGCGGCCATCTTCGCGCGCACCGGCACGTCCGAGGTCGTGACGGACGTATGCGGCCCCGAGGTCTCCGACACCTACATGCTGCTCAAGCCGCGCGAGCAGTGGAAGAAGGCCAGGACCCAGGAAGAGCTGGCTGAGGCGATGGAGGTGGTGGTCCGCGACCTGCCCGGTCAGAACTATGAGTTCAGCCAGCCCATCGAGCTGCGCATGAACGAGCTGATCGCCGGTGTACGGAGCGACTTGGCCGTGAAGATCTACGGCGATGATCTCGGCGTGCTCCTGGAATACGCCCGTCGCGTCGCGGAGGAGCTGGGGCAGGTACCCGGAGCGCAGGACCTCAAGATCGAGCAACTCGCCGGCATGCCGATGATCACGATTGACATCGACCGGGGTGCGGTCGCGCGCTACGGGCTGAACGTCAAGGACGTGCAGGAAGTCGTCGAGATCGCGCTCGGCGGCATGGAGGCCGGCCGCGTACTCGAAGGCGACCGGCGGTTCGAACTGGTGGTCCGCATGCCCGATCGCCTGCGCGGGAACATCCGGACGATCGGCGACTTGGCGGTTCCGCTGCCAAAGCGCGAAGCAGAAAGCTACGCGCTCGCGAGCATGGACGGCAATGGCCATCGGCGTAGTGGCGTCGCGGCCGAGGCCGTTTCGGCCGGCTACATCCCGCTGTCGAGTCTGGCGACGATCGAGATCAGCGAAGGCGCCCGCATCATCCGGCGCGAGGACGGCAAGCGGCGCGCCGTGGTGCAATGTAACGTGCGCGGCCGCGACTTGGGCGGGTTTGTGGCGGAAGCGCAGCGCCGGATCGAACAGAAGATGGGCAAGCTGCCGGAGGGCTATTGGCTCGGCTGGGGCGGGCAGTACGAGAACCTCGTCGCCGCCCGACAGCGCCTCACGATCGTCGTGCCATTGGCGCTCGGGTTGATCTTCGTCCTGCTCTTCGCGACGTTCAACTCGATGCGCCAGGCCGTGCTGGTGTTCACGGGCGTCCCGCTGGCCCTCACCGGGGGCGTGCTGGCGCTCTGGTTACGCGACATCCCGTTTTCGATCTCCGCCGGGGTGGGCTTCATCGCACTGTCCGGCGTTGCGGTGCTGAACGGCCTCGTCATGGTCACCTTCATCAACCAACTGCGGCGCGAAGGACTGCCGGTGCGCGAGGCCGTCACGCAGGGCAGTCTCACCCGCCTGCGGCCGGTACTGATGACCGCGCTCGTTGCGTCGCTGGGTTTCGTACCGATGGCGATCGCGACGGGCACCGGGGCGGAGGTCCAGCGCCCACTGGCCACGGTCGTCATCGGCGGGATCATCAGCAGCACGATGCTGACGCTCCTCGTTCTCCCAGCGATTTACGCGTGGTTTGACCATCAGCGCGACGAGTCAGCCGCGACGGCCACGCCTTGAGCTGACTCCGATCACGAGCACCCCGCGATTGACGGCAGTACCGGGGCCAATGCGCCTAGCTGACCGCACCGCCGTGCGTCGGTGGGCCGCCAGTCGGCAGTGGCCCGAAAAGTTCTCCTGCGAAACCGGCCACGGCATCTCGCAGAGCTCGGCGAGCAGTACTATCACATTTCGCTTCAGGACAAGTCGAAATGCGACACCCTGCGAAACCGGCGAAAGTCACTCGGCTGCTGGAATCAATGGCTCTGAGTAGCGGTCGGAGAAAGGCGGTTCGTTCTTGCCAAGCTGCACATCGCGCATTCGCGACGGTGCGCCGAAGTTAGGTTGTTGGTACACTCTACATCAGCGGTCGATTCGGCTCTACTTGGGTCGATTCATGGTCCCGCGAGGGTGGCAAAAACCGCGTCTTGTGGCCGCCAGAGCGCTTTTTTGAGGTGCTTATGTAGAGCTACGTTCTTTGGGGAAGCTGGCATTCTACCACGTGAATTACACCCGCAGCCTTATTTCCCGTCATTATCGAGGGTTACGCCGCCTCGTCAAGTCCCGTTGCGTCCCGTTACATGCCACGTAAGTCCCGTTGAATCCCGTTGGTTACCAGCAAACTTCCAGATTCCTGCCAGCTTTCCGCCGCAGGCACCGATCCGCCGGGCAGTCGATCTCCACCCGCGCCTGGCCCTCTGCGATTGAAGACCCGACACCATCGGCAACGATATTGCGCCCTTCGACTGGCGGCTGTTCCTCCCGCTCGAAGCTCACGCCAAGCTCGAGCGTCGGGCAGAGCTTGAGTTGCTCCTCCTTCACGCAGGCCCGCGCCGTCTTGGTGGCACTCTCCGCCGCTCGAAAGTCCAGCCGATGCACCGCAACCGGCCGGAGCAAGCGTGCGGTGGCGGGTTCTGACCGAGACGCCGAGGCGGCGCGGGGGCGACGAGCATCGTAGAGACCAACGGCTCTTGCCCCGACGTTTGGCGATCCATCATGGCAGAATTCCTCAAATCTGATGGCCATACGAAACCGACGTGCTTCGCAAATGCCTCGCGATCAATAAAATACGCTCGTGTGCTCTGTGTCAGCGTTCGCCTCTGTCCCTGTTTTGATACAGTGTCCGCCGCGGCGGATCTGCGCCGGCCGCCGGATGCCACGCTTAACGGTGAGTACGGTCCAGGGGTACGTGGTTCTTCGCATCCGATCTGCATGGAGAAACCGGGCGCTACCTCAAGCTCTTCCAGGTCATCGGCGACCAGCGGCCCGCGGCCGTCCTGCTCGGCGGAGATCTGCTACCCCGCGGGCTCGCTGCGCTGCGGGGGCACGGACGAGCCCCGCCGGATTTCATCCGGGATTGACCCCCATCGCCGCCGCCCCGAAACTTGCGCCGTGTTCGAAACCACGATTCGGGATCGCTTCGCGGTGATCGCCCGGCATATCGCGCCCGGGGCCGCCGTGCTCGATCTGGGCTGCGTGGATGCACGACCCGCGCGGCGCACGGGGCCGAGCAGTGCGGGCGCGGCGGACCTGCTGTTCCGCCGCATCGTCGAAACCAACCCCGACACCCTGGGTGTCGACCTGGACGCCGCGGGCATAGCGGCCCTGGTCCGCGATGGCTACCACGCCGTCTGCGCCGATGTGCACACGATGGACCTGGGCCGGACATTCGACACGATCGTCGCCGGCGAGATCATCGAGCACCTGGAAAACCCGGGCCAGTTCCTACGGACCTTGCGCCGGCACCTCAGACCAGACGGCAAGCTGATCGTGACCAC
>Ga0315284_10012744_pt1 | contig 11971 bp, 12 predicted proteins | sample YL17G09_16_MG_FD_203696 | JGI IMG/M metagenome (GOLD analysis project Ga0315284, IMG submission 203696) | Sediment microbial communities from Yellowstone Lake, YNP, Wyoming, USA - YL17G09_16 | ecosystem: Environmental > Aquatic > Freshwater > Lake > Sediment | place: USA: Wyoming | collected...
AGCGATACTGGGTGAAAGCGGCACTATTTGTGGTTTCAGTGTGCATTTCCCTGGCAACATTCGCACCATACTGGAGTACGGGCAAAGAAGGGATAATAAACAATGTGTTTATGTATTCCTCAGGCTCTGGGCGCAGTTACGGGATAATATCTTTGTTTGGATTTCCCGCCATAAAGTACATATTTATCGCAGGATTGTTTACATTCGGGTTGTTTTTGAAGGACAAGGATATAATTCGCAACTGCCTGCTGGGAATGCTTTTCTTTCTTGGGTTTATCACCGGCATAGCCATTCAGTACTTTGTGCTGCCTATTGCGCTGGGGGTGTTGCGTCCATCGAGAGGGTTTTTGCTGTATTCACTGGTAACAACCCTGTTTTTGCTCGGAGATTTGGATAACGTGTTTGTGCCCGGATTTCACAAGCTGGGATGGAACGTTGTTTGGCTCAGCGTAATGTACTGGTTCATCCTCGAATTGAAGCGGAAAAAAGAAGCTGTACAGGCGTAACCGTCGTTTTTGACCATTTTTTCGCTTGACAAAAGGCCGACATTTAACTATTTATACCAACTTTGCATAATAGTCTGGACAATTCAGGGTATCGAGTGCATAAGCAGGAAATGCGTCGTAAGAGGTGTATTTTCGCTATGTGCTGAAATTTTTGGAGTAATATATGTTACCGGTAAAAAAGACCAGCAAAGCAAGGACACGGACGCGACGCAGCCATAATCGGCTAAAACCTGTAAATTATTCAGTATGCCCGAAGTGCGACCAGGCCAAACTGCCACATGCGGCATGCACCAACTGCGGTTACGTCAACCCCAAAATAACACTGAAAGTCGGCAAGGAAGAAGGCGAGTAGGAAAAAAATGCGAATCGCTGTGGACGCAATGGGAGGCGACAACGCCCCGGAGGCGATTATTTCCGGTGCGGTGGAATCAACAGAGTTCCTCGACAAGGATGACTGTGTAATACTTGTCGGGCCGGAAGATATTATAAAATCACACCTTTCTTCCCTGAAATTTCGCAAGGAAGCCATTGATATTGTTGAGGCCCCTGAAGTTATCGGTATGGACGAGCCGCCGATAGAAAGCCTGCGGAAAAAGCCGAAAAGCTCGATAGGAGTTTTGGCCAAACTGGCTAAATTGAATCAGGCCGATGCCGTCATTTCGGCGGGTAATACAGGCGCCTGCGTTGCCGCTTTCCAAATGAGGATGAGAAATCTTCCGGGCGTCATTCGACCGGGGATTGCTGTCGTGTTTCCGACATTCGCAGGGCCTGTAACGATATGCGATGTCGGGGCTAATATCGCCTGCAAGCCCATAAATCTTTATCAATATACGATTATGGCAAGTATGTATTCAAAACATCTGCTGGGGAGCGAAAACCCGCGAGTGGGGCTGATGAGCATCGGTGAAGAGAACGCAAAAGGAAACGAAGTGGTAAAAAAAGCCCGTGAACTTATAAAATCCGACTCAAACATAAACTTCATTGGAAACGTCGAAGGCAGAGATATATTCCGGGGTGTGTGCGATGTTGTGGTCTGCGATGGATTTGTCGGCAATGTGATTTTGAAGCTTACCGAAGGTGCTGTCGACGGCCTGTTCAGGGCGATAAAACAGGAACTGCAGGAAAACCTGCTGCTGGCGATACAGTTCAAGTCGGTAATGAAAAGAATATACAAAAAATACGACTACAATGAATATGGCGGCGCACCGCTGCTCGGCGTTAACGGCACAGCATTGATATGCCACGGAGCAAGCGAAAGCAGAACTATCAAAAATGCCATTCTGATATCAAAAGAATACCACATAAGCAAAATAAACGAGAAAATAGCGGAATACCTCTCGAATACTCTGGTAAGGACAGCTGATGAGCAAAGCAGTTAGCGAATCTGTCCCGCCCTATCGTGCAGTTATAGCAGGTCACGGTTCATTTGTGCCATCGAAAAGACTGACAAATGACGACCTTGCAAAAATGGTCGACACCTCGGATGAATGGATTACCGCCCGAACCGGCATCAAGGCCCGGCACATTACCACCGATGATGAGACCACCGGCTATCTGGCCATTGAGGCGGCCAAAAGAGCGGTAGCAAATGCCGGCATCAATGCAGACGAGCTTGGGCTTATCATTGTGGCTACTGTCACGCCGGAGATGGTTTTTCCCTCCACTGCTACATTTGTGCAGCAGGCCATTGGAGCAAAGAAGGCATTTGCCTTCGATTTGGAAGCCGCCTGCAGCGGGTTCGTGTATGGACTGTCTATTGCGCAACAGTTCATTGAACACGGCAGACTCAAATATGCCCTGGTAATAGGAGCGGAAACCCTCACAAAAATTACCGACTGGACGGACCGGGCAAGCTGTATTCTTTTCGGAGACGGCGCAGGAGCAGCGGTACTAAAACGAAGCAAAAACAGAAACAGGGGCATTCTGTACAGCACTATGGCCTCGGACGGCAGCTACTGGAATTCGCTGAACTGTCAGGCTTATGCTTCGAGACACCCATCCTCTAAAAAATTAGACGACCCGAAAAAAATATATATGAAAATCAAGGGCAGAGAGGTCTATCAGCAGGCCATTCGGCGGATTGTTGAAACAGTTAACAACTGCCTTAAACACTGCGGCCTGGGCATCGATGACGTCAAGATGTTCATTTCACATCAGATGAACGCAAGAATTATCGAATCGGTGGCAAAAAGACTTAAACTGCCGGACGAAAAAGTATTTATGAATATCGCTGAGTACGGCAATACGTCGTCGGCATCGGTGCCGATTGCCTTTGATGACTGCTCAAAACAAGGCAAGATAAAGAGAGGCGATGTTATTGTATTTGTGGCTTTTGGGGCCGGATTAACCTGGGGCGCAAACGTAATTCGCCTTTGACAGGAAAAAGTATAAGGCAGGATGCTCATCAAATGAAAACGGCATTTTTATTTCCAGGACAGGGTGCTCAGGTTGTGGGAATGGGCAAAGATATAGCCGAAATATTCCCTGCAGCGGCAGCAATATTCAAAAAGGCCAACGAAATTCTCGGATTTGATTTAACCAGGATTTGCTTCGAAGGGTCTGCGAAACTGCTAAATACAACAGCAATTTCACAACCTGCGATTTTTACGACCTCCGCAGCAATACTGGAAGTCATCAGGACCAATCCAGCGACCAGCGGGATTAGGCCGGATGTAACCGCGGGGCTTAGCCTGGGAGAATTCAGCGCTCTATATGCAGCAGAGGTTATCGATTTCAAGGATGCGCTCATTCTCGTTCAAAAGCGAGGGGAGGCGATGCAGGCTGCTGCTGACGCCACCGAAGGCGGAATGGTCAGTGTAATCGGCCTTGACGAAGAAAAAGTAACCCGGCTTTGCGCAGAGGCCGGCGAAGGCGAACTGCTTACAGCCGCCAATTTCAACTGCCCCGGCCAAATCGTGATAAGCGGCAGCAAAACGGCCTGTAAGCGTGCAGAAAGTTTAGCGGCAAAATACGGGGCAATAAAGGCGATGAGGCTGGAAGTGGCGGGCGCTTTTCATACTGAAATGATGGCCGGCATATCCGATACCCTTAAAGAATTACTGCAAAAAAGCAGAATTTCAAACCCTTCAAGTATAAAAATCATTGCAAATATCAACGCCGATTATTACCAGAGCGCTGAAAAAATCGTGGAAAGCCTGACAAAACAGTTGACCAGCCCTGTTCTTTGGCAAAAATGTATGGAGCGACTTCTGGCGGACAAGGTTGAAAAATTTTACGAGATTGGGCCCGGAAAAGTTTTGACCGGCCTTATGAAAAGAATAAGCAGAAAGACAGAAGTAATTAATGTAAACAGCCTGGAAGCATTAAAAGAACTGATAAATTCCCAAGGTTAATATTGGAGACTTTAAAATGTCGGAAAAAAGGCTTGCTGTCGTAACCGGCGCTGCCAGAGGGATAGGCAGGGCAATAGTTCTTGAGCTGCTCAAGCAGGGCCGAACCGTTGCCGGTCTGGATGTAAATGCTCAACAGCTTGCTGAACTGGAAAACGTGGTCAAGCAGGCCGGCTTTACAGTTGTGACCAAATGCGTGGATATTACCGATACGGATACGTTCACCAAAGTACTTGAGGAATTGGCCGAGGAATACGGCGGGATAGGGATTCTGGTCAATAACGCCGGTATTACCCGCGATGGGCTGATTATGCGAATGAGCGATGAGGATTTCGACAAGGTGATGGCGGTCAATCTGAGAGCTGCCTTTGTCGCCATCCGGTCAGCGTCAAGGTCTATGGTCCAAAACAAGTTCGGACGAATCATTAGTCTTAGTTCGGTTTCGGGCGTGATAGGCAATGCCGGGCAAAGTAACTACGCGGCGAGCAAGGCCGGTCTTATAGGTTTGACCAAGACCGTTGCCCGCGAGCTTGCCAGGAAAAATATCACAGCCAATTGCGTTGCACCTGGCTTTATCATAACCGAAATGACGGACAAGCTGCCGGAGCCTGTTAAAGAAGCAGCGAAAGAAATAATACCGTTGCGGAGATTCGGCACCGTTGAGGACGTAGCAAATGCAGTTGCGTTTCTTGCCGGCGATTCGGCTGGCTATATTACCGGCCAGGTGCTGTGCGTGGACGGCGGTATGGCAATGTGAAGTCGCCGCTCGTATTATGGTATTTTACCGGACGTTTATAAAAAAATAAAAAAACATTTGTAGACAAGCGGTCCAGCAGGTAATATACCAGCCAAAATAGTAAATGACCCACGAGTTATCAGCAATAGTCATATTGCTGCTAACAATTAAGCGTAGAGTAAGAACGGAATTACTATTTTGACTTAAGGAGAATGTCAAGTGAGTGCTGACGAGGTAGATGTTAAGGCGATTGAAAACAGAGTAATCGAGATAATAAGTGAGCAGATGGGCGTAGACAAGTCTGAAATCACACGTGAGACTTCGTTTATCAACGACTTGAATGCCGACTCACTGGATACCGTGGAACTGGTGATGGAGTTTGAAGACGAGTTCAATACAAGTATTCCTGATGAAGAAGCTGAAAAAATCCAGACGGTCGGTGCCGCAGTTGACTACATCGTCAATGTTGCACGCTCCAAGGGCAAAAAATAGCAGACGAATCCAGTATGAGTAGACGGCGAGTCGTTATAACAGGCCTGGGCTGCATTACTGCGTTAGCTGAATCGGTTGATGCTTTTTTTGCTGCGTTATGCGGGGGCAAAAGTGGCATTTCTTACATAGAATCCTTCGATGTTAGCACACATCCGGTAAAATTCGGCGGCGAAATAAAAAATTTCGAGCCTACAAAATATATCGACCAGCGTGAAAGCAAGCGAATGGACCGCTTTGCGCAATTTGCGGTGGCCGCAGCAAACCAGGCGGTAAATGACAGCGGACTTGATTTCTCCAAAGAAGATATCTTCCGTGCAGGGGTTATCGTTGGGACAGGTATAGGGGGCATCAAAGAAATCGAAGAGCAGCATGTTAGGCTTTTGGAGGGCGGACCGAAAAGGGTTTCACCGTTCTGCGTTCCCAGACTTATGGCCAATGCCGCCAGCGGCAATATTGCCATTCGGTACGGCATAGGCGGGCCGAATATATCAGTTGCCAGCGCCTGTGCTTCTGGCAGTCACGCCATCGGAGAGGCTTTTATCAATATCGCCTATGGACGAAGTGACATTATGATAACGGGCGGCACCGAAGCGGCACTCACGCCGTTAGGACTGGCGTCCTTTTGCGCCGCCAGGTCGCTAAGCACCCGTAACGATAACCCGCAGGCAGCTTCAAGGCCGTTCGATAAAGACAGGGATGGTTTCGTGCTTGCTGAAGGGGCCGGTGTCCTCGTTCTTGAAGAATACGAGCATGCCAGGAAACGTGGGGCAAATATATACGCTGAATTTTTAGGGTACGGCGCCACCGACGACGGTTATCATATTACCGCCCCCCTGCCGGACGGAAAAGGTGCAGCAAAGGCGATGGAAATGGCGATTGCGGATGCAGGGGTCGACAATGAGAAAGTCGACTACATCAACGCCCACGGGACAGGCACGGAGCTCAATGACATAGCTGAAAGCACCGCTATCAAAAGCGTTTTCGGCGACCATGCATATAAACTGGCTGTAAGCTCGACAAAAAGCAGTCTGGGTCATCTGCTCGGCGCAAGCGGTGCGGTCGAACTTATAGTATGCGTAAAGACCATCACAGACTCAGCCATCCCCCCTACCATTAATCTCGATAATCAGGACGAGCGATGCGACCTTAAAATCGATTATGTGCCGAAAGAAGCCCGCCAGGCCAGGGTTAATGTCGCCCTCAATAATTCTTTTGGTTTCGGCGGTCATAATGCCTGTCTGGTTGTGGGAAAAGTTTAAATTACCCTCATAAACCTTACCTGTGGGGAAGAATATAAAAAATCCGGCAATCACTCAAATCTGAAACCGCAGGTGTCGGCAGTGATATGTTCGGATTCCGCCCGCGGGTATTTTCTGCAGTTTAACGGCCGAAATTGATAAATGCTGCAATAACTGCTCCCATCGGACCTGTACTTTAAGAAAAAACAGGTGTTCGGCAATTTGCAACATCTGCCGCAATGAACGCACATCCCTGTTCTGTTTTTTGAAACAGGCAGTATGGAAGTAATTGTCCTCTTTACCTTGGCGAGCACAGGTTACATCCTTTCAAGTGACAACCCTTGCACAATCCGTTTTTCAGTTCAACCACCATTAGCAGCCTTACATTATATCGTTCCCCAAAAAAAGCCGCAATAATTTTCTTGCTGGTTGTAGCCGACAGGGTTCACACCGATATTTTTCTTTGCTTTTGGCGGTAAAAACGGATAATACTCCTTCTATATGAAAAACTCGCTTTCGCATTTACCGAAGCACAAACAGGATGAGCTGGAGCTGATAAAGGACATTGTCCTCGAAAAAATCCCCGATGTGCGAATGCTCGTCCTTTTCGGCAGCTATGCCCGCGGCAACTGGGTCGAAGATATACACACCGAAGGCCATACCACCCACGTATACGAATCAGACTTCGATATCCTCGTCGCAACCAAATCGAAAAAGACGGCCGAGGACTACGAACTCCACGACTGCGTAGAAAAAGCCATCGCTGCGACAAATAAGGTCAAAACACCTCACAGCATAATCTACCATACGTTCAGCTACGTCCGGCAGATGATTGCCGAAGGCCAGTATTTCTTCACAGATATAAAAAAAGAAGGTATCCACCTCTACCGCCGCTCATCTAAACACAGCCTCGGAAAAGCAAAAATGCTGACCCCGCAGCAGAGAAAACAAATCGCCCAAGACGATTTCAAACAATGGTTCAAAAAAGCAAAGCAGTTTTATCGTTCCTACGAACTTAACGTTAAAGAACGTCAGTACAAAATCGCAGCTTTCGACCTTCATCAATCTACTGAGTGTTTTTATAGTGCTGTTACATTAGTTTTTATTAATTACCGTTTCAGGACTCACGACATTGAATTATTAGGCATAAAAGCCGTAAGTTACGATACTGAATTCGCGAAGGTTTTCCCTCGCGATACAGCTACACAGCACAAGGCCTTTACTCTGTTGAAGAAGGCCTATATCGACGCCCGCTACAAAAAGGATTACAAAATCACAAAGAAACAATTAGTATACTTGGCGGAGAGAGTTAAAAAACTCCAGAAAATAACAAAGACCATCTGCAGCGATAAAATAGAGTCCTATGCTCATACCGGCCAATACTGAGCATAGCTGGCAGATACTCGCTGCGAGAATATTTTTTGTCGGCCTGTAACCTGTGAACTCAGGCGACAATAGTCAATAATCAATCCGCCAAAGAACTGAATTTTGGCCGCCTAACAAATTATCTTTTGGAAAGTGCAACTACAAAGTAAACTAAAAGTTATTCCTTGATATCAGCAAGAAGTCTGTCTGTCACATCTACCATATCTTGCATACCCAACTTCTTATAAAGATCCTTGGCGTTCTGCCAGTATTCTCCTGTCTTCCTAATATTCTGATGGGCTCTATAAACCAAACCGAGATTGAAGTAATTGTTGGCTATCCCTTCTGACCGTTCCAACCGCTTATTAACGTCCAGACCTTTACGTATCATCCTTTCAGCTTCGTCCAGCTTATATTGGTGCAGGTATATCATCCCAAGATTATTGTACTGCCTTGACATTTCTTCTTCCAAGCCATGTTGTTCGGCAAGCCTTAGCGATTTACGAGCCATCTTCTCTGCCTTATCGAACTCCTTTTGCTTGCGATAGACCACAGCTAGACGGCCATAATTGATCGCCATCTTGGCACTTTTCCCAAACTGCTTGTCAATCTCCTGCGCTTTAAGCAGCCATTCCTCTGCATCATTCAGCCAGCCCTGAACTGCACAAGTATACCCAAGATCGCTATAAATGGGCGACTTGCCTTCTGTCCAGTTAAGTTTTTCACATAATGCCAACGCCTGATGATATGTCGTTTCGGCATTAGCAAACTGCCCACTCTTGAGGTAAGCCCGCCCAAGATATTGTTTCAATTCGACTTCTTGCTGTGAATCAAGCGGAACCTCCTTCAACGCCTGCCTACAGTCGTTAATCGTTGGCTTCTTGCCGGCCTTCAGCCGCTTAAGATACCTTCCCCATGACAACTCATGGTGATGCCGCCTTGCTTCTGTCTTAAAACGAATCACATCGTTTTTACTTTGAATCTCCCCCGACTGTGTTTCCAAATTTCCTGTGGGGTCTTTTTCCCTCAAATCCTTTAGGTTACTCATTGTCACCTTCTCCTTAACTTTAGGACAAACTACTTTTTGATGCCACTCTTCTTTTGCTAATTCCTCACTATACTCATATAACTCACCCAAACGTCTTTCCACAATATGGCGAATTTCATCCTGATATTCATCTAAGTACATTCTTAGTTCAGGTTGGTCTTTCTCCGGCATCATCTTAAGTGACTCCTCGAGCTCCGCTGCACTTAACCCCGCTATCACCGCAAGCTCACGCCAGTTCTCCGTCTCCGCCGATATTATTGGGTCGGTCAAATCAGCAAGTCTCTCATTGAATTTCGGTTTAAAACTTATCTGTTCCATTCTTTTTTACCAGTCGAAATCCCACTCTTATGTCCCGAGTATCATACTCTTTTTTTATCTTGGCCTTGGTGATCCACTCTTTCACGAGTGAAACCGGCTTACCGTCCATATCTGTGATGCGCAAATATTTCAAGGTCTCCCCGCAAAAAATACTTTTTGCATTCGAATCTATCTTCTCCGGCATCACACCTATTGTAAAACTAAACGGTTTCTCAAGAAAATATCTGCCCCTCTCCTTTTTAAAATGCCACTCGGGTTTCTCACCTTGGACAAATTCATCGAATGTTTTTTCCGTCACTGTGTTTTCTAATATATGTTTCTCCTTTTTAGTTTGACTCAGTGACTTCGCCTGCCCGAGGTTCCCGAATAGATTTTTTATTTTCACCCCAACCCCATGAGAGCTTTTCTTGCTGATGTCGGTTCTTACAATAGTCTCTTGTGTTACGTGCACTTTAATATTGTCAACAGGTGCGCTCACAATCCTTGCGTTGCATCCTTTCATATCCCCTTTTATGCACGCAAAAGGTAATCCAAATAATGCTTTCCGAGTTTCGTAACACTCAAAGTGTATATCTACTTTTAGTGGCAAGAACTCCTGTCCGCCCCAAACCGTTCCATCCTCCTCTATCAATATCGAAATAAACGGATTGCTATCTTTTGCTGGGTCAAACTGCGCTTTTATCCATTCCTTTTTCATTGCCCAACCTTCGTTACTTAACGTGATATATTATATCATGGCCAAAATCTGCTGTCAAGTGTAAAATGCAAAAATAAATTACTATATGCTCATTATCAACCAATTTTTTCTCAATTTAAATTCCAAATAAGCTCTTGCAAGCATATAATACACCATAAAAATCCCTATGCCGCTATATTGAGCCAATATCATCAGGTGAGGAGGTCGCTCGGCGCATAATTTCTTTGCTGATATGGAGTTGTACAATCTGCGGATGAAACGATTGGTAGATATCCACTGACACAATTCTTGGCAACTGACATAATTCGGGCTGCGATTGACCCTAATCCACGAAACTCCGCCGCTTGCCCAGTCTTTTTCCATCTCCCTCATCCCTGTTACTCCTATTTCCGTTGCTTGTGGCTGTTATCACTTTTACTCTTATCGGGTCTATTTTCCGCAAAGCATCGTATACTTTTTCTGCACTCTCTTGTAAGTGCTTCTCCTTAGATAGTAGTTCACATGGATTTGTGATGAGGTAGATTTTCAGATTCGGTCTCCGCTCGTCCTGAAGCAGATCACTGATACTAGTAAAACGCCAAGTGTCTACCTGAGCGAGCTTTCCAATATGTGCCAAGATAAAAATATCATTTGTCACTGATCTCACAATTTGCTTATCTACGGCTATTTCTTCAAAGTGCCGGACGAAAAGTTCTCCTTCTTCGTTGATACCTGAAACTCCTATCAACGCTGCCCCGCACCTTGCTTCCCCGAAAGCCTCCACAACCTTGTCGCCTACACAACCATGTATTCCTGGCTTGTATTCACCTCCAGTAAAGATAAGATTGCTAATATCTCCACAGCTTAATTGGTCTATTACCCCCATATTGTTAGTAACAATAACATGGTAATCCCCTGCTTCAATTAGACGCTTGACACAACATGCTACCGTCGTACCAGCAGAACATGCCAATGTAGCACTCGCCGGAATAAGCCCAACCAACTTGTCAGCAATCGCATCTTTCCACTCGCGAGCCACTGGAAGATTATCGTGATAGTAGGTTTGTCGCCCGGCACGAATGCCCTCTGAAGACAGAGTTATATCGGCTGAAATATCAGCGATATCCCTAAAGATAGTGTTTACCGTTTTCCTATTGATGTGTAAAGCTTGTTCAACTTCTCGATGTTGAAGTAATGAGCCACCAGACTGCCTCCGCCATCTGGATAATAGCATTTGGAATATCTCAGCACGGAGTTGAGAAGAGTCTTCTTTAGTCGGTCTGCCTTTTGGTAGTTTAGATTTCATGAATTGTCCTTTCAATAATAGGGGTTTAACTGTTTATTCATATATATATAATAGCATTTTGCAGCCTAGATATCAATATAAAAATTGAAATAATTGCTATTATTTTAACAAATGATTAATATTTTCTAATTCAAATGGCAACGTAGGCTCTTAATATATATTATATGATAGTATTAGAGCGCAGCGCAAATCCTCGCACAGCCTGCCCTCGAATGTCGTAGTCGAGGGTTGCTTCCTTGTTTATACTATCGGGGGTCGTTGGCGGTGACCCAGTACTTTGAATTTTGCTGTGTTAATCGCCTTTACCCGGTACTTGTCCGCCGAAGGCGGAATCCGTGTCCAAAAATTTTATCCGCCGTTTACAAATCGGCGTTAATTCCGCCAACTCAAAACTAAAAACTCAACATTTATCCGCCAAGGGCGGACTCAAAACTCTTTTGCCGGCCTGCCCCAGCAGGTTTTTAGGCCGCGGTCGCCTTCCGGAAATTTACCCTCTGGCCAACAGCAATCAAGCAAACGCCAAAATTTTCCCCGCGTATTCTGCCTTAACAATCAATCTCAGGGGTTTGTTGCACGCAATCAGCTTTATAAAAGGGCGATTAGCCCTTGTGGTCGAAGGCGGGACGTTCTGAAAAAGCTTGCTTTGAAAAGAACGCTCGCCAAGAACACCAGGCTGATTGCGTCCCTCTGTGCTGCTCTATGGCCCAAATAAATCCGTGTAAATCTGTGTTCATCCGTGGTAAATTTTCCTTGATTTTTCTCCGAAAATATGTTATAATATCCACCCTGTACTCAGGGTAGTGCAGTAGTGAACGTCTGTTTGCCTGCCCCAGGGGGCAAGAATGCAAAAGACAAACCGCTTATTTTGAATATGGGGTATTTGGATTTTGAGATTGTTTCGGAGGTGTTAATTTGGGCAACATTTATTTAAGCAAT
>Ga0315284_10012745_pt1 | contig 11970 bp, 4 predicted proteins | sample YL17G09_16_MG_FD_203696 | JGI IMG/M metagenome (GOLD analysis project Ga0315284, IMG submission 203696) | Sediment microbial communities from Yellowstone Lake, YNP, Wyoming, USA - YL17G09_16 | ecosystem: Environmental > Aquatic > Freshwater > Lake > Sediment | place: USA: Wyoming | collected...
TTTAATAGAAGGATGCCGCGTGTATTTAAGATAGCTGCAGTATCTGGAGTCTCCGCGCTTCCAATGAAGCCCTCGAAACCCGATCTTAATACCTTTGCAACTCTATCACGAATGAAGACGATCGAAATCTCTTCTTCTTCTGGGAATCCACTTTGAGTCGTTGTGCGTCCCCATACTATTCTTCCACCACCAGCTACAGGTTGTAATGTTGTTACGCCTGCTGCAGCTAATTGCTCTAAAGTTAGAGGTGAGAATTGCTTATCTCTTAAGATAGTAAATCCACTAAGAACTTTATTAGTTAATGGGTTTTCAAGTCTAACATCAGCAGACTCAAAGCCTGCCGCTGCTGCCGCCAAGTAGAATCCATCGATTAATACATTATCGCCACCGGCTTGAACAACGATTTGATCTGGATAGAAATATACCGCTCTGAAAGTATTTCCAAAAGCATCAGCTACAGAGTAGTTAGATAAGTCTTCAACGTTACCAGCCAAGACATCAGTAACTGTCTCTCCTTGAATTCCTTCAAGGACACCAATATCTTCAACAGCTGCCGGACTTACACCCGTTAAGTTGTCAGGAGTTAATCCACTGATAGCTCCCATAAACAAGACTCTTTCTTTCTTATTACGGATATTACTCATAGACTTACAGTGAGCAAGAGCATTTTGGAAAATAACAGAGATGGTTTGTTTTGGTAAAGGAACCAAAATATCACACTCTACTTTTTCAAGAGACTCAAGCGCATTGATCCAGCCAGCATCATAAAAGCCGGCATCTTTAGTATCAATTAAAGTAACTCGCAAAGCATATCCATTAGGAACAACATTATGATTAACAACAACATAATTGCTTACATCACTTGGATCTAATACTTCATATTCAAGAGCGCTTTCTTGAACAATAGCTTTTCTAATATTTACGCCAGTACCAGTGATGCCGATAATATCATATAAACCATCATTACCAACTGGTTGTGCAGCAGTAGCTACCAATTCTCCATTGTTAATTTTAAGTTTGTAATTAGTGATATCTACGATAGAAGAGAAATCAATAGTTGCGCTACTCATATAGCCATCACCTACACCCGTAGTATTAAGTGCGCCGTTCGTTCCGGTATTTGCCCCAACTTGCAATCCAGTAACAGGATCAATTACTTGGAAAGCAACAGAGGTTTGATTAATAATAGCTGATAGATAAGTTGGATTATGAAAAGTTGAGCCAGATACAAGCGTCGCATCTGCAATAACATCTAATTTTCCACCACTAACTGCTGTAACATGGAATAATCCATAATTAGCAGAATTTGCTGAGTCAATAATTTTTAATGTCTTACCAACATAAGTAGAATCAAAAACTACAGAAGAACTAAATAATCCTCTATTGATTCCACTTAATCTTGCGATATAGCCATCTTCACCAAAATTCAATGTTTCTAAGCTCTGTTTAACAGTATAGAAATAAGAGTGCCCGCCTGGTGCCGCAGTATTATCAGTAATAAATTGAGTGGTAGTTGGTTGCCCGCTAGTATCTAAAAGATAATAGTCTAATTTATTTGGAAGAATTTGAGTTTCAACGTTTGTTGCATTATTGGTAACAAAGAAATGAATTTGAGAATTAAAATCTGGTGTTACACCAACTGGCAATGGAAATATGAATTCATCATTATCAAGAGCTAAAGCATTTACATCAGAGTCTAAGAAGTATGAAACTCTTCTTGGCATCGGAGGCGCAGCTTGAACTGTTAATAAAGCTGGAGCAGCATTAGCAAAAGCTAATTGTGCGCCTAAAGCTAAATTATTAGTAAGACTTGGAAATCCATGTCTGCTGGTAACTGGACCAAGACCTTGAAGAAGAACTGGGTCATTTAAAAAGGTTGTTGGAATATAATTAGCAACTAAAGAGTCATTTTTAACTAAAACACCACTAACCACTTTAACTGTAAATGCATCGCCTTCACGGAAAACTGGAGTAGATTCTACAATAGCAAAACTTAATACACCATTGCTAACTACATAACCATCCGCTTTCCAAATAACTGGATTTCCGTTGGCATCAAGCTTTGCTCCTGAAACAGATCCGAATGCTAAAAATTTAGCAGTAAGAGCGATTGGCGCATTAAGAGCATCTCTCTGAACAGAAGAACAACGAATGGTCCACGTCTCTGGTGGCGCATTTAAATCAAGAAGCGTTAAGTTCGTAAGTGAACCTACGCCAACATTAGTGCTAAGAGGTAGATAGTATGGTACAGAAGGATTACTTAAAGATGAATTTCCTTGATCAACAAAGTGGGCTCGTTGAAGCTCAACTCGTCCCGTTGTAATATCCACACGATAATCGTATTTATTATTAAATGGATTAGCATCAATAAGTGACTCAAGTCCAACTAAAGGAACCCCATTCTTAAATAAAGTAATTCTATTAGAAATTAGGGGCGCATTTGAAATTTGGAAGTGTCTGCCATCTTGACCCGTAACGCCAGTATAAGATGAGTTTAAACCATCTTTACCGCCGCCACTAGCCTGAGAAACTAATGTCTCATCAGTTGACCCTTCTCCAATCATTGCCGCTATACGAGAACCACCAGGAATGGAAACTCCACGTGATTGAGTAATAACATCTGTGAAAACACCAGGAAGTACACCTGTTCCACCGGGAATATTAGCCATTAGATTTCTCCATTTAAAAATTTGTTATACATTTTATGCCTTATTCTGGTAGAGCCATCAGATATATTTAGTTCAACTTCTTCTAGTTGCATCATTAAAATGTATTAATATTCCTATTATTGGCGATATATTAATAGATTTTATTATGTTGTCTTTATTATTCAAACTTTTCAAATTTAGAAGCTTAAAATTTTCATTTAATTACATATTTAGCAGCATATCTGTTAAGCTAACCTCTGTATTTATCGTCAAATTTGTCGCTACTGAATTATCAGGATTTGATACGTCCTGAAAAGAGGCTGTAAAGAAAATTGCATCAATAAAGCTGCTAATTGGTATTTCTCTTCGCCACTCTGTTCTTATATTTAATGTGATAGTTTGCCTAAATAATTTATCTATTCTATCATCGGTCTCAGAGGCGCCGCCGATATCAACTGGTTTTACGATAATTCCAACATCATAAAGAGTCTCAAATGTTAGCTCCGTAAAACACATCGCCACAGCTTCAACCAAATCGTCCCTAGCTCTTAGGCTTCTAGTCATTACATCAATAATAATAGATCCTTCCCACGCTCCGGCAGTTAAAAAATAAGTGGGCTTATTTACCATTGTTTGGTGTCCATATCCATCTTCATAAATAATTTCTTCATATTGAATGCCGCCGCGCTCTCTATTAATAGAAATTGGGACATACTTACTGCCACCGCTCTTGACCAAGATAGCAGGATAATAAATACCATCGTATCTATAATTTTCTCCAATAAATACTCTAGTGGGAAGCAAATCGGCAGCTAAAGAATTAGATCCTGGATGACCTTCTGGGATATCACCACCAGATGGCAGATCAGTATGATCGGTGGTATTAGCAAAGCCCCATTGATCTTTAGAATAATGATAGTAGCTATCTTTAGAAAATAAATCTCTTAATGTTGCAATAATCATTTCTTTAGGATACACCAACATAGAGGACTGAACTATATTGTGCAGATTAAAAAGATCTGATTTAAAGAAATTATTGGTAGACATTAGGGATCATTTGTATTTAGTAAAACTTTTAATTCTGCTAAACTTATTTTAGTAGATTTTGTTCCCCTGCCAAAACATTCTAAACAAATAATTTCGCGGGCTGACGCTGGATCCATAGAATTATCATTACAGGAGCAAACTTCAGTTATTATTAAATACTTTTGATCTAAACTCATTATACTCCTTATTTATAAATACATTTCAAAACAATTGGAGACCATCTAAATGAAAGATAATTGCCTGTTGCCGGCGAAGAGCGGAGCCACATTTGATCCATTGAAAATCCTAGCCGATAATTTTTATTAGTTGTAAAGTCATGTGCCGTCAAATCTACAGTAATAATAACGGAATTAGTTCTAAGATTAGTCTCATCGGCGGCAGTAGTAACAAAATGTGATGCATAAACCCTGTCAGAAACAGAAAGATCATCACCGTTATATGGTTGAGTTACCTGATCTCTAACATTTAAAACTCCATTAATCGCATCATTAGAGGTAGTTGTATCTTTATATTTAAACATAGTTAAAGTTGCTACATTATATTGAACTGCATTCGTAGTAACATAAAGTACATTTACGCCCGTCCAAGAATATTCAAAATATCCAATTTTAGCATTTAAGATTTTTACATTTTCTGGAAGACAAGTATCTACTGGTCCTCTTTTTGTCCAAGATCTAGTATAAAGAATGCTCGCGCCGCCATCATTATTAAAATCATCTACTACTAAAATATGATCAGATGCTTGAACTCCATAAAGTGTTAGCGGCGTATTATTTTGAGAATAAGCTGTAAGTTGAACTGGATCCGTGCCCCAACCATTGTCAGTGGCAATAAGATTTACTGTCGACGCAGGATATGCAATAGTGGGCAAAGAACCGGCTAAACGGGCGCGAAGTCCATAAGTATTATCTACCAAAGATATCTCTTTATAGAAAATTTGATTTCTATTTTGGTAATAAGACCAAGCAGATGGAATATCTATACCAACCGTTTCTATTGTATTAGAAAAATCAATAAATTGACTATCAAAAATATTATCTGTAATGCGAACTTGACTAGTGGCTCCAGTTTGTCCCTTAACGTAAGCTTGAATGCCTAAACCTGCTCGATCAAAATTATTTCCAGTTACAATAACATTACAGCTACTGTGTAAATATAATATTGCAGAATATGGTGATGCAACATTAGTTGCAGTATTTACAACACCAATAACAGAGTTATTATTTATATTTGCATTATTAAAACATACGATTGCCGCATCATAATAATAGTTAACGCCTACTCCAACAGAATTGACCAATGGTTTTTTACAAATAATATTTCCAGAAATAATGCTATATGTAGTGCCTGCATTTGCAGCTTCTTTTCTAAGAAGAATTCCAACATTTCCAGGAATTGAGGTACTAACTTCAGTATCAATATAATTTGATAGATAAGCGGGATCTGCCGGATGCAATCTATTATTAATAATCATAGCTCCATCATTAGAGGCGGAACTAGATGCACACCCAATTTGAATCCAATTAGCGGTATTATTGCTAACAAATAATGCGCCAGTTGGAACACTAATATAATCATTACCAAAAGCTGGTGCCGGAAATGCAGTACTTGTAAAAGGAATATAATCCCCTCTATAGTCTAGATTTGCAATAAATTTACAATGATTTCCACTAATTACTAACTGATCCTCTTTATCTCTTATTAATCCATTATTTGGAATTCCAACATTTGATAAACTATAAGCGCCTATGCCTGCAGTAATAATTCCAATGGTGCCGCATGTATTATTAGCTATTCTTACATTAGTTGTAGATAGCATTGCTCCAACAAATGCAATGTTGCTAGTTGAACGTTTTGTAGAAACTAAAATCATTTGATTATAGTTGCACATATTATTTTCAATCAATACATTAACTAATTTAGGATTTTTTGGATATGCGCCGGCGCCTGCCGCTGTAATTAGCGTAGAAGTAATAGAAATAACTGCCCTAAGATCGTCAGTAACTGCAGCGGCAGATATAAATTTATTGTTTGAAATATTTAAATTTTCTACAACAGCAGCATAGTCACTAAGTTGCAAGCTAATGAATGAGAAACGATCTGACATAGATGTAGTAAAAGAATTGTCTTTAATTTTTACATCAACTAAATTAGTTAAAACATTTGCATACATCATTCCATAACCATCATTAACTAAATTAGTTAAATCATACCCAGTGCCTGGAACACCAGTGTAAATGACAGCATTTCTTTCAAATCTAAAGTTGCTAGTTAATATAAAAGCTTTTGCAGTAGTTACACTTATAGTTGAATCAATAATAGTATTAATTCCATTAAGAGTAATTTGTCCGCCAATAGTTACGGTTGATGGATCAATAAATACATCTGTAAACGTACCGCCTGCAGAAAATGTTAGACTGCAATTTATGAACTTGACAGTCGTAGCAGTTAGCGCCCCCGTAAATGTAGCCGTAGTATTAATGAAATTTGCAGAGCTTACTGTAGAAGCTCCGGTAAATGTTACAGTACTATCAGTAAAATATAAATTACTTCCGGGTGATGTAGTTCCACTGAAAGTAACTATACAATTTATAAATCTAGTGTTACTAATTGTTGTATTGCCAGCAATTGAAAGGGTGCAATTTTCAAATGTTGAATTGCTTATATTTGCGCCGCCGGCAACAGTAATGTCGCAATCTTTAAAAGAACTAGAAGTAGCAGTAATGCTGCCACCACCATTAATAATTATAGCAGTATGTGATATTGGAGTGCCAACTAGATGAGTTGAGTCAAATGTTACATTACCACTATTAGTAATTGGACAATATGTTAATTTTGAATCAGTAAATGATGAAACACCAGTTGCAGTAATAATGTTATTAATAAATGTAGAATTGATTGAAGTTATTGCTCCGGTGGCAAAAACTTTTTTATTAATAAGATCATTAGATGGTGAGTTAGTAAATGTTGTGTTGGCAAGTGTTGAGTTAGTAAATGAAATTGCCCCAGTAATATTAACAGGACAATTTGTTAATTTTACATCAAAAAATGAGGAAGTATTAGTGCCAGAAATTGTATAGTTTGTAAATGCTGAGGTTGTAGAAGTTATCGAGCCGGCAACTGAAAATGTTCCTAAATATTCGTTGATAAATGTTGAAAGACTAGTAGTAGTATTTCCACCAATTATAAAATCATAATCATTAAAGGCGCTAGAAGCAATATCAACTGCTCCAGTAATATTCATATCTGATTTACTTACAGGGGCTCCTACCGCTATTAAATTTTGAAGTGTGGCGGCTCCAGTAATCTGAGTAGTTGGGCAATATATTAATTTTGAATCAGTAAATGATGATGTTCCAATAGCAGTAATAAAACTATTGGTAAATATTGAATTAGTTGAAGTTATAGCTCCACCAATTGTAAGTGTTCCTAAAGGTGCATTATTAAATATACAGTCAAAATTTGAATTAGTAAATGCCGCCGATGCTCCAATTGTAAGCTGACTATTAGTAAAAATAGTATTAGATGCAGTTACTGTGCTATTCATTGCAAGAGTCAAATCAGTAAATTTGAATTTTGAAACATTTACTGTGCTACCAAAAGTTAACGCAGCACTTTTTCCTTGAGCAAATAGATTAAATTCTGATGATTGAAAATCAAATGCAGAACTAAAAGTTGAAGATCCCTTTAATGCTAATGTATTTTGTAATGTATTATTATATCTTAACCAATTAATGGCGGTGGTGAAATTTTTAAAGTTTCCCTGAGCCGCATCATTTGTAACTACAGCCGGCATGCTCGAATCTTGATCATTAACAAATCTTCTTACATCTTGATAACTAAGTGAAACAACAGAGCTGGTGCCAGACCCCGTTATGGTAGATTTAACAATATATAAAACAGTTAAATCTTTTTTATTATTTATAAGATTTGCAAATGTAGTAGAATCTGTTACATAAATATTTAATAAAACTGTATTAAATGCAGTAAATAATCTGGTTGGATCATTTGGCGTTGCTGATAGATTATCGTAATCAGCCATCGGCACTATAACTAGCTCACCTATAGAGTTAATACATAGAAGCCAATTTACTGGAAAATAAGCAAAATTATAATATTCTTTTACTTTAGGTATCGTAAATATTTCATCATTTAAATTCTGAAACTTACCATTAACAAGAGCCACGCCACCACGAAGAGAAATAAACTCGTTACTAACATTAACGATATCAAATCCTCTAACAACGCCATTTAAATGTAATAATTTTTCAGGAAGTGCAATAAAGTTAAGAGCAGATGTGCTTAATTCTTTTTCTGCAATATTTCCAAATTGACGTTCATCTCGTAATCTACTAACATAATTAATTGAATCATTTAATTGACACGTTCCAATTAATGACACCTCTTCATCTAATGATAATGTTGGAAATAATTGAATATCTAATTTTGCATTAGAAAAAGTATTAATAGATTGGGCAACAAAAGAAGCATTAAAAGTGTTGGTATAATTATCAAAAATAATATCAATATAATCAATATTTGTTTCATCATAAAATCTAGTTACTTCTCCCTTTTTTCCAAAAATTGTGGGACCCTGTTCGGTAAGAGATGTTCCATTATATGAAGCTAAATATCCATCATATATCCCTGAAATAGAATCATAATTATTTATTTGTAATGTAATTTTATTTACAGTTCCAAATTGATATCCTCGTAATTTTGGAGATATCTTTACGATATCCATTTTGGCTAATTCGGAAGAAGAATATATTGTAACACTATCATTTACCAAAATAGAATTAGCTCCACCAACTAAAAATCTACCTCTTTCATGAGTAAAAGTTTCTCCACTTTCATTAATATAAGTTTCAATATGTCTCTTAAAGGGCGCAAGCGAATCAAAATCAGTAGAAGTTTCTTTACTAAAAGAAACAGAATCGGAATTAAAATATAATCTTACATATCCATCGACAGCTAATGTGGCGGTTGGAGAAAATCCTTTAGCATGAACTGCATCAAAAACAGTGATGTCAGTATATATGTATGGACTACAATTTACAAACTCAATATTATTAATAGTAAATCTTCCAAAGTCTACTAATTTGCCAGAATTAAGAGATTGTGCTACTAAAGTTTTACCCTTTTTTAAATTTGAATTAGATAAATCTAAATAAACACGATATTTTACTTGCACCCTACCAGAATAGGTTGGTTTTTCTGTAATATGACCTATCCAATAACCATCGCCATATGCATCTAATACTTGATCTATCTCTTGCGGTAAACGAGACTTTTCAACTCCATTAACATAATAATTATTTCTACTTAATGGAATAAATAATTTAGTTGGATTTTGAGCGGCTTCAGCCGAACCATATGAAGTCATATATGGTGGACTTGCTATATTTGCACCATAGGGTCCAAATCCCAAAGGATCTCTTCCCACTGTGCCAGTAGATGGAAACAAATCTATTACATTTTTTGTAAAAGTAAAGTTAGTAGCTGTTTGGCTAAAAAATCCATTAGGATCAACTACTCCACTTAAAATAGAAAATGCTGCATTATTATAAGAGTCTGCAAGCATAATTCCAAACTCTCCCTTATAAGAGAATGCTACAAATCTATAATTATATCCTGATTGCCTAAATTTATTATTAGTTGCCTCAACAATTGAATCTAATGTATATAATCCGGGAGTAGTTCCAGCATTACCCGTAACGTCAATCGCTGGTAAAATAGTATATCCATCTTGTGCAAACCCTGTTGGATATAGTGCTAAGTATAATAAATAATGTTTTTCATCAAATTGATCTGGACTAAATCCAATTCCTAAAGCTTCGCCACCTCTTGGAGAAGTAACAATAAGACTTGGCAATTCATTAAATTTATTATTGGCGGCAGCAATAGATAAAACCCCAAATTTATTATTATTAAATAGTGGACGATCTATTCTAGCATGAGCATTAGGTGAATAAGATATATTCTTTCCAGCAATTCTTATAATATATTTCTTTTCTGATAATATATATTTTTTTTCTTTAATAACAAATGGAACTTCTATAGTTCCGTAATTAATTCTAACAATATCTCCAACTCTAACTAAAGCAAATTTTGCATCAAATGCATATCCATCAACAAGGGTTGGTATAAATTCAATAATATCATCACCAATATTAATATTATCAGAGTCTACAATATCATTTCTTAAATAAGCAATAGCTGCAGTAACTGGAACAATTGGTTGTCCATATCCGTCTTGAGATAGTGCCGAAGATCTGGATGATCTAGAGATGCCATTAGAATATAAATTCTGAATTCTTCCGCCCAATAAAAGAAGACTGGTGCTATCAACAAATTCAGCGAATTGCTGTACGTCAGTAGCAGTTTGCGGAATGGAAGAAAATCTGCTAGTATTTAGAAAAATTCCACTAGATACATGGGCATGTGTTGCAGGATACGTAGATCCATCATTAGTGGTAATAAGAGTTGGCGTTACTGCAGCAGAACCATCCGCAAATTGGTGAGCGCGCAGCTCATTATTCATATCATTAATAAGAGTATATGAATTGGTATTATTTCTTAATAAATTAAACTTGTTAGTTAAATAAGGCGAGCCAACCGTATCGCCAGTTACATCAATATGACTTAGTGTGTGGCGATAAATTGTGCCAATTAAATGTGGATCTAATTTAACACCAGTAATTGATATCCACCCAATAGCTAAATTAATATCTTTAGAAAGATTTCGAATATAATTAAATAAATCTTGAGTTCTATGATCTAATCTTAATTTAGATTCGGCAATTTCTGCCATATTTGAAATTTGACTATTAGTTATGTCAACAAAATCAACAGACGCTAAGCTTAAACTAGTAAAAGCAGATGGTTTTAAAGTTCCATCTGGATTAAATGATATTCCTAACCTATCAGAAAGTGAGAAGGTAGTTCCTTGTGCATTTAGTCCAATATTTTCTTGCATCGCGACAACAGCGTCACGAAGCGCATTAATTGCCTCGCCACCTATTTCGGTAAGATTATTGTTGACAAACGGCAGCGTGACATCATCGTCAAAACCGCCAGGGAAATTACTCATTTTTGTTCCTTATAATTTCAGATTACTCTTTATTAATAGTTTTTCTAACTTTGGTCGTAAGAGCATCAACTTCTGAATTATTTTCTCCTGAAGGTTGATTTTCATTAAGCTTAGATAATAAAAAAGAGCTAACTAATCTATATACCAATCCAGATAGTAATCCGGCTACTAATCCAAAGGCTAATCTTCCACTTAAAGAAGATAACCCTTCAGGATAAGGGTATTGTTTAGCTAATAAAGCGCCTAATGGTCCAATTACAACTGGTAAAATGGGTAGGATTAACTCTCTCCAAAATTTAGACTTTTTATTCATTTTTCCGGTAGGAATTTTAGGATTATCTAGTGCATATTCAACAACTTTCCTTACAACAAAAATAATTGCTGCGATTGATAAACAATAAAGTAAAAATTGCCAACTTAATAGGGCTTGAAGCATTGTGTCCATATAAACTCCTCGTAGATATGTTGAAGAATTGGTATATTAACCCTCTTATAATGATCCAATCCAAGATAATATAAGCATTCCGCCTGATCCTGGCGATCCTGCGGCGCCAAAATTTCCTCCAACCGAAGCGCCTGTAGTGTCACCAGTTCCAGCCCCGCCGCCGCCGCCGCCGCCAGCGCCCGTATTGAGAACCGCTCCGCCACCACTTCCCATAAATCCCGCTTGTCCAATACCTGATCCAAAAATTTGATTATTGCCACCGTTACCGCCAGCGCCGCCGGCGCCACCAGGTCCACCACCGCCACCACCACCGGCACCACCAGCATGAAAATTTACGTCTCCTGTATATCCACCAGGCAGTCCAGCGGCGCCGCCGGCATATCCATCTAAAGATGGAAAACCTGGTTTAGCAGGATTATTATAATAATAATTTAATAATGTATATCTTCCATCGCCGCTATCTCCACCGGCTCCTGGACCTGAAGCTAAGCGTAAATTTTTACTTAAATATCCGCCATTAGTGCCGAATACCTGTCCAGAATCAGTTGTATTTCCACCAGCAGCTACTGGGTAATAAGCTATGCTGGTGCTTTCACGACTTAGATATCCACCTTCGCCAGGCGCGCCGCCGGGGAAAGAGGCAAGAATAGCTCCACCATTTATTCTAAAAAAAGTAGTTCCTCCTGCGCCGCCGCGACCACCCACACCAGGAACCGCAGCTGGCGGGATGGTGGCTG
>Ga0315284_10012746_pt1 | contig 11970 bp, 5 predicted proteins | sample YL17G09_16_MG_FD_203696 | JGI IMG/M metagenome (GOLD analysis project Ga0315284, IMG submission 203696) | Sediment microbial communities from Yellowstone Lake, YNP, Wyoming, USA - YL17G09_16 | ecosystem: Environmental > Aquatic > Freshwater > Lake > Sediment | place: USA: Wyoming | collected...
TGCGACGTTGCCATAGGGATTTCCCAGTTCCTGGCAAATACGAGCAAACTTCGCTACGCTTCCAGTAAATATGCAGCCCGAATCGAGGTCGGGAGCATAATAACGGTGCTGGTGAACCGCGTTGGAGGGCGGACAGCTATCCGGGGCGCCCGCGTAGTCATCCCATACCCTGCTTAATACTGAGCCATTGGGCATCTGCATCTTCAAAAGCCAGTCAATCTCGACTTTTACTTCATCAAGGATATCAGGCACGCCGTTGGAACCGCCGGGGATTGTAAGCTGGCCATCATAGAAAGCAGTCGGATTATTTTCATACGCCATCATCAGCATCACCATCGCCAGTTCCAGGTCACCCCAAATATATTTATTGTAATCGCCAGCGTCGTGCCAGCCGCCAGAGAGGTCCAGCGCGCCATAATTGGGAGCACCGGTGGCCGGCATGCAGGCGGTTAAATAGGCATGACAGATATACGGGTCTGACCAGGCCGCGGCTGCAAATGGCTGAGAGTGGGCAATACCGCAGCGCTGGTAGTAGTAGGTCTTGAGCGCTACTTTGCCCACGTCATTATAGACGCTCCCTGAAAGGCTGAAATCGTAGGACTGCTGATTCAAGGAGGGGCTGTAGAGGCGGTAGTTGCCCGGCGTGCTGAATGAAGTGAAGTTTACCTGCCAGACAGTGTCGCCTGAGGGCTGGCCGGCGGCGCCCATGCTGACAATTGAGCCGCCGTTGGTGGGAATTGTGTAAACGACCGTGTCACTGGTGTTGCGGATTTGCACTGTTGCGCCCGGATTGGCGGTGAAAATGGCTACCTTGACATCGTTGGGGCGATAGCCGAAGTGGTCGAACTTGATGCTCTGCGTCACCGGAGCGGCCAATACATTGGAGGAAAGTGCAACAAGCATAGCAATTGCTATAGTTGCGATTAAATATGTCTTTCTCATTTTTTTTCTCCTTTTTGATTTTTTGCTAATTCTTTTTTGCCTGTTAATTATCTTCGTTTATCCCCATCACACCTCCTTTTCTTCCGACCATCGCGGCCCAATAAAGTTTCCTTAAAATAACCGTGGTCCGCCGACGAAACTCCCGATGGAATCCGTGAAACAGAGAGTGTGTTGGCATAGGCCCACAACGATTTATAGTATCTCCGATGCCAAGAAGGCAACGGAAGGGTGCGAGGAGTTTTTTTGGTTCCTCAGGTTTCCATCCAAGGCAAGTTGAATTGTTGCACGAATAGAGCCGCTTGCGGGATCGGTTATGGCAGGAGCGTCCTGGAGTTTTTAGGTTGTCCGGTTCAGCCGGCCCGTGAATACTATGGTCGGCCTTGTGTTGCCGTTTCGGACGGCGCCGGCTATCAAGTGGTTGCTCTAAAGTTTGTAGATGCACTACCCGACCGTATTGGCGTAATTTGACTGCCATCACCCCACGGTCTCCTGAACTAAACGACATTTAGCACATCCGGAGGTCTATCAATGTTGCAAGTCCGGTCAATTATGATTTAGGCGATGTCGCGGACTTACGCCGCACCATCGCTGATATTTTTGACGAACTCAACAGTGGTCCGGGATTCGGTGGGGCTTGACCGTATGCACCAGATAGCAAATTGCCTATAGCCGAAAGGGACAGCGGTGTCAAGAGAAAACTTCCTCAAAGTTGGGATAGAGAGAAAGGATTTGAAATTTGAGGTGGGGGCGAAAAAGGCGGATTTATCGCTTGCTTTGGGGGGAGCAATGGTGTCTAATTCACAGTCCGTTTTGGCAATGCGAACCGTTTTTGAGCAAATGATTCTTGGGAGAGATGCACAAATATGGCGGATTCGATAAACTCACCACAAGCTGATTTGAAGGCATTGGCGGAGGCGGTGATAAAGGGCGACATGAATACGGCGGTCGCTATCACAAAGCAGGCGATTGCCGAGAAGGCGCCGGCTGAGAAGATACTCAACGAGGGTCTGATAGCCGGTATGGACGTTATCGGGGAGCGTTTCAAGAATAATGAGGTTTACATACCTGAGGTTCTTATCGCCGCACGCGCGATGAAGATGGCGATGGCGGTTCTGGAGCCGGAGCTGGCCAGGGCGGGTGTGAAGCCGGTTGGCAAGTTGGTCATTGGCACGGTGCAGGGAGACCTGCACGATATCGGCAAGAACCTTGTCGCGATGATGATGAAAGGGGCGGGTTTCGAGGTGATTGACCTCGGCGTTGACGTTGCATCGGAGAAATTTATTGAGCGGGCGAAAGCGACCGGGGCGCAGCTTGTGGGTATGAGCACGCTATTGACGACGACGATGCCGGGAATGGAAAAGACGCTGAAGGCGATTAAGAGCGCCGGGTTGAAGGCGAAGGTGATGATTGGGGGTGCGCCTGTAACGCAGAGTTATGCCGACAAGATAGGCGCTGATGGTTTCGCCCCGGACGCGGCATCGGCGGTGGACCTGGCGAAGCGGCTGATTGCGTGAATTTTTCAAAATCCGGTTATGAGTGAACCAGCCCCGGTGAGTCGGGGCTGTTTTTTTGCGCCGGCGATGATAGAATCGATGCTTTATGCGACGGATAAGAAATGAGGAGTTGGCGGAGTTGTTGGTGCAGGTCTGGTTTGCCCCGGCAAGGCAGAGACAAAAGCAAATCGACAGGGCTGAGCAGCTTCTTGACATAATCGAGAAGGACAATGAATATCCCTTCGAGTTTGTCTGTTTCAGGATTACGGGTTTCAGGCCGGCAGAGGCAGCAGGGCGTCGGCTTATAAGTGGAGAGGAGCTTGCGGAGGACCTGCGGGTTTTTATATGGAAGCTGAGCGGCCAGGTGGCGGCGCCTGCCCGGCAGGAGAGCGAGGAGGTTTACACTACTAAGCAGCTTGCAAAGAAGCTGCGCGTTTCGACCAAGACCATCGACAGGTGGAGAAAGCGAGGTCTTCGGGTTCGCAAATACGTTTTTGAAGACGGGAGGAAACGATTAGGTTTTTTGCAGTCGGCAGTGGACAAGTTTTTTGGCGAAAACATGGGATTGGCAGAGAGGGCGGGGCGTTTTACGAGACTGTCGGCGGAACGGAAGCGGGAGATAATAGAACGTGCCCGTGCTTTGAGCAGCCAGACAGAGATGAGCCGGCGGCAGATAATACGCAAGATAGCGGCAGAAACGGGCAGAGGAGAGGAGACGATTCGATGCGTTCTGTTAAACTATGAGAAAACGCATCATGACGCCGGCTCGCGGGGTTTGCGGCAGACGGGGGGACAACTGAATCCCGCGGAGGCGGCGGAAGTGGACCGGCTGCACAAACAGGAGACGGGTATAAGGGAGCTGATGGGCCGGTTCGGCAGGAGCAGAAGCTCGATATACAGGATATTAAAGCAGCGAAGGGCACAGGCACTGCTGGCGAGGAAGATTGAATTTGTTCAAAGCGAGGAGTTTGTCAGGGACGGCGCAGAGGAGATGATTTTAGGCAGTCGGCCTGACCAGGAACGGTTGAAACAGGCGGAGTCGAGGGTTTCGCCTGTGCTGAGGGGGCATCCTCTTGGTGAGTATCTCGAGGGGCTTAAAGGCGCGCCGGTGCTGAACCGCCAGGAAGAAATGGACCTGTTTCGGAGATATAACTATTTGAAATATCGCGCTAGTCTTGCGAGGGAGCAAATCAGGGCGGGTGGTATTCCCAGCTCGCGGCTGGATGAGATTGAAAGGTTTCTTGCCGAGGCGGAGGTGGTGAAGAAGACGATAATCGAGGCGAATCTGCGGCTGGTTGTAAGTATCGCAAGCAGGCACACCATAACCGGCTCGAACATAGGGGACCTGGTCAGCGAAGGCAATGTTTCGCTGATGCAGGCGGTGGAGAAGTTCGACTACACAAAGGGGTTTCGGTTTTCGACTTATGCGAGCTGGGCAATCAGCAAGGATTTTGCCCGCCGGATACCCGGTCAAAGGGCCAGAGCGGAAAGGGACGCGTCGGCGCCAAGCGAGTTTCAGGAGGAAGCGAAGCCGGGGCCGACGGACGTCGCGGCGGTGGAAAGGGCGAGGCACAACCTTATCCAGGTGATACGCGATAACCTTGAGCCGCGCGAGCAATACATAGTCATAAACCATTTCGGGCTCGAGGGAACATTGGTCAAAAAAAACAAGAAATCTCTGAAGCAAATCGGGGCTGATTTGGGGCTGAGCAAGGAGAGGGTGCGGCAAATCGAGCTGGTGGCCCTGCAGAAACTCAGGCAGTCGCTCAGCCCGGAGCAGTTTGACCTGCTGATGGGCTGACGCGTCGTGAGTAGGCGACAATCTGTGCCAGGCCGTGTTTTCTCCCAATAAGACACATACATTTCGACGGATGTTCTCCCTGAAAAATCCTCGACAGGAGCTGAAAAAAACGCTTGATTTTTCGGGGCAGACCCGTCATTCTGCGGGAGAATCGGGCTTGGCGGTACAGCCAGGTCGAAGATAGCGTAAGGAGAAGGTATCGATTTATAAAGGAGGAAGGCAATGTCCAGGAAATATATTTCTATTGTAGTTTTTCTGTGCCTGCTGTCGGTGGGCAGTTATGCCTTTGCCAGCGCATGGAGTTTCCAGGACAACTGGCATTACACATCGACAGCGATGCAGCCACCTGCTACCAATATCGCCGACAGTAACTGGCTTGACCCCAACGCCTGGGGTGCGCAGGATAACGGGTTCGGGCTTGGCCCTCGCCCCCCGGACTCCACTGTATGGGCGTGCATCTGGCCCTTACCTCCAGGTCCGAATATCGTAGGCGATATCAATTGTTCGCGTCTGTCTATAATGCCCTGGAGCTGGGCGGGCGCCCCAAGAATTGCATTGACATTAGAAGCAACCGCCGGCGATGTCAACTGCGGGGTCCGGATAGGCCTGGCCGACCACCTCAACTATTCGAGTCCGATTGATGGGTACCCTATACTCAATATGTATGGGGGCACAGTCACCACGCCCGGCATTCGCAACTTTGATGCGAATGATCCGTATAACCCGGATAAATATGATGACCCGTGTTATCCATGGATTGCTGGAGAGGGCCTGTGGATTGGCGGCGGCGCTTCGGGAACGGGGGACTGCTACGGCACTATTAATATGTATGGAGGAGAGATAATTGTCCCCAAGCTCACAATCTGGTACGGCGACGTAAATATCTTCGGCGGACTCCTGTATCACAGTGATAATACCGACTCGAACTTCTTTATTTCACAATCGCGAGATCGGAACAGGATTAATGTCGCCGGCGGAGAACTGCGATTGAAGGGTGACCGGAGAGACCAGGTTAATTACATGTACACTCGCCGGCGGGGCCGGATTGTACCTTACGATGGACGGGGTGTTCTGAATATCTACTACAACGAGGACAATGACTGGACATCGGTTACTGCCAACACGCCTGGAAGCGCGTCAAACCCGAATCCGGCAAACTACGCCACCAGCGTCAGCGTGAACCCAACGCTTACCTGGAGCCCGGACCCCTGGGTGCAACCGACTAATGGCCACGCTGTTTATTTTGGGCTGGACTTTAACGACGTTAACGATGCCACCCCTGCCAACCCGCTGGGCGTTTATAAGGGCAGGCAGACTGCGACCAGCTACATCCCCGCCGGGCCACTCGACAGCGATACCAACTACTACTGGAGAATCGACGAGTATAACGATGCCAATGCCGCCAGTCCTTGGAGGGGTAATGTCTGGCGGTTCCGCACCAAAGGCCCTTTGTCGAGTGAACCGAGTCCCGCGTCGGGAACCGTCGGCTTGCCAATTCCGCTCAAGTTGAGCTGGTCATCGGGTGCGTATGCACAGGACGTCAACGGGCACGCCATCTTTTTGGGCCCCAACGAAATCGACGTGACAGATTCCAGAATCGGCAACGTGCTGCAGGGCGTCAGGATGTACATACAGAGTTCCACCATCTTCCCGCTCAGCAGTCTGGATTATAACTTGGCCCCTGACACCAACTACTACTGGCGCATCGATGAAATCAATGATGCTTGTGTTTCGAGCCCTTGGATAGGCGAGGTCTGGATGTTCAGGAATACCAACTATTTTGTCGTGGACAACTTTGATACTTACAACAGCTTCGCCGATATGAACAACAGGTGGAAGACGGGTTACAGTAACAATAGGAGATGGGGATGCGACGTCCCTATGCCGCCCCAATCCTACGCTCAACTTGACTGGGAACAACTGTTGCGCGACGGAGATTACACCGGAGTTATGGTATTCGGCTACGACAACCAAAACGGCTGGGGGGGTAGCGTTTATTTCTCGGAGGCGAGGTTAGAGGTAAATAAGATGCCCGATGGCGCCAAGGACTGGACCGGCAATGGTGCGCTGCCCGACAACGATAAGACCAGGAGCATATCGGTATCCTACGTCGGAGCGCCGGGGAACAGTTCGGACGCGACCTACGACAGGATGTATATGGCGATTGAGTCCAACGACGGCAACTTCGGTATGGCCCTCAATGCCAATCCCGAAGCTCAAAGGACCAGTGTCTGGGAGCAGTGGGAGGTCAATTTTACCGACCTGAACAGTCCGCGTGTCAAAATGAACAATATCGACTATTTCTACCTGGGCTTCGGCCTCAGATGCAACAGTGGAACAGTTGGCGGCACCGGAACGGTTATGTTCGACGACATCCGGCTGTATCAGAGACACTGCGTGCCGGAATACGGGCCTACTGCCGACTTCACCGACGACTGCGTGGTCAACTTAGCTGACGTGGACGTTATGAGCGAACAGTGGCTTAGTGACAGCACAGAAACGGACATATATGTTGACGGCATCGTGAATTTTAGGGATTTTGCTGTGCTGGCGAGCCAGTGGCTGACCGAGAAGCTTTGGCCGAATCCGTAGTTCTAAGTGTTTGTTAACCCTCTTTTTTCGGCAATGCTGGGGTTGAATGGCCGGCTGAAGCGAGGACTGTTCGGGCATATCTTTGTCCTGGCGTTGCTGTAATCCTTGTATTAGCAAGGGATTACGTTTGTCGGCCTTTCTTGATTTGCCTTCGCAGCCATTTAATTCTTGAGAAAATCAATGATTTATGGTAACCTTGTGGTAAGGACGAAGTAGAAAATAATGGTTAAGCGTGCCTACGACGGGTGTCGCCACACCCCTATTGTGGCCTGGTTGGGCCATTAGCGGAAAGGGTATATAGTGATTTTTCACAGCCACACCAGAAGGCCGTCAGATTTTGCGGAGGTTACAATGATGAGGGCGAGGACAGACAGGTCTGTTGGAATTGTAATCGTGTGTATGCTCCTCTGTCTAATCACGCCGGTTTATGCCACCACTCCCCCGTTACACGTAGATGGCAATAGAATCAAAGACCCCAACGGGAACGTCGTTGTCCTAAGGGGCGTCGATACGATGGATTTGGGCGCCAATCAACAGTGGTATGGCGGCGTAATCAATATGATTAACCGGCTGACAGATACGAACAATACGGAGGGAAATTCGCCGGGCTGGTATCCAAAAGTCCTCCGGCTTGTGATTGTTCCGGCTGATGCGGCACCCACCTGGCCAAATCGATTCAATCCCAATAATGATAATTTCTATAACAATCTTCTCAGACCGGTTGTTGATTACTGCAGAACAAAGGGCCTTTATGCAATCATCGACTGGCACTATGTCGCAAATACCTACGACCACCGTGTTACAACAAGCCAGTTTTGGGAGTATATGGCGCCGAAATTTGCCAACGATTACCATGTTATTTTTGATCTTTTCAATGAGCCGATTAATAACGTTGGTGATGATACAGCGGACTGGCTTAGTGTCAGGTATGATATGCAGACATGGGTTGATATTGTGCGGGAATACGCACCCAATAATCTTATCCTTGTCGCCGGGCCGAGTTACTCCCAGATTATTGGGCCGGCAGCGTCTTATCCCCTTACAGGAGACAACATCGTAATTGTGTCTCACATCTATCCCGGCCATTGGCTTACCTACCCCGCTGGCAACAACTGGTATACGGCTCAAATCGATGCTTGTCTTACCCGCTACCCCGTTTTTATGAGCGAATGGGGGTTCTACAACGAACCAAACGACTGGCTTGGTTATGGCTCGATTACAAACTACGGCCAGCCGCTTTCGAATTTTCGTGAGGCGCGTAAAATTAGCAGCGGCGCCTGGGTTGCCAGCTATGATTGGCTACCTCCGATGTTTTATCCGAATTGGACACTTCGGGTAGGGGAGCGGGAAATGGGCGGTTTTGTAAAAGACACGCTTTATTTGCTCAGGAATAATGACCAGCCCGTGGGAGGATATGACAACAACCTGCCAACGGTTTCCATTACCTCGCCGTTGAATGGAGCTAAAATTGGCGTGGGAGAGAATATTGTCATCGAGGCCAACGCATCTGACAGCGACGGTAATGTGACCAAAGTGAGGTTCTATCAGGGTTCCACGAGATTGTGTGAAGATACGACTGCGCCTTATTCCTGCACCTGGAGTAATGCGCCGATAGGCCACTACAGCTTGACCGCAAGAGCGATTGATAATAAGGGCGGTATAACTGCCTCATCAGCAGTCAATGTCGAAGTGATAGGCGGCGCCGGCAAGATTTTCGGCGAAGCATGGGGCGACATCCCCGGGACGGAGGTCAACGATTTGACATCGAATGTGAACTATCCCAACAAGGCGACCGTGAGGATGCTGCTTATGAACCTCGAATTGCAGACAAACATCGGGGACAACTACGGCGTGCGAATTCGCGGGTACGTGCACCCGGTGACCGACGGCAACTACACGTTCTGGATTGCCAGCGACAACAGCAGCGAGCTGTGGTTGAGCACGGACGCCGACCCGTGTCATATAAGTAAGATTGCGTATGTGTCGGGGTGGACGGACCCGTATCAGTGGGACAAGTACCCGCAGCAGCAATCGGCGACGATTTTGATGGTCGGCGGCAATAAGCGCTATATCGAGGTATTACACAAGGAAGGCGATGGCCTCGACAATCTGGCGGTGGCGTGGGAGAGGCCTGGAGCGAGCCGACAGGTGATAGACGGCAGGTTTATGTCGCCCTGTTGCCTTGACTTCAGAGACTTCGCTGGTTTTGCCGTCTATTGGCATGAGACCCAGTGCGAAGCGCTGAATAGCTGGTGTTATGGCGCCGACTTTGACAATGACGGCACTGTCTTGTTCGATGACCTGAAGGCGTTTGTTTCGGGCTGGCTGGCCGGTATCGAATAACGAGCTGTTTTTTGGGATTACAGTGATGAAGTCAAAGAAAAGGTTTGTTGAAGCTGTTATTGTGAGCGTATTTCTCTGTTTAGCCCTGCCGGTTAATGCCGCTGATGTGAATGTAACTGTTAATGCGGCATCGCCTGTTCGCACTATTCCGGAGACGATGTATGGGGGAGCGATGACCGCATGGTGGGGCTTTGAGAATGGATACAATACCACCTACAACAACCTGATGTTGGCCAACGGCCAGAAAATCATTCGATGGCCTGGCGGCTCCTGGGGCGATGCATATCTGTGGAGCGATATGGAAGGCCCCAACGGTGCAAACACCTGGATAATCAACTATGACGAAGAGCTTTATATGCTCAGCATCCTGGACGCGGAGATGCAGCCGATAGTAAATTTCCCGGGCTACTGGTACAATACGGACCACAGTGAGGCAGCGGCGATAACGGCGGCCGTCGCGTGGGTGCAGGACCAAAAAGGCAGAACTCCTTCTGCGAAATACTGGGAAATCGGCAATGAGACGGGCGGCTTCTGGGAAGCAGGGTTTTTCGTGGGTATTTCAGGAACATATTACGGCGACCAGTTTGCCGATTTTTACCTCGCTATGAAGGCGATAAATCCCGACATAAAAATCGGCGCTGATGCTGAACCCACCAATAGATATGGAGGAGGAGGTTCACAAGATTATGTCGGGTATTGGGACCATGATTTGCTCCTCGCTGCAAAGGCAAAAGGTGTTGTGCCTGACTTCTTTATTATCCACCAGTATCCCGGCAGCAACCATGGTGCGTCTTACAATCCAACGCTGCTGAGTACCGATGTCGATATGATTGCAACATATACCTCCAATATGAACACCATCATATCAAACACCATCGGCTCGCAGTATGTCGGAAAGATAGGATACTTTATGACGGAATGGAATGCCGGAGGGATAACCAGCACTTATGAGAGATGGCGGCTGTATTCTGGCGCTATGTTTATGGCGGAGTATCTGATGAAAATGGCAGAGAAGGGCTGGGAAGGGTCCACCACGTTCGGCGACTTTTTCTACCAGTCTTGGATGCACTGGTCCTATCCGGACTTTTACGTCTTCCCAGACTGGTATTTATATCCCTTCTTCATTAACAAGTTCGGCCGAAATATGGTAACCACGTCCAGCTCCAATTCAATTGTGAGGGCATACGCAAGCATGGATGCTAATGACAACCTCACGATGTTTGTAGTTAATAACTCGCCAGATACGAATTTAACAGCCCAAATCACTATAACGGGTATAACCGCGGGAACCAGCGGGCAGCGCTGGATAATGGAGCCGGCGGGGACGGTGCCATCCGGCGGGACGGTCCAGGATGTGAACGACATAAAGATAAACGGCGTATTTCACCCGGAACCGACCACCGTGAATTCGTTGGCCCCGCAAACATTTACATCCGGCAGCAGCTTCACGATTAGTCTTCCAAAGAGCTGTATGGTGTTCCTGAAAGTGCCGACTACCGGTGTAGATACAACGGCGCCTGCGGCGCCGACGGGTCTGACGGCAACGGCGGGCGTCAGGCAGGTTGCGCTTGACTGGAACAACAACAGTGAAACCGATTTAGCCAGCTACAATGTATATCGTTCTACAGGCAGCGGCTACAGCAAGCTGAACAATTTACCTGTGAGCAGCTCAAACTATACCGACTACCTTGTCGTCGGCGGAACGACCTATTACTACGTCGTCACGGCGGTGGACAAGTCCTGGAATGAATCCGACGATTCGAGCGAAGTTTCGGCTATGCCCACCGAGACAATACCTCCGGCGGCGCCGAAGGGTCTGACGGCGGTGGAGGGCTATGGGACAATAGCACTCGACTGGAACGACAACAACGAAACCGACCTGGCCGGCTACAATATCTATCGCTCCACAACTTCAGGCAGCGGCTACAGCAAGTTGAACACTTCGCTTTTGAGCAGTTCCAACTACACAGACAACAACGTCGTCGGCGGCACGACCTATTACTACGTCGTCACGGCAAAGGATACATCCGGCAATGAGTCCAGCAATTCGAGCGAAGTGGCGGCTACGCCCAGTATCCTCAGCCAAACCGTTTACAACTTTGTGGGGATAAACCAGGCAAACACCTATTATGACGCTTGCGCCTTCGACGTGAAAGTCTTTCCGTTTGCCGGACTTGCCTCGAACAGGAACTCGGGGGCTGAGGCAAATGACCAGCAATATATCAATATCTCCGCCAACGATTCGGCAGAGTGGACCACTATTAACCCCGGCAGCGGCGACGAGATATTCCTCTGGGTTACAATGAAAATCAATGAATTACCCGCTGATATTAATAAGATTGACCTGACCTTCAACGGTTATACAGGCGGTTCCAGCGATACTACCCACAGGATTTTTGTTTTAAAGGCAGGCGCTGACTGGACGCTGAATTCTTCGTGGGTGCAGGTTGGCAGCGACCAGAATATTTCGCCGGGTGCGTATGCTACTATGACGCGGTCCGTTACTTCCAATATCAGTGATTACATTAATGGGGCGGGCAAAATTGTCTGGGGGGTGTATGAAACCACGTTTTCGGAGGTGATGCACATTAACTATCTGGAGATGGTAGTTACCAGCATTGTTGCCGGAAACTACCCGCCGACGGTTTCTATCACGTCGCCATTAGGGGGCGCTAAATTCGCTCCTGGAGACGATATTGTCATCGAGGCCAATGCATCTGACAGCGACGGTAGTGTGGCCAAAGTGGAGTTCTATCAAGGTTCCACGAAAGTAGGTGAAGATACGAATGCGCCTTATTC
>Ga0315284_10012747_pt1 | contig 11970 bp, 11 predicted proteins | sample YL17G09_16_MG_FD_203696 | JGI IMG/M metagenome (GOLD analysis project Ga0315284, IMG submission 203696) | Sediment microbial communities from Yellowstone Lake, YNP, Wyoming, USA - YL17G09_16 | ecosystem: Environmental > Aquatic > Freshwater > Lake > Sediment | place: USA: Wyoming | collected...
ATACCGCGCGTATACTTTTGTAACATCTGGATTCACATTAGAACAAGCATATCAGGAGTTTTTGAAATCTGGTAATTATGGTATTGCTCGACAGATTCTACCCAAAAACATCGCACAGCCTCTTGTCTTAGTTAGTAATAAACTAGACGTATATCCTTGGCTTGATTATCATTACAGTTATTCATTAGGTAATTATGTGAAAAAAGACCCAACTGGTAGTCTACACTGGAAAAACCTGGATATGGCATGTAAATTCACCGGCACTTCAGACGAAATTGGTTTCATTATGGTGCATGTTTACATTAATGAAGTAACGCCTAATTTAGTTGGCTCTGTAATGGACTATGGGTCAAGAAAAAATGTAAATAGTTTGCAAATCTGTGGTAAAACTATGCAAGAAATGAACCGCCGAAGAAGAGATATGTGGTCAGCATCACGACACGAGCGCTATAATGATTTCCGTATTTTTATTATGGGAATCAAAGGCAATTCAAATATTTTTGGTAATGGACTTGTATATGACGGTTGCTTTAATAATGAACCACAGCAATTTAGAGGGCAAACAGGTGCACAAGATAGTATTATTCCGATGATTGACATTTTTAGTGGAATTGTGGATTATTATCCAGACAATAAACTAACTGAATATTTGTTGGATTTGAGAACCTATCGCCCCAAATGCATTCAGAATTTTTTTGTTGATTTGAGAAATTATTACAAGGAAAATCCATTATTTAAACAATTGACTGACGCAAAATGTTACGAAGGGTTAGTGTATTTATTGAAAATTGTGGACGAAGTATATCTGTTTAGAAATGGCCATTGGCAGTTTGTTCAAAAATACATTATGTCCAATACGAAGTATGCGTTTGCTACTGGCGGGACGCCAATTACGACCTGGTTGATTAATCAAATAGAGGCAGTTTTGAAGTATGAACAAGTTATTATTGAACACTTGCAAACAAATTATACAGATGAATTGAAAGAAAATGAACTTTGGTTAACTTTAAGCAGTAGTTTTAATAAGAAAATGGAGTTGCTAATAGAACAAGTAAATGAACTGAAAAAAATAGATTACAATATTGAATTGGTTTATATGAAAAATTGTGAATTGGCGTTGGAAGATTCAAAACTATAAATGACAAACTATATTTTTTATTTATTTTAGAAATATATCTATATTTATATATATAAATGTCAAAAAAAAAAGATGAAAAAAAACTGCTTGAGTTTGTTGAAACAGAAGATTTAGAAGGAATTGAAAAATTAATAGGACAAGGCGTCAACGTAAACACTCAAGATATTGAAGGAAATACGCCTCTTATGGTCGCATCAGCGAATGGTAATATACCAATAGTAAATGCTCTTATTAATGCAAATGCTGATATTAATAAAACAAACCGTGCCAAGATGTCACCTCTTTATCTTGCTTCGCATATTGGTGATGACTCAGTAGTAGAATTACTTTTAAGTAAAGGTGCTGATGCTAATAAATCAAGAGATGATGGAACATCGCCTCTTATAATAGCGTCTGCTAATGGTCATGAAGAAGTAGTAAAAATGCTTTTAACACATGGTGCTAAAGTTAATCATAGTGATAATCATGGATATAGAGCAGCTGTAGTTGCGGCAAACAAAAATATTTTTAATTTACTTAAAAATTATAAAGGTCAGAATGCAGTTGTAATGACAGATGTGATGTTAGATAAACTTAAAATGAGTCACGCATTTGATGCTGACTCTAAACAAGATATGTATAATTATATAGGTGATACTGCTAGAGGAAAAAGAAAAACGATGAATAAAAAAAGGAAAATAAATAGAAAAAGAAGGAAATCGAATAAAAAAAGGTAAAATTAGATTTTAAAAATAATATATAAAGGTAATTAGTTACTATTTATATATTATTATAATGACAACAAATATTGACTACAACGTAAACTATGAAACTAATTATAATCTATTTTTTGATGATAGTGCATTTGAAGGAGATGAAACAGAAGAAGATAAGGAAACAATTAGAACCCTACTATACCAAAAAGATTTATTAGGGGTTTTTAATGAGACTGAATTTGACGAAGACGTAATAAATAAAAAAGTAAGAGACCTTTTTGGCATTTTAAAAAAAAATGATGATTTGCTATTTTGTATGAAAGAAATCTCCAAAAAGTGTATTTTTTCAAATGAAGATATTGGACTAATGATGTTTTTTTCATTTGACTACATGTATTTATCGCATCCATGCATTAGCGAATATATAAAAACCGGCTCTATATCTGAGACAAATTTGAATATTTTAAAAAAGGCTATACAATAAATTTTTAAAGAATTAATAAATTAAATAAAGTAATAAAATATTTTATAAATATTATAATATTTTATATTATATTATAATGGCATCAACCAGAAATAAAAATACACCTGGAAATTATTGTTTAGAACAAAGAGAATACCATCATTCTGAACAATATACTTTATATAAAAATTCGCAATACGGCGAAGCAGTTCACACAAATTGGGCCGGAAATGGCCTTCTTGCTGGTCAAATACCATGGAATAAATTGTCTTATAATGCCGCCGACACAGAATCGTTTTTGTTTGGCATTAATTCAACCAATTTAGTAAACCCTGCACCAGTATTTGTACCAGAAATAACGCAATTACAGTCAACCAATATTTACAATAAAGGACCAACCTATATGCCGCAACCACTAGTTATAGAAAATAATCAGAGACCATATCCGGTTCCTAATTAAAAAATTTATTTTTGTATTTTTATATTGTATTATTCATTATATAAAAATATATATATTTAAAAAAATATTTATATTTATATTTATAAATTTATTATGGAAAATAATTATAATACAATTGTTACGTCTTTTATATGTAATGGTAATAGTAGAAAAGATAGAACTTGTGATAAATATATTGAATTAGGAAAACATTTATTAATGGCAAAAATTCCCAAGATTATTTTTATGGATGAACAAATTTATGATATTTTTTCAGACTACTTAAATGAATATAATTTTTTTGTAAAAATTAATCAAACTGATTTATATTTAAATGAATTTACAGATAAAATAACAAATTTTAACATTAATACTACTTTTAAAGATAAAGATACATTAAATTATTTGTATATTATGTGCAATAAAACAGAGTTTATAAAACGTGCTATTTTATTAAATGTTTTTAATACGCCAAATTATATATGGGTTGATTTTGGTATAAAACATATTTTTAATTGTGACTCATCTGAATTTATAAAAAAAATAGAAAATTTAAATAATAAAATATATGATAATGTTCGTATTGCTTCTATATGGGATTTAAATAAGAGATACAATTATGATATATATAAAGATATTAATTGGTATTTTGCAGGAGGCGTTTTTGGAGGCAATAAAGATAAACTGATTGAATTTGCAGATAAAACAAAAGAAATGTGTTTACAAGTTATAAAAGAAAAAAAAACATTAATGTGGGAAGTAAATATTTGGTATTTGGTATATTTAAAAAACCCTGAGCTATTTTTTGCATATCCAGCTGACCATAATGCAACTATTATTGTAAATTATTAAATCCACTTTTTAGAAATAGTTGTCTATTTCCAAAAGTATTTCGGAAGGTGCTATAAAATTATTAACTCCTATAATATCTTCAAGTGTTTCTATTTTTACTACCCATGACAAAGGCATACTCAACATGCCACTATTATTCATCGGCTCTTCATCTGTACATTTTACATTTTTACAACGAAGTGTTTTACCACCAGGAAGGTCATTAAAATCCGCTCGGATTGGTATTGGTTCATTTCTCCAAGGTAATTTTACATAAAATAAATAGCGCTGACCTGATATTATATTTTTAAATAATTCGGACATTTTACAACTTATATTATTAAGAGTAATAATATAATTTAGTTTCATTTTTATACACCTTTATCCACTTTATCCACTTTTAGAAAAAGTGGAGCAAAGCGAAGAGCAAAAATGTCTATCCAAATAAACTCAAAAATTTTGCTCTTCGCTTTGCATAACTTTTTAGAAAGGTGTATCCAAATAAACTCAAAAATTTTGCTCCACTTTTTCTAAAAGTCTATCCAAATAAACTCAAAAATTTTGCTCCACTTTTTAGAAAGGTGTATCCAATTAAACTCAAAAGTTTTGCTCCACTTTTCTAAAAAGTGGATTCGATGTATTTTTTATCATAAACCCCAATTCTAGTTGTTCTATCCCACATACTATAATTCATTATAACACGGTCATCTTCAACCACAATACTCAAACAATATTCAATACTATCTCCATGAAATTTAAATGGAGCTGAATACCTTAATAATTTCAACGAGTCATCAAAAACTGCAATTATATGATAATAGTGTCTAGGCATCTCATAAGATACTAAATGAACTACAAACCATATTTCGTTTTTGTATGTATATCCACAAGATGAACCCCTGCAATTTGAAAAAATCAACGGCATTTTTTTTTCTTCAACCAATTCTATAACCCCTTTTTCTTTATTAAGATTGCATATTTGCAAAGGATGCCACTGATATATAACGTGTGTTTTTCCTTTATAACTGGTATATACCCAATTTTTTTCACAATCACTCTTATTAAATGAACATTTAGCTTCATTTGGAATAATTTTCATATTAGTTAAATCATAATCACCAAAAGAAATACCAATACTACGGTCTTGATGAAACCCAGTTCCAATAAATTTAATTTGGTTTGTATCATCTCTAAATATTTTAATATCTTCTGTTCCAATATATCTTCTATTTACAAATGGTTCATCAAAAAATTGAGCCTTAGTAATTTGAAATTTTTTATCAAATTCAATATATTTGTTATAAGTAATAATATGTTTGTCACAATCTAAATAACTACCTCTATCAGTAATCGTGTAATTTACAAATCTTTGATTCATAATATATCCATCATTTGTTTCATTTGAAATTAGACAACTTGATGATGAAATCATTTTTATTTGTTCTGAATTAATATCAAACACTTTAGATGCATCCAATATAACTAAATTGATGGGTTTTAATACATTTTTATAAAATTTCATATTATTTAACAAATTGCGATTTGTTGCATCATCTTTAGAATTATTTAAAATTTGTACTACGTGTTTGTCAATATTTTTTACACCAACATAAGCAGCAACAATCGTATATTCAAAAGCTAATTTATAGGTATATACATCATTATGTAAAAATAAATATCCATCACGATTATGATTTTCTTTTACAATTTTGTCGGCAATTTCATAAAAAGTGATGGCTAATTTATGCTTAGAAGTATGTCTATAATGGTTTACAATTTCATACAAATTTTCAACCCTTTGTGGCAATAAATTATACCCATCTAACCAGGAATTAATAGCCTCGGGCATTTTACCCATTTTTTTATAACATATTCCCATTTTATAATAACTATACCAAACTTCTTGATCCCAACCGCCAAATGCAATACGCTTATTATAATACTCAATTCCTTTTTCTAAATTATTTGTATCTCCATAAGTATTTGCCAAATAAAAATGATAGCGCGCGTTATTTGGTTCATCTTTAATTCCATCAAGCAATAGTTTAATATCCCTTTCAAACTTATTTGCTTTACATCCTCCATCTCCCCAATCATTAATAAAAATAACGTCTTTTCCTAAATTGTGTGAACGGTTTCCATTTGGAGTATTAATATATTCATGTGTAACACCGCTATACGAATATTGTCCATTATTTCTTACAATTCTACAGTTATGATAATAAAAATCGTTGTTGCCCTGTAAAATGTGAAATGAATCATAACCATTTAACATACTTTTATTAAATTTACGCACATCTAGCATCATATCCGCATCCATTAGTAAAACAAAATCAGACAAACCAACACACGATGTTAGAGCAAAATTACGATTGTGACAGAAATTTTTAAATGGCTCTACTACAACTTTTCCAGGAATATTCTTTTTTGCAAAGTAATCCTGGATTAGCTCAACCGTATTATCTGTTGAACCTGTATCACAAATACAATATGAATCAATTATAGATATAACGGTGTCAAACATACGTGTAATGATTCTACTTTCATTTTTAACAATCATGTTTAGACATAGTGTTGGACCTGTAGATTTGTCTTCTGTTTTTAATGTGAATTCCATATTATATTTATTATTTTTATAAATATGTTTAAGCTTTTTATAAATTATTAAATATATTTTATATTCAACAATTTAATCATTTATATATTTTTAAATATTTAAAAATATATTTATTTTATATAATTATAAATAAATAATGGCAGCAACTAGAATTTATTATGACGACTGTAGAACTATAAAACGATTACAACAAGAAACAGACCAGACCAGGTGGATTATGAATGTTCCAGGTAATGGTTTAACGCCAAGTTATATAGAGGACCCGCATATAAGAATACAAAAATGGGGTGCTAATTTAAGAACAAATATAGTTAATTTAGAAAGTGACCTTCGAGGCGTGAATCGTCAAATTAGCCGTGATTGTTTAGGAAAAGATAACTATAAAAGTTATAATGTTATTAATGAGCCAATACAATATCCATCAAATAAAACTTTGTCTACAGAAGAATCTAGAACGATTGCACCGGCTTGGTGGTATCGTGATTTAGAACAAGTAGATTGGTATTATCCTCCTATTAATCCGCAGGAAAACACATGTATGCCTTTTTTGAATAATGTAAATACACGAATTTTAGAGAAAGATTATTTTACACCAAAAAGGGCTTGCAATATTAATAATGGTAATGAACAACTAGCAACAAAACCATACGATAGCACATTTTAGATCCACTTTTTCCACTTTTAAAAAAGTTGAGCAAAAATTAGTTTCTAAAAATAAATTAATAGATTAAAAATGTTTTGCTCAACTTTTTTGAAAAGTTGATAAAATAAAAATAATTTATATATATAATAATATAATAATGGAAATAGCAATACCTTTAATCGCATTAGGAGGAATGTATGTCATATCAAATCAAAATAATAAATCATGTGATATAAAACCACCTATTAATAATAAAAAAAAAGAGAACTTTACAAATATGGGAAAATCAGTTAATTATTTACCCAACACAGACTTAATCCCTCAAAATTATCCAGTTTCAAATATTAATCAAGTTTTAGACACAGTTGAACAATATGAAAATCCAAATGCTGCAACCGACAAATATTTTGACCAAAATCTTTATGAAAAAAAAGTAAATCAAGGCGCTTCTGTAGGACAAAATCCTCAAGAAATATATTCTTTAACTGGAAATTATTTAAATTCAGCACAATTTAAGCATAATAATATGGTTCCTTTTAATGGTGGAAAAGTAAAAGGTAACACATATAACACAAATATTGCCGAATCAGTTTTAGACAACATGATTGGGTCTGGTTCCCAAATAATTAAGAAAATTGAGCAAGCACCTTTATTTAAACCAGAAGATAATGTTCAGTGGGCATATGGTGCTCCAAACCAAAGTGATTTTATGCAATCTCGTGTTGTTCCTGGTATGAAAAACAATAATGTAAAACCTTTCGAGTCGGAATATGTAGGACCTGGATTAAATAAAGGTTATTCTTCTCATGGAACCGGAGGGTTCAACTCAGGAATGGAGGCACGTGATAAATGGGTTGACTATACTGTTGACCAATTAAGAATTTCAACCAACCCTAAATTAGAGTATACATTAAATAATTTAGAGGGTCCTGCAAATTCAACAGTTAAAAATGTAGGACTTATTGGTCGTGTTGAAAAACAAACACCAGATACTTTTTATATTAATAGTCAAGATAGGTGGCTAACAACAACAGGTTTAGAAAAAGGAGAGACACAAAGGTCTGAACAAGAGCTTGGTATTATTCGCCGCCCCGATTGTGCTTCCAATTATTCTGGTGTTGCCGGTAATAATGACAGACAAGCTGGATATGCTCCTACTGCTTTTGAAGAGTCAAAGAAAACTCAATTAGCTGCTAAAAGTGTGAATCATTCAGCTGCTATAGGTCGTGGTCCTATTACAGATGGAGACAATCATTTAAAGAGTCATAGTAATTATAATAATAACAGGTCAACCGTAAAACAAACAGCGTCATTTCGAAGCGGTTTTAGTGCAGCAATCGGTGCTGTTATTGCACCTTTGGTTGATATGTTAAGACCAACTCGAAAGGAAGAGGTTTGCAATAATGTTCGCATTTATGGTGAAGCTGGTTCTGCTGTTCCTCAAAGTTATGTTAACAATCCAAATGATACAACGGGAACAACTGTTAAGGAGACTACCATTTACTCTCCCGAGTTTTATATTAACAATCAAAAAGAAGGAATGTATGTAAATAATGCTAGTCCTGGAGAATTAACGCAGAGAGATACAACAAGTTGCAGTTATGTAGGAACATCTGGAGGCCAAGCAACTGCTTTTGGAGATATGAGCTATGTTGCTGCATACAGACAGCATAATAATGAAATTAAATCTGCTGCTATTGATAATAGACCAAATCAAGGAGGAACGCAAATGTTTAATCAACAAATGAATGTAAATTGTTACAAACAAGACACAACAAGATATGATTGCAGGGTGAATGGTCCCGCAGCAGTAGTTCCAAGTCCACCATCGGCTAAAAATTATGGAAAACAGAGCGCAAGGCAACAATATGATGAGTCAATTAACTGTGCAAGAATACAACCCGATTTACTGAATGCTTTTAGAAATAACCCTTATACACATAGTTTAACAACGGCGGTCTAATTAATATACTTTTTATACTTTTTAAAAAAAAGTATATCAAAAACTACTAAAATTAATATACTTTTTATAGCAAAATATGTTGTTATAAAAAATAAAAATTGTTATAAATTATACACGATTTTTGCTATACTTTTTTTAAAAGTATATTTTAAGTAATTTTGCTATACTTTTTTTAAAAGTATATTAATATGAAGAAATTTGTTTATCCAACTTGTTCAAAAACATTTGTAAAATGGATGATGAATGACCCATCCTATTTATACAAGTATACAAAAATGGGAGCTCCCAAAGCTTTTGATATTACATTAAATGATGGATTAAAAAGTCTCTCTTTAGAAGAACAATATCAGTTTAAATTGAATGACAAAAAAGATTTATTGGCAACTAATATTAAAAAATACAAGCCATTTGCTTTTTCATTAGGCTCAATTGCATCGCATAAAATAGTGCCTATAATGAAAGATGTGCCGCAGTTTTATAATTATGCTTATAATTTTTATAATAAAAAAGATTTTATCAAACCATATTTCTATATTAATTTATATAATCAAAAACAACTTGATGATGTAATAGGTAGTAATATGTTTAACAATATTTCTTTGTCAACATCATTAACAGATTCATTTCAAAAATATAGCACAAAACAAACACTCGCGCAAAAAAAGAAAGAAATATCTAATATTGTTTATAATTTGGACATATATTGTTATAATAGGGAAGTTATTACGGTGCCATATCCACAAATAAAATTATATATTAACTGTTTTAACATGTGTCCACTTGAAGGAAAATTGAATAATGATTATGTTATTGATGAAATTTGTAATTATTATACATATATAAAACCTGATATTTTGTGTTTAAAGGATAACTGTGCATCAATAAATAAAATGGATTTTGAGTATATAATTAGAAAATGTATTGAAAATGGCGTTAATCCAAGTAAATTAGCGTTGCATCTTCGTTATATAAATGGATATGAAGAAAATACAAGTAATATTATTAAATGTGCAATTGATAATAAAATAACAGTCTTTGATGTATCTAGTATAGTTACTAGTGACTATGTTAAAAATACTAATTATATGTCTAATATAAATGGTCCTAAAAATTTAACATATAGTTTATTTTATAAATCAATCGTAGATTATATTATGACAAATACAAATAAATAAAAATTATTAATTTCGTAATATTAACATATAAAAAAAATGTGTTAATATTATTATTACAAAAGTAATTATGTTACAAATTCATTCAGAAATAAAAGAAAAATTGGAATTTTTTAATAAAAATTGTAAAATACCCAATATTATTTTTCACGGACCATCAGGGAGTGGTAAAAGAACAATTGTAAATGACTTTATTAAAAATATATATAATAATGATAAATCATTAATAAAAACACTTGTTTGTTATGTAAATTGTGCCCATGGCAAAGGAATTAAATTTATAAGAGAAGAACTCAAATTTTTTGCAAAAACGCATATTAATTCAAATGGAGGCGATACATTTAAAAGTATTATTTTGTCAAATGCAGATAAATTAACGATGGATGCACAATCAGCCTTACGAAGATGTATTGAATTATTTAGCCATAACACACGATTTTTTATTATTGTAGAAGATAAGTATAAATTATTAAAGCCTATTTTGTCAAGATTTTGTGAAATTTATATTCCTGAACCAATTATTCATGGTTCTATTGTTAATTTATATAAACACAACAATGAAAAAACATTTAACTTAAAAGATTTGAAAAATACTAGAACAGAATGGCTAAAAAAGGAGTTGTTAAAATATAATAAGGATTTAAATACTAATGATTTAAATACTAATGATTCAAATAGTAATAAGGATATAAATAAATTAATTATATTTTCATCAAAAATATATGAAAAAGGCTATAGTGGTTTAGATATAATAAATTTATTTGAAAATACAAAATTTATGGAGTCAAAAATTACAGAAGATAAAAAATATGAATTATTATTAACATTTAATAAAATCCGTAAAGAGTTTAGGAATGAACAAACAATTATTTTATTTATTTTAAATTTTATATTTTTAAGTTCATATTTGTCTTTAGAAAATATTAGTTTTATGTAGAATGGACGACTTTTCAATTGCCACTTTACATGAGTCTAGAAATGAATGGTGTTCTCGTTTAGTTACAATCTTGACGCCGCTCATAATTGATGGATACAAATCTATTATGGATGAGTCTGTCAAGTTATGCAAAGACAATAAAGAAATGGATAAATACTTAATGACCTTTCAAAATTTTATTTCCAGAATCCCCAAATGGAATCCTACTATTATTGAAACAGAAAGAAAAAGAATATGTGAAAAATCAGGGTGTTCTTATTTAGAAGATTTGGTTACTTGTGTCCATATTATACAACTCAAGGTATTGACTGCTATGCGTGTTGGACAAAAACAGAAAAAGATTGATATTAATATTCCCAAATTGGATGATTTTATACACAAGGCTTACATAAATGTAGCGCGAAAAGTGTATAAGAATGTGTACTTGTTTGAGTTAGGTATTCCTCCTTTGCAGACGCAAAAAAATAGTAGGGAACTTGAAGTCATCGTTCAGGAATGTATTTTAAATACAATTCGAGAGAGTATTCCTGTTGAAGCCATTTTGAAGGCTTATATGGATGAAACAATTGAACAAGATGTAACTGAGGAAATTAAAGAACAATTTGTAGAGGAGGTTGTTCCTGTAAAACAAGAGGTTCCTGAGCAGAAACAGTTGTCCTTTAATAATATTGATTATGTTAAGGATTCAAATAATAATGTAACACTTGTTAGCGCACCTAAATCAGTTGAAGAAATTGAAAAACGTAATGCAGAACGTGCTGTTCTTGATTCTACTTCTAGTTCTAATGATGATGATGATGGTAATGTAAAAATAAGAATTTTTGATGATGATAATGATACAAACACAAGTATTAAGTTGGACCATTTAGATATTCACGATATTCATGAACCAGAGTTGAGACTGCCTGAGTTGCTGGCTGATAATTTAGAAATTGAAATACTTGAATAAATCCACTTTTAAGAAAAGTGGAGCAAAAATTAGGGTTATATTAAACCCACTTTTAAGAAAACATTTAAAAAAGTTTTGCTCCACTTTTTCAAAAGTGGAAAAAGTTAATAAAAAATTAATTTA
>Ga0315284_10012748_pt1 | contig 11970 bp, 25 predicted proteins | sample YL17G09_16_MG_FD_203696 | JGI IMG/M metagenome (GOLD analysis project Ga0315284, IMG submission 203696) | Sediment microbial communities from Yellowstone Lake, YNP, Wyoming, USA - YL17G09_16 | ecosystem: Environmental > Aquatic > Freshwater > Lake > Sediment | place: USA: Wyoming | collected...
AAACGAAAACCTACTCACTCCTCGCCAGTTTCGACCAGCGACAACTCACCAGGCTTAGCCGGCGGGAACACATCCAGCAACACCGCATCCAGAGTGGACGCCTCGCTCCGGTTGTCCGATTCGTCGATGTCAACGAGTCGCAACCTGACCGGGGCGTCTTGCGGACCACTGTAATCGGAAGCCTCAATCGCACTAACGGGAAGCATCCGCACGTCCGGGGGTATATCGCCGATCTGTACGGACAACTCGCGGCTGACAACATCCGCGTCAACCAGCGTCGGCAACACCACCTTGAAATTGATCGTACCCATGTTTTGCTCCAATAGAAAAAGGGTTAACGAGCCGGGATGGCTCATGGAAAAACGAATGTCGCTGAGATCATAGCTTATGTCGCGCAGAATCAGCAACTCCGCACGCGCAGAGCCGGCCAGCGATTGCACCGCCTCGATCAATTGTTTGTCTGCGTTAAACGGCCACATTTTTCAACTCACTTCACTTCGGAAACTGCAATAGTCTGATCTCAACGCGCCAATCAGGAAACAAATTAGCGGCTGGCTTGACCTCCACAACGGCACCGCTAGTCAATAACGTCACGGCCTCGCCAATCTGTTTGCAAAGGTCCGCGATGGAGTCTGCGGCGTCGGGAATCGGACGACCAGACTTGCTTTGGCAGGCCATTAGGAGGTTTTCAGCGTCCGCGTCATTTTGCATGGTTTTTTTCTTTCACGCGACCCTTACGTTGGTATGCTGGTGCTTCTTGCCAACCATAATTCCTGACCACTATGGGGAAGCCACAAATATGGATCAAAGTAAAACAGTCCGTCGAGCCCCCAATTTTTCCAGGAGTTGCCGCCCTCGACGCCCCACTTGCCAATACGTGGATGCTTTTTCATGCCACCCAAAGCACAGAGTCCATGATTTATCGGAGTGCCGTCCCATGACGGTAGCCAGCCATCAGAGTCAGTCTCAAAGTTTCGGCCGGCACCCATGCCGAATTGTCCTGTCCACTGGCCGGATTGCAAACCGTCAAGCCAGGCGTCCACGTCATCTCCGTAGAATACCGCCTCCAGAATCTTGTACTTGGCCGCTTCTTGACCCGTTGCCGAAGACAAATCCTTCCAAAACTTTGTTCCATAGGCAGCCCGCCAGTTGAAGTCGCCAATGCCGTTGAATCCCGATGGAAAGGCCCCGTACTTCTGGAGCGATTCCAGAGCATCGCCCATGCTGGCTCCATTGTCCGATCCGCCGCAGATTGGGGCGTAGACAGCGGCAGGCGAAATGTCAACGTCAAATCCTTCCTTGGCAAAGGCCACCGAAAAAGCATGAACGCCAGAGGCGGCCACACACATCGAAGTGGAACCCTGATCCTTTCGATATTTCCAAAAATGCTCGCACGTCGATTCCGACCAGTCGGCCTTTGGCTTTCGGGCGGCAAAGAGTTTCGCGTGATCGCGCGAGAATACGAGCGTGTTATCTCGGTACATCCGTGCGATGGTGGCCGCTGGCGTTTGCTTCCACCCGAGGAACCGCTCTACGCCGTGGATCATAACGGAAGGCATGATGATCTCCTATTTGACTGGGCACACGCCGCCGGGGCAGGTTCCCGGACATGGAACGCCGACACCGCCGTAGGTTTGGACGAGTTTTAGGAAGCCAGCCACGTCGCCGGGGGCCTCGCACTCCTTCAACACGTCACCACCGGCGTGAGGAGAAATAAACAGGTACGGCAGGTTCTTGCCCACCGCCTTGTCGGCCCACGTGCGCCACGTCAAGCCACCCTTGGCAGCACTGTCCTTGTCGAGAAAAAAAATCGCGTGGCCCCCCGCCTCGGCCCACTGGCGGATTTCCTTTGAGTTACGGACCCTCGAAAATGCTGCGGTGCTCTCGGTCGTCTCTTCTATCACCACGGCTTGAATAGGTTGGATCACGGGTGCCGGAGGCGTGGGGGGAGGAACGGGGGCATCGGTAATCGCCAGAAACAACTCGGCGGTCCCGCTACCGCCAGAATTTTTTGCAATCAATCCGATCCTGTAGCCACCACTCTTTATTGGAGTACCGGAAATCACGCCCGAAACGGACGCAATGGCAAGTTCGGTCGGCAATCCGGTGGCTAAGTAACTCGTTGGGGCATTTGTTGCCACAATCTGATATGCCATCGGAATACCAACCGAACTGGCGACTACCAGCGAACTGGTTATTACTGGAACTGGGGCGGGCGGTGGAGGTGGAGTCGGCGGCACCGGCCCATAAAACTCGATCAGCAATTTTAGAAACGCGGAAAAATCCGCCGTCGTCGCCGTCTGGGCAGCCTTTAGAGCCGCATCGGCGGCTATCGTATCGAGTTTGTCCTGTTCGAGCTTCGCCAAAGCGTCGAGGATCACCTGCGGGGGAGTGGCCTTTGCTGACACCACCTTTAGATGAAGAGGCTTGACCGGCTCGGCCGCAAGGATGATCGACGGCAACAGTGCTACCACCAAAAGAAGCACGAATCGTCGCATGGTATTTGCTCCGCTAAAGGAAACCGCGTAGCCGTGGGGCGCCCGGCAAACCCATGAGCGCCCCACGGCTTTCTCTTGGGCATCAGGGTGTCGGCGTCTCGTCGTCGGTCAACACGGGGATCGGCACGCCAAACATGGTCAAAATCCAGGCGATAATCGCCGTGATCTGATCGGGGTGGGCGATAGCCCAGGCGATGAGAGCCTTGATGAAGGTGCCATCAAACAGCTTGCCAACGTCGCCGTTCGCGGCTTTTTCCGTCTCTACCGCTGCCATCCTGGAAGCCAGCACGGGATTGCTGACCGAGACCTTCTCCTTTTGAGTCAACATAAAATTCTCCTTCTCCTAAAAGGGGTACAAAACTTTCCTCGCGCACATTGGAACGAATAATGCACGCGAGTCAAGGGAAAATCTTTTTTGGGGGGGATTCAGCCTTCCGGCACAAAAAGCGTTACGCCTCGCATTTGCCGCGAAACATAGCTTCGTTGGATCGGGCGCGACTGGAGAGTACGAACCTGTTTTTTGTCGGAATCCAGTTTTGCTAGACTGTTTTTCTTGCGTATCTTTACGCATTCAAACGCAATTTCTTCCTGGGTCGGCAGATAGCTCCCGTAATCATCTTCATGGACTGGGCGTGGAAGTGATTGTCTCATCACGGATCGCCTCCTGATCTATTTCCTTGCCGTCAAGCAACAATCGTCTCACTAAGCAGGCTGGGCACGGGTCAAGGATGACCCAATTTTTGCAGCCGTCACACCACCTGCGGCGGCATTTTCTGAATGGAATCTCCTGCGGTTGTCGCCTGGAAATGTGAAGCGGCATCATTGCCCCTCTAAAAATCAGACAAAAAAGGAAAACGCCCAAGTCACCCCGGCCGTCCATAGCCGGAGCGCTTGGGCAAACCAGCCTCGATTACGCGGCGGCTTCCTCCAACTCAAATAAATAGCATTGCCTGTATTCCTGCGATTCGAGAAATTTGTGGCATTGCGTCACTTCAAGACTGGACGATCCGTGGCGTTTTGCAACAGAGTCAAACCACCCAAGCTGTCGGTCATGCTTTTTGGAGCGCATTTTGGGGCGGTCGGCGTCGTCACGTTTTACGCCGCCTTTGTCGTCGATGGATAACTCCAGGTGGGTCAGTTCATGGTCGATAACGGCGATACGCTCCTTATCTGTCCACGTTTCCCACTGGTCGGCGTCGATAATCAACTCGGCATCAAAGCCACGCGCCACGCGCTGCTTGTAGGACAAAATCTTGATGCACGCGGCGGCCTGATAACCATTGACCATAATCGCTGGCCCTATTAGGTCGCCGTTGTCATTGGCGCTTGGCGTGGCCATCAGCACGTCGATCAAAACTTCGACATCATGCAATCCGCCGTGGTACGTTTCCATTGTTCCAGAAATGATTTCCAAAATGTTAGGTTTAGCCTTTTCGTAAAGTGGCATCGTTTGGTTCCTTTAGTCTAGGGGTTGAAAGAGGCTCGCGCCTCGGGGTTTCCTAATCGCCAGCGTCAACATACTTGAACTCGATCCGCTGAATTGAAGTATACCATCGCGTCGGCCGATTGATTCGGAAAAATAACTCGATGAAGTCTTCCCGGCTCATTCCGGGAAAACCTTCGCGGGCGACATCCTCGACGGTCACGTCCAGCGGCGTCTCCCAACGGGTACTCACAATTTCGAGTAGGGCCAACCGCTCGATCTTCTCACCCGGACGCAGGCCCATTGCCTTTTTCACCGCCCACACCCGTTGACCTGGACGTAGTTTTCGCCAGCCAAGCCGCCTCGTAACAGTTTTGGTACGATTGACGATTTGCTCGGTTGTGTGGCTGAAACTCATGTTGCTGGCCATCGTCAAAACCTCGCTTCCCAATCCTTCACCAGTTCACTGAAAAAAGATTCTTTTGCGCTTGGCACGTCGCCTTCGGCCCAAGTACGATGTCAAGCCAACCAGGGGCCTGCACTCGATCCTGTTCTATGCTCTCCGCCTTGATTTGCCGGTCGTTCTCGTAAGCGCCAGCCATCGCTAGAGAGTCCTTGAGCCCTTTCCAAAATGCGTCAAGGTCCGGTTCGCGGTGGTCACGAAATACGGCGACAACCTTCATCGCCAATCTGCCCTCGAAGGTTATTCCGATCTCGCGCCAAATTGCGTATACTTGCCCCTGATACTCTCTCGCCTCTTTAGACAAATACTTGACCACGTGTCCCTGTATGACCGCCTGGCCGTAGTAGTGGTTTAGCGGTGGCGGGAGCGGCAACCGAAAAGAGACAGGCTCAGTCGATACGCGATATGATGCCCGCCGCGCGTCCGCAATCGCCTTCAACGCGGCCATTCGGCTAACTTGGCGTTTACCTCGCAAAGGCGTTTTTGCCAGTTCGCGTACCTGTTCGATGGATAGCGTTTGCTGGCTCACGGCTTTGACTCCTCCGGCATCGCGCCTACATTTTGCACAAGATTGGCGGGCGGACCCGTCGCCTCTTGTTTTGTTGGCTTGGATGGAATCTCGATCGCACTCAATAGTTCGTTTAAATCGTGCCCGCTTCGACGGGCCGTTTCGCTCAAAATGCGTTTCATGTAGGCCACTCGGTTTTTTACCTTCGGCCCCGTTGCTCCGCCTACTGCATCGGCGAGCCACCCGTCCGTAAACAACGATCGGGTCAAAAATGCGACCCGAAGCAGTAATCGCTGGTCCTCCAACCGTGGTGCTTCGCATCTGCCGGGCCAGAGTTTCTTCGCCGTGTCATTGGCTAGCCACCAAGCATCCGGCCAAACTTTTAAATGGTCGGTCGCGACGAACGAACGAACGGACGGACGGTTCCCGTCCATTCGACTCGACTCCGTTCGACTCCGTTCGACTCCGTTCGACTCCGTATCCGACATACCATCGAGTGTTCGATGAGGTGTCGCCGACTCTCCATACTTATGGCTAGGTCGTTTGTTCCCCGCAGGAACCGTTCCGTCAGGTAATGGATACCTGTATGTTGGCCGGTCGATACATTGATGGCGGTCCCAGCCCGTGACCCGCCACCAAGTTGCCTTTTGAGCCGTGTACTCCTCAATGAGGCCGACACAAATCAATTCCGTCAGCCATTTCTTGACATCCACAGAAGTACAATCGTCAGCAGGAAAAATCTCTAGTTTTAACCGCCGGTAGTCGGCAGGATGTATTCCAGAATCATCACAAAAACACCATAAGCCAGCAAACAATAGACGTGCATCGCGCGAGCATTCCACTACCTGCGAAGAGGTAAAAAATTCAGGTTTAATTGAGCGTATGCGAGCCACTTCAATCCTTGCTCCCAATTGAAAATCTTGGGTCCGGCACAATTTGCAAAGGACAATTAGGGAGTTCGTTCCAATTGGTCTCCCCGATAGCATGGAAAAGTGATTCCAGGTGGTGCATTACTAATTTGGAAAGTTCAACGTGAATATCATGGATGAGAGACTGAATTATCTCATGACATTCCTCGCAGAGACACCACAAGGAACAATCGGGGTATTCCCACGGTTCCCGCCGATCGTAGAATCCGTGATGTACATTGAGGGTTTGGGTTTCTTCGCCGCACGATTCGCAACAAAAGTTTGCTCGCTGCATGATCTCCAACCGCTTTTTCTGCCAGCGAGGATCACGTAATTTTTTCCAGTAAGGTATGTAGTCTCCGGCCATCAGTCCCTCCCCCGGCCTTCTTCCAGTAGCATCTTCAATAGCTTTTGGTACTTGGCAATCTGCCGGCGGCATTCCAGGATATCCGTGCGTCGCCGCTGCTGGACCGTCAGCTTTTCGCCAGTAGATTCGACGGGTTTCATGTTTGGTATGGGATGTCCGAAAACTCCCGGAAGATCACGATGGCAATGCTCCTCGACAAAGGACAACCTTGATCTAATACTGTTCGCCATTCGTTGTCGTGGTTTACACCGGGGACCACATCGCAATAAGCCTTCCATTTGCCCTCTATCCTAGTAGTTGCCACGCATAGAACATGAGCAGCCAAGGCATGGATGCGAATTTTTGGTTTCCAAAGTTTTGCCTCTTCACTCGTCTCTGGAAATTGACAAGAACCGATGGTTTTCATATCACCTTCCGCGCCTTCCTTGCTTCCGCCTGAGCGTTCAGTGTCGCGCCAAGCTGGGCGGTGCCGCTACCCCATACAGTGCCCGGCACAAGGGTTAAGGCGGCCTTGTAAAGCGAGGTTCCTGTGTAGACTTTTTCCCCGTTGTCAATCCGCACAACCGCGTAGTAGATAATTGGTTCGGTCATCACGGGCAGGGGCTCAGGAATGGGGTAGATCATCGTTTGTCAACGCGGGTAAGATGTTCGTATATTTCTTGCTCAACAGCCTCCTGACACCAACCTCCAAGGTTCTCTTTTTCCTTCGACATCAGATCGAGAGTATAGGCTCTCGTTTTTCTGACATTTGTAAAAAGGTATTTTGCCATGTTTTTGGCAAACCTTTTGCGCTTCGCCATTGTGTTGTTCCTTCCTCGGTCATCGTTGGTTTTCGATCCTGACAAATTTGTGCACTTTTCCGTTTAGCCTGGCCTTCACCGGAATGCCTGGCGTTGTGTAAGTGACGAGACGAAGTGAATTGTCGTATCGTAACCATAAATCAAAACGCCGATAGTGACCGTCTAAATTGTCTATCCGATAAACTTTAAGTAGCGGGTGTCCTTTGACAACCACTCCGTCCAGCCATATTGCATTCGGCAACTCTTCAATTCTCGGGCGACCGCGCGGCCTTGGCGGTGGCGGTGGTGGAGGTGGATGGATTTTGCCGTGTCCATTGGGACAGACATACCCGCTGACCTTGACCATTTCTTCGCCGCAGATTTCACAGTTCATAATGTTTCGGAATTATGCCTTCGGCAAAGTAACCCGATGATTCCATAAATCAATAATTTCGTTTTTGATTTGTGCCGCCGTCATTTTCTCTTTTTTCATCAAACATGGTTGCCCCACACTTTCGGCATTTGATAACGGCAAACCCCAAGCGGCAAGTTGTGTTTTGCGTTCGACCCCATAGAAATAGTTTTGTCTGTTCGGACTAGAAGACGGTAAAATGCAGTATAATTTCCAACCTGTTTTCCAATCATCCCATCGCCATCGAACCGCAATCTTCGCACTTCCAAAGTAATTTCATTATTTTATCAACTTTCGCATCACAGCAAGGCATTTTTGGCAGGTCACATACTCATCTTTCATCGTCCACAACGCGCTAGCCGGAATGGCTCTCGGAAAATGGAAACAAAGTGCGGATACACGACCTCTATCTCCAAAAAAAGCCGCCTTGTGACATATCTTGTGGTATGGATCGAAGTTCATCTTTACGGATCATGCAAAAAATGGATGATTGTTTGTCATTGCGTTTATTCCTTATCCTCCGCCATCGCCGCCTGTTCACTAGAAAATGCGGCGGTCACATCAAGGTAAAGTCCACCCATATCAACCATGAAAAACGCGCAGCCGGATTTCAGTTGGCCTTGCCAAACTTTGTGCAGCCGCATCCCAACGCGCACCGGAACTCGGTCTTTTGTGTATGCCACCGGGACCAGTTCTGCCCGAAGCCGCTCAACATTTACCCGGCTCAGCTTGGCGCAGAGTTTCAGGTATTCGGGACTCCGTGGCAGTCCCTTTTCGTCGCAAATGGTCACGGCGTTTTCCGGGTCGGTCATTTTATTTTCCTCCACACTAGGCAAGCGTCTCTGCTAGGTTTTTCATCGCTTTTCGCTCTCTCCTGTGCTTTGCCGCAGTTTCTTGATGGATCATGCGCCGGTCAGGTCGTTTATAGCCTATATCCGAATCGTCCATGTCCTCAAACTCCCGCTTGCACCTCTCGCAGTAAAAACGGTGGTAGCCTACCGAAGCGAGAAAAGTGTGTTTCGATGTGCGGCACATCGGGCATTTGAGAGTGTTACTCATTCCTTGCCCTCATTCATCGCTGCTTGTTCGCTAGAAAACGCGGCGGTCACATCAAGGTAAAATCCACCCATATTGACCCTAAAACACGCACAGCCGGATTGCAGGCAGGCTGGCCACTTCTTATAGAGTCGCATCCCAACGCGCACGGGAACATGGTCTTTTGTATATGTCACCACCGGGACCAGTTCCGCCCGAAGTTGCTCAAGTTCGTTGGTTTGCTTATCAAGTTGATTCATAAGCCATTGCACATCCGAACTACAAAGTATGTTCATGCAGTTGTCATATTTTTCTAGAACTCGGCGAATCCCAATCTTTCTTCGGCAATCGTCGCAAAGCATATCCGTCGCCGTGCGCGGTTGGACGACGCATTTTACACAATTGGTACTCATAGTCAGTTATCCTTTCTTCGCAAGTTTCCCACCAGTTCCTCGCTCGTCGCCCTGATCCAGCGGCATCCCTTTGCCGCGTATACGTACACACAATAATGTTACACTTCGGTCTGCGAGTCAGCTTTCGGAACTCGCTGGTCAATCCATTCACGGATTTTGTCGGCTAATTCTATTGTTTCGGGGTTCCTTTCGATGGTCCCGGCATCGGTGAGTAGGTCGATAATCCTGCACAGCAGGGATACGTGCTGGTCCGTCAGGATTGCCTTACTGATTCTGGTCGCGGGGTCTGTTCGAGATTTCATTGGATTTCCTTTTCAGGTTCAGTGGTTGGTGGCGTATCATCAATTTCCCAGGGAAACTTATCTTCCATTGCCTTGGCGTCGGCGATTGCGGCATCTACTTCCTTCATGGCATCGCCCATTGTTTTTTGCTTTGCGGGTGACACTGTATCACTGTTTGCTGGTGACTTTTTCACGCTGCGCAACGCTTTGGTTGCAGCAGCAAGGGCGGCTTTTGTTGGGGGCGGAGCCGGCCCACCAAACCTGGCGATGCGCAACTCGCTTCGTCCGTTATAGACTTCCTCTTTAAGTTCCACGTCCACTTTCACGCCCACTAGTGAGATCGTATCCTCCAGGTCGGCTAACTCGTTAGCGTCCATATCAAATCCCAGTGCTCGCAGTTGTCCGCGAGCCATACCCATTGATTTTTCTGTGAACCAGATAGTTCCGATGAATGTTTGACCGGAGTCCCAATCGTCATCAATTTTGACCTTAATTGACAAGCCGGGATTACCAACCTGCGATGTGGTTAACCAATGTTTTTCGACAACGGATTTGTAAATGCCTGGTGTCAGCATGAGTTATTCCTTTCCGGCGGCGACCGCCTGACGATTACTGGTGTATTCGCGTATCGCGGCAAGAGCGGCTGTCAGCCGAGCAAGAGAAAAACTTTCAACCGCCGTCCAGCTTTTCGTTTGACAGCACGCCTCGAAGCACTCGACTTTGGCTCGCTTTTCGACGGCGGATTGGCCGGGCCAAGCTTTCGTAATCTCTCCTTGAATTTCCTCGCAAAGTTTCGTTCGCTCTCTCCGCTCACGTTGAAACTGAGCGTCGCCGGCCTCATCGACTCCCATATCCGTCTTGAGGGATGTATCTATGATGTTTGCGGCTCCCGGCACAAGTTGCGATAGGTGCGGCATAAACCAGGCTCCGGTTGGATTGTCGGCGGTTTGCCCGTCCATCGAGTTGAAACGGTCTCCCAACACAGTTGCGCGGTGAATGATGGAAAAGTGATTTGGACGATCTACTAATGGAACTTGAACGCGCTCCATTTCCACCAGCAGACTCGGCTCGAATCCGAACTCCCCCTCAACTTTCATCTTGATGCCTGTTTTACGGAGTTCTTTGTGAATAGCACCACTGGTATCTTCGACTTCCTCAAAATTCCACTCATAGCCGGCTCGACCGCAAATGATAATGTGGAGTTGACTGTTGAGATAGAAATCCGTCCATTGCGACCAACGGGCCTTAATGGCGGCCCAGTCTTGGAACTCCAATCGTTGCCGTCTGGGTTTGTTGAGGGCATCACGTTGTTTGTTTACCTGATCCAGGTAGGAATCGCAAATTTCTCTCCAAGGATGGGTAACTGAATCGACAATCAATGCGCCAGCCGCCCCCGCTTCGCATTCGCGGCCGAGCGTCAAAAGGTCTACAAGAGATCGACTCTTTTTTCCAACGGGGTTTTGCCCGGTCGCTTCACGTATTAGCGGTGCAATGTACTCAACACCACCCTCGGTATCAAAAAAAGCAATCGGCCGCTTGTCGTCGCAAAGATGCAAAAGTTCAATTGCCAATAGTGCAGCGGTATAGGTTTTTCCACTCTTGGAAAACCCAAGTAATCCTGCCTTAAGAAACCCTTGTCCCGTCCCGAATGTTTCCATAACGCACTCCTTATTGTACGGCCGAATCCACAGGATACTCGCCCATAGACTCCGCGCCGCTATGTTACTCTCTCCGTAATCAATTCCACCTGCCGCTCCACTGCCGCGACAACCTCCAGCAGCAACGGCCGTTCCATTTTGTAAATGCCGAAACCCGCAGAGGTCTTGATTACTCCAATGGTCGCAACAATCAAGTCGGCCTCGACACACAAGATTTTTTCGATTTTATAGACACAGATCGTCGCAGCCTCACAAGCATCTAAGATTTCCCGCTGTCCTTGCAGCTTCACCGCGCGGCGAAGCCGATAGACTAATTGAATCGCGTCGTCCCTCATATCCGCTAGATGGTCGGCGACCGGATCGGCTTTAGGATTGAGGGTGGAAGCCAACATCAGATAGATTCCTTTGACATTTTTTCGATCTGACCGCATATCTCACGAAGCTGTTTTACAGTCGCTTCAAGATGAGGCAGTAAGACCGTCAACAGAATCGCCTTGGCATCATCCAAAGACGCGCAATTTATATGGCGACCGTGGGAATAGGAAATATACAGCCAATACTGGCCGTCGGCGTTCCGGTCCAAATATAATGTGCAGTCCTGATCTATCGCTACCTTCCAACTACATGGTTCTTTCGCCGGTGTTATATCCTCCCATTCCAGCGCCGGCAGAAAACTGTTTTCTTGCTCGACGGCATCTTCCAATTGCGCCATTTCAGCGCCGGTGTTCTCGGCGGTACGTTCACCTATCGACATTGGTTAGGTTCCTTTAGGATTTAGGCTGGAAGCGTTCATGGCAATTTTTCCCCGATGGCCTCGACAAGCGGACTCGACTTCTGACGATGCTCTGGCGACAGTGACGCCATCGGGATCGTGCTGGTGGTCCGTTTCAGATTCTCCCGATGATCGAGGTCGTTTTCGATCCGACGCAATGGCTCACCGGCCTCAATTCTTTTCCGAATCTCGTCACGGTGGATCATTACATCGCGCTCGGCCTCAATTCCGATCCGCACTTTGTCGCCGCGAACTTCGACAACGACAATGTGGATTGCACCGGAGGGATGGTCGATGGTGATCCCCTCATTTTTCTTCCTTGATAAAACGAGCATTTTGGATTCTTTTTCTTTTGGGTTTTCGTTATCGTTGAAAGACGTATTCGGTATGGTCGGGCCAGTGTCCATTGCCTATTTCTGTTCTATCAAGTCCCCGTAACACACTTTGCCCGAC
>Ga0315284_10012749_pt1 | contig 11969 bp, 11 predicted proteins | sample YL17G09_16_MG_FD_203696 | JGI IMG/M metagenome (GOLD analysis project Ga0315284, IMG submission 203696) | Sediment microbial communities from Yellowstone Lake, YNP, Wyoming, USA - YL17G09_16 | ecosystem: Environmental > Aquatic > Freshwater > Lake > Sediment | place: USA: Wyoming | collected...
ACGGTGAACCCGAACCTTCCGACCGGAGAGATCGAGGTGGTGGTTGCGACGATCGAGGTGCTCGCCGCGGCCGACACGCCGCCGTTCCCGGTGGAGGATCGCATCGAGGCCTCGGAGGACCTGCGGCTGCGCTACCGGTACCTCGACCTCCGCCGCCCCGAGATGACGGGCATCCTGCGGCTCCGGCACACGATCAACCACCTCATCCGCGAGCACATGGACGAGCGCGGCTTCGTCGAGGTCGAGACGCCGTACCTCACGCGGAGCACGCCGGAAGGCGCGCGCGACTTCCTCGTGCCGTCGCGCTTGTGGCCGGGGACGTTCTATGCGCTGCCGCAGTCGCCCCAGCAACTGAAGCAGCTGCTGATGGTCGCCGGCCAGGACCGCTACTACCAGATCGTCCGCTGCTTCCGCGACGAGAACCCGCGCGCCGACCGCGGCTTCGAGTTCACGCAGCTCGACGCCGAGATGTCGTTCGTGACCGAGGAGGACATCATGGCCTTGACCGAGCCGCTCATGGCCCGGATCGTGCGCGAGACTCAGGGTGTCGAGATCCCGACGCCGTTCCCGCGGATGACGCACCGGGACATGCTCGCGAGGTACGGCACGGACAAGCCGGACCTGCGCTACGGCATGGAGACGGTCGACCTCGCGCCGGTCTTCACCGGCACCGGGTTCCGGGCGTTCGCCTCCGTGCTCGGATCCGGCGGCATCGTGAAGGGCCTTGCGGCGCCCGGCGGCGCGCAGCTCTCGCGCAAGGAGCTCGACGACCTGGTACAGGTCACGAAGGAGCGGGGCGCCGCGGGCCTCGTGTGGATCGCCGTCGAGGAGGGAAGCGTGCGCTCGCCGGTCGAGAAGCACCTCTCGTCCGATGAGGTGACCGGCGTCCTGACCGCGACCGGCGCGAACCCCGGCGATCTCGTCCTGATCGTCGCCGACCGGGCGGATCGCGCGAACATCGCGCTCGATGGCCTGCGCCGGCAGATGGCCGCCCGCCTGAACCTCGCCCGCGGGGGAGAGTGGGCGTTCTGCTGGATGGTCGAGCCGCCGCTGTTCGAGTGGAGCGACGATGAAGGCAAGTGGGTGAGCGTGCATCATCCGTTCACATCCCCCGCGTCCGACGACCTCACCCCCGAGACGGCGAAGAGTCGTGGGTACGACCTCGTGCTGAACGGGTTCGAGCTCGGCGGGGGGAGCATCCGGATCCACCGACCGGAGGTGCAGCGCAAGGTGTTCGAGGTGCTCGGTCTCACCCCCGAGCAGACCGAGGAGCAGTTCGGGCACCTGCTCCGCGCGTTCCGCTACGGTGTGCCGCCGCACGGGGGGATCGCGCTCGGGCTCGACCGGATCGTGATGCTCATGGCCGGGAAGGAAGCGATCCGGGACATGATCGCGTTCCCGAAGGCGCAGTCGGGCCAGGACCCGCTGACCGGAGCGCCGGCGCCGGTGACCGAGGAGCAGCTCCGCGAACTCGGCATCAGGCTCGCGGGGCAGCCGAAGTCGCGCTCCGAGTAGGAGGTATCAAGTGGCCGAGGTTCCGCTCGCGACGCGGATGCGACCTCGGTCCTTCGAGCAGTTCGTGGGTCAGACGCACCTGCTCGGCCCCGGCAAGGCGCTCACGGAGCTGCTCGATGCCGGGCACCTGCCCTCGGTCCTGCTGTGGGGAGATGCGGGGACCGGCAAGACCACGCTCGCGTACCTGCTCGCCGACGCCGTCGGCGCCGAGCTCGTGCAGCTGTCGGCCGTCTCCTCCGGCGTCGCCGACGCCCGGAAGGTGATGGAGGGCGCCCGGGGCGGCCTGTTCCGCACGGTTCTGTTCGTCGACGAGGTGCACCGCTGGTCGAAGGCTCAGCAGGACGTCCTGCTACCGGCGGTCGAGAACGGCACGATCACGCTGATCGGCGCGACGACCGAGAACCCGTACTTCTCACTCGTCACGCCGCTGCTCTCACGCTGCCTGCTCCTGCGCCTGGAGCCTCTCGCGCCCGACGAGCTCCGGTCGGTGCTGGATCGAGCGCTCGCCGACCCCGAGCGTGGGCTGGGGAAGCTGGGTGTCCAGGTGACCGACGAGGCGCTCGACCACCTGATCGAGGTCGCCGGCGGCGACGCCCGCATCGCGCTCACCGGCCTCGAGGCCTCGGTCCTTTCCGCGCGGTCGGCGGGAGAGGCCACCGTCGAGCTCGCCCGCGCGGCCGACGCCGTCCAGAAGAAGGCCATCGTCTACGACCGGCAGGGCGACGCCCACTACGACGTCATAAGCGCGTTCATCAAGAGCATCCGCGGCTCGGATCCCGACGCTGCGCTGTTCTGGCTCGCGCGGATGATCGAGGCGGGGGAGGACCCGCGCTACATCGCTCGGCGCATGGTCGTGCACGCGTCGGAGGACATCGGCCTCGCCGACCCGAGGGCGCTGCTCGTCGCCGTCGCCGCCGCCCAGGCGGTGGAGTACGTCGGGCTCCCCGAAGTGCGCCTGAACCTCGCCGAGGCAGCCATCTACCTCGCCCGCGCCCCGAAGTCCAACAGCGTCGTCGTGTCCATCGGGCGAGCTCAGGAGGACGCGGCCTCGAGCGATCCGGTCCCGCTCCACCTGCGCGACACGAGCAGCCCGACCGCCCGGCAGCTCGGCCACGGCAAGGACTACAGGTACCCGCACGACTACCCCGGCCACCGGGTCGACCAGGAGTACCGGCCGGTCCGGTTCCGCGACAAGCGCTACTACGAGCCCTCAGGCCAGGGCGAGGAGACGGATCAAGACGATTGACTTAGTCCGGGACTTAGTCCATCCTGGACGTGTGACCGGACCCGTCAACGTGCACGAAGCGAAGACCCACCTCTCCAGGCTGCTGGAGCGCGTCGCCATGGGGGAGGAGATCGTCCTGGCGAAGGCGGGGCGGCCCATCGCCAAGCTCGTCCCGATCGTCCCCGAGGTGAACGAGCGGGCTCCGGGAAGTGCGCGAGGCGATGTGTGGGTCTCGCCTGACTTCGACGCCCCGCTTCCCGACGAGGTCCTCGAGGGCTTCGAGTGAGGTTGCTGCTCGACACTCACGCGTTCCTGTGGTGGATCGCGGATGACGAGCGGTTGTCCTCCCGTGCAGCCGCGCTCATCGCCGACGGCACGAACGAGGTCTTCTTCAGCGCGGCCTCGGCCTGGGAGCTCGTCGTGAAAGCCGGGCTTGGGCGAGTGGAGCTGCCCGATCCGATCGAGCGGTTCGTCCCCGACCAGCTGGAGCGGAACGGGTTCCAAGCGTTGCCGATCCAGCTTCGACATGCCCTGACGATCTCCTCGCTGCCGAGCCTTCACCGAGACCCGTTCGATCGGATGCTCGTGGCGCAGGCGGTCGCGGAAGGGATGACGCTGGTGAGCGGGGATCGGGCCATGAAGGGCTACCCCGTGCATGTGGAGTGGTGACGGCGGATCGGCCGGGGTAAGGGATCCGTCGACTCCAGCTAGAGAGCCGGGTTGGAGGGCGCTCCGGCACGCCGGTTATGATGCGCGAACCGGTCCGCATCGAGCCGTCGACAAGGTCGACAAAGGAGAATGCCATGACGCTCGTAGCCGCCAGCTCGGGGGACGTCGCCCTCATCATCCTCGCGGCCTTCTGGGGAGTGCTGGTTCTGTTCCTCTGCGTCGTGCTCATCAACATGTTCCGCACGCTCGAGAGCACGAAGCTCCTCATCGACGGCATCCGCGAGGAGACCCTGCCGCTGCTCTCCGAAGTCAAGGGCACCGTCGAGCGCACGAACCGCGAGCTCGACCGCGTGGACGAGATGCTCGTTTCGGCCGGTGAGGTCGTGAAGCGGATCGAGAAGGTGTCCGGCCTGGTCGAGCAGGCGGCTTCCAGCCCGTTGATCAAGCTGATCTCGTTCGGGGCGGGCGTCTCGAAGGCTGCGTCGCGGTTCCGCGGGGGCAAGAGCGGTGGGAACGGCAACGGTCGGAAGAAGAGCAGGCGGAAGAAGAGCAAGGGGAAGAAGTGAGACGACTGTTCTGGCTGGCCGTCGGCCTGGGTGCCGGGACCGTCGGAGCCGTCATGACGGCCCGTTTCGCCCGGAAGCAGGCCGATAAGGTCGCGCCGGCGACGCTCGCGCGTGAGGCGCGCGGCGGCATCCTCGAGCTCTCCAAGCTCGTCTCCGAGTCGATCGCCGAGGGCAAGAGTGCGATGCGCGGGAAGGAGGAGGAGCTCCGCGGGGGCTCCACCCCTAGAGGGTAGACTCGCCTTCCCGATGGAAGGCCGAGAGATCCGCGAGACGTTCCTGCGCTTCTACGAGGAGCGCGGCCACAGGCGGGTGCCCTCGTCCTCGCTGATCCCGCCGCCCGAGTCGGGGCTGCTGCTCACGAACGCGGGGATGAACCAGTTCATCCCGTACTTCCTGGGACACTCGCCGGCGCCGTTCCCGCGCGCCACCACCGTGCAGAAGTGCTTCCGGGCCGTGGACATCGACAACGTCGGCCACACCGCCCGGCACCTCACGATGTTCGAGATGCTCGGGAACTTCTCCTTCGGCGACTACTTCAAGCGCGAGTCGTGCGGCTGGGGCTTCGAGCTCGTGACCGAGGTGTTCGGCGTCGAGCCCGACCGCCTGTGGGTGACCGTGTTCGAGGGCGACGAGGAGACGATCGGGATCTGGGAGGAGATCGGGATCCCGAGCGGCCGGATCGTCCGCCGCGGCAAGGCCGACAACTACTGGTGGACCCACGCGGCCGGGCCCGCCGGCCCCTGCTCGGAGATCTTCGTGGACCGCGGCCCGAAGTACGGGCCCGAGGGCGGTCCGGCGGTCGACGAGGAGCGCTACCTGGAGGTCTGGAACCACGTCTTCATGCAGGACGAGGTCGACGACCGCGCCACGGTCCTCGGAGAGTTGCCGGAGAAGAACATCGACACCGGCGCGAGCGTCGAGCGCCTCGCGACCGCGCTGAACGACCTCGACTCCTTCTTCGAGACCGACCTGATGCGGCCGCTCGTCGAGGTGGGGGAGTCGCTCTCCGGCAAGCGATACGGGAAGGACGAGCGGTCCGACGTCTCGCTCCGCATCATCGCCGAGCACGGCCGCGCGACGACGTTCCTGATCGCCGACGGCGTGCTGCCCTCGAACGAGGGCCGCGGCTACGTGCTCCGAAGGATGCTGCGCCGGGTCGTCAGCCACGCGCGGCACCTCGGGATCGAGCGCGACGTGATGCCCCGGCTGGTCGAGACAACCGTGGGGATCCTCGGCGACGTCTACCCGGAGCTCGTCGAGAACCGTGCCTACGTGGAGCAGGTCGCGACCTCCGAGGAGGAGCGCTTCGCCGGCACGCTCCGCCAGGGCATGACGGTGTTCGAGCAAGCTCGCGACGCCATCGTCCAACCCGCTACGGTCTCGGCGAAGGCGACCGTGATGCCGCCGGAGGTCGTGTTCAAGCTGCACGACACGTACGGATTCCCGAAAGAGCTGACCCGCGAGCTCGCCGAGGAGGCCGGCCTCTCGATCGACGAGGAGGGCTTCGAGGCCCTCATGGCCGAGCAGAAGGGTCGGGCGAAGAAGGCCGCGAAGAAGGGTCGCGTGGGAGAGGACCTGGCGGAGGTCGCGGCCTCGGCCGGAGGCACCGAGTTCCTCGGCTACCAGACGCTCGAGGCGGACGCGCGCCTGCTCGCGGTCCTGACCGACGCCGGACGCGCGGATGTCGCCGGCGAGGGCGAGGAGATCCGGCTGATCCTGGACCGCACGCCCTTCTACGCGGAGTCCGGCGGCCAGATCGGCGACCACGGCTACGTGAGGACGTCCGGCGGCGTCGTTCGGATCGTCGACGCGCAGCGGGGCCCCGGCGAGACGATCGTGCACACCGGCATCGTCCAATCGGGCGAAGTGCGCGAGGGTGAGGAGGCGCGCGCCGAGGTCGACGAGGTCAGGCGCGAGGCTACCGCCCGCGCGCACACCGCGACCCACGTCGTGCACTGGACGCTGAAGAGCGTGCTCGGCGAGCACGCCCGTCAGGCCGGGTCGCTCGTCGCGCCGGGGCGACTGCGCTTCGACTTCCCGCATCACTCGCAGGTGCCGCGCGACGTCCTCGAGCAGGCCGAGGAGATCGCGAACCGCCGGCTCGCCGAGGACCAGCCCGTCCGCATCTACGAGACGACGTTCGGCGAGGCGAAGAACCAGGGCGCGATCGCGCTGTTCGGCGAGAAGTACGGCGAGTTCGTCCGGGTCGTCGAGGTCGGGGACTACTCGATCGAGCTGTGCGGCGGCACGCACGTCTCGCGGACGGGCAACGTCGCCCTCGTGCGGATCCTCGGTGAGGCGAGCATCGGCGCCGGCATGCGCCGCGTCGAGGCGCTCGTCGGACCCGACGCACTGAAGGAGATCAACGTCGAGCGCGAGCTGCTCCACGCGGTGGTGCAGGCGCTCGGCGCGGGGGACCCGCACACGGCTCCGGAGCGCGCCCGTCAGCTCGTCGATCAGGTGAAATGCCTCGAGAGCGAGCTCGGCAAGGTCCGCAAGGGAGATGTGAAGGCGCGCGTCGAGCAGATCGCCGCCCGGGCGACGCCGGTGGCCGGCGTGCAGCTGGTCGCCTCCTTGGAGCTGGCGAGCGCCGACGAGCTCCGCGAGCTCGCCCAGGGCGCCGTCGGGAAGCTCGAGGGCGAGAACGGTGCCGCGGTCGTGCTCGGCAGCAACGCCGACGGCAAGGCGCTGGTCGTCGCCGCCTGCAGCAAGAACCTGGTCGCGCGTGGGGTGACCGCGGCACTCCTCTTGGAGCGGGCCGCGAAGGGGATCGGCGGCGGAGCCGGCGGCAAGCCGACCCTCGGGTTCGCGGGCGGGCCGAGGGGCGAGGCCGTGAAGGACGCGATCGGCGCGATCCCGGCGCGCCTCGAGGAGCTCCTGACCCGTGGTGCCTGAGCCCGGCCGCATCCTCGGGCTCGACCTCGGAGACGTGCGGATCGGCGTCGCGGTCTCTGGCCCGAACCGGCGCGTCGCCGTGCCGCTCGGCACCGTCCGCGCCGGCGCCCCCGGCGACCTGAAGGCGATCGCCAAGCTCGCTGCCGAGTTCGACGTCGGCCTCGTCGTCGTCGGCCTTCCGCTCCGCATGTCGGGCGAGGCCGGCACCCGCGCCGAGCAGGCCGAGAGGTTCGCCGAGGCCCTCCGCGCGTTCCTCGAGATCCCCGTCGTCCTGCACGACGAGCGTCTGTCCACCGTCGAGGCCGACCGAGCGCTGAAGGAGGCCGGCGCCAAACCGCGCCGCCGCCGCCGCGCCGTCGACAGCTCCGCCGCGGCCGTGATCCTCCAGTCCTACCTGGACGGGCTGCCCTCGGACTGAACCCCGGCCCGGCGACACGGCGGGTATGCTCCGTCACCGGATGCTGGAGACCGCTCCCACGAAGCCCGAGACGCCGGAGACGCCCGAGACGCCCGAGACCGAGACGCCCGAGGCCGAACCCCCGAAGCAGCACCGCCGCCGGGGGCTCGCCGGGCTCGTCGTCTCCCTGGCGTTCCTCCTCCTAGCCGGCGGGCTCGCGTTCTCGGGTTTCCGCTACTACAACTGGTGTCAGGGCGCGTCCGGTCCGCGCACCCCGCTCACGTTCACGGTCTCCGAGGGCGCGAGCGGCTCCGAGGTCGCCGACGCCCTCCACGAGCGGGGCGTCCTCCGCTGCGGGATGGTCTCGGGATGGTTGCTGCGCAAGGACGGGCTCCAGGACCGGATCCGCGCCGCGACATACCAGCTCACGACGAACATGACCCCGCACGCGGCCTTCCTGATCCTGTCGTCCCCGCCCGTGGTGCAAACGGTGCGCCTCACCATCCCCGAGGGCTACCGCCTCACGCAGATCGCCGAGCGCGTCCAGGAGGAGCTCGCCATCCCCCAGAAGACGTTCCTCGATGCCGCGAACTCCGGCGAGTGGTCCCTGCCGCCCTACCTGCCCAAGGACACCGCCACGACGGAGGGGTTCCTGTTCCCTGCCACCTACCAGTTCACCAAGGGCGCGACGACGGCCGACGACGTGGTGCGGCGACTGCTCGATCAGTTCGGGACCGAGGCGAAGGACCTGCCCTGGCAGAACGCCGAGCGGCTCGGCGTCACGCCCTACGAGGTCGTGATCATCGCCTCGATGATCGAAGAGGAGGCCAGGGTGCAGCACGATCGGCCGCTGATCGCCGGGGTCATCTACAACCGGCTCGACAGGGGCATGCCCCTCGGGATCGACGCCACTCTCCTGTACGACGACCCGACGCCCGACGGGCAGTTGTCCGAGTCCGACCTGCGGTACGACAGCCCGTACAACACCCGGCTGCACATCGGCCTGCCGCCGACGCCGATCTCGAACCCGGGGCTCCCCTCGCTCGAGGCCGCTCTGAACCCGGCGAAGACCGACTACCTCTACTACGTGCTCTGCGGGGCGGATGGGCACCACAGGTTCGCGGTGACCTTCGAGCAGCACTTGCAGAACGTCCAGGCCTGTCTGGGGTGACGGTCGTGGGCGAGGGGCGGGAGACGCGGATCAGCGGGACCACCAGGACGACCGGCGTGATCGGCTGGCCGGTCTCGGGGAGCCTCTCGCCGACGATCCACAACGCGGCTTTCGAGGCTATGGGCCTCGACTGGGTCTACATCGCGCTCCCGGTGCCGCCCGGTGCCCTGCGGGAGGCCCTCGCCGACCTCGCGGCGCTCGGCTTTGCCGGCGCGAACGTGACCATGCCGCACAAGACCGGGTCGGCAGATCTGATCGGCGATCTGTCCGAGGACGCCGAGTGCCTTCGATCGGTCAACACGATCGTCTGTGCGCCGAACGGCCTGAGAGGGCACAACACCGACGCGCCCGGCTTCGGCCGGTTCCTCCGTGGCGACGCGGGGTTCGACCCGGCGGGGCGGACGGCCCTGCTCTACGGCGCCGGGGGAGCGGCGCGTGCCTGCGCGCTCTCGCTCGCTCGCGACGGCCTGGCGACGCTGACGGTCGCCGTCCGCGACCCGGCGAGGGCCGACGGCGTGCGCACGACGCTCGAGGGCCTCGCCACCCGGCTCACGGTCGTCGCGCTCGACGCCGCCGGGGATCACCCCGCAGATCTGCTGGTCAACGCCACCCCGCTCGGCGCGGAAGGGGAGACCCTGCCGCTCCCGCCGCTCGGCCCCGACACCCTGGTGGTCGACCTGCTCTACCGGCCGAGCGTGACGCCGCTGCTCGGGGCCGCCAGGGGCGCCGGAGCAACCGCTTTCGGCGGGCTCGGGCTGCTGCTCCATCAGGCCGCGCTCTCGTTCGAGCTGTGGACCGGGCAGTCGCCGAACCTCGACGTCATGTCGGCCGCGGCGCTCGCGGCCCTGACCGAGCCCGGGCCTCCTTGACCGGCATCCCTTGCCCCATCAGACTCAAGTGCGCATCGGCCCTCCCCGAATAGTCTTGGGGGGGCAGGCCTCTATGGAAGACTTCACCGCTCTCGCGGCACGCGTTGCGGCCAGCGTCGGCGAATTGCGAGGGTGTCTCATCCTGTCACGGGACGGCCTGGTGTTGGGTTCGTACCCGGAGGAGCATGAGGCCCTCGTCAAGTCGGCCTGGCTGCGCTTCGCCGCGCTCGGCGAGGCCGAGCAGGGCTTCGTCGAGTTCGGGGCCGAGATCTGGTGCTACGTGCGGCGGGGGCCGTACGCGGCGTTCGCCCTGACCGGGACCGGCGCCCGCCCGGGTCTGGTCATCGATGAGATGGAAGCGTGCCTGCTCCGGGCCGAGGAGGAGCGGAGCCATCCTGGGCCGCTCCGGGTCCCCGAGGCCCAGGCGGCCCCGGTCTCCAAACCGCGCACCCCCGCGCGCCGGAAGACCAAGCCGGTTCCCGCGCCGGCGGCCCCCGAGAGAACCTCTCCGATCCCCGCCGAGACCTCCGCAGAGGAGGGGGAGGTCGACAGGGTGCTCCTGGCACGGGAGTTCCACAAGCTGCTTCAGGAGCACGGGAACAGTGACGAAGTATGAAGCGACCTTTGACCGAACGACCTGACCGAAGGGCTTAGCACGGCATGGTGACTGCGAAGCGAAAGCCGAAGCAGCTCGGGCAGATCCTGCTCGAGCAAGAGCTCATCACGTCCGAGCAGCTCGACCACGCGCTCGAGGAGCACCGCAACACGCCGAAGTCGCTGGGCCGCGTGCTGATCGACCTCGGCTACATCCACGAGCGCGACCTGGTGCGCGCCCTCGCCGAGCAGGTGGGGCTGGAGTTCGTCGATCTCACCGACTACCCGGTGGATCCGTCGGCGACGGTGCTGCTGCCCGAGCCGCTGGCGCGTCGCTACCGCGCGCTGCCGATCGGGGAGCGAGACGGGAAGCTGCTCGTCGCGATGTCCGACCCGGCGAACGTGTACGCGCTCGACGACATCCGCACGGTCACGGGCCGCGACGTCATCCCGATGGTCGCGACGGCCTCCGACGTCGAGACCGCGATCCAGAAGTACAACCAGATGGGCGACGAGGTGGAGACCCTCGCGAGCGAGGCCGCCAGCCAAGCCGAGGGCGAGGAGGAGGTCGACGTCGAGGCCGCCCTCGAGGACGCCCCGATCGTCAAACTGGTCAACGCGATCATGAGTCAGGCCGTCGCCGACCGCGCCTCCGACGTGCACATCGAGCCGACGGAGAAGGACGTGCGCGTCCGGTTCCGCGTCGACGGCGTGCTGCACGAGGTCATGCACTCCCCCAAGAACATCCAGAACGGGCTCGTCTCGCGTCTGAAGGTCATGGCCGACATCAACATCGCCGAGAAGCGCGTGCCCCAGGACGGTCGCATGTCGCTGCGCGTGTCGAACAAGGCCCTCGACCTCCGTCTCGCCACGCTGCCCACGGTGTTCGGCGAGAAGGTCGTCATCCGCATCCTGGACAAGAGCCAGGCGCTGATACAGCTCTCCGACCTCGGGTTCCTCGAGGATTCCTTCAAGAAGTACGAGCAGTCCTTCCGCAAGCCGTACGGCGCCATCCTCGTCACCGGCCCGACGGGCTCGGGGAAGTCGACCACGCTGTACGCGACCCTCAACATCGTGAACAGCGTCGACAGGAACATCATCACGGTCGAAGACCCGGTCGAGTACCGCCTGCCCGGGGTGAACCAGATCCAGGTGAACCCGAAGGCGGGCCTCACGTTCGCCGGGGCGCTGCGGTCGATCCTGCGCGCCGACCCGGACATCATCATGATCGGCGAGGTCCGCGACCGCGAGACGGCGATGATCGCCGTCGAATCGGCACTGACCGGCCACCTCGTCTTTTCCACGCTCCACACGAACGACGCGGCCTCGGCCGTGACGCGTCTCGTCGAGATGGGGGTGGAGACGTTCCTCGTGGCCTCGGCCATCGACTGCGTAGTGGCCCAGCGGCTCGCGCGGTGCCTGTGCGAGCGGTGCCGGCAGCCCTTCGAGCCCGAGCCGCAGGAGCTGCTCGAGGTTGGATTCCCGGAGTGGCGGATCCCCGACATCAAGGAGGTCTACAAGCCGGGCGGGTGCGCGTTCTGCGCGAACACGGGCTACCGTGGCCGGATCGGCCTGTTCGAGGTCATGCCGATATCGGAGGAGATCGAACGCCTGACGGTCGAGCACGCCTCGTCCGAAGACATACGCCGGATCGCCGTCGAGCAGGGGATGCTGACCCTGCGCGACGACGGTCTGGAGAAGGTGATCAGTGGCCAAACGTCCATCGAGGAGATAGCGAGGGTGGTGAAGTAGCGATGGCACAGCATGCTCCCGACGAAGAGGAGCTGCAGGTTCCCGTTCCCGAGCTGCTGGAGATCGTGCTTGAGAAGGGGGGGTCCGATCTGCACCTGACCGCCGGGAGCAAGCCCGTCCTCCGGCTCCACGGCGACCTCCTGCGGCTGGAGGAGTACCCGATCCTCACGCCGCGCGGGCTCCAGGGCATGATCTACGCGATCCTGCCGCAGAAGATGCGTGAGCGCCTCGAGCAGGAGCTCGAGCTGGATATGTCCTACGCGCTCGTCGGCAAGGCTCGGTTCCGCGTGAACGTGTACTTCCAGCGGGACTCGAT
>Ga0315284_10012751_pt1 | contig 11969 bp, 10 predicted proteins | sample YL17G09_16_MG_FD_203696 | JGI IMG/M metagenome (GOLD analysis project Ga0315284, IMG submission 203696) | Sediment microbial communities from Yellowstone Lake, YNP, Wyoming, USA - YL17G09_16 | ecosystem: Environmental > Aquatic > Freshwater > Lake > Sediment | place: USA: Wyoming | collected...
TATTTCCAAGTAGGCAGGTTGTAAAAGTCCACAAGGTCCATGCCGTTTTTAACATAATAATCAAAGATATTGAGATTTGCTGGTGCGCGTCGAACCAGCATATACAAATAAGGACGATTTGGTGTAAAACTAGTGTTTCGCGCAATTTTGAATCCCTGCCATTCTTTCAGGTTTTTAAAGTACGGCAATCCATTAGCATCCCTCCCTACATGGCAGATAGCGCAATTAATATACCCTTGTGAATGACATATCTGGCAGGCTAATTTCTGCCTATGTGTGACATGGGCTTCAATATTATCTTTGAGTACCTTCGCATGACAGTTTTCACAGCGTACATGCTTCCGGGTGACATCGTATCTATCATTATGCTCAATTTTCCCGTTGCCGTGTATCTCATCAGCCTTGTGGCAACTGACGCAATCCATCCGCTTTTTCTCACAGTGAATGTCTGGTTCTGACTTCTCCAATGTGGCCAGATATTCGTTACCGACTCGACTTCCGTGGCAGGCGGTGCATTGATTGACCATGTCCGATTGTTTTTTAAATAAGTGGCCGTTGACAAAACCGCCTTCTACATAATCAGGACGGCTTACATGACAAGATCCACAGGTCGCATGGCATTTAGTGCAGTGTGTCTGAAACGCAGCCTTGACCTTTGAAAAAACCTCCGGGTCCTTGTTAGCGCGAATTCTCACCATCCGCTCAAAAGGGTAAAGAGTATAATGTAGAGAAGTCTTGATTCTCTTAGTAATCTCCTTATGGCATTGCCCACAAGCCTTATCAGGATCTGGATAAGAAGGGTCTCTCACTAAGCCTTGATGTGCATCTTTCAAATCGGTGGTATTGGGATTCCCTCCATGGCACTGTATGCATTGAATCTGGCCATGAGAGGTTCTCAGAAATTGCTGTCTTACTAAGACCTTTTCCCATAACTCCAACGGAGTCACAGCACCCCCTCAGCCAGTTCCTTCTGCCTCGAGAGATTTGTGCTTTTTTGGAATTAACTTGATAATAGCCTGGAGATTTTCTTTATTGGTATGGCACTGGATACACTGAAAAGACTGGGTAAAGGCTATAGAAGGGTGGACAAGGATCAAGAAGAAGAAAATCAAGAGGCATGATGCATATATCTTACCCGCTTTCATTTCCGCCTCGTAGAAGACAATTTGAAAACGCTTTACTGGGTCTTCTCGAAAAACTAATTGATTATAACAAACCCATTGCTTCTCTTACAAGATTCATCGTCTCTTCAGCAGTCTTATTTGCCTTTTCAGTGCCTTTGTTGGCTATATCATAAAGCAGATCAGGGTTATTGAGAAGCTCATTGCGTTTTTCCCAGATTGGCTCCATTACTTTGAAGATATTTTTAACGAGAATTTTTTTACAGTCAATACAGCCGATGCCTGCGGTGACGCATCCCTTTGCAACCTCTTCAATCTCTTCCTTTGAGGAGAAAATCTTATGAAGTTGATATACAGGAGATAAATCAGGATTTCCTGCATCTGTCTTTTTTATTCTTGCAGGGTCAGTAACCATTGTCAGTAATTTCTGCTCAACTTCTTTTGGACTATCAGAGAGGTATATCGCATTCTCGTAACTCTTGGACATCTTCCTTCCATCAACACCTACCACTTTTGGAAATTCTGTGAGCAATGCCTCTGGTTCAGGGAAGATTTCTTTATACAGGTAATTAAAGCGTCTTGCAATTTCTCGGCTTATCTCAAGGTGTGGGACCTGGTCAATGCCCACAGGTACATATTTTGCCCTGTATATAATAATATCGGCTGTCTGAAGGAGAGGATAACCGAGAAATCCATAGGTGGATAAGTCCCTGTCCTTGAGTTCCTGCTGTTTTTCTTTGTAGGTAGGAACTCTTTCGAGCCAGCTGAGAGGTGTGATCATCGAGAGGAGCAGGTGAAGCTCTGCATGGAGTGGAATCCTCGACTGAATGAATATAGTGCATTTTTCCGGATCGAGACCTGCTGCGAGGAAATTCATGAGAATATCTTTTGTGGAGTCCTTTATAGTTGAAGGGTCTGAATACCCTGTCGTGAGTGCATGCCAGTCTGCGACAAAATAATAACAATCATAATTGTCTTGAAGTTGCACCCAATTCCTGAGCGCTCCTACCAGGTTTCCAAGGTGCAATTTGCCACTTGCCTGCATGCCGCTTAACACTCTCTCTTTGGACATCCCTCTCTCCCTCCCTAAAATATCTGTAATAAAAATAAAAAGAGATTTACAAGGGGCATAACAAAGTAGTTTGCGATGCCTGTTGCAATAAGAATTAAGACTATAAAAAAACCAAATGGCTCAATCTTGCTGAATGAAATAGCCTGCCTGTAAGGAAGAAAACCTGTCAATACCCTGCCACCATCAAGAGGAGGGATTGGCATCATATTAAATGCAGCGAGGACTACATTGATTATAACACTCGAGGTGAATATCATTACTAAAGGCTTCAGTACAGTTGCGCTCAAAGTCTCGGGAAGTAAAACTGACATGGGAATAATGAGTAACTTGAGTATGAGGATGCTGATGATTGCCAGGAGTATATTTGTTACAGGACCTGCAGCCGCTGAAATAGCCATGTCCCTTTTGGGATTTTTAAAGTTCATGGGATTTATAGGGACGGGTTTTGCATATCCAAAAACAAACTGACCATTCGTAAATATTATGAGTGCAAGAGGCATCACGATCGTGCCGATTATATCGATATGTGCAATCGGATTCAATGTAAGCCTTCCCATCATCTTTGCGGTTGGATCACCCAGCTTGTTCGCAACAAACCCATGCGACACTTCGTGAAAAGTAATAGCGATCAATATGGGGAACGCTGATATGATGATCTGTCTTGCAACAGTTGAGAAATCCAAAATAGTATTGCCTTTCTAAATAGGATGCAGGATTTGGTCAATGACTGTTCTTGACGCAACAAGTGGATCAATGAAGGCACTGTCCATATCGTATTCAAGGTCTCTTTTGTTCGATAAATAAGTAATGCGGTCCTGCATCCTGTCACGCAGGAATCTTAAATAGTCGGTTTCTCTTGTTGGTTTGTATTTTTTATCATAATCGTCGCCAAACAACTCTTTTCCATTTTTAGGGAGGAGGAGTCCCTGAAATGCCTTCCACTCTCTCCATTCAATTGTCCCTCGTAATAACTCTGTCACTATGGAGAGCGAAAGCTCCTTTGGAATGTTAATCAGATTATCTGGCATACCAAAGGCATGTGTATTCATGATGTAGCATTCAGTTCCCAGCTTAAATAATTTTTTGAATTGCATACAATCCTCTAAAAGAGGGTGAACCCTGAATGGGTTTGCAAAAGGCTCGATTACTAATTTTTCAAGCTCCTTAGGGTCAACATTTTCTACCCCTTTTGCACGCATCGTGCTCAGGGACGCCCCCATGGCTACCGCAAGGCCTACCGAATTCACTTTACAGATAGGTGGGATGCTCGTATCTTTTTGCAGCCAGATAACCAGGCCTGGTCTTTCGCAGAAATTCGTATGGTTAAACATGTCTCTTGATTTTATACAACGGCCGTTATCATTCCTGATATCTGCGCATACTAACTTTGTACTGCCGTCAGGAAGTTCTGTGACAGCCACATTCTGTGCTGAATAGAAATATTTGATATCAGGGTCATCAAATTCAACTGCATCGGTCTTATCAAAGAGACTCGGCTCAAGGGCAACAGAAAAATCATTTTGCAGGTCTATTAAGAATGCATCATCGTGTATAACCGTTACCTTTTCGTCTTTCTTTAAAGTTCCTGCATGGTCATGACTGTTGGTAATTGAAGATTTTCCAGAACCTGACAGCCCGAATACGGCTACCGAAGGTTTATTGCCAATCTTCTTGATGCCGCCATGGCAGGCAACCATATTCTGGCGAACACCTATAGTCCAGGCGAGAGTTAATGTGCCTTTTTTCCTTTCACCAAAATATCTCAATCCCAAAATAGCAATGCAGTTTTGCATTTCGTCTATAATCACAAGGCCATTGGGGAACTCAGGATGTGACCACTCAGGGTCTGCAAGTATGATTATATCAGGCTCATCTAATACGCGGGATTTCTTATAAAGGTCTGTCCATGGCTTCATCCATGGAGTAAAATTGAGTCCCCAGTCAAGCATGTTTTTTGCGTCAGTTGCAGGACTTAAAAGATGTGCCTTGACCATGAAGTTAGGATGTAACCCTATAATTCCTTCAAGCCATAATCCTTCGCGGCGGTTTAAATTGTAGATAGCCTCTCCTAACAAACCGAGAAATTTGTCCCTGTCTTTACCCATTTCCCGAACCAATCGTCTTGCCCGTGCCGTGCGTCCAACAATCCCTCCGTCATTAGAGACAAGAATCTTCGCGTTTTTAGGAAGTCCAAACTGCTCAGGTTTGTACATAGGTTCAGAAGCTGCAACGACTTCCGGTTGTTTTATCGCAAGTCTATAGAGTTCCGCCATCGTTGTTTTTCTCACAGAATTTGCAAAAAGTGCGCTTTCAATATAAGCCCTCCATGGAGAACCTGGAATCTTGTGCCTGGTTGCCATATTACTCCCCTTTTAGAAAAGTAGATTTTAATTTTCGACTTAAAATAAAAATATACTTGTTATAGAAAGGTATTGTCAAGGTATGGTAAAGAGGTATATAATTATTAATTAAATCATGGCTTCTATAGTCATCATCCCTGCCCGTTATCACTCGACCCGTTTTCCGGGAAAGCCCCTTTGCCCTCTCATGGGAAAACCATTAATCCAGCATGTATATGAGAATTCAAAAAAAGCACATCTGATAGATGATGTGTTCGTTGCAACAGACAGCGAGACTATAGTGGAGAGTGTTTTGTCCTTTGGAGGAAAGGCAGTGATGACATCGATTACCCATTCCTCAGGTACAGACAGGATTGCAGAAGTTGCAGCTATGATGAATTATGATATAATTGTCAACGTGCAGGGAGATGAGCCTCTTATAAAGCCTCAGATGATCGATGATGTGATTTCTCTCCTTGATGACAAAAGAGCTTCTATTGGTACTCTGATGAAAAAGATAGAAGACCCCATGGAAGTCTTGGATCCAAATGTTGTCAAAGTTGTTTTTGATAATGAGGGATTTGCCCTCTATTTTTCGAGGGCGCCTATACCTTTCTACAGGGATGAATGGAAGTCATTAAAAGATTTAGTAACGAGTAACAATTTACAAGTTAAAGGTAAACAAAAAGATTTTGTAGATAACACTCATCACTCATCACTCATCACTCATCACTTTTGTTATAAGCATATCGGTATTTACAGTTACAGGAAGGAAGCGCTTATTGCACTTTCCAGAATGGAACCAACAGAACTCGAGCGGACAGAGAAGCTCGAGCAGTTGCGCGCACTTGGAAATGGAATGAGAATTAAGACAAAGGAAACCTTCTTTGAAACATATGGGGTAGATACCCCTGAAGACTTAGAAAGGGTAAAAAAATGTCTAAGTACATCTTTGTAACAGGTGGTGTTGTTTCATCACTCGGTAAGGGTATTGCAGCTGCTGCTATCGGTGCACTCCTTGAGACAAGAGGATTGAAGGTTACCATTCAGAAATTAGACCCTTATATTAATGTTGATCCCGGGACACTGAGTCCATTCCAGCATGGAGAAGTCTTTGTTACTGATGACGGTGCTGAAACAGATCTTGACCTGGGACATTACGAGAGATTCACGTCAATAAGGACAACACAGGCAAATAATTATACAACTGGAAAAATCTACTACAATGTGATTACAAAAGAGAGGCGTGGGGATTATCTTGGAGAAACCGTGCAGGTTGTCCCACATATTACTGATGAGATAATTCGAGCGATAAAGTCTGTAAGTAACGACTATGATGTGGTAATAGTTGAAATCGGGGGAACTATTGGTGATATTGAGAGCCTGCCTTTTCTTGAAGCGATAAGGCAGTTCAGGTATGATGTGGGCAGAGAAAATGTGCTCTATGTGCATCTTACCCTTGTCCCCTATATAAAATCATCAGGTGAGCTGAAGACAAAACCTACACAGCACAGTGTGAAAGAATTTAGAGAGATAGGTATTCAGCCGGATATACTTTTATGTAGAACTGACAGACTACTTCCCCCTGAAGTAAAAAAGAAGATTGCGCTTCACTGTAACCTTGATGGAGATGCGGTCATCGCTGCAAGGGATGTTGAGACGATCTATGAAGTTCCAATTGCATTGCATAATGAAGGGCTCGATTACATTATCGGGAAGAAGCTTAACCTGAATTTTCAAGATCTGGATCTTACGCTATGGGAAGATATTGTGAGGAAGGTGAAGGAACCAAAAAACGAAGTGACTATCGCAATAGTCGGGAAATATACCGGTCTTAAAGATTCATATAAGAGCCTTATAGAAGCCCTTACCCATGGTGGCATTGCAAATGATGCGAGAGTGAATCTTCAATGGATTGATTCAGAAGAGATAGAAATCCACGGGCCGGAGAGGCATCTCTCTGAAGCTGATGGAATTCTTGTGCCGGGAGGATTTGGATATAGAGGGATTGAAGGGAAGGTAGAAGCTATACGATATGCACGTGAAAAAAAGATACCCTATTTTGGAATCTGTCTTGGGATGCAATGTGCAGTGATCGAGTTTGCGAGGCATGTGTGTGGTCTCTCCGCAAATAGTACAGAATTTGATTTACACGCACAAACCCCTGTTATCTATCTTATGGAAAAATGGTATGACTTCAGGAAAAAGAAAGTCGAGGTACGTTCTGAAAGCTCTCAGAAGGGTGGTACGATGAGGCTTGGAGCTTATCCCTGCGTCCTCAAGGAAGGAACACATGCTTTCAGGGCATATGGTATTAAGGAGATATCTGAAAGGCACAGGCATAGATATGAATTTAACAATGCATACAGGGAGGTGCTCACACGATATGGCATGAGGATAAGCGGAGCAAGTCCTGACGGAGAACTTGTTGAGATTATAGAGATAGAAGACCATCCATGGTTTCTTGGTTGTCAGTTCCATCCCGAGTTTAAATCAAAACCAACGAACCCGCATCCATTGTTCAGGGCATTTATAGGAGCATCAGTCAGAGAAAAAAGATCGTTATTCCCTTACTTGGAAATCAGTGCGAAAGAGAAGAGTAAAGGCGTTTAGGAGTGACGAGAGAAATAACTATAGCGGGTATGAAGTTTGGCGGGAATAATCCTCTTTTCATAGTCGCAGGTCCATGTGTGATTGAAAATGAGGATATTGTATTCTCTACTGCAGAAAGACTGAAGGAAATATGCAAAGGGTTTGCCCTTCCTCTTTTATTTAAGAGCTCTTATGATAAAGCAAATCGAACTTCTCTTTCTTCATTCAGGGGACCTGGCATTGAAAAAGGATTAAGGGTCCTCTCTGATGTTCGGAGCAGATTCGGCATCCCTGTCATCTCTGATGTCCATTCCATAGAAGAGGTGAAGTCAGCTTCGGAAGTTCTCGATGTTATTCAGATACCTGCTTTTTTATGTAGACAGACAGATCTTATCATTGCTGCGTCGAAAACCGGGAAACCTGTAAATATAAAAAAAGGACAGTTTCTCGCACCATGGGATGTAAAAAATATAATAGAAAAGTTTATATCAACAGGAAATCATAATCTATTTATTACTGAACGCGGCACTTCTTTTGGATACAACAATCTCGTCGTAGATTTCAGGGGGTTGTTCGTAATGAGGTCTTTTGGATACCCTGTTATTTTTGACGTTACCCATAGCCTTCAGCTTCCCGGTGGGCATGGAAGCTGTTCAGGAGGACAAAGGGAATTTGCTGAACCACTCATGAGAGCTGCAGTGGCAGTAGGAGTTGACGGTCTTTTCATGGAAGTCCATCCAGAACCAGATAAGGCATTGTGTGATGGCCCGAACATGATTCCATTAGAAAGTATGCCTCACCTTTTGAAAACAATTAAAAATATTCACAACGTAATCTTCCCTTAGAGATAAAAAGATAGGCCTCCAAAAAGTGCATTTCGGTTTCATCCCCAACAAAATGGTTGACAAATGCTTTAAAAGATGGTTTCTATGAGATATAATAACCTTTACTCTGAAGAGTAGAGATGGTAGTGATAGAAATTGAGCAAGAAATAAAAAGTACATGCAAAAGGATACTATGCTATGGACAATATTCTTGATATCGCAAAAAAGGTCTTAAAGACTGAGGCAGAAGCAGTTCATGGCCTCATCGAAAAGCTTGACAGTAATTTTGAGAAGGCTGTTGAAGTTATTTACAACAGTAGAGGCAGAGTCGTGGTGACTGGCATGGGAAAATCAGGACTTGTAGGGAAAAAGATAGCAGCGACACTTGCATCAACAGGTACACCTGCATTTTTTCTTCATCCTGCTGAGGCAAGCCATGGAGACCTTGGTATGGTTACAGAAAGGGATATTGTTATCGCCATATCAAACAGTGGAGAGACTGAGGAACTTGTTGGGTTGATACCTTTTTTGAAAAGGTTCAACTTAAAGTTAATTTCTATGACCGGAAATCAAAACTCTACTCTTGCAAAGGCATCTGATATTACACTTGACATATCTGTGAAAGAAGAGGCATGCCCGATGGGTATTGTGCCAACAGCTTCAACAACTGCAACGTTAGCACTTGGAGATGCACTTGCAGTTGCGCTCCTTATAAAGAGAGGGCTCAATAAAGAGGATTTCGCATTTTTCCATCCTGGCGGAATTATTGGTAAAAAGCTTTTTATTAAGGTTAAAGACCTCATGCATACAGGTGAAACTCTTCCTATAGTATTGCCGCATACACCTATGATAAAAGCTGTGGTGGAAATTTCATCTAAAAGGCTTGGAGTAACGATAGTTACTGATAGTGAGAACAGAATTGCAGGTATCATCACAGATGGAGACCTGAGAAGAGGCATAGAGAAATGGGGCAAGGCGTTTTTTGATATGAATGCAGGAGAGGTCATGTCAAAAAATCCAAAGATTATCCCGGAAGACGAACTTGCAGCGAAGGCACTCTCCATTATGGAAACCTACTCAATCACTTCACTTGTCGTTCCTGATGATGAGGGCAGGGCAAAAGGCATAATCCACTTACACGATATACTGAAGCAGGGAATAGTGTAACAGCGTGAATAGTAATAAAATAAAAAGAAAAGAGCTTACCAGGATTGCTAAAAACATCAGGCTCCTCATCCTTGATGTTGATGGTGTACTTACTGATGGAAGTATTATCCTTGATAACAAGGACAATGAGTTTAAGGTTTTTCATGTGCGCGATGGGCATGGAATAAAAATGCTGATAAGGGCTGGAATTTACGTTGCGATTATTACAGGCAGATATTCAAAGGTTGTTGAAAGAAGGGCTCATGAGCTTGGAATTACAGAGGTGTATCAGAAATCCCATGATAAGAGAATTGCATATCGCCAGCTGGTCGAAAAATATTCTATTGATGAAAAAGAGGTTGCATATATTGGAGATGATATTGTTGATATCCCCCTTTTAAAGAGATCAGGGTTTCCAGTGGTTGTTGCAGATGCTGATGATGAGGTGAAGGCTGTTGCAGCGATGATCACAAAAAACAGGGGTGGTAAGGGAGCTGTCAGGGAAATATGTGATTTTCTTCTTAAGGCAAAAGGACTGTGGGAAAACATTATAGATGAGTACTCTAAGATTTAACCTTCCGACATTTCTTACTCTGAGCAGAATTGTTCTTATTCCGGTTTTTGTATTCACTGTCTATCACCATCCATTCGTTGGTGCCATTGTATTCGGTATCGCGTCAATAACAGATTTACTTGATGGGTATCTTGCAAGACGTACAGGTCAGATAACGAAGTTCGGGATTATACTTGACCCGATTGCGGATAAATTCCTGGTAATATCTGCCCTGATTGTGCTCGTTGACATGGAGAGGCTCCCTGCCTGGATAGCGATTGTCATAATTGTGAGAGAGTTTCTTGTCACGGGTCTGAGGGTAGTTGCCCTTTCAAAGGACATAATAATCCCTGCTGAGATGGGTGGAAAGATAAAGACAACTACACAGATATTCGCGGTTCTCTGTCTTATTCTGATGGGAAGTATTTATGACATTGATCTTTATGATATCGGGATAATACTTATCTGGACAGCACTCGTACTCTCTGTTATATCAGGGGTTAGGTATACAGTCTCTTTCTGGAAAAGGATATGAAAATAGCGCTCATTATAATCTTTACATTTATCTTAGGGTCAATTCCCTTTGGTGTCATCATTGCAAGGGCTAAAGGTGTTGACCTCAAGAAGGTAGGGAGTGGTAACATAGGTGCAACAAATGTCCTGAGGTCGATTGGCAAATGGCCTGCTGCGTTAACCCTTCTTGGAGATGTGCTTAAAGGTACTGCTGCGGTTGCGATTGGGAGTTACTTTGAAATCGGGATCTTTTATGAAGGTCTTGCCGGTCTGTCAGCAATCTTAGGGCATAACTTTTCACTGTTTCTTGGGTTCAGGGGAGGAAAAGGTGTTGCGACAAGCTTCGGGGTGCTGAGTATTTACTCTCCACAAACAGCCCTGTTTACATTTATAATATGGCTGGTGGTTGTTATACTTACAAAATATTCATCCTTGGGAGCACTTGTGTCATTTGGACTTTTGCCGTTATGCATTGCACTCTTGGACAGTAAGGAAAAACTTCTTATCATCATTCTCATTACATTATTAATTATCATACGCCATATAGATAATATCCACAGCCTGATAAAAGGTACTGAAAGGAAAATAGGACAACGGGCATGAAAAAGCTCTTTTCCTTAATCTTTTTATGTCTGTTCCTTATACCTGTTCTATCCTCAGGAGAAGATTTATATGAAGAGCAGCTTAATAAGGGCATTAGAAATTCAGAGCCTTACGCATATGTACTCATAAAGCAGTCAAAGGCAGATACTGCCCATGCAAAAGAGATCCTTAGAAAGGCATTAAGATATTCACCTGACCTGCCCGCGGTATATTTTGAATTATCAAAGGCCAGTCTCTCATTCTCGACAGACGGAATATTTGAAGCAGTTGATTATATGCTTCAAGGTATATCGGCATATCAGCGGAACTTCTGGTGGTCTTTTACAATGGTAGGTTCTTTGTATATGAGTGTCATGATCTCCTTTATTATCTCAGTAATCATTATTATTGTTATAAGGCTCTCCAGTGATCTTCGATTGCTTTCTCATGATATAAAGGAGGTCAGGGCAAAGACACTGTTTCTCCTCGTGCTCGCATTTACACTCACAGGTCCCATTTTTTTAATAGGGGGTTTACTCTTTATACTTGGTCTGTATCTTAAAAAACGGGATAGAAGCGTTGTCTATCTCTATCTTCTGTTTCTCCTTATATCACCTTGGGTCTTTAAAACCACCTCGGTGTTTTTTAATGCACCTGCTTCAAATGAACTCAAGGCAGTTGTCCAGGTAAATGAATCAAAGGGCAACAAATACGCTCTTTCAATGCTCAGGGACAAAAATAATGATGTTGAACTCTTCTCATATGCGCTTGCCCTGAAGAAGGAGGGGAGGTACAGTGAGGCAGCAGATATCTACAAAAAGCTCATTGTAAAAAAGCCTGATCCGAGATTATATATTAACCTTGCAAATTGTTACGTGGGAATGAATGATAGAGAAAGGGCAAAGGAATTTTATAGAAAATCGATAGAGATGAAACCTTTTCCGTCCGCTTATTATAACCTGAGCCATGTCTTGAGAGAGAGCCTTGATTTTGTAAAAGGAGAAGAGTATTTTCTTGCTGCCCAAAGGCTGGATCGTGAGGCAGTCTCACGGTTTCATGCGATACTCGGTAAGAATCCGAACAGATTTGTGATTGATGAGAGCATACCTGTTTCTACTCTATGGATGTATGCTCAAGGAAGAACGAGAAATATCTCTACAATGGGCTTATCAATAATACCATCAGCACTGATGTCTGTCATCGCAATTTTCCTCATAGTTCTTTTTT
>Ga0315284_10012752_pt1 | contig 11968 bp, 8 predicted proteins | sample YL17G09_16_MG_FD_203696 | JGI IMG/M metagenome (GOLD analysis project Ga0315284, IMG submission 203696) | Sediment microbial communities from Yellowstone Lake, YNP, Wyoming, USA - YL17G09_16 | ecosystem: Environmental > Aquatic > Freshwater > Lake > Sediment | place: USA: Wyoming | collected...
TTGAGCAGCCGGGACCGACAAAATACTGCATTTTCGGGTGCGGGACCAACGGTTACAACATCATTTTAGAGCTTGCAAAAGAGAATGAGCGCGTGGTCGTGGTCGACAAGGATGATACCCGTGTACGCAATCTCCGTGACCAGAAGTACGATACGTATCTTCGGGACATCACCTCAACCGACATGCTTACCGGGCTCCCTGTTTTTGAGATCGCGTTCGTAATGACCGGCGATGGTGATGCAAACCTCGTGGCTGTCCTCACCATCAAGAAGCGGTACCCTGCCGTGCTGGTGGTCGTACGGTCGACCGATCCGGTGAACGGGCAGAAACTCACAACCGCAGGAGCAGATTTCGTGCTCTACCCCCAGGAGGTGGTCGCACGGTCCGCGGTCCTCCAGATCAGGAAACAACACTCGAGCAGGATCTCCCAGCGGCTCTTTACCCTGCTCTCCGGATGGGATGGTACGCTTGGCATCATCACCCACAAGAACCCGGATCCTGATGCAATCTCGTCTGCTATGGCCCTTGCCGAGATTGCAAAACATGCCAACCCAAAAACGCTCACCACCCGGATTTTCTACGAGGGCAACATCGGGCACCAGGAAAACAGGACGTTTGTCAACCTGCTCGATATCAAGATGGAGCACCTGACCGCAGAGGCGCTCCAGAAATGTACCTATCTTGCGCTCATCGACTGCCCGTCGCATGGTGTGAATAATGATGTACCCCCGCAGACCCGGATCAACATTATCATCGACCATCACCAGGATGGCAGGCACGTATCCACGCAGAATACGTTTGTTGACATACGCCCGGGCGTAGGTGCAACTGCAAGCATCCTCACCCAGTACCTGCAGGAGCTCGATGTCCCGGTCGACAAGCGGGTTGCGACTGCACTTCTTTACGGTATACGAACGGATACCAAAGAGTTCAAGCGCAACGTGACTCCGCAGGATCTCAATTACGCTGGCTTCCTCCTGCCGCTCACGGATGCTGACCTGCTCGACAAGATCATGTCACCCTCCATGTCGCAGGAGACCCTGGACGTGATCGGCACGGCAATCAATAAACGAAAGATCCAGAGCGGGTATCTCTTCGCCAACGTGGGGTATGTCATGAACCGCGACGCACTTCCCCAGGCTGCAGACATTCTCATAACGCTTGAAGGAGTAAACACGGCTCTTATCTATGGTATCACGGATAACGCGATTGTGATCTCGGCACGCAACCGCGATATCAGATTACATATCGGCAATGCACTCTCAGAAGCGTTCGGGGATATGGGTGATGCCGGCGGCCACCCGAATATGGCAGCGGCCACACTCCCCCTCCATTACTTTGGGAAAGTCGAGAACAAAGACAAGCTGCTAGAGTTCGTCATCGAGCCAATCCTGCAGAAGTTCAAGAACCTTGTCGGGCTGGAGAACGAAGGCAAGAAGAATGGAGTTTAAGGATTGGGAACCGCATTACTGCGAGATCCTCGCGTACTTCGGGTTCGATCGGGCCGGAGATGAAAAAGCAGCCCGGCTGCTCGCCTCGCTCATGCCCCGCGACAACCTGCTCTCCCTTGCAGCGCTGACGTGTGACAACCCGGTCACGGTCTGCGGCAATGCACCCTGCTTAAAAGATGAGCTGGGCAAAATCCAGGGTGTGGTTTTCGCAGCCGATGCAGCGGCTGATGTGCTCGATGTACATGGCATCCATCCGGATGCGGTCTTCACCGATCTCGACGGTGTGAGTGACCGGCTCCTTGCGCTGAACGAAGAAGGTACTATCGTGATCGTGCATGCACATGGGGATAACATCGCGCTGCTGAAGCATTGGGTGCCCCGGTTCAAAGGTCCCATTGTCGCAACCACGCAGAGCAGCCCGCTTCCCCATGTGCATAACTTTGGGGGATTTTCTGATGGTGACCGTGCAGTTTTTACAGCTGATGAACTCGGTGCTGAACGGATCACGCTCATCGGTTTTGATCTCGACGACAAGGATGTCGGGCCGGTGAAACGAAAAAAACTCTTCTGGGCGCGAAAACTGCTCGCTCTGCTCGGTTATAACGTATGAGTCCCGTGGCAGTCATCCTTGATGGTTACGTGGATGAACCTGCGTGCCTCGGAGTGCCACCGTACGTCTCGCCATACATACGTACCGTTGCCGGGGCACTGGTCGCTCAATGCTATACAGTGCAGTATCTCACCATCGACCAGCTCCGCCGCGATCCACTGCGGACGGCTGAGCTGAACCGTGCGAACCTGCTTGTTATGATCACCGGTGTGACGGTGCCGGGAAAATATCTTGGCGGTACGCCCGCAACCCTCACCGAGATCCAGCAGATCGGCCACATGGTCCGGGGGCCAAAGAAATTAGTTGGCGGACCGATCGGGTTTGGTTACGCTAATGAGGGCGGGCAGAAAGCGATCCGGCAGGTAATTAGCGGGTTCGATGCGCTGCTCACGGGAGAGCCGGCAGTTGCACTTGACAACTATCTCACCGGCAACGAACCGGCCGGCACGCTTGATTACCACCGTACCGATCCGTGGAGTGTTGCCGGCAGCGGGATCATCACCCAGCACCCTGACTATCCATACGTGATGTGCGAGCTGGAGACGGCCCGGGGTTGCTCTCATGGTGCATCGGGCGGCTGCTCGTTCTGCACCGAGCCGTTCTATGGCCAGCCGAAGTACCGCAGCATTGAAGGTATTGCTGAGGAAGTTGCTGCCCTGCATGCACACGGAGCCAGGTATTTCAGGGTCGGGCGGCAACCGGACATCCTTGCTTATGGTGCGGGTGCAGGAGAGTACCCGGCACCCCGCCCGGATCTTTTAGAGAACCTCTTTGCGTCGATCCGCACTGCAGCACCCGCATTAAAAACCCTCCATATCGACAACACGAACCCGGCAACAATCGCGAGGCACGAAACTGAAAGTCGTGAAGCATTACAAGCGATCATACGACATCATACTTCCGGCGATGTCGCCGCGTTCGGCATGGAGACTGCCGATCCAAAGGTTGTAGTGGCAAATAATCTCAAGGCTCATGTGGAGGATGTCTTCAGGGCGATCCAGATCGTGAATGAAGAGGGCGGTATGCGAAGGGACAACGTGCCCGAACTGCTCCCGGGGCTCAATTTTGTCTGCGGTCTGGCAGGGGAGACTGAAAAGACCTATGATCTCAACGAACAGTTCCTTGTCCGGGTCCGGGATGCCGGGCTTGCCGTCCGGCGCGTGAATATACGGCAGGTGATGCCGTTTGAAGGAACACCCGTCTATACAAACAATACCCTCGGAAAATATGATCGCCGGTTCAGGGCTTTTAAGGAATTTGTGCGGCAGAAGATTGATCTCCCGATGCTCCAGAGGGTGTTTCCGATCGGCACCGTGCTTCAAGATGTCCGGGTTGAAGTGACCGGTGACCTGTCGTTCGGGAGGCAGATGGGCTCGTATCCCATCCTTGTCGGCATTCCGGCACGATTTCCCGTGCGGAGTATTATTGATACTGTTGTGGTTGACTGGGGTATGCGATCGGTGACTGCGCTTCCGGTACCTGTTGAGATCAATACGCTTCCTGCTTCTGCAATCAAGTGGCTGCCCGGTATCGGGAAGAAAAAAGTGGCGGCTATTATGGTGAAGCGACCGTTTAAAACCATGGAAGCGTACCGGGACGTTGCGGGAAGTTCAAAAATCGACCCGCTGCTGAAGATCTAGATCTGCTTCAGTTCCGTGACTTTGATGATATCTGTCCGGGTTACGATCCCGAGAATTTTGCCGTCATGTACGATCGGGATCCTTCCAAAGTTGCGTGCCGACATGATCTTCAGTGCATCGATCACGGGTGCCGTTGGCGGGAGGGTAATCGGGTCACGGGTCATGATGTCCCGTACCTGCATTGCTTCACGATCTATCGAAGCCATACGGTTTACATCTGCCAGGGTCACCATGCCAATCAACGTATCCCGCTCAACAACCGGAAATCCGAGATGCTTGCTGGAGTACATCATGGTGATCACCTGGGTTACGGGAAGTGTCGGTGACACTGATATTACCGGGCTGCTCATCATATCGCCCACCGTTACGTCCTGTAACAGGTAACTGTATTTCACTGCGGTTGACTCCATGCTCGCACCGATATAGATAAAGAGCGCGATCAGGATCAGGAACGGGGAGAAGAAGAAGAGCCCGATAAGTCCAAAGACGATGGCAAAGCCTTTGCCAATATCAGCTGCAATCTTTGTTGCACGGTGGAGCGGCATCCTTTTTGCCAGCCACGCCCGCAGCACCCTCCCCCCGTCCATCGGGAATGCGGGTAAGAGATTGAATGCAAAGAGGATGATGTTGAGCACTCCCAGGTACCCAAAAATAAAGATCAATACGCCGGCGATTGCAGGGTTCGTGGTGACAGCGGGAACCGCATAAACAATCCCACTGCAGACCAGGCCGACGAAAAGGCTGGCGATCGGTCCGACCAGCGCCATGGGCAGTTCGGCTTTCGGGTCAGGTACCCCTTCATCCATGGTCGCGATGCCGCCAAAGATCATGAGCGTGATGCTGTTGATCCGTATCCCTTTTTTTCGGGCGACCAGCGAATGGGCAAGTTCGTGAATAAGAACTCCTGCAAAAAGGCCGAGAGCAACAATGGTACCAAGAAGGTAGGGGATGTAGCCGGTGGTGATGAGGCTCGTGTCAACAGGGACTAAGAAGATCTCAGTGAGCATGTCGGTGGTGAGGGTGATCTGGCTTCCGATGATCCAGGCAAAGAGGGGAATGACAAGAATAAATGAATAATGGATCAGGATCGGAATCCCGAACAAGCGCCCGATCCGAAAAGACCCGTCCATAACAAAGGATTATCTTTTTAACTCTTAAGTATATACTTTCATCTGATAACGATGGAAACCCAGATTACGGATTTGTTCGGCCTTCACATCTATACCGACAAGGGCATGTTTATCGGCGAAGTCGAAGATGTTCTCATCGATGTGGACCAGAAGAAGATAGATTCAATCGTCGTTGGGAAAGTCAACGAAGAGCTTTTTGAGCTGAAAAATTACAAAGGTCTTAAGATCCCGTACCGTATCATCAGCGCGATTGACGACATCGTCCTGATTCGCCACCTGCCGGGAGCCTTCGCGGGCGCCACCGGTGTGGAAGAGTAAGGAAGATATCGGGTTTTAATGCGGGAGAATCCCCATATTTTCTTTGCTCCCCGCATGGTTGTCGTATGGAAAACCGGGAAATATTTTCAACTATTACCACCATCCCCCCTGTTTTTGTCAGGCTTGACGGGCGGGCTTTCCACCGCCTTGCAGAAACTCTTTCCTTAAAAAAACCGTTTGATGACCGGTTCAGCGATGCGATGGTTCAGGTATGTGTAGCGCTCATCGCCGACAGCGGACTCTGTCCTGAGTTGGCGTTCACGTTCTCAGATGAGATCAGTCTCTATTTTACCGGTCTCCCTTTCAACGGCCGGGTGGAGAAGATTGATTCAGTAGCGGCATCCTATGCAGCAAGCGCTCTCACAAACGCTCTTGGCGGCACAAACCTGCTGTCGTTCGATGCCCGGGTCATACCGGCGACGCCGGAATATGCCATGGAATATTTCGCCAACCGTCAGGACGAGGCATGGCGCAATCACCTGAATGGCTATTGCCAGCAGGCGTTAATTGAAGAAGGCATAAGTGCAAAAAATGCCGCAGCCCGGCTTAAAGGCATCCCGGCAAGAGAGCTGCACGAGATGATGCATGTGCGGGGTTTGAACCTTGCCATGACCCCTGCATGGCAGCGCCGGGGAATACTTGTCTATAAAAAGATCACGGAAAAGGAAGGGTACAACCCGAAAACTCAGGAGCACGTGCTGGCTGAGAGGAGCGCGGTTACGGTTGAGCGTGACCTTCCCCTGTTTACGAGCCCTGAAGGGCAGTCATTCTTAAAAAAATTACTGGGTTGCTCGTGAGATTCCAATCGTTACACCGACGGTCTCGGTTGCCCCTTCAATATCCCAGTCCTTTATTGAGTCATGAGTTCTCAATGTGTCTCCCGGTTTAAGGAAGGAAAACAGGACTCCTTTTTCCGGTACAACAGCTAAAACCTCTCCTGCGATGTTGTGTTTACTATTTTTATTGAGAAGGTTGTAGACCCTTGAATTATTTATCAGCACTTCTACCGAGATACACTCGCTGACGACCAGATCAAGTTGTTTGCGCATTTCCTGGATCCGGCGAATGACCTCGCGCTCATACCCCTCCTTCTCGAGATTGTCATCGAGTCTGACATCTACGTACACAGTTGCGTCCTGCATGGGAGCGGAAAATACCTCTGCGGGGAGTTTTTCGGTGAATGTCACATGCCGGGTGTCGATCTCGTATACGGTACCGCCATCTTTGAGAGTTACCGTCCGTCCCGCGTCGATCTCTGCTTTGAGAATATTACCCTCAGCCCCTTCAATCAGCGTTTTGACTCTGGGAGAATTTTTACCAAAGCCAGGCCCGAGTGCTTTCATCACCGGCTCGGCATGCCAGCCGATCCGCTCCCATCTTCCCATGACAGCAGAAACCTTTCGGGCGTTAGCCCGGTCCATGCAGACTGTATTCAACCGTTCGATTGCATCTTTCACCGGTTCTGAGTTCGTCACCACGACCACTTCTGATACCGGCCAGCGGAGTTTCCGCCTGCCCGCCTGCCGGGCATTTGCACATGCATCGTCAAACGATCGGACAATCTCAACGGCATGTTCGAGAGACGCGTCCACGAGCGCAGGTTCGCCTTCGTTCCAATCGAGCAGGTGCACGCTTGCAGGATCGTTTGCACACCGCAGGTTGCCGTAAATCTCTTCGGTGATATGCGGGCAGAACGGTGCGAGCAGCCCGATGAGCCTGCGCATCACGTAGTAGATCGTCTCGTAAGCAAACCGCTTACTCTCGGATTCCCCTTCAAGCCACATCCGTTCACGGACGAGCTGGACGTACCAGCGCGAGAGATCTTCTAAGATAAAGTTTACCAGTTCACGGGTTGCCCGGTGGAGCTGGCATTCCTTCACCGCGATATCAACGGTCGCAGCAACAGAATTCACGCGGGATATGATGAAACGGTCCTCGTCCGGCATATGACTGAGGTGCGCCCTGATGTACGCACCATCCCAGATGCCATTTCTGTTCGACGGCTCGAATTTGTCAAGGATCATGTAGGGCAGGGGGAACCGGTAAACGTTCCAGAGAATGTTGGCCGCACGGTTGATCGTGCCGACACCCTCCCAGTTGAACTTCAGATCGTCCCATGGAGCGGAGGAGGAAAGGATGTAGAGCCTGAGCACATCGACGCCCACTTTGGCGATGACTTCTTCTGGTGTCACCACGTTGCCGAGGCTTTTTGACATCTTCTTGCCCTCGGCGTCGAGTGCAAAGCCGTGCATGCAGACGCTCTTGTAAGGTGCCCTGCCAAACGCAATGGTGCTTGCGCCCAGCTGCGAATAGAACCAGCCCCGGGTCTGGTCCTGTCCCTCAGTGATGAAATCGGCGGGCCAGAGGTTTTCGAAGTCCTGTGTTTCGCCCGGGAACCCGAGCGTTGCCCAGGATGCAACCGCAGAGTCGAACCAGACATCAAAGATATCTTCGACCCGCTTCATCGTGCCACCGCATCTGCACGGGATTGTCACTTCATCGACAAACGGGCGGTGCGGGTCTTTGAGCGGCTTGCCGCTTGCCTCTTCCAGTTCCCCAATCGTGCCGATGACCCGGTACTGGTCACACTTCGGACATACCCAGACCGGGATCGGGATTCCCCAGTAGCGCTGGCGCGAGATGCACCAGTCGCGGGCATCCTTGATCCAGTCGTAGAACCGTGCGCTCCCTGCCCAGTCAGGATACCAGGTGACCTTTGCCACTTCAGCAAGCATCATGTCACGCATCTCGGAGATCTTTAAGAACCACTGTGAGGTGGCCCGGAAGATGATTGGTGTCTTGCAGCGCCAGCAGTGGCCGTAGCGGTGGGTGACGATCTCCTTTGCAAACAAGTGATCGCCGAGTGCCGCCAGCACGTTCTCGTTGGAATCCCGCACGAACTGGCCGGCAAATATCCCGGCCTCTTCCTTGAATTTTCCGGCACCATCCACGGGGCAGACAATGGCAAGCCCTTCCTTTGTGCCGAGCACGAAGTCGTCCCAGCCATGGCCGGGCGCAATGTGCACCATGCCGGTGTTTTCGAGTGCAACAAAATCTGCTGCGAGGACTTTGTGCACGATCTCGCGCTGGAGTGGCACGCAGGAGGCGAGTGGGGATTCATACTCCCATCCTACAAGATCGGCACCCTTCTTTGTCTCAAGGATGGCATAGTCCTTGCAGCGTCCCTTCTTGAGTACCGCTTTCAGGAGCGGCTCGGCAATCCACAGGACCGTCTCCCTGTCATCTTTTTTTGCGACCACTTTTGCGTACTCGAAATCCTTTGCAACCGCAACCGCAACGTTGGCCGGCAGCGTCCAAGGTGTTGTCGTCCAGATCACAAGGAACTCGTTGGTCCTGCCTTTGAGGGGGAGCTTGACAAAGACGGAAGGGTCGTTCTCATCTGCGTATTCCACTTCAGCGTCTGCTATCGCCGTCTCGCACCGTGGACACCAGTTCACGACACGGTGCCCGCGTTCGAGCATTCCTTTCTCCTGCGCACGTGCAAGTGTCCACCACGCAGCCTCGATATATTCTGGCTTTACCGTCTGGTACGCATTTTTAAAGTCGAGCCAGACTCCGAGGTTGGTGAACTGCTCATCCATCAGGAGCTTGTTCCTGATCGCAAACTCCCGGCACTGCTCGATGAACTTCTGGATACCGTACTTCTCGATATCCTTTTTGGATTCAAAACCGAGCGCCTGCTCGACCTTCACTTCTATTGGCAGGCCGTGCATATCGTAGCCCGCACGGTCGATAACGTGGTGGCCGTTCATGCGGTGGTAGCGCAGGATGCTGTCTTTTAAGATCTTGTTCCATGCGGTGCCGAGATGAATGGTCCCGGTGGTATAGGGAGGACCGTCGACAAAGAAGAACGGTTTACCCCCACTGCGATGCTGTTTTACGGTTGCGTACGTGTCGTTGATGCGCCAGTTTTCCTGCACCGCACGCTCGATCTCTTTTGCATTGAAGTTTGCAGCGACTTCCCTCACAAAACCCCTCTTGAATAATTATGGGACGCAAGTAAATGTGCGTAGAGAAATGTTGGTGCTGGTGGACAAAGTAGTTTTTCACCCATCACAGTATACCGGATTTCCGGCAGCATCGCAATACGGATTATTCGAGGGATCGGAATCGTAACAATTATATGCGTGACTTTTATATTGAACAGCATGAGATTCGAACGATACTCTTTCCTTTTTGCAGTACTGGTGATCCTGCTTGCATGTGTTTCAGGTTGTACGACATTACCGAATACGGGCTCCGGGCCTGCAGCTACGGTCGCCACAACAGTTCCCGGTGTTCCCCCGAGTCCTGCGTATACCCAGGCAACTTCTGCCTACCAGGCGGCAAAAAATACCGGTCTGGAGACCACCATCAAAATACATGCCAAGAACTTTAACTGTCTTGACATCCCTAAGGAATTCGGTGCGACTTGGCTTTATCAGGATGAAAAGTATACCATCTGGGCAACATCACCAGGGAGCGGGACCGTGAATGTGAATATCCTGCTTCTTACGGCCAGTGACTTTGAAAAGATCCAGACTGTCATGCCGGCCTGGGATGCGGTAAAGAAGACCTGGGTTTATGATGGGATCGCTCCCCTTATCCAGCTCAATGACATATCAACACCCCAGGAAAAGACCATCACCATAAAGAATCAGGGCACGTATTACCTGTGCGCTGATGACCGGCAGGAGTCCGGCAGCAATGATGCCATCTTCCAGGTCCCGGTAAAAATAACCCGGCTCTGATGCCGGTAAATGGAACCCCCCCTCTTTTTTTCCGGGCTGAATCTTTACATTCGGGTAGTCCTGTCTTCGGATCCGGAATATCTCTATGTATGACTTTGGATGCTGTACCGTGAACAAATATGCATACAACAACGTTCCTGCAATGGTGCATAGCGGAATTTAAAAGGCGCAGAAGAATAAACCGGAATGATCACTGATGGAGATATATCCCATTATTCTGGGTGGTGTTAAGAAGCAGACCGAAGAGATTGTAAACGTACGGTTTCCCTACACCGGTGAAGTATATGCGAAGGTCTGCCAGGCAAGCCAGAACGATTTGAACGAGGCGGTTGCCATTGCAGTGCGGGGATTTGAAAAAACCCGCAGGCTGTCATCCGGTGCCCGCTCGCGCATCCTTACCTGTCTTGCTGATGAGATCCACACGCGATCGGACGAACTGGTCGATGTCATGGTCATGGAGGGTGGCAAGACAAAAAAGTTCGCGGCAAACGAAGTCTCCCGTGCCGAAGCAACCGTCCGCACTTCTGCAGAGGAGGCAATACGGATCTACGGGGAGATCATCCCGCTCGACTGGACCGATGACACTCAAGGGAGGGTTGGATTTCTCCAGCGGTTCCCGCTTGGACCTGTTGCAGGGATCGTCCCGTTTAATTTCCCGCTGAATCTCGCCTGCCACAAACTCGCGCCAGCCATTGCTGCGGGAAACTCCATCATTCTCAAGCCCGCATCTGCAACACCGGTGTGCAGTTTACTTCTTGGCGAGATGGCACTCGTTGCAGGTCTGCCTCCTGAAGCGATCAGTGTAGTTCCCTGCGCAGGTGTCCGTGCGGAGCAGCTGGCACGGGATCCACGGATCGCGTACCTGTCGTTTACCGGCAGTTGTGCCGTTGGCTGGCACTTAAAAGAGATCTCGGGGCGAAAAAAAGTAGGACTGGAGCTAGGGGGGAATGCGGCGGTGATCGTGCATGAGGATGCAAACCTCGATTTTGCTGCAAACCGTATCGCAACCGGTGGTTTTATCAACGCCGGTCAGGTCTGCATCTCGGTCCAGAGGGTGTTGGTGCACCGCCCGGTCTATGATCGTACCCTTGAAAAGATTCTATCAGCAGTGAAAGCGCTGAAGCTTGGGGACCCTCGTGATCCTTCAACAGATGTAGGTCCAATGATTGACCGGCTGAAAGCAGAAGAGGCGTACCGGAAAGTGCAGGAAGCTGTGAAACAGGGTGCACGGATCCTTACTGGTGGCACACTCGATGGAACACTGTTTGCACCTACGGTTATTGTTGACACAAAACCGGACATGAAAGTGAACCTAGAAGAAGTATTTGCTCCGGTCATCTCCGTCACCCCCTATGATGATTTTTCAGATGCCCTGCGGATGGCAAACGCAGGTGAGTACGGTCTCCAGGTGGGGATCTTCACCCAGAATGTCAACCGGATTTTGAACGCTTTTGGAGAAATGGAAGTCGGTGGTGTGATAGTAAACGACATTCCTACCTTCCGCGTCGACCAGATGCCGTATGGCGGGGTGAAAGATTCGGGCATCGGGCGCGAAGGCCCGAGGTACGCGATCGAGGAGATGACCGGGCTCCGGCTGATGGTGATCAACCGGAACGGTGGTGTGGAGTAAGAGCGGACGCGCCGGATCAGCATCTCCCAACACTCCCGTCGTGAATTCACCGTAAGGCAGCTTCACAAAATTTATCTCCCCATGTTTCTAAGGCAGACAGTGCGTGAACACTATACGCAGCCAGTATACCCACATCCCTTTCAGGATATCAGGACTTCTCGATCTTGCCTATAACCTCTGGTGGAGCTGGCACCCTGAGGTGCGGATCCTTTTCAAGCAGTTAAACCAGGAAGCATGGAAAGCGAGCATCCACAACCCGGTGAGGTTGCTGCGGGATATACCGGCAGAGTTCATGGAGACCGCGGAGAACAATGCCGAATACCTCCGCAGGTATGATATCATCATGAACCGGTTCCGGCGGTACCTGAATAACAAGAACAGCTGGTTTGGGGAACAGTATCCCGGGCAGCAGGCCCTGACCATCGCCTATTTTTCGGC